>Ga0208563_1001118_pt1 | contig 19248 bp, 19 predicted proteins | sample June2015DPH_17_1_2_FD_184717 | JGI IMG/M metagenome (GOLD analysis project Ga0208563, IMG submission 184717) | Peatland microbial communities from SPRUCE experiment site at the Marcell Experimental Forest, Minnesota, USA - June2015DPH_17_150... | ecosystem: Environmental > Terrestrial > Soil >... | reverse complement strand
TGTCTTAAGCTGGGTACCCGTGGCAGAGCCCCTTGCCTTGCGTGGTACCACAGTGAACCACGGGTAGCAACCAAGGCCTCCCGCGAATGTTCGCTAAGAAGAAAAGGTCCTCCCGTCCGGGGTAAAAAAACTTCAGTTGGCCCCACATTGCAGCTTTCTCACCGGACCGGGGCCGAGAGACAGGGAAAAGGCTCGGACTTAGCCCGGCCACGCTGCCGTCGCTGATGTTGACTTGCCCCTCAGCCCTATGCTACAGACATGTATGGATTACCCGCACATCTTTTCCCCCGGTCGCATTGGGCGGCTGACCGCGAAGAACCGAATAAAGTACGCGGCGACTGAGACGAATTTCAACACGCAGGACGGCTTCGTGACGGAGAGGGAGATCGCGTATCTTTCGGCGCAGGCTAAAGGTGGGGCAGGGATAGTGACGACGCAGGGGGCCTACCCGGATGTCCTCGGGGAAGGCAAAGGCTTCCGGGGCACTATGTCGATTGCGGAAGACCGGTTCATCCCCGGTCTTTCGAGACTCGCCGGAGCAATAAAGGCCGAAGGGGCACTCTCTGCGCTGCAGATACTCCATTGCGGGCGCGAGGGCGGCGTAGACCTTGGGTACTGTCTTATGCCGTCGGTGGTCCCCCAGCGGTTATCCTATTTTAAGCCGCCAAGGGAGATAACGCCGGCGGAGATAAGAAGAGCGGTGAAAGAGCACGCTGCGGCCGCGCGGCGGGCCGTTGCCGCCGGCTTCGACATCATAGAGCTCTCCGGAATCGTGGGCTACCTCATCTCTACCTTCATAAGCCGGTACACGAACAAGCGCCAGGGCGAGTACGGAGGGGAAACGATCAGAGAAAGGTGCCGCCTCATGGTGGAGATCCTGGGCGCTGTCAAGGCGGAGGTCGGTGACAGGGTGCCTGTAGGGATCCGCCTTTGCGGCGCTGAGATCCTCGAAGACAGGGGCGGCAACACGGTTGACGAAAGCGTCGAGAGTTTCGCCATTGCAGAAGAAGCGGGGGCAGACTACGTGAGCGTCACTGTCGGCTGGCACGAATCATCCATATCGGTTATTACCAGGGACGTGCCCATGGGCCACTGGCTGTGGGTTGCGGAAGCGGTCAAGAAGGCGGTGAACGTTCCCGTAATGATGGCTTTCCGACTCTTCCTGCCTCACATCCCGGAAGCCGCGATTGCCGGGGGCGCAATCGATTTCTGGGAGATGTGCCGGCCCATGATAGCCGACCCCGATCTGCCCTTGAAGGCAGCGGACGGCAGGGTAAGCGAGATCATCCCATGCATAGCGTGTAATCTATGTTTCTCCCGCCTTTACTACCACCAGCCCATAATGTGCACGGTCAGGCCGTCCCTCGGCCACGAGGGGGAAGAGGAGTGGGGTTATCACGGCTTCACTCGACCGAAGAGAAGAAAGAGGATCGGCATCGTGGGCGGCGGTCCTGCCGGTCTGCAATTTGCTGCAGTGGCCGCCCGGAAGGGGCACGAGGTCACGCTGTGGGAAAAGGAGGCGTCCCTGGGCGGGGCCGCCCTGCTTGCCGCCCGGATAGACGAAGGTGATGACGAACTGCTCCGTCCCGTTAAATACCTGGAAGGTGAGTGCCTTAAGGCAGGGGTCGCGATAGAGATCGAGCGGGAGTGCACAGAGGCGACGCTGGCCGCGGCCGGTCTCGATGCCGTGGCCATCGCCTGTGGCGCCGGATTCGCTCAATTTCCGTCAGTCTCCTCCCTCAACCCCTTCGAGATAATCGCGAAGGGGAAAAAACCCGGGAGGGCAGCGCTCATCATAGGCGGCGACGGTGTAGGCCTGGCAACTGCCGTCTACCTGCTTCGCCAGGGCGACTACAATCTAACCATCGTAGAGAGATCGGGACGGCTCGGACGCGACGTCAGCCCCTTCTATCTCTGGCGCTACCTGAAGCTTTTCAGGGAGCGGGGCGTGGCGCTCCTTACGAAAGCCGAGGCGACGCCGGGGCCCGGAAGCACCGTTTACATCTCGACGCCAAAGGGTGAGAGCGTAATAGAGGTGGACGACATCATCGTGGCGATCAGGCAGACCCCCGAGGATATAGGACGGGAGTTCTCGAAGTGGGTGCCGGAGGTCTACGTCCTCGGCGACGCGAAGCGGCCGAGACGTCTCCATAATGCCATCCATGACGGGTATCGCCTGGGGTTGCAGCTATGATTCCCCTTATTGACGAGGATGCCTGCACGGGCTGCAAGAAGTGCATGGAGGTCTGCCCTCCCCTGGCAATCACGCAGGAAGAGGGGAAGGCCAGGATAGAGCGGGAATTCTGCGAGGAGTGCGGTTTCTGTGCGGCGGCATGCCCGGTTCATGCGATCGATATGCCCTTCCCCAAATCCGGTGCCTCTCCATCGGGATAGGTGCTGCTTTGGATACAGAAGCGGCCCGGCCCCGTCCGTCCGGCGCAAGGCCGCGAAGCGCCGGTGGGCACTTGATATATTGTCGGTTTCTATGTATAATCAGATGTTCGCTGACAAAGGATATTCCCCTTTTTTTCTCTAGATCGCGGAGGATGCATGAAGGTAGAGATTGAGAGCCTGGACAGGGTGAGAAGGAACATCGAGGTCGTCCTTGACGCTGAAAAGATCGACGAGCTCCGCGAAGGGATATACGAGGACCTAAAGAGACGCGCAAAAATCAAGGGCTTCAGGCCGGGGAAAGTGCCTAAGTCCTTGATCCAGGCGTATTATAAGGACTTCATTGTCGACGAGCTGAAGAGGAAGATGGTACAGGAAACGATGGAGCAGGCCCTTTCCGAGACGGACGTGAAGCCGGTGAGCGAGCCCAGGGTACAGTTCCTGGAGGGGGATGACCGCTACGGGTACAAGATGGAGTGTGAGGTTGTCCCGGATTTTGAGCTTCCTCCTTATGAGGGCCTTGAGGTGGAGGTGAAGCCGGTCAGGATTACCGAGGAAGATGTGGCAGGGCGCATCGATTCTATGCGGCAGACGCACGCGGAGATGGTGGACCGGCAGAAGGACGAGGCAGCCGCAAAAGGAGATTTCGTAATCATACGATACGAGGCCTCGCAAGACGGCAAGCCGGTCAAGGGCGTCTCCTCCGAATCCTACCCCCTGGACCTCGGTGCTTCAAACCTCATGCCCGAGTTCGAAAACGCCGTCATCGGCATGAAGACGGGTGAGGAGAAGGAAGTAGAAGTTAACTTCGCGCCGGATTATCCCGATAAGGATATAGCGGGCAAGAAGCTGCTCTTCAATGTGCTGGTTAAAGAGATCAAGGAGAAGAGACTGCCCGAGCCGGGCGATGATTTTGCGAAGGACGCCGGATTTGCGGATATGGAGAAGCTTCGGGCCGAGGTGACCAAGGAGCTGGAGAAGGTCGGAGAGGCGCGAAAGAAACAGGCGATCACCGGAGAGATCGTGCGAATGCTGCTTGAAAGGACCGATATCCCGGTGCCGGCGAGGCTCCTCGCGAGGCGCGTAGAGGCGCTCGTGGAGGAGGCAAGATCCCGGATGAAAACGGGCAGCCTGACCGAGGAAGAAGACGAGAGCTTCAATGCGGCCCTTCGTAAAGAGTACGAAGCCGAGGCCGAGAAACGGATCAAAATCGGTATGATATTGGGGAAGATCGCCGAGCGGGAGGGGATAAGGGTCGAGGACCGGGAGGTCGACGAACGGCTGAAAAAAATTGCGGAAGAAAGCAAGAGAGCTTATGATTATATAAAAGAATTCTACGAAAAATACGATCTCAAGGCCAATCTCAGGAACAGCATGCTCGAAGAGAAAACGATCGGCTCTCTAGTAGAAAAGGCAACGGTAAAGGAGAAAGAATGAACCTTGTGCCAATGGTCATTGAAAAGGACGGGAGGGGAGAGCGGGCCTACGACATATACTCGAGGCTGCTTAAAGAGCGCACGTTTTCCTCGGCTCCGGCATAGACGATATAGTGGCGAACCTCATAATCGCGCAACTGCTCTTTCTCGAATCCGAGGACCCGGCGAAGGATATCTTCCTGTACGTCAACTCGCCGGGAGGGTTGATTACCAGTGGGCTCGCCATTTATGATACAATGCAGTACGTGAAACCGGAAGTTGCGACGATATGCATAGGGCAAGCCGCCAGCATGGGTGCCGTGCTGCTGGCGGGCGGCGCCAAGGGCAAGCGAATGGCCCTTCCCCATGCGCGGGTGCTCATCCACCAGCCCCTTGGAGGCGTCCAGGGCCAGGCAACGGACATCGACATCCAGGCAAGGGAGATTCTTAGGGTGAGGGAAGAGATCAACACAATTTTCACGAAGCACACAGGACAGGATATAGAACGCATCAGGGAGGATACGGAGAGAGACTTCTTTATGACTTCGGAGCAGGCCTTAAAGTATGGCATCATAGATCAAATAGTGGAGAAAAGAGCATGACGGTAATGAAGAAAAGCAACGGGAGGACGATGAAGCTTCATTGCTCCTTCTGTGGAAAAAGCCAGGACGAGGTAAAAAAACTGATCGCGGGCCCAATGGTTTACATCTGCGACGAGTGTATAGAGCTGTGCAATGAGATTATCCAGGAAGAGGCGAAACGGGAGAGGTTCGAGTACATCAAGACTTCCATACCGAAGCCGCACGAGATCAGAAGAATACTCGATGAGTACGTGATCGGGCAGGATTTTGCGAAAAAGGTGCTTTCCGTGGCGGTGTACAACCATTACAAGCGGATCGAGTCAAGGACTACCTTCGACGACGTGGAGATCCAGAAGAGCAACATCCTCCTCGTGGGACCGACGGGCTCGGGTAAAACGCTCCTTGCCCAGACTCTGGCCAGGATACTCCATGTGCCCTTCACCATAGCGGACGCAACGACCCTGACGGAAGCGGGCTACGTCGGGGAAGATGTGGAGAACATCATACTTAACCTGCTCCAGTCCGCTGATTACAACATCGAGAGGGCGGAAAAAGGCATCGTCTATATCGACGAGATCGATAAGATCTCGAAAAAAACGGACAGCCCTTCCATTACGCGCGATGTGTCGGGCGAGGGGGTTCAACAGGCGCTCTTGAAGATCATAGAGGGGACCGTCGCGAACGTGCCGCCGAAGGGCGGCAGGAAGCACCCCCAGCAGGATTACATCAAGGTCGACACAACGAACATACTTTTTATCTGCGGCGGTGCGTTTCACGGCCTCGAATCGATCATCGCCAACCGTATCGGCAGGAAGAGCATCGGGTTCGGGGTTGACGTGGAAGGCGGAAGGGATAAGATGTACGGCGAGCTCATCAAGGAGGTGCAACCCGAAGACCTGCTGAAGTACGGTTTGATCCCGGAGTTCATAGGCAGGCTTCCCATCACGGCGACCCTTGAGGAACTGGCTGAGGACGTACTCGTCGAGATATTGAAGAAGCCGAGGAACGCGATCGTCAAACAATACAAGAAACTCTTTGAGCTGGAGAATGTGAAGCTTACCTTTACGGAAGGGGCGATCCGCGCCATAGCGAGAGATGCGATGAAGAAGAAGACCGGGGCGCGGGGCTTAAGGTCGATCATGGAAAAGGTTATGCTCGACGTGATGTACGAGTTGCCGTCGATCTCCAACGTGAAGGAGTGCGTGGTAAGCGAGGAGGTTGTCTCCAACCACGAAAAGCCCATCCTCATTTATGAGGAAGAGGCCGAGATCGCCTGACCTTTGACTTTGAGGGCGACACCTGATATAAATAGCGCAAGATGGGCGGGTAGCTCAGCGGGAGAGCATCGGCCTTACAAGCCGGGGGTCACAGGTTCAATCCCTGTTCCGCCTACCATAAGGAGAGGACTTAAAGCGGGGACGTAGTTAAGCTGGTTATAACGCCGGCCTGTCAAGCCGGAGGCCGCGAGTTCAAGTCTCGTCGTCCCCGCCATTGATAAAAACGATTATAGGGGGTCAGGTTTACCTGCCCCCTATTTTTATTTGGGCCGGGGAGCTTCATGGTCTCAGTCATCATCACTACTTATAACAGGCGCCATTTCCTGGAAGAGGCGCTCCAATCCGTGTTATCCCAGGACTATCCGGACAAAGAGATCATCGTCATCGACGACGGGTCTACAGATGGCTCGGACCGGGTGGTGGAGGGTCAACCCGTCAAGTACCTATGGAAGGAAAACGGCGGGATCAGCTCTGCGCGCAACCTCGGCATCCGCTGCTCAAAGGGAGAGTACCTTGCCTTTCTGGACGTGGACGACCTGTGGAAGAAGGAGAAATTGAGCGTACAGATGGCGGCCATGGAGTCCGGCCAATGGGGGATCAGCTACACGGACGAGATATGGCTCAAGGACGGCCGGCGCATCAATCAGAAGAAAAGGCACCGCAAGTACTCGGGCCGCGTTTATGAGCATTGCCTCCCCCTTTGCATCATCAGCCCCTCGTCTGCCGTGATCAAAAGGGGCGTATTCGAGGACGTCGGCCTTTTCGACGAATCCCTGCCCGTGTGCGAAGACTATGATATGTGGCTCCGCATCTCATGCCGCCACCCGGTCCTCTTTATCTCCCGGCCGCTCATAATCAAGAGAGGCGGGCACGCGGACCAGTTGTCGAGAACCTATGATGTGATCGACGCCTACCGCATAAGGAGTTTGGCGAGACTCCTCGAATCGGGAATGCTTCCGGACGAGCTGCGGCCGTGCACCATGGCGGAGCTGAGAAAGAAATGCGCTGTGGTGGCACAGGGTGCAAAGAAGAGGGGGAAGCAGGAAGAGGCGCTCCGCTATCTTGCCCTTCCCGAGGAAATAGCCTCGCACGCAGCCGGTTGGTGACCTGAGGCGGCCGGCAGGCAAGGGGCGGAGCAGGGGAGTACCCGCACAGCGGACAGCGCCGAGGGGGTCGCACGAAGTCGGTTACTGCCGCCCGCCGGGAGCGGGGGATGCCTTGCTTATGGGTTGGGCGACCGGGGCGCCCAAGGCACAGGTTCGCCAGTCAATTGCATACCCCTTCCCTTGGAGAGAAAGGGCGACAGGCTGACGCTTATCTGCTCGGCTGTCGCTTTCACCTGGCTGGTCACGACGGGCAGCTTCGCATCGCTCATGGAGTTTGCGAAGCCGACGACCCAGATGCCCGCGACGGGGAAATGACCCGAATAGACAAGGGCCCCTACGGCCCTTACCCCGTTCATGTATTCCTCGAGGTCAACCGCGTACCCCTGAGCGCGTGTCTTCGCTGTCTCTCGAAGAAACTGCTCGCCGTCGACGATGGAGTTTTCCGTGTACCTGCGCAGACCCTTCTGACTGAGCAGCTCGGCCACCTCGCCGTCGTTCATGGCCGACAGGAAGATTTTCCCGACCACGCCGGCGACAAGGGACATCCTGGAACCTATGGAAGACGATATCTTGAACTCCTTTTGCGGCTCCAGTACATCGAGGACCTTGACCGCGTCGTCCTCCCTGATCCCCAGAAAAACTGTCTCGTCGACCGCTTCCAGGAGCCGCTCCAGGTATGGCCGGGCAGTCATGGCGACATCGGTAGTCCTCAGTATCTTCTTCGACAGTTCGAAGAGCGTACTCCCGGTGCTGTATTTTTTGCTCAACGGGTCCTTTACCAGGAAGCCCTCTTCATCGAGTGATTTCAGTATGCCGAACGTTGTGCTCTTGCTTATCGAGAGCGACCTGGCGATGTCCGTGACGCCGAGAGGTTTGTTCTCCTTGACTATGAGTTTTATCACCTCGACGGCTTTTTTAAGTATCGGAGCGTTATACATGATTCACTATACTGAATAGAAAGAGTTATAATATCTTCTTCCCTTGTCCTCTGTCAATAAAATTATGAAGCAGGCAAGAGCTTGACAGAGGGTGGAAACGTGATATAATGTGGCAGCCTGGTTTAGGATAGTGAACAATGCCTGCCTCAGGGGCTTTTCAGTTTTATTCCTTCATTCGATTCGGGTGCGTCGAGCTGTTCGCCCATGGCGGCCTTAGCCCGGACAGGAAAAAATAATGAGCGAGTACAGGATAACATTTCTGCCTATGGAAAAAACTTTCCCCGTCGAAGAAACCGAAACGGTTCTTGAAGCAGCCATGCGGAGCGGCATACACATCAATGCAAGCTGCGGGGGCAACGGGGCGTGCGGAAAGTGCAGGATAAGGATACGCCAGGGAAAAACACGCTCCCAGACCCATCCGAAGATACAAAAGTGGGAATATGACGAAGGGGTGCGTCTTGCTTGCATGACCCGCGCCCAGGGCGACCTTGTCGTGGAGATCCCTTTCGAATCCCAGGTCGATAGGGTGTCGCTGAAAAGGAAAAGGATTCAGCCTTCCCATATTCTCTCGGCCATCGATGTGGATCGCCTGGTAAAGGGATGGTCGGTAGACCCCTCGGTCTTTAAGAAGTATATCGAGCTCCCTCCCCCCTCCCCCGAGGACAACACCAACGACCTTGCGAGGCTGACGAGGGAGCTGCGGAAGACCTACCAGATGAGCGATGTCTCGGTGGATTTCAGGATGCTGAAAAAACTGGCCTCGACTCTGAGGTCGGCCGATTGGCGCGTTACGGTTACGATAGTGCTGACGAGGAAGGGCTACACGCTGATAAACGTAGAGCCGGGCAACACTGAAGGGCAGAATTACTCGATCGTCATAGACATAGGGACTACGACGGTGTGCGGTCAGCTCCTCGACCTCTCGCGCTGCCAGGTTTACAGGCGTATGGTAGGCCCGGAGGGCGGGACCGAATCGTGCACCCTGGCAGAGACAGCCGACTACAACGCACAGATAAGCTACGGCGAGGACGTCATATCGAGGATCGTTTTCGCCCAGAAGGCGGGAGGCCTGAAGCGACTCCAGGAGGTGATCGTCTCCACCATAAACGGGGTTATCGGGGAGCTACTGGAGATGAGCGGCATAGAGGTGGACCGGATATCGCACCTTGTTTTTGCCGGCAACACCACTATGACCCATTTGGTCCTGGGGATAGATCCCAAATACATCATGCTCAGCCCTTACACGCCCACCTCTAATTTCATCCCTCCCGTGAGGGCGATCAACATCGGCCTCAACGTCAGGGACCACGTTTTCACTTATATATTCCCCGGGGTGGCCTCCTACGTCGGCGGGGACATCGTGGCGGGCATCCTCGGGTCCGGTGTTTTTCAGCGGGACGAAGTGACGCTCTTCATCGACGTAGGAACGAACGGTGAGATCGTCGTCGGGAACAAGGACTGGCTGACCTGCACCTCCTGCTCTGCAGGACCGGCCTTCGAAGGGGGCGGGATCAAGTTCGGGATGAGGGCGGGTAAAGGGGCAATCGAGAAGGTGAAGATAAACCCGTCGACCTACGAGCCCATGATCCTGACCGTGGAAAGGGCAAAGCCCGCCGGCATCTGCGGGTCGGGGCTCATAGACGCCGTCGCCGAGCTCTTCGAGGCGGGTGTTATCGATCAGAACGGCAAGTTCAACCGGGACCTGCCCTCCCCAAGGGTGAGGGAAGGGGAAAACGGGTGGGAGTACGTGCTCAGCTATGCGGCTGAGAGCCATATAGGGAGGGACATAGTCATTACGGAGGTCGACCTCGACAATCTGATACGGGCGAAGGCTGCCATCTATGCGGGATGCAAGACGCTCCTCGACAGCGTGGGCCTTTCCTTCGACCATTTGGAAAGGGTGATCATAGCCGGCGGCTTCGGCCATTCCATCGACCTTGAGAAAGCGCAGACCATAGGCCTCCTGCCCGACGTGCCCCCGGAAAAATTCCTTTTCGTCGGCAACGGCTCGCTATTGGGCGCCAGGCTGCTTTCTTTTTCCCGGGAGCTTTTGAAGGAGACAGAACGCATCGCCAAAACGATGACGAACGTCGAATTGTCGAATAACCCTGCCTTCATGGACGAATTTATCGCGGCCCTCTTCATACCCCACACGAACGAGAGCGCCTTTCCCCGCGTCATCGAACAGTTGAGGAATAAAAAGGACCAGTCGAAAGAAGCGGAAGGGTAGAAGCCTTTTAGAGGTCGAGCTTTTCTATCTGCTCTTTGAGCGCCCCCACGTCCGAGGCCTCCAGCAAGGGACGGATCGCGTTGCGCGAGCCTCGGTAGAACTGGTACCTGCCCGTGACGGGGTTCTTGCGGATGTTGCCTTTGATCGACGGCCCCTTGCGCACCTCTATGAGCCATCCGCCCGACGGCCGCCTCCCGACGTAGTCATACCTGGCCACGCCTTATTTATAGCACGTTTGGGAAAAGCGCGCACTGGGGAGGGTTGCTGCCCGCTACTCCAGCCTTTTCTTGAAGCGCACAGCGCTCAGGAAGATGATCGCCGCGCCAAGGACGAGGAGCGCCAGAACCTGGGGCCACAGCACCTCAAGGCCCACGCCTTTGAGGAAAATGCCCCTGACGATCACGAGGAAGTAACGCAGGGGGCTCAGGTACGTGACGTACTGGAAGGCGAGGGGCATGTTCTCGATGGGGGTCGCGAAGCCGGAAAGGAGCACCGTGGGCTGAAAGAAGAAAAACGAAGCCATCATGGCCTGCTGCTGGGTCCTCGATATGGTCGATATGAAGAGCCCTATGCCCAACACGGGCAGGAGATAGACGCCCGTACAGACAAAGAGGAAGGAGAGAGCGCCTTTTATGGGCACGTGGAACCAGAAGACGCCCGCGGCAGTGACGAGGGCCATCTGGCCGACTCCGATGACGGCCGAAGGGAACATCTTTGCAAGAACAAGCTCCGCGGGCCGTATCGGAGTCACCATGAGCTGCTCCATTGTGCCCACCTCCCTCTCCCGCACTATGGCCATGGATGTTGTCATGAGACAGGTCAGCAGAATGATGAGCGCTATGACCCCCGGAAGAAAGAAGTTCCTGCTCCGGAGGTCCGGGTTGTACCATACCCTTGTTCGGAAATCGGCGCCCTTCCGAAGGGAAGGCTGCGCCGACCAATCGGCGCCCTTCCGAAGGGAAGGCTGCGCCGAAAGATCCCGGGAGAGGCGCCTTACGATCTCTGCGATGTGGCCCATGGCGATCTGGGCGGAGTTGGAATCGGTCCCGTCCATAAGCAGTTGGAGTGGGGCCGGCGAACCTTTCTTTATGTCCTTGGAGAAACCTCTATCGATCTGTATTGCCGCCAGGACATCCCCTCTGTCGAGGTATTGTCCCAGTTCACCGGCCGACGACGGCCATCTCGTGATGGTGAAGTATCCGCAGGCCTCCAGCCTCCGTGCGAATTCCCGGCTCTCCTGTGATTTATCGAGATCCAGAAGGGCGGTAGGGACGTTGTCCACGTCCAGGGTGGCCACATAGCCGAAAAGGAAAAGCTGGATGAGGGGGGCAAGGATGAGCAGATTCCGCCTCCTCCGCTCCCTGAACGTCTGAATGAATTCCTTGATGGTCAGGTATTTCCATCGCTCGAACATTGCTACTCGATCCTTTTCCTGATCTTTTTACACGCAAGGAAGAAGGCGACCGCGGCATAGAGAGAGAGGAGCGCCATTTCGGGGGCCAGGTAGCGCAAACCTATCCCCTTTAAGGACACCCCCTTCAGTATGGAAACGAAGTATCGGGCAGGGACCGCGTAGGTGATTACCCGGAGCGGGACGGGCATGTTCGATATGCTGAAAATGAAACCGGAGAGCAGAAAGGAGGGAAGGAAAGATGTAAGCATCCCGACCTGACTCGCCAGCAGCTGGTTCCCCGTGCCCGTCGAGACGAGGACGCCGAAGCTCAAGCCCCCCACCAGGAAGATTAAAGAGGCGAAAAAGAGCAGCACGATGCTGCCCCTCAGGGGCACGCCCAAAAGGACCGAGCTGACGAACACGCAGAGGACCGTATCTGCGAAACCGATCAGGATATAGGGGATGAGCTTTCCGATGACGAGTTCCACGGGCCGTACAGGCGTCGCGATGAGCTGCTCCATGGTGCCCCTGTCCCATTCCCTCGCGATGGTCAGGGAGGTAAGGACGGAGACGATGACCGACATGATCAGGGCTATGAGTCCCGGTATGACGTAATTCCGCGATTTCAGCTCCGGGTTATACCAGACCCTGCTTTGTAGATCGATGACGGGCCGGGCCGTTCCCTTGCTCTGCCTTCTGTTGAACCGCTCGGCAACGGCCGCCACATACCCCTGGGCGATCATCGCCGTATTCGAGTTGCTCCCGTCGAGTATTACCTGCACCGATACCGGCTTTCCGGTTCGTAAGCGCTTCGAGAAATCGAAGGGGATGACGAGGGCGACCCAGGCTTTCTCCGAGTCGATATACCTGTCGATCTCCTTGTAGGAGGCCGCATCGGCCACGCCGGTGAAGTAGCCCGACTCCGTGAAAGCGGCTATAAGCTCCCGGCTCTTGCTGCTTTTGTCCTGGTCGTAGACGGCCATGAGTATGTTGTTCACGTCGAAGGTGATCGCATAAGCGTAGATGATGAGCAACATGACAGGCAGGAGAAAGGCCATGGCCAGGCTCAGGCGGTCCCTGCGTATCTGGATCCACTCTTTTCCGGCGATGGCTTTGATCCTCATGAGACTCATCGTTACGAGGCCTCGATCAGGGCAACGAAGACGTCCTCGAGCGTCGGCGCCGCCTTCTCCATCCGCTCGACCGAGACCCCCTGTGCCTCAAGAACACGCCTGATATTTGGTGCAGCGCCTTCCGCGTCGTCCACGGTCGCGTGCAGGGTGCTGCCGAAGACGGCGCTCTCAATGCCGTTTTTCAGGAGGACCTCCAGGCCCTCGACGGTCCTGTCCGTCGCGATTTCGAGAATTTCTCTCTTCATGTACCTTTGACGCAGTTCCATGGGCGCCCCTTGCGCGATGATGCGCCCCCTATAGATCAGACCCAGCCTGTCGCAGTAATCGGCCTCTTCCATGTAGTGGGTCGTGACGAAGACGGTCGTTCCCCTTTCGGCCATCTCCCTTATGAGGTCCCAGAAGTTGCGCCTGGACAGCGGGTCTACACCGGAGGTCGGCTCGTCAAGGAAGAGGACAGAAGGCTCGTGGAGAACGGCGCAACCCAGGGCCAAACGCTGCTTGAAGCCGGTGGCGAGGCTGCGGGTCAAAACGGACCTTTTTTCCTCGATGCCGGCCATCTCCAGCACCCAGTCCTTGCGAGCTTTTTTCTTCTCCGGCAGCACGCGGTATACCCCGCCGAAAAAATCTATGTTCTCCTCGACGGTGAGGTCGTCATACAGGGAGAACCTCTGCGACATATAGCCGATGATCTTCTTTATGGACTCGGCCTCGGCGGCGATTTCATAGCCGCCTACCGTGCCGCGCCCTCCGGTGGGCGTGAGGAGGCCGCAGAGCATCCTTATGGTGGTCGATTTTCCCGCGCCGTTAGGGCCCAGAAAGCCGAAGATCTCCCCTTTTTTAACCTGGAGGCTGACACGGTCGACGGCAACGAAGTCCCCGAAGGTGCGGCTGAGATCGGCTACGTCGACGGCAAGGTCGGAAACCGGCATCAGCGGTCCTTTTGCGTCTTTTCTTTCTCCGATCCGGCGACGAGCGCGATAAACGCGTCTTCAAGGGACGGAAGGATCGGCCTCTGCCTGCCAACCTCGATCCCGGACAATGCGATTGCTGCGGCGAGCCTGCCGGCCGCGTCCGCCCTGTCGAGAGTCACGTGCAGCCTGTCGCCGTATACGGCCACGCCCATAACGCCCTGGACGGTCTCGGCGACGGAGCGTGCCTTGCGCCCTTCCGCAGTCATTATCTCGACCATGGGCAATCGGAGCATACCCTTCACCTGTCGCGGCTCGCCCGTGACGAGGAGCCTCCCCCTGTGAATGAGCCCGATCCTCGTGCACCTCTCGGCTTCGTCAAGGTAGGCGGTAGAGACAAAGACGGTAACACCCTCGCGAAGGAGCTCATAGAGAATGCGCCACAGGTCTCTCCTCGATACGGGGTCTACGCCGCCCGTCGGCTCGTCGAGGAGGAGAACCTCCGGCGTGTGAATGAGGGCGCATGCGAGGCCGAGTTTCTGTTTCATGCCTCCCGAGAGGTTGCCCGCCAGGCGGTCTTTGAAGGGCGCAAGATTGCTGAAGGCTAGGAGCCGCTCGATGCGGTGCGGCCTCTCGCGGGCCGGTACACCGTAGAGGTCCGCGTAAAAGATCACGTTCTCCATCACGGTCAGGTCCTCGTAAAGGCCGAACCTCTGTGCCATATAGCCGATCCGCTCCTTGACCCCCTCGGGGTCGCGGACGACGGAATGGCCGGCCACCCACGCCTCCCCGGAGGTCGGCAGCAGTGTGCCGGAAAGGAGCCTCATCGTGGTTGTTTTCCCCGCTCCGTCGGGCCCGACAAGCCCGAAGAGCTCCCCCCGGTCCACCTCGATATCGATGTGATCGACGGCCGGCTGGCCGCCGAAGGTCTTTGTCAGGCCGGACGCCCTGATTGCCCTTTCGTCAGGCCCTTCCCCTGCAAACTTTGCAGCGGTCACTTGAGGAGTATCCTTACATCGGCGGGCATACTCGGCTTCAGCTCGTTATTCGGGTTCTCCACCCGGACTTTGACCCCGAAAACGAGCTTCACCCTCTCTTCCTGGGTCTGCACGCTCTTTGGCGTGAACTCGGCCTCCGACGAGATGTAGCTTACGTACCCCTCATAGGTCTTGCCCGGGTAAGTATCGCTTGTGATCCTTGCTTTCTGTCCCAGCTTGACGAGGCCCAACCTGTCTTCCTTTACATAGACCCTTATCCACGGGTGCGCCAGATCGCCCACGGTATAGACCGGGGTCCCCTGAGAAACCGTCTCACCGAGTTCTACGTTCTTTCTCAGGATAACGCCGGAAAAAGGCGCATGGAGTACCGTATCGCCCAGCCTTTCCTCGGAAGTCCGGAGCTGTGCCCCGGCCTGCCGCACCTTGTATGCGGCCTGTTCGATCTGTTCCATGCGCGGGCCCTCCTGGACAAGCCTTAACGACTCGGACGCTTGGCCGAGCTGGGCGAGCCGGCTCTCGTAGGCGCTTTTCGCTGCATCGAACTGGGCCGTCGATATGGCCCCGTTCTCGTATAGCATATCGGATCGCTGGTAGTCATTCCTGGCGCGGAAAAGATCGGCCTCCTGGGCCTTGACCCTGGCCCTTGCTTCCTCGATCTCCTGGGGCCTCGACCCTGCCCGGAGCTCGGAAAGGCGGGTCTCCGCCTCCCGGAGGGCGGCCCTGTACTGGGCCACGGTGCTCGCGAGCTCCCGGTCGTTGAGCCGCGCCAGAAGGTCCCCGGCAGCCACGGACTGTCCTTCCTCGGCGAGTAGGTCTGTCACCCTTCCCGCGATCTTGAAGCCGGCGTCCGCCTCGGTGACTTCCATATTCCCCGACAGGAGAAGCACGTTCTCCTCGCCTTTCCTGCCGAGGTACCAACGCCAGAAGAAGACCGCAGCCACCAGAGCGAGCAGAAGAGCAATTGCCACTCCTTTTTTCATCTAAGGACCTCCTTTGCCCATTCAGACTCCCCCGTGGCCTTTCTCCGCGCGGCGAAGGCAATCTCCCTGTCGTACAGCGCTTGATAGTAGTCGGCCTCGGACCTCAACAAGGCGGCCTGGCTATCGATTACGTCCGTGCCTGTGGCTGCGCCGGTCTCGTACTTGAGGCGCTCTACCCTGGCTGTCTCCCTGGCGCTCTCTATAGCCTTCTCGGCGACCCCTATCCTGTCGGACGCATTAGCTATGCCCAGGTGGGCGTCCTTCACCTCCCTGAATATGGAGAGTCTCATGGCGCGCTCCTCCTGCCTCACCTTTTCCAGCTCCGCCTTCTCCCTGTCCACCTCTTGCCGGATGAGCCCGCCGTCGAATACGGGGATCGTCAGTCTCAAGCCCAGAAACCAGTCTTCGGGGAAGGAGGTCCCGTCCCCCCCTTTTTTTATGTACTGGCCGGACCCGTAGATGTCGGGAAGCCATTTTCCCCAAGCTACCCTTATCCTGTCTTCCTGGATTGCTTTCTTTTTTGAGATCGCCAGGTAATCGGGCCTCCGTGAAAGGGCCGTTCTGATGTCTTCTTCCCGGGACTGCAAAGCCGCTTCCGACGCAGGAGGCGCCGTTATGGTGATAGCTGCGCCCGCCTCCTCGATGCCCATCAGGTCCTTCAGCAGCTCGAGGGTGCTTTCGAGATTGTTCCTTACGAGCAAGAGGTTGTCCCTGCCGTGGGCGAGATCGACCTCTGCCTTGAGGACGTCGAGACGGGGGGCCGTGCCTGCTTTCAGAAAAAGCTCAGCATTTCGCCGGTGATCCTCCAGCTGTTTGACGGAGGCCTCATTTGCCGCAAGCAGTCTCTGGAGCTGCAGTATCTTATGGAAGACGCTCGTAAGGTTGAATACAAGATCTTGCTGGGACGCCCGGTAGTTTTCCTTCGCCAGGGCCTCTCTTGTCTCGGCGATGCGGATATTTCCGGCGATCCGCCCGCCCCTGTAAAGGGGAAGCCTGAAGGAGGCGCCGGCGTCGTAGATGGTCCTCTCGAAGTCCGGTATCTGCAGGTTGGCCAGTGTGGAGAAGCTCAGCGTGGAAGGCAGAAAAATCGGCGTAAGGGGCAAGGGATAGCGGTACCTGGTGGCGCCCGACCCGAAGTCGACTTTCGGCATTCGCTCCGCCTTGGCCGATTCAACCCCCGACCTCTCGATGGCCACGTTCTTCTCGGCGATCCGGAGTGACGGGTTGTGCTTCAGGGCGAATATTATGACCGACTCAAGATCGAACATCTCGGGGGACGCGACCGGCGGGCAGAAGAAGACAAGAAGGCAGAGGGCGGCGGCAGCGGATACGCCCTTTCTCATTTAATTTCCACCTCATCGGCTCTTGCCATCCGGTCTATAGCGTATAGCGAGAACCGGGCCATATGGGTTGCAATAGCTTCGATTTCCCCGGTTTCGAAGCGCTCCCTGTCGAAGAGCTTCCGAATCACGTGTCTGGTCATATAGAAGTAGAAGACCTGGCCGGCGATGCTGAGGCAGCATAGGGCCACCTTTTCCTCTGAAACTGTTTTCTTTAAAAGCTGCCGGACCGTCGCGGAGAGGAAAGCGAAGGCGGGGTTTATGATGTTTTTTATAAGCTCATCGAGAGCATCGGTGGGCTGTATGAGCTCCCGCGCCATGATCTTCGCAAAGCGTGTGCCGTCGCCTTCGTCAAGCACGCGAAAGAGGAAAGCGCGGATGAACCCCGTAAGACGCTCGGTGGGCGACCCGGTCGAGCGGTCGTCCAGGTCGAAAGGATGTTCCGCCAGGGCGCGGGCGTGCAGGTCCCTGAGAACCGTGAGGTAAAGGTTTTTCTTGCCGCCGAAGTGATAGTTGACTGCCGCCACGTTTACGCCTGCATGGGCGCATATGGCCCGGATGGTCGTGTGCCCGTACCCCGAATCGGCAAAGATTTTCCCCGCTGCCTTGATTATGCGGCGTTGCGTGTCCGGTCTTGGCTCTTTGATCCCGCCTAGTTGTTGGTCTAACATATGTTTTAATCACTAGTTTTAAACAATAGTTTTATTATGTCAAGACTTTTCCGCCTCCTCTCCATGACCCCGCCTTCCCCGGTGTCAGGAACGGATCATGACCAGGAGCATCTTGAACGGCTCGAGCGCCTTTATTGCATGTTGCCTGTGGGCCGGCATGACTATCATGTCCCCGTCGGCGAGAACATGCCTCTCGTCCTCGATGGCAACCTCGGCACGGCCCTCGGCCAGGTAGACGAAGGCGTCGAAGGGGGCGCTGTGCGGACTGAGTCCCTGCCCCTTGTCGAATGCAAAGAGTGTGATTGTGCCTGTTTGCCTTCCTATTATCTCCCTGCTCACTATGGAACTCTTCTGATATTCCAGAAGATCAACCAGCCTTTCCTGCCCGGCCGTCTCGCTTCCCTCCATAAAGGCCCCCTTTAGAAAGAGTGAAAGAATACCTATACTATATAGTAATAGCTCAAAGGCGGACCTGCCCGCATCATACTGGATAGGGACCTCTAAGGCGCGAATTTAGGTTTTCCCTTGACTCTCCGCGTCTTATCTGTTATTGTGAGGCGATGAACCGACAAGAGGTCAAGCAAATCTATTCGAAGTATTCCTCATTCTACGACAGGATTTTTTCCTATTTTTTTTTTCCGAGAATAAGGCTGGGCATCGATAGGTCCAGGATCGGCAGCGGCGACCGCGTTATCGAGGTAGGCATCGGAACGGGGATATCCCTTCCGCTATACCCCGGCGGGTGCGAGGTGGTGGGCATCGACCTAACCAGAAAAATGCTTGAAAAAGCCCAGAAAAAGAAAATGAACCAGAGGCTGGACCACGTGGACCTCCTCGAGATGGATGCTGAGAACATGACTTTCAACGACGACAGCTTCGACCACGCCATCGCGGCCTTCGTCCTAACCGTTGTCCCCAATCCGGAAAAGATGGTCTCCGAGATGAAAAGGGTGACAAAAGCCGGCGGGAGCATCGTCATTCTAAACCACTTCTGCTCCAATAACCCCTTCCTTTCGAAAATGGAAAAGGTCTTCTCCCCGTTGTGCGAGAAATGGGGATGGAGGTCAGATATCTCCCTCGACCTCCTCTCAAACCACTGCAACCTTCAAATAAGCCAGATACTGAAAAAAAATAAGCTAGACCTCTGGTCCATAATCATCGCCACCAACAAAAAGTGAAATGAAAATAGCGGGCGTACAGTTCTCGTGTTCGGAGGACAAGGAGAGGAACACCGAAAAGGCCTGTAAGATGATGGACATGGCCCATGACGAGGGAGCAGAGATCGTCTGTTTCCAAGAGCTTTTCAACCTCCACTGGTTTCCGCGCAACAGGGACGGGTCCGCCTTTGCGATGGCGGAGGAGATCACGGGCCGGACCGTGGGGCGCATGCGCGAGAAGGCCAGGGAGTGCGCATCCGTCGTTGTGCTGCCTTTCTTCGAGAGAGAGGAGGGTGCCTTTTACAACAGTTGCGCGGTCATAGATGCCGACGGAGAGATGGCGGGAATCTACCGGAAGATCCATTTGCCCGATATCCCCCTCTGGGAGGAGAAATTCTACTTCTCAGCCGGGAATCTCGGATTCCCGGTTTTCTCTACGCGGTACGGTCGCATCGGCGTGCAGATATCGTGGGACAACCTGTTCCCGGAAGGTTCCAGGATCCTGGCCCTCAAAGGGGCCGACATCGTTTTCGCCCCGACTGCGTGCGCGTTCAAGTCCCAGCACATATGGCAGACCGTCATAACGAGCAATGCCATAACTAACGGGTTCTTCGTGATGCGCGTCAACAGGGTCGGGAGCGAGGGGAGCCATGATTTTTACGGCATGAGCTTCAGCGCGAGCCCGGAAGGCGAGATGATAGGCGGGCCGACGGGCAGGGCCGACGGATAA
>Ga0208563_1001098_pt1 | contig 19490 bp, 24 predicted proteins | sample June2015DPH_17_1_2_FD_184717 | JGI IMG/M metagenome (GOLD analysis project Ga0208563, IMG submission 184717) | Peatland microbial communities from SPRUCE experiment site at the Marcell Experimental Forest, Minnesota, USA - June2015DPH_17_150... | ecosystem: Environmental > Terrestrial > Soil >... | reverse complement strand
GAAGGCTTTTCCATTGCTGAAACCAAACAATACGGCGTAGAAATCAAAGTTGAAGAACGCATGAGGTTGCCTGGAAAACACGAAGCCGACAAACGCGTCGAAGCCACAAAAGCGTATTTTCGCCGTGCACTAAACAGCCTAAATCAACTGTGGGCTCAAAATCACAGTCCAATCGTTATTATCGGCGCTGGTTTTGTTAAGAATGACTTTGCAAGATACCTCTCTGAAGAAGCGCAGGAGATGTCCAAAGCAGTTGCAGATGTGAAGAGCGTTAACAACGGCGGCACAGCAGGAATCTACGAGGCTTTGCGTTCTGGCGTTTTGTTACGGACGGCAAATCAACTGCGCGTTGTCGAGGAAACAGAAACTATTGAAGAAGTTATGAAGCGCTTAGGCAAAGGTGAAGGAACAGTAACGTATGGCTTAGAAGCAGTAGAAAATGCCACTAAAATGGGCGCTATTGAGAAACTGGTCCTTGCAGATGTGACACTTCGTGATGCGGACGAGCAGCAGCGGTTGAAGCTGGAGGGTCTCATGAGGGAAGCAGAAAAGCGAGGTGCGAACGTAACTGTAATCAGCACAGAGCATGAAGCAGGCGCAAAACTCTCAGCTTTAGGCGGAATCGCAGCTTTGCTACGGTTTCCAATTTACTGAGATACCATAATGCAATAAACCTTGAATCGTATAGAAACTCTGCTCGGAACAAGTTAAAGCCCCCCTATTTAAAGCAAAATTTTTTATTCTGATCAATGTCGGGGTAGCACTTTTTTCATCTGATTAGCGGTTGGGTGCCCTTTATAAATAGATGCTGTTATATACCCCTATGCTATTTAAATACTAAAACACGTGAGTTGACATGAGTAAACGAAAACCAATCATTAAAATACAAAACATTGTAGCCTCTGTCTCGCTTAACCAGAAAATAGATTTACAAAAAATCGTGGAAAAATTCCCGCAGACCGAGTATAACCCAAGCGTTTTCCCAGGTTTAGTTTTTCGACTTAAAAAACCAAAAACAGCCACCTTAATTTTTGGCACTGGCAAAATGGTTTGTACTGGCGCTAAATCAGAAAAAGAATCACGCAGTGCAGTTGAAAAAGTCGTTAAAGAGCTGCGAAGCGAAGGAATCCAAATCACGGAAAAACCAATCGTTAAAATCCAGAACATTGTTGCGTCAGCAGAACTTGGCGGCGAAATCGACCTTGAAAGCCTAGTCTACAAACTTAGCAAAGTCATGTATGAGCCAGAGCAGTTCCCAGGCGCAGTTTACCGAATGGATGAACCTAAAGTAGTGTTCCTAATCTTTTCAGCTGGAAAACTCGTTTGCGTAGGAGCAAAAAAAGAAGAGCAAGTTTACGAAGCCGTCGACAAAATTCAACTGCTGCTTGAAGAAAAAGAACTCATCTATTACCCCGCTCCCTCTTAAACCTATTTTTTCATTCTTCTGCGAACCGCGGGATTCACGTCAGAAAGCTTCTTGAGTGCCCATTCAAAGGTCTCGTCTGGAGTTAATTCCCTTTTAACGAACACACCGGTTCTGCCCACCGTATCACGCTTCAAAAGCGTATGAACCCTATCCAGCACAGTTTCAGCGGAAATGCCGAGAATTTTTGCCACAAAGTCTTCTCTGCCGATGATGCTGCTTTCCACATGACCCTTCTCTGATGGTTCAATAAGCATAAGCCGTTTATCCACGCCTGCAACGCGAACGCCCGCTTTAAGCTGGTTTAGGTTTGTTTCTCCGCCGAACCTGTAAAATTCCCTCTCAACCCTGCGCATTTGCATAAGAGGAAAGGAAACAGTGATTTGCTCGCTGATTTCAATGTGCGCTTTCATAGCGTAGGTTGGCGTAGCTTGAACAATTAAACGGGCATTAATCGGCATGCGTGCTTTTTCTAGGGCGGTTTCTACAAGGAAACTATTCTGCACTTCAGGAATGAAAACGTCGATGTCGCTGTCCTTGTTCACGTCGCCTCTGGCTATGCTTCCATGCACAAGCGACTGCAAATGAAACACTTCTAACGCAGCCATAATTTCAGTTGCTTTGCTTCTGAGATCGTTTAGCAGCTGCCAGCGTGCACTAGTATATGTTACTTCCTTGTAATCTGAAGGTTTTGTTGGCTTAACAGCCATATTTATCAGCCATTTAATGAATTAGTAGCGGCATTGTTTATTTAGTTTAATCCACCAATCAAATGTTATAAGCGTGAAAACCCAATGGATACGCCTGTCTGTAGCGCCTGCAAAACAAGAGAAGCCTTCTTCCACAGGCAATACTCAGGTGAAACGCTGTGCAAAAAATGCTTCACCCAATCCATCGAAGCAAAGGCGAGAGCAACCATGACGCGCTACCATATGCTGAGCTTTGATGACCATTTAGCAGTGGCAGTTTCAGGCGGCAAAGACAGCCTAAGTCTACTGCACATTTTGGCGAAGTTGAAGCGGTTTCGCCCAAAAACCACGCTTACTGCGGTAACGGTGGATGAGGGCATTAAAGGCTACAGGGATGAAGCCTTAGAAATTGCGGCTGCAAACTGCAAAAAACTTGAAATTCCCCATCACATAGTTTCGTTCAAAGAGCTTTACGGTTTCACGCTTGACGAGATAATATTTAAAGCACGCAGCAAAGGCGAAACAGAGTTAACTGCCTGCGCTTACTGTGGCGTCCTAAGGCGGAGAGCCATTAACGTTGGCGCCCGACAGGTTAAAGCAAACAAAGTTGCAACTGCACACACCTTAGACGACGAAGTGCAAACAATTCTCATGAATATTTTTCACGGAGACATCATGCGGTTGGCTAAGGAGAAACCAGTCACCAGCGAAGTGCACCCGCTTCTTGTTCAGAAGATTAAGCCTTTTTGCGAAATCCCAGAAAAAGAAAGCGCCCTATATGCTTATGTGAAAAAAATCTCCTTTCAGGATACGCCATGCCCCTACGCTTCTGAGGCATTACGCAATGATATTCGCGGGATGATTAACCGCATGGAAGCGAAGCATGCTGGAACAAAATTTACTGTTTTCAAAGCCATGGAACGCTTAAGACCAGCATTGGAGGAGACAGCGAAGAAGGAAAGCTTCAAAACATGCGTTGAATGCGGCGAACCATCAGCATTGGATTTATGCAAGACCTGCGAGATGCTGAGGCAAGTGCGTTAAGCTTTGCGGTTGAATCCCTGTTCACTTTTTAATTTGCGAAGCATTTTTGAGGCTTCAAACGCGTTGCTTGCTGAGGCTACCTTTTGCGCCCGCAACAAATCAACATGCGCGCCGCAGTAAGGACAAATTTTTGTCCTCTGCCCTTTAGCAGTTAACATTAAACCTGCACATTTTGTACATTTTACGATTAACGTTGCGCCCATTTCTGGTTTGCCTTCCGAAAGGCTTTTCCACACACAGGTTGATAACACTTTAGGGAAGAGAGCGAGCGACATGAGCATTGGACAAGAACAGCCGAAGTCTAGGGTACATTTGGTTGAGTTAGCGGTTCAGTACTTCAAAAAGGAAGGTTACAAAGTTATTAGTGAAAACGCAGTGCTTGAAGGCTACAGCGGCAATACCAGGCACTTTGACATCATCGTGCAGAAAGGCCGCTTGGAGCAGGGCGTTTGGGTCAGGGATTGGAATAGAACCATAGGCGTAAACTTAATCATCGGCTTGGACACGTCTTCTGAAGATGTTGGCTTAGGCAGCCCCATTATGGTTGGCGAGAAATTCAGTGACCACGCCAAATCATACTCGAACAGGCGCAAAATTACGTTGTTGACTAAGCAGAAATTAGGCAGTTTCCGATAGCTTTTAGGCTTTTAGGTACTGATCGGTTAAGCCTTCCCGTTCAAGCATGCCCAGCCAATCAACAATGCCACTGTAGCATTTCTTGCCATTTTCCAAAACATCCATGATTTCATTCGTGACTTCTTCAACCGTTCTGCCTGTCACATCTAACTCGCAAACCTTGCCCGACTGCGCCTGCACAGCTTCGATGAGGCAAACGTCGAGGATTTCAGCAGACAGGTTCTCCCAAAGCTTGGCGCCTTCAAAACCGCATTTCTCCATGAACCGTTTTAGTTCTTTGGGGTTTCGGCGCAAAACAAAGACGTTGGTGACTAGGTTTGCAGGGGTCACAGCGCTGGCATAATGCCCGTCGATGATGACGTTGGCTTTGTCTGTGGCGTTTATGGTTTGGGTGAGTTTTGTGCGCATTTTTTCTTCGTTGATTATGGTTGTTTTTCTTTGTTTGTCTTCGCCTGACGTTAAGCTGTAGGTTTTGGCGTAGTCTGTTAAGTTAATGTAGTGGGCATCGAGTTTGGCGGCGAGTTGTTTTGCTGTGGTTGTTTTTCCTGTGCATGGGGTGCCCGTTATGAGGATGACTCGTTTATTCATGGTAGTACTTGTTGTTAAGGAAAGTTTTATTCATTCCGCACGTTTAGTACCATCGTTAAAGTGCCCATACCAGAAAAATTGCTAAAAAACATTTTTTTCGGGAGCCGTTCAGTGGTGTTTTAAGTTGCTTTTGGCAAACAGCGGTTGATTTAGCGCTATTTCTAACGTCACGCATGATGTTGGGGACTCGTCACGCAACCACATAGAAACTTGTCACATATCAGAAATTCTTATTGCTTCCGATAGCGCATATAGGTGTGGGCTGGCGAGTTGGTGTGTGGCTTTCGGACCCAAAATTTGGGTCTGAGGAAACTCCGCCCACGTGTAGAATTGCAGTGCCCCAAGGGTACAGGGCGAGAGCCTTGGCTACGGAGCAGAAACGAAACGTCCAATTGGACTTGGCGATGAGACATTTGTGATGTCGAGTGTGCCAGTTTGGAAGCGGTGAAACGGCCGTCCTGCAAGTGGAAAGGGCAAACAGTCGCCGATGAGGAATCTACCTGAAGGCGCGGGTAGCCCGATTAGCCGAATGCCACAATAACAGAAGGCGGGTTACAACCAACACACCGCCCAATTTCCACTATACACCGCCTATCTTCGGGAGGAGGAGGATTCCAATACGCCACAACAATCGAAGGAATACAACTATTCAAAAAAGCGCAAATAGGGCGTCTCTCCCTATTTTTTATGCTTTATTCTAAGGCAAATGCCTTTTGTATTATTATCCCAAAGAAATAAATTAAACGCTTGGAAATCCTTTCAACTATTACTAGTTAATCTTACTAGTTAATCCTGTAATCCCATAAAAGTCCTTTAAAAACTCGTCTAATAGTTTTGTTTAGAAACTCACTATCCAAGAAAATATCAACCTCTCCCGTGAAAGTAGGATTGCTTACAAACCTAAATCTGTAGCTAACATACGCTCGGTGTATAACCGAAACATTCTTGTAGGAATGGCAAAAGTTGAAAAAACTTGCATTATGCACAAAAGTATTTCTCAATTCATACAGGAAATTGCCGAATTCATTCATGCTTTTTCTTAGTAACCGTTCATTGTTACTTATTGGACAATTATCCAAGCATCCATCAAAATGATACCCACCGCTTGCTCCACATAGCTTTTCATTGTAGCAGAACATCGGAACGTGATGCTTGCCATTATCATAATAAATAGAGCCTAAAAGCATCAACTTCTCGCTCTTTCTAAAGTACTTTGGGCTTGTAAAGAAATTCCTAAATTTCCTATTACAACCAAATTCTTCGTTATATTTATTCCAAAGCTTAAGCACTTTTGCCTTGCTACCTTGTAATTCATTTTTTACTATCCATTCCGAAAAGCTAAGGTATCGTCTGTCTGAAGTTAACTTTTCAATTAAAGATACAAACATTACAAGCTTAACCGAGTCTGCATCTATGTCGAGTAAGCCAAGAAAATATTGATTTAGGGTTAAAAATTCGTGGTATGCTTGCTTAGGATTCGTGTAATTTCTTTGAAATTTCAAAAAAAAGCTAAGGATTTCATCCTCTGAGTCATAAATTTTTTTGAAAAGAGGGAAAACGTTGACTATATTTAGCGCATATTCTTCCATGCATGGTAGCCATCCAAGTGGTTTGATAAAAATATCTGCCCCCCAATAATAATTAAATTTATTGCTGCAAGTAGTTAGGCGCTTGGTGCTTCGTTCCCATCGCTCCACGCTTACGCTTTCTTTTCAAAAGAAAGCTAGGCAAAGAAACGATTATTCCGTAACGATGCCCCAGACTCCAGAACCCCACACTCCTTAGGGGTTCTTACAAGCAATCGACACCTCAGGCAGTGGATGACCCCTCCTTAAAAGGCAACCCCCCCACAAGTAAGGGCTCTGTCGGTTGCACGATGCTCATTCTTTTTAAGAATAGGTTGTTAGTTGGATACTGCAATGAAAATTAGAGTGACGCATATCAGCCCCGCCATAAAATTAAACCAAAAAATCAAGCACTCACGACTCCTACACGAACAAATTTTTATTAGTTGACTAAAAAACGTCCTAAGTCTTTTAAGCGAACACTATTTACTAATCTGATATGGCATTAACAGAGAAAACAGGTTTCGATAAGAATATAGACGATTATCTTCAATCAACTAAAGCTGCACACACCCATGCAGGAAAGCTAATTGCCTTTTCGGAACTTATGAAATCGATATTTGGAGTTACAAGTTTTGAAATCGTTCAGAATGTTGAACAGTATGTGAGAACAGGCGGAATTATGGTTCTCAAAGGTCGATTGGATATGCAGCTTGGTCAGACCATATTGGAGTTCAAGATAGACCTTAATAAAGAACTTGAAACAGGCATTGAGGAAATAGAGCGATATTGTTCAATTCTCAAAGAGAATAAGAAAAAAGTAGCAGAGTGTATAATTACTGACGGAATACAATTCAAAGTTTATACTGTTCATGGAAAAGCTGTTCCAGTTAACGAAATAAACTTCCAAGAAGTTACTCCTGAAAAAGCCATTATGTTTTTGGATACTTTTCTTTTCAGCGAGAGAAAAACACCGACAGCCGAAGATTTGAATATGCGTTTTGGACCAGGTTCAGCGATATACGAAGAAATTGTCAGAGAGCTATCAATACTGTTCAAGGCAATAAAAGACCCTGTAAAATTTGAACTATGGGCAAAAAACATGCAATTAGTTTATGGCTCTACGCCTCCAGATGAGGCTTTTGTTTCGCACACTTATCTAATGATTTTGGTAAAATTATTACTCGCAAAGCGATTAAATAAGGATTCAAACTTGCCTGCACGAGAAGCACTTACAGGAAAGTTGCTAAGTTCACAGGGAATAAACATCATAGAGGATGATTTTTTCTCATGGGTTCTTAACCCATTATTTTGGTCTGAAGTTAAGGCACTATTGCAAACACTAACTGATGCATTTGATAGCTATGACCTTAATTCAGTAGATGAAGACATATTCAAAGAAATTTATCAAGAAATTGTAAAAAGAGCTGACCGACATAAGCTTGGTGAATATTACACGCCTGAATGGTTGGCAGAATTGACTCTTAATGAAGCAATTTCAAAAATAGACCCAACCAAAGAAAGAAAACATTATTCTATTCTTGACCCCGCGTGCGGTTCAGGCACTTTTCTAACAAACGCAATAAGTATGCTCAAAAAGAAAGGTTGCTCACTTGATGATATATTAGCTAACGTTTATGGTCTTGACCTTAACCCTTTGGCAGTTGCAATAGCGAGAGCAAACTATCTGCTTGCTTTGGGCAAATTGATTGAAACCAAAAAGACTGCTGTTTTTATTCCAGTTTTTATGGCAGATTCAATAAAACTCCCACAAACACGGAAAGAGCTCCATCATGGAAGTAGCATTTTAGTAATAGACGTTGACGAAAAAGTTCAACTTAGTCTTCCGCTGGAAATAGCTCTTGATGATAACAAACTAAAAAGTTTGTTAGTAGTTTTTACAGATGTTCTAACTGAATATAAGTCAGGAAAGCTCACAGCCAATCAGGTTGCAAAAACTTTTGAGAATTTATATCACGGAGAAAAACAAGATGTAGAAACTCTAAGAAACACTCTAACAACTATTGTTAAGCTTATCGACGCTAACAGAGATTCCGTTTGGGTTTTTATGCTCCGCAATATTTACGCACCATTGCGAATGATGCAAAAAAAGTTTGAATTGGTAATTGGAAACCCCCCTTGGATTTCCTTTAAGTATATAGAGAATCCCTTGTATCAAAATTTTGTTAAAAAAACGGTCTTCAAGTATTTACTCTTAAAGAAAAAACAAACGGACTTATTCACTCACATGGATACTTCTACGGTCTTCTACTCTGCAACAGCAGATGTTTACTTAGCAGACTCTGGAGTTATAGCTTTTGTCATGCCTAGAAGCATACTTACAGGTGCGAAACAGCACGAAGCATTTAAAAAACAAAGAAAGCCACAAATGAGAATTCTAAAAATATTGGATGTCGAAAAAGTTAATCCTCTCTTCAAAGTTGATTCTTGCGTTGTAATATCTCAGAAAGGAGTTCCAACTGCATATCCCGTGGAAACAGTAGCCTACAAAGCTACATTACCTGAGAAAAATATACGTTTAATAAAGGCTTTGAAATTCATTACTCCCGAAGAAACAACATATAGTCCAAATAAGGCAGAAAAAAAGTTTAGCCCTTATCATAATAAAGTTTTATCTGGAGCTAATATTTATCCGAGGACTTTTTGGTTCATTAATTTTGTATCAGGAAGTTTTGGGATAAATCCTGATGCGCCTTTAGTTGAGAGTTTAGTTTTGCCTGATGCAAAAGAGCCTTGGAAAAAAACCATCATAAAGAAAGAAGTGGAAAGCAGTTTTATTTTCGTGACCGTGACTGGAAAAAGATTGCTTCCATTTAAAATTCAGTTTCAGCCAGTTATACTTCCTATAAGAAAAGGAGACTTGAAATTTTCAATTTTGACCTCCCAAGAATTAAGGCAAGAAGGAAAATTAAGGATGGCAAATTGGTTGGATGAAGCTCAAGAAATATGGGAGTTGAAAGGAACAAAAACTGCATTAAAGAATTTTCCTAGAGTTATGGATTACGTTAACTATCATAACAAGCTAGCTCTTCAAAAACAAAACCTGCGATATTATGTAATACAGACGGCTTCTGGGTCGAATATTGCATCGGCTGTTATTGATACTCAGAAAATACCAAGACTCGAAATCGGAAAAATAGCGATAACTCCTCAAGGCTTTGTTGCTGATTATACAACATTTTGGTATGGCACAAATGATATTCTTGAGGCATACTACATCACTTCAATATTGAACTCTACTGCAATCGACTTAGTTATTAAAAAAGGACAACCAAAGGGGAAATTTGGTCCTCGCCACATTTGTCGTTTACCTTTTGAACAAAATATCCCTCTATTTGACCCAAAAAATGAGCTCCATAAGAAAATAGCATTAACGGGAATTCAAGCGTCTAAAGAGTCTATAATTGTAAAGAAAACATCGCGAACGAAAACTAAAACAGCGATTCCATCAATGAAAATTATTGACAAACTTGTTTACGAACTACTTACTGTTTAAACCAGCAGATTGAAAAACAAAATCAGTAATCTACAAAAATTAATAAGAATGCAAAACCAAAAAATCACCCTCCAAAGACCAAAACCTATGCCCATCAGCAGCCAACGACTGCAACTTCTTTAAAGGAACACTTTCGATGCGAGAACCCTTTCGAGTTGAAATCTTTAATAAAACCGTCTTTTGCATACAATCCCCCGTGTATAAACCCAAAACAAACAGATTAACCTTATATCACAACCCACCAAATACACTATGAGGAAGACAAATATGGAAAAGACAGCAAATCAAGGCAACACACAAACAGATACTAAAGAATCACTAAGCCATAAGGCGGGTTACAACCAGCACACCATGCCCACAAAAGCTAAACTCAGGGGCTTTCAGACCGTAAGGGTTTGCCGACAGCAAGCGCGTTGTCCTTGGGTCTGTAAATTATGAATGTGTCAGGGTCTGTTTTGTTTATAGACCGCTTTGTTTTCCACATACTGCCAGCTTGGTAGGTGAGTTGATGTTTTATTAATATTTCTTGTATGCATTTTTTTGTTTCTTCGTCGAGGGCTGTTTTTATGGTAATTTGATAACCTCCCATCGTTGACGAAGAGGCGTTAGATGGTGATAATTCCAAATAATGTCCATCAAGACCATTACAATTGTCAAGAAGTTCCTTCAGAACCGATATTGCTTCTTCCCGTTTCAAAACAATCCCTATCAATTCTCTTGAGAACTTATCATAAAAAAGATTCGGTAAGAGGGAAGATGGCGTTTAGGCGTTTAACCGAAAATAATACATTGATGTCTAGCTTCAATACTAAGTGTGACCCATTTGTCGAAAAAGGAATACAATACCCTTGAAGTTGTGCCGCATGTTGATCTAAAAAAGTACTTGGGCAAATGGTATGAGATAGCGCGTCTTCCCGCCAGATTTGAAGAAGGCTGTTCTGATATAACAGCAACTTATTCTCTATCTGACGATGGCACTATATCTGTGCTTAACGAGTGCAAAAGAAATGGCAAAGTGAAACGGGCAAAGGGCAAGGCAAAAGTGGTTGACAAGAACACTGGAGCGAAACTTAAAGTAACATTCTTCTGGCCATTTTACGGTGACTATTGGATTATAAATTTGGGGAAAGACTACGATTACGCCGTTGTAGGCACACCAAACCGCAAGTACCTTTGGATACTGAGCAGAACCCCACAAATGGACGACAAGCTATTTTCCCAATTAATAGAACTTGTAAAATCAAAAGGTTTCGATGTTACAAACCTCATTAGAACCAGCCACACCTAATGAAAAAACCTATCCATTCTGAGTTTCAACACTTTTTTTCCAAGCCAACAACCAAAGAAAGAAAGGGGCTACGCTTGTATAGTCTTGGGTTTTACAGGTCTTGGTTCCTAAACATTTAAACTATCTTTATGTTTACGTTATCTAAGTTACCGAATTTTTGGTCACGCGTCAATAAAAGCTCGTCGTTGGCGAGTGAAATTCCCGCTATTAGCAAATCGTTCTCGTTAATCATTCTTCCAGAATCCCGTAGCTCTTCAAAAAGCAGGGCGGCTCTTTGGGCGGCGGCTCTGTCGAAAGAGTAGACGGTCACGCCAGACAGGAACCTTTCAGCAGCTTGTTTTCTTATTTTAGTCTTGTGTCTAAGCAACTCGTATTCGGTTATGGTTGTGGTTTTCACGTCTTCTCTCCTTATGATTTCTTGGATTAGAGCAACGATTTTTTGGTCGCCCGCCAAGAAATCTATTATGACACTTGTGTCTAGTAGTGTCACTCGAATGTCCTTCCGTAATTTGCCTCTCTTTCGGCGGCTATTTGCTGCTTTAATCGCTCAAGCGTCTCTTTATCATCCTTTAAAATGCCAGCTAAGCTCATGATGTCTACTTTTTCTTCCTTTGGGCAGAGGTTTTCTTTGATTACCTGTGAAAAACTCTTTTTGCCTTTTCTTTTTGATAGAAGTTCATAAACCTCATTTGAGACTGAAATCTGTCTTGCCATAAGCATTCCCTATATACATAATGTATATACATCATTTATTTAAATTGCCCGCAAAATAAACTTTACGATAATTCTTTCGCTTGAAGCGCGGGTGGCCCGATTAGCCGAATGCCACAACAACAGAAGGCGGGTTACAACCAACACACCAGCCCACAAAATAACTCGCTTTTGCCACAAAACGATTAAGATAAAAGGGCTATCAATCGACTATGTCAACATCGGCTGTCCCGTTATAGCCTAATTGAAAGTTACCCGTTACGTTACCTTCTATAAGAAAGTCAACAGTACCAGAATTAATTTGGCCGCTTTGTAAATTAACAACAAGCGCGTTCTCGTTCATAACTATTAAAGATTGACTATCGCACTTTATAGAACAATTGTTCATATTGAACGCTGTGCTTTTAGTAGTTGTAATATTTAAGTTGAATACAATCCATGTAGCTATGCCATTATATCCTATTTTATCAATTAAAGGATAGCCGCTTGCTGTTATATCCTCTGTGCCATGAGTTGAAGTGTAAGTTATAGTTATGCGTGCAGGTGAACTATTTAATACTACATATGCCACTCCGCTTATTCCTACTATTACAATCACCGCTATAATTACAGCTAAGATTTTCTTGTTCATTTTCTATCCCATCCATAACGATATTACCGCTTATTTGCTTTTTTCTTTTTAAAACTTGCTCTATGAACTTGAAAGCTTAACATATGAAATAAAGTAGAACTCTAGGACGGCATTAGGATTAAAATGTCATCAACAAGCGAACATAAAAAATTACTAAGCCCAAAGGCGGGTTACAACCAACACACCAGCCTTTTTCAGTAACTCCTACTTCAATTACCAACTTTCAGCGATAAGTAAAGGGGTACTCTTTTTGCTTGAAAAATGAGCTAACAAAAAATCAGGGAGGGGAAGGAATGCCCATTTTTAGCTGGTGAAAATGAGTCTAAAAAGCAGGGTAGGGTAGGGAATAAGATGGGGGCGCATCTTTAAGCGGAGTTACAGCCAAGCACGCTACCATAGAGATTATCATGGCGCCTCAGAACGCATTTTTAGTTTCAAGTCATTTCTTGGGAAACAGACGTTAACTGAATCCCTGCTTATCCAAACGTGCAATTATCATCACAGGCGCCATTACAATGCTAAGTTTCTTGAACTGGATAATAACAGTATTCAGTTTATGCTTAAAATAGCAGATTAACTGATTGGGTTTATTTTTGATATTTGGGACGTTTGGATTCTCTTAACCAAAATTGAGGGTCATCAACCATTATAATCTGAACTTCAACAACATTTCTAGGATTAGTTATTGCTGAGCGGAATTTCGGAGATAAATCAGGTTTTCCCAGAAATGCCATTCTGGACTCTTCCAAATCATCCGCAACACGTTCACTTTTTTTGTTTGCGTAGCCACGGTACTTTACGCTTTTTCCTTCAACGATAGCTTTATCAAAATCCTCTTTACAGCACTGAATTAGTTTGGCGCCGTCTCGGATGAACCAGTGTGGTGAAGTTGGAGAAGTCTTGGGCATAATAATCTGTTAGCAATATCGTTTAGGTGTTTCTTAATTAACATTTTCATTGCCGAATGGTAAGATGCGCCTCAGAATTAGATTTAAAGCAAATCATCTCGAGGAACTGAAATCCTCTTCAGACTGACGTGTTTATCATCATAGGCAATTCTAAACAATAATTCGGACAAAAAGAATAAGGTTACTATAAACCTGCGTTTGCACGAATGCGAATAAACAAAAAGACGGGAAGGGACCGTAGGATCATTTTTAGCTAGTGAAATTAAGTCTAAAAAGTAGGGACGGAGAGGATAGGTCAATTTTGTTGTTGAATTTTTCTACCTAAATTGAGGTAGGTAGACTAGTTTTTAACTAGTGAAACTAAGCCTATGAGGTAGGGCTTAAGGTAGCTGGCAGATTTTGATGTCTTTATTGAAGCGTTGAAGGTCTATATCTTGAGAGTAAACAAAATTAGCCGCTTGGTTAAGTGCTGTGGCCACAATTAAAGCGTCAGGTAGTCTTCCGCCCCTCTTAGCTCGCAGGCTAGCGGCTAAATCAGCAATTTCAAACGTGACTGGCACTATCTTAAAACTGTTAAGAGTCAAATCCTTTAACAGTTTTTTTGCCTTAGTGGCTTTTTTTTCGTCCCCTGCCATGTAGAATCCGGTTAAGACTTCTGCAACTGTTACGGTTGAGATGATTCCTTCGTTCTCCGTTTTCATGAATGTATTCAATATTTTTTGAGCTTTGCTTGCTTGAGGCTCGATTCCTTCTAAAAAGTAGATGAGGATGTTAGTGTCTAAACCTATTTTCATTGCCGGCATTCCCATTCTTCTCGGAGTTTTTTCTGGTATTTGACGGGGTCTCCGAAGACGCCTTTTCCAAGCCCCTTCATCTCAGCTACTGGATTAAATGGTTTTAAAAGCAAGCCCTCTTCTGTTTCGTTAATTTCTATTATAATCCCATTTTCAATGTTGAATTTCTTGCGAAGCTTTTTTGGGATAACTACTTGTCCGCGCATGCCAACTTTTACTTTTTCAGACAAATTTTTCACTATCAGATAAATATTTAATCAGAGAAATAAAGTTTCTTACTCAAGAAAGTTGCAGTTTGTTACTGTTTCGTATTTTTTGTGCTGTTTGATGCCAAAAATTGCCGTGACAGCTACAAATACAGAAAAGAAACTATTTGAAAAGGTAATTATTAAGCCAACTTAGATTTGGTAAAATATTGGTATCACAAATTTTTTACCGCAGGTTAGCGCATTAATAGTTTGAGGGAGTATTATGGCTGTTCTCGAATGTCCCTTCTGCTGTGAAATCCTTGAAGTTAAACCGCCGGATAGACTCCATTCAGCATTCTCATCAGCTAAGCCAATACAAAATAGTTACTATGGCGATGTTGTGAAAAAGAAGTATAAGTGCCAAAACCCAGATTGCAAAAAATCAGTTACAGTTTTCTGGTATGCCCCGCTAGAATACTTCAACAGAATATGATGACTCCAAATAGCTCATGCGAGCGACCGAATAGCGTCAGCTCTTCTGCAGACACTTCAGAGTTTTCTCAAGATACCAACAGTATAATTCCAAACTAACTGAAGAGTTACTAAATTTCCTTGGTGAAAGCGTTAGCGAGAAAGTTCCAATGCAAGTCCAAGCATAACAACATATGCTTTCTATATTCAATTTTTTTTAATGCTTCATTAATTCTGCTCTAAAAATATTCCAACAAGCAAAGATAAAATAAGCTGATAATAACTATAAATGGCGAAGCATGAGCTTTTAGGCTAAAATTTCTATGCCTGTGTTTTGCTCTGCTTTTCCTTGCGTTTCTTTCTTTTCTCGTCTCTCTCTTTCTTAGTTAACGGTTTTTCTTTTTTCATTCGAATTTTCTCCAGATGCTAGTTTATGCTGATTAGAGCTTTAATAGCTTTCGAAAAAAACAAGCTAATTTAAGTGTATTCCCTGAAGGTGTGACCGCACTTTGTGCAACGCATAAATTGGGTTGATGCTTCATCGCCGCCGCGAGTCTGCACTTGCCAAACATAAACCAAATTGTTTCCGCATTTTTCGCACTTCATGCGAATCGTTGGCATAGTCGTGATTTTTTGTTCTTCTTCGCTTATAACAGTCATAAACGGCTGAGACGTAGGTTGAATAACCTTAACGACCTTAGCCTGTGCCCTATTGTTTGCAGCTGGCTTTGTGTAACCGCATTTTGAGCACGCGAGCACTATGAAACCTTCAGCTTTTTTTGGTTCAAGACGAGAACCGCAACTTGGACAAAACTCCATAAATTAGAAACCCTCTCGCGTTATTCCTCAATCAAAGCAAACAATACAATATAAGTGTTATTTTCAAAAGTCAAACAAATTCTGGTTAGAACTTAAGTTTTGCTTTCTTAACTGAAGGAATAATAAAAAAGCGCAAATTAAAATATCCTACCCGGGTTTAAGAAAACCCCCAAATGAAGTCCAAAAGACTACTAAAATAATTAAAAAATGGGGAAAAAGTGGGAAATTTTTTTTTCGTAAACCGAGGCGACATGGATTTTTAGCTTGGCGGCGGAGGAGGCGGATAAGCTGCTCGTGCTGGGGCTTGACCGAGTTCGTTTATTGGACCGAACGAGATAAAGAGCATTATGCCCGGGATCACGCCTGCGAAGATAAGCGCCAAGATTGCCCACGTCATGTTGTTGTACTGCTTAAGTGTGTTGATGTCTCCGCTGTTAACTGCGTTGTACATACGGCGTACTCTCATGAAGACTATCACTGCTATCACTAGGAAGACCAGAAGGACGATGCCGGTAATTAGCAAAGATGCAGGAGCGATGACTTGAACGCCGAAGTAGTTTAGGTAGGATGCCCAAGTGAAGTAACTCCAAATTTCCTCTATGCCTGAGAGTGCCCAACCAACAAGAACGATGATGTTGAAGATGAAGGCGATCATTATGTATGTCTTGATACTTGCGAATTTGCTGGGGTCATAATTAGGGGTTGACATAAACTTTAATCAGCCGTTTTACATTTAAAACTTTCGCAGCCGAATCGAAATGAGTATTCAATGTCTGTGAAAATACAAATTTAACCGAATTGAGCCCTCCATTCTCACAATTTTAAAACCAAAGTCGATTATGTATACCGGAATGCCTATTATTATGCTGTCAATGACCAGCGCAAGAAAGCGGTAGAGCCAATGATTGAAATCGATCTGCGAATTGTCTGTTGCCATATTATCAGCTCAAAACATATTTCATAACAAACCGTTATTTAATTCTCTGTCAAGACCAAACAACGCCTGTGATTAGCGCGCTGCCTTGCCCCGATATTAAGTGTTGAAGCAGGTGGGTGAAACGCTGGAAAAGCCGTTCACTACACAAAAGTCAGCGGGGTTTTGTTCTACTTCTTGATGATCGCGTTTAAGGCGGACTTGATGGCTCGGACTACTCGAGAACGGATGTTCTCGTCGTGGATTCTTTTTGATGTGACTCCGTCAAACTCCATTGATTTTTCTTGGTAAGTGTACGCGTTAACGTACGTAAGCTTGAACCTTGGAGCGTAAATTACGACTCTTTCGCCGACTTCAAAAACCTCGTCGACTATGCGGCTCAGGTTTTCCGGTCGGTGAACAAGCCTTTTCCGAACAAAGTCAACGTCCGCTTCCGAATCGATTTCCGTGATGCCGTGCTTCGCGATTGTCTTCTCAGGGTTCTTCTCTGAAGGCGCGGAAGGTAACGTTTCCAGGTTCGCTTCTTGCCCATCCTTGGCTAACATGAAGAAGGCTTTCTTCTCGATCACAAGCCGTTCTTCACCCTCAAGCTTTATGCTCGCAGTCGAATTCTGGTACTTCACCGGATCAAATTTCTGGTCAAGCAGGATGACCTCACGCACGTCGTTATCGATTGAAATGGTGTAAGCGCACATGCGGTAGTAATCGAGAAAGTATCTGGCGCTAATCACTATGTAGGGTTCGTAGTATTTCTCCATGGAAACTAACTGGATGAATGCGGGGTTAGGCTTCAGAATCCCAAACTTAGTGAACAACCGTCGTTTTAGCCTCTCTCCGGTCACCTTTATGACGGTCGGGTCGACCAGAGTCGAGTAAACCACGGTCTTCCTTCGGACTATTTTATCCGTGCAAACCGAGAGCACGTGCGCGCGCGCTATCGTCGCGTAAGATATAAACGTCTTTTCAGTCGTGGCTTCGTTCATCATAATGGAACTCTCAATGTAAAGATTGACCTTTACTATTGTGGAAAACGCGTTTAATAATAATTATGAATCCAAAAAATGAATGATAAATAACGGTGCCGCCCTGTGTGCGTGCTGCCTTGTCCCTTTAATGGTTAAAAATGGTTAAAAGTCGTCTTTTAGGCGTTTTCCTTTGTTGGATCGCTTTTGCGAATGTGCTTCGATTGTGTTTGGGCGTTTGTTTCTCTATGTTGACCTGAAGCGCTGGTTTAGTGTCAACGAGGCCATGCGAGGTGGAAAAGCTCAAATTCGCCTCCAAATCAAAAAATAAGAGTTATTACCATTTTAGACCATTTTCGGGACAAGCCAGCGCGTTGCTACAACTAAAATATAAGGAGTTTTAAAGAAAAATGACAACAGATAACGGGCAAATCGACTGGGGTCACTGGCTTCTACGCTTAGTCGCAATTATCATTGAGGGCATAATAATCGGCATTCCTATTTGGCTAATTTACAACTTTGGAATAGTGCCATTAATCTCAGTACCATATATGAACTTTTATGGGATCATTTATTACGCATCCCCCTGGTGGGCATCACTTGTTTTTCTATTGCTCGACGCCGTCATATTGATGCTCTACGCTACGGTTCTGGACGTTATTTAGGGTGGAACAGTGGACAAGAGACTCTTAAAACTGCAAGTATAAATGTTAAACGATGGCACAGTTCATTTTGATAAAGCACTTATTCGCAATGTTAGCAAGTTCTTCGGGCTGGTTATCATAGATTGGATAGTAGCAATTGCAACCCCTGGATCTAACAAACACCAAAAATACACAGACCGCATTGCAGAAACCACCGTCGTCCAAGTAAGTCAAGCATCACCTCTGCCGCCGCCTCCAAGTTAAAACAACCTTTTTTTTTAAAAAAAAAATTAGTTTTTTCCAGTTAGATTTTGTTCTATTTCCTTTTTTCATAAAGTTATTGCTGTTCAGGAATACGGGTCAACTGTAAGAACGCTGCCTGTTGAGAAGATGCAGACGGAATTAAGCAAGCACACTTGCTTAACTATTGTCGCTTAAGTTATTGAGCATTAAACTCTTCTAGCCAAACCTTAAGTTGTTTTTCACTCAAGCCCACGCCAAATTTTCCGTCAAGCCGCCTGCTAACCTTGCCTTTTTCAAAAAATATAACTGTCGGAACGGCGTCTATAGAATAATCATCCCATAATGGATTGTCATATTCATTTAAGAGGACGTGAAGGGCGCTCCCAAAGGCAAAGTTATCTACTTTTTTGTCAAAAACAGGAACAAAACTCGTACAGTATGGGCACCATGAAGCGTAGAATAATACGAGAACCTTTTCATTCTTCTTTAATTCGTTGTTTAAGTCTTGTTTGTTATCAATTTCAATCATTATTTTCATGTTAAATCGGTTTTACGCTGTTCATAAACATGCCGTTTTTAACTACTTTATCTATAAACTGCAAAGTTAAGCGACAGCCTAAATACAGCAAACGCTAGATGGATTAAGGAAAGAAAAATGAAGCCGAAAGCTTACAAACGTGGGTATCCTGTTGCAATCCTCATAGGAATAGAAAATGATCATGCTGCTTTATGGCAAGTTTTCAGCCAAGTTGCTAAACACCAACAAACCATACCTTTAAACGGTGACAGAAAAGACTCCAAAGCAGTATACAACTTTCACGAATCCATCATAAACGCGCTGAGGCCAACGCTGAAAGAAGGCGTAAGAAGCATTATAATAGCCTCTCCATCAAAAACCAATTATGCACAAGACTTCCTCAACCACATCAAAGCGCATCACACTTGGCTTCTTCAGGGACCAAACAAAGCAACATTCTCGCCGATCACAGGTTCAGCGAGCACGCCACCGCAAGTAGCTGCCTTAACAAAAACAGCCCTGTTCAAACAATTAATCAACGAAACCACGGCTGAAGAAACAGAAAACCTGCTTGAAATCCTTGAGAAACGACTCAACGAAACCGACAATCTTGTGCTTTTTTCGCTGGAAGAAGCTGAAAACCTCATCCTTGGCAAACAAGCAACGGGAAAACCAAAGCCGGAATACCTGTTACTCACGGATAATTATCTTTCAAGAAGCCGCCAAAAGAACAGAGTTCACAGGCTGTTGCAGATTGCCACAAATAGAAAAGTTAAAACAAGAATAATAAACGCTGAATCAACCGCTGGCATACGCCTCACCCAGCTTGGCGGACTTGTTTGTTTAGCAAAACTCGAATAAAATTGGCTTAAAGCAACCCAGCCTGCTTCAGATCATCCATCGATATTTTTCCTGAAT
>Ga0208563_1001093_pt1 | contig 19538 bp, 19 predicted proteins | sample June2015DPH_17_1_2_FD_184717 | JGI IMG/M metagenome (GOLD analysis project Ga0208563, IMG submission 184717) | Peatland microbial communities from SPRUCE experiment site at the Marcell Experimental Forest, Minnesota, USA - June2015DPH_17_150... | ecosystem: Environmental > Terrestrial > Soil >... | reverse complement strand
GGGCGTTGGGGGGCATTGCCTCCCGAAGGACTCCTGGCTGCTGAAGTACGGCTTGGACACCTACGGAAAAACCAAGGTCGCGCCCAGAATCATTGTCGGTTCTAGAGAGCTTAACGATTGGATGCCGGTGCACGTGATCGACTTGGTCGAGGAAGCCCTAAAGGAGCGCAAGCGGAAGTTGAAGGGAGCGAAGGTGGCAATCCTCGGCGTGGCGTTCCTGGAGAATTCGGACGACACAAGGAACACGCCTTCGCTGACACTATACAACGAACTGAAAAAGAGGGGGGCCAAACCTGTGCTCCACGACCCCATAGTGCGGGATTTCGAGGTGCCGTTCACGAAGAATCTGGAAGGCGCATTGAAAGATGCTGACGCCGTCGTACTCTCGACCAAGCACAAGGAATACCTCAAGCTCGACCTGAAAAAACTGGCGAAGATGCTTCGGACGCCAGTGCTTGTGGACGGGCGCAACGCGTACGATCCTAGGAAAGTTAGAAAGGCCGGTCTCACGTACCGCGGAGTGGGGAAGGGGAAGCGATAGTCGTCATGGCCGCCCGCCTGACTCAGCGGGGTATAATGAACTTCAGATGCGTCTCCGTCTCGCCGTCGGGCGCGCGCGCAGCACCCAGACGCTTTTCCTATACATGATGGCATGAATAATGGCGAGTCAATGGACTACGATCACTTTCCTGCCACCCACCAACAGAACCGGAAGGTGACGAATCTCCCTGTGAAGCGATAGAGTTGAAAGGCCGAAGCCTAGGTGCCGGGTCGCCCTGACCACAACTTCAGGAAGGCGCGAAGGACAATCTTTGAGTCAGGGGTCAGTCTCCGCCCAAGGATCATTCGTCTGAGTCGTGGCAGAGAAACCTCCTCGGTGGACTCGAGTTCCATGGGGTCAATGGTGGCCATTCGGTCGGTTTTCGAAATGAACAGAGAAACCCACTCTCTCTCCGTCAGACCTCGGCTCGTGAAGGGAGGAAGGAGAAGCTTCGTGATTGCCCTGAGGGGCGATCGGAGGCCCAGTTCTTCGCCGAGCTCTCGCGCTGCTGCTTCTTTGTATGACTCCCCTCTTCGCACGTGTCCAGTAGAGGAGAGCGTCCACAGGCCGGGCTGCCACAGGTCCCGCTTGCTCCTCTGCTGCAGCAGGACCTTGCCATTGGTCCTCAGTACAAGGATGTCGACCGCCCTGTGAAGGAGGCCCTTCTCGAGACAGTCCCGAAGTGTTGCGGTTCCGACAACGGCGTCCTCCTCGTCGACGAGGTCGACTATCTCGTCAGCTGGCAGGACCGACCACCCAAGGCCCGACGCAGAATAGGACAGCCCTCGCCTCCATCTTCGTGGAGAAGATCTGAACTTGCAGGTCGACGGTCTTCCGTCTGATTCCGCGAAGGTAATCGAATTTCATGCTCGAGTTGGCGTCGAAAGACGGGAGGGAGAATGTCTTCCTTGCCGGATATGATTGTTCAAAGCTCTCTCCCCTTATCGATAGAAGTCAGTACCAGCTTCGCCGGCGAGTGTAGCCTCCACCTTTTCGAGAGAACCAATCACCGCCCGCTTGCCGCCTGATTCGATGAATCTGACCGCCGCCTCCACTTTGGGGCCCATGCTCCCTGCGGGAAACTGGCCCTGTGCAAGGTACTTCTTCGCTGCTCGGACGCTCATTCTATCCACGAGCCTCTGCCCAGGTCGTCCGTAGTTCAGGAAGACCCCTTCAACGTCGGCAAGAATCATCAACAGGTCCACTCCGAGCAACCCTGCGAGCAGGGCAGCCGCGAGGTCCTTGTCTATCACGGCCTCAACGCCTACGTATCTTCCTGTTCTAGCGCCTTTGACGACGGGCACGCCACCGCCTCCCGCCGCTATCACGACGGTTCCCTCATCGAAAAGACACTTGATGGTCTCGCTCTCAAGGAAGGAGACAGGATTAGGAGAGGGCACGACGCGTCTAAACCCTCTGTTGCTGTCGTTGATCATTGACCATCCATTCCTCTTCTCCAGGTCGTTCGACTCGGCTTCATCGTAGAACCGACCGATTGGCTTCGTCGGCTTCGCAAACGCTTTGTCGGTCGCGCTCACGACAGTCTGAGTCAAAACGGTAGCCACGCTCTTCGCGATCCCAACGGACTTCAGCTGGTTCTCGAGGGACTGCTGGAGCATGTATCCGATCATGCCTTGGCTCTGAGCTCCGCACACATCAAGAGGCATCGGCGATAGGACGCTCTTCGCCAAATCGTATGCCAGGAGAATGTTGCCAACCTGTGGACCGTTGCCGTGAGTCAGGGCGATACTATGGCCCTCCACGATTAGCCGCACGAGCCTCTTGCTGGTGGAGTCTATGGCCGCCAGCTGCTCAGCCGCCGTCCCCTTCCCTCCTTTCCGCAGTATCGCGTTCCCGCCCAATGCTACAAGAATCTCCATACACCGCCCACCTACAACTCGTCGGCAGCGATTATTCGTTCCGCGGCTTTCCTGTTCGCTTCATCAGTGTCCAATCCTAGTGATCCTGACAATCCACTTCCAAGTCTGCCGGCGGCGACGTCATATAAGCAATTCAGATTGTTTTCGTCCTTGAAACCGACTAGGTCTCTTATGCGCACGTCTGGGAGTCGGCCACCCAGAGGAAATCCGAACCGTCTTCAAGCAGCGCGCGCAGAGAACACACGGGCATTCTTGGACTCGCGAGTCCAGAGGCAGAGGGTAGCAAGAACGCCTCAAACCAGATAGTCTTGCAAAATACCGCAGAGAACCGTCGAGACGAAGAGTCAAAAGACTCCAAGAAGATACTTTCGCCCAGATGGCCAAGGACAGCGACTTCCTCGGAAGGGACATCCTGAGCATCAGGGACTACAAGAGAGAACAGCTCGAGCGTCTCTTTCAGTCGGTCGAGGACCTCGAAGAGAGCCCGAACAAGCTGGACGGATTCCTGAAGGGAGAACTGGCCGCGCTGCTCTTCTTCGAGCCCTCCACGAGGACATACTCGAGCTTCCAGATTGCCGCCTCCACCCTGGGCATGCAAGTCACTGGTTTCGCGAGCCCGGCGGGGTCGTCAGTCTCGAAGGGGGAGACGCTTCATGACACCATTCGCATGTTCGAGGGGTACGGCGCAGACTGTTACGTAATACGGCACCCCATGCCAGGAGCCGCGAGGTTTGCCGCAGAGATTACCGACAAACCCGTAATCAATGCCGGGGACGGCAGCCGGGAACACCCGACCCAGGCAATGATCGATCTCTTCGCGATGAGGAAGGCATTCGGGAAGTTGGACGGTCTCAAGGTGGGAATCCTGGGGGACCTGAAGTACGGGAGGACTGCATCATCGCTGGCCTACGGACTATCGAACTACGACGTCAAGATGACATTCATAGCGCCTGATGCGCTTCAGATGCGTCCTGAGGTGCAGCACTTCCTCAAACAAAGAGGGATCACCTCAAAATCCGAGAAGGACCTGAAGAATGTGGTCGGCGAGCTTGACGTGCTCTACGTGACCAGGATTCAGAAGGAGCGGATTCCGGACCCGACAGAGTTCGAGAAGGTGAAGGGGATGTACCAGGTCAACCTGGAAACGCTGAAAGAAGCGAAGCCATCTCTGAAGGTCCTGCACCCGCTGCCCCGGGTCGACGAGCTGGCCGCGGAGCTGGACGCGACCAACTTCGCAGACTACTTCGTGCAGGCGGCTGCCGGACTCCCTCTGAGGATGGTCCTGATGAGCCTGGTACTGGGAGGCGGGCGCTAGATGAGCGAGAAGCAGAGGGAGGAGCGAATGCTCGTCAGGAAGATAGAGGAAGGTACCGTCATAGACCACATACCCAACTGGAAGGCAGTAACCGCTGCAAGGGTCCTCCGGCTGGATAGGCTGGCCAGGATGCAGGCCGGCATCTCGGTGGCGATTCTGCAAAACGTAGACAGCAAGAGCCTCGGGAGGAAGGACATAGTCAAAATCGACAAGTGGCACGTCGACGAGAAGGACGCAGACATCCTTTCTCTTGTCTTCCCAACGATAACCGTCAACTACGTGAAAAAATGGAAGGTCTCGAAGTACCATCCAAAAGTCCCTGACGTGATTGAGGGCAGGATCAAGTGTCCCGAAGTCCTGTGCATCACGAATGCGCAGAGAGAGCCTGTGGTCCCCAAATTCATGACGCTGAAACACGACAGGATGTTGCAGTGCTTCTACTGCGACACCCTGTTCGATTTCGACAGCGTGCCTGATCATGTAAGGTCGTAGCTCGCATGAAGCACGATCTCGTGGTCGCAGGGAAGGTCGTGAGCCCCGTCGAGGTGCGAGAAATGGAGATCGGCATCAGCGATGGGAAGATCGCTGAGATGAAGAGACAAGGACTTGTCGGGACGAGGACCATCAAGGCGGGGCGCGCGCTAGTCTTTCCTGGATTCATTGACGTCCACGTACACATGCGCGAGCCAGGATGGGAGCAGAAGGAGGACTTCAGGACTGGGAGCGAAGCGGCGGTGCATGGCGGAGTGACGACAGTCGCAGACATGCCCAACAACCCTAGACCAACGACGAACCGCGCTGCCCTTCAAGAGAAGGCGAAACTTGCGAGGAAGAAAGCCCTCGTAGACGTGAAGTTCTATGGAGGGGTTGTATTCAAGGAACTGGTCGAACTCCAGAGAATCTCGAGCCTGGTCGTGGGATTCAAGCTATACCTGGCGAAGACGACGGGGAATCTGACGTTCCCACCCTCCGAGTTGGAAGAGGCCTTCAGCCTCATCGCCGGGACTGGAAGGCCAGCGAGCCTCCACTGCGAGGATCAGGGGATCATCGACGAGAGGACCGAGGAGCTCCTAGGGGACAAGAGACTCGACGTCTACAGTGACATGAGACCTCCCGAGGCCGAAGTGGAGTCCGTGAAGAGGGTCGCTGCCGCCCTGGGGACCGCCCCGAAACTGCGGGCGAACGTCTGCCACGCCTCGACCGCGGAAACGCTTTCCATCGTGAGCGCCGCAAGATCCCGAGGCGCACACCTGTCATGCGAAGCCGCGCTGCACCACCTCTACTTCGACCGTAGCAGAATGCTCGAGAACCCACTGCTCAGGACCAACCCGCCGCTGAGGCCGGAGAGAGATAGGGCAGAGCTTCTGGAGGGGCTCAGGGACGGTAGGGTGTCATTCTTGGTCACGGACCACGCCCCACACCTTCGAGAGGAGAAGCTCTCCGATGGGCTGAGCGGCGTCCCGGGCCTTGACGACTTCGGGCATGTAGTCTCGTGGCTGGTCAGGAAAGGCGATGTCGACCCGACGGTCGTTGCGCGCGTGGCATGCTCGAACCCTGCCTCGTTCATAGGCCTGGGAGACAGGGGACGGATCGAAGTGGGCAAGAGGGCGGACCTCTCGATAATTGACACCAGGTCGCCTGAAGTGGTCAGAGCTGAGGATGTCCGGAGCAAATGCGGTTGGTCCCCATACGAAGGGGCAGAGTTCCCGGGAAGGACAAGGTGGACGATCCGGGGCGGCGAACCGCTTCTCGACGACTGCGAGCAGATCAGATAGCAGTCGCTGCGGGCGTCCCGCCTGCCGGCGCGGGAGGGGTCCTTGCCGCAGCGATCATCTTCCCGGAGCCTCCGACGTAGACGTATAGTAGTATCAACGCCACGATTGCGATCAGGACTAGACCAATCGTGTACCCGGCTGGCAGAAACGCAAACAGAGACAGGAATGCGAGGACGACGCCCCATCCGCTGTAGTACCACCTGTCCTTCTGATCGACGAGGAACAGGCCGGTGACTATTGTCCACAAGCCCACAAGGAGTAGCCCGAGGGAGATTGCACGGTCAGGGCCAACGAGACCGAACGAGTAAGCAGCGGCTGACAAGAGTATTGCAACAACTATCCCTACTCCCCAGCCTAGCCTCGGGTTCCTCACACCTCGCCTCGCTGAGGCCTGATTATTAACGCCTCGCAACTAGAGTCCCTCAAGCAGTGAGAGGCGGGTCAGGGTAGGGACCGTACTTCCCCTCAAACGCGTCTGCGAACCTCAGAAGCTCGGCCTCTTCAAAGGGCCGCGCGACCAGTTGGACTCCGACGGGGAGTCCCGCTGCGAGGCCTGCAGGAATGCTGAGTGCGGGGAAGCCGACGAAGCTGAAGGGGAGCGTCAGCCTGTTCAGGGCGGTATAGACATCCACCTGCTTTCCATCAATCTCAGCGGAAATCTGCCCGATGGTCGGCGCCGGGATCGTAGCGGTCGGCATGACCATCACATCGTAGTCATTCATGGAAGAGGCGAACCTTTCCATCAGTAACGGCCTCGAGTTCTGGGCGTTCACGTATTCGACGGCCGTTATTTTTCTTCCCAGCTCGAGGCCCTCGCGGACATCGTCGCCGTATAGGCCGGGCGAGTTCTCGAGCCATTTCAGATGAAATGCGGTGGCTTCCGCCCTCTTGATAGAGAGCCACAGATCATAAGCCTCCTGAACGCCGTCAAGGTCGGTTTCCTTCACTGTGCAGCCCAGCGACTCCGCCTTGCCGACGAATCGGTCAAAGACCTCTTCCACCAATGAATCGTTCGAACCGTGGAAGTAGAGCTTCGGAATGCCGATCCTGGCGCCCTCGAACGGAGCTCCCATCCCTGACGTGTAGTCAGGGACCTCCGTAGCCGATGTGGTCAGGTCCTCTGCGCTGTGTCCAGCGAGCACTTGCAAGAGGGCCGCCGAATCCCAGGCACATGAAGTCAGAGTTCCGACAGTGTCGAACGATGAAGCGAGCGGCACGACCCCGAGCCTGCTGATGCGCCCGTACGTGGGTTTCAGACCGAGGACCCCGCAGAGGGAGGCCGGAATCCTGACCGAGCCCGCAGTGTCGGTCCCGATCGCCCCAACCGCCATCCCCGAGGCGACGGCGGCCGCAGAGCCCCCGCTCGAGCCGCCCGACACCCGAGTCTCGTCCCAGGGGTTCCTGACGGGCCCGTAGTGAGGATTGACGTTCGTGACTCCAGCCGCGAACTCGTGGAGGTTGGTCGTCCCCGTTAGCACAGCGCCAGCTGCCTTGAGCCTCCGCACCGCGCTTGAATCGTACGGGGCGACGTTGTTGGCCAGAATCTTTGAGCCGGCGGTGCACTTGACCCCCTGAATGTAGAAGAGGTCCTTGACAGCTATCGGGACGCCGTCCAGGGGTCCGAGCGACATCCCCTCCTTGAATCTCTTCTCAGACCGCTCGGCCTCCGAAAGCGCGGAATCCCTGAGGACGGTGATGTAGCAGTTGATCCTCGGGTTGAGTCTCTCGATCCGGCGCAGGGTCTCCTCGATGATGTCAATAGGAGACACTGACTGAGCCCTGAAGGCTTTGGCCAGATCTCTGATCTTCCTCAACGTGCCCTCGGGAGATACCGGCTCTTGAGCACTTAAGAGTCTAGCCGGATGCTCTCCTGTCGCCATCTACGGACGGGCGGTGGGTCTTCGGGATGCACAGGCGCGGCTGGGGGCGAGAGAACTATCGGACCGTAGAAGAATTGCTTGTCTTTGCACCGGCCTCGGCTGCGGTTATCAAGTCGATGAAGACAAACGGGTCCTTGCCGATCGTCCATGCGTCGTGGCCAGCGTGTACGTCAAACCCATCGCCCGGTCCGACCTCGAGCTTCGCACCGTCGTCCATCGCAAATCCCATTCGGCCGGAGACCACATATCCGATGTGGCGCACCTGACAGGTCTGTGTCTTCACTATCGGCTTCATGGAGGTCGACCACCTCCACCCGGGTTGAAGAGTGCGGAGGCCTATGGTGAAATCCCCGACCGTGATTAGCTGCAGCCTGCCACCAGGCGTGTCCTTCACTTCGTCGGGCTCGCTCATACTCTTCTTGGAGGCTGCTGCTTCCAAGGTTCGCTTTCCCATTCGAGTGACCCTCACAACCATCTTGGTGCAGTCGCCTTCTCGTCTGACTTCGACCAGCTGGTTCCCGCTCTTCAAGGCCCAGGCCTTCGCATCAGCGTCGATGCCGGGTTCTGTAGCCCACAACTCAATCTCGTCCCCCACGCTCGCTTCACGCCACGCCTTGAACAGATCCGTCAGCGGCGTGGGAGGACACCACGTACCCCTTGAATCGACAACCTTCCTCTTGGAGATCGCTCCTTGCAATCCGATTCACCAATGGTGAGGGATGTTTCGTTTATACGTGTGAAGTCAATTCTCATGATTGAGAAAGATACCTTACCTGTCGTTGTCGCTCGAGTCGCACAATTGGGAAGAGAGCATTCCCGGGTTCATACGTGGGTGCAAGGACAACCCTGACCAGCTGGCTCAGAGCGTGATCTTGCTCACGCTCGGAGTCGACCCTGAGAATCGTTTGACACGGATTTGCTTGGAGCAGACTGGCCTAGAGCTAGCGCACTAGAGCGCCGGGGGTAGGATTCGAACCCACGCGACCCGAAGGTCACGGGCTTTCCAGTGGCATCTCAAGGCCCGCGCATTAACCACTCTGCCACCCCGGCACATCCAGCCCCTACGGACGACCCGCCCCCTTCATAAGCTGTGAATCACGGGTGGCCGAGAGGGCAGACTTGTTTGCGCTAGCCCGAAGTCCCTCCGTCCTTGTCGGGTCGAGTCCTCGGCGAAGCGTTATTACAGCAGGGCAGGGGAGTCAGGTTGGATGAGTGCCAGGGTTAGACTCGCGAAGCCAGAGGACAAGCGCCAACTCATGAGCTTCATCAAGGACGTTTGGGGAGGGCACGATTACATTCCTAGAATCTGGGACGACTGGTTGAAAGACGAAACGGGGAAGATGTTCGTCGTGGAGGCGGACGGGGTCCCAGTAGGGATGGGCAGGGTCAAGTTCCTCGAGGACGGGTCCGCCTGGCTCGAAGGCGCCAGGGTCCACCCCGATTTCAGGGGGCAGGGGCTGGCGACGATGCTGGGAGAGAGCTCGATGCGCACTGCCATGGATCAGGGAGTGAAGGTCTTCCGACTTACCAGCTGGTCGCGGAACAAGGCCGCGCACAGACAGATCGCAAGGATGAGATTCAAGGAATCGTCAAGGATCAGTCCCTACGAACCCGGAAAGGGAGCCAGGTTCGCGCCGCAGAAGGGCGTGAGGCTAGCGGGAACGAGTGACCTTCTGCGGGTCACGAAGCTAATCATGGAATCGAGGGAGTTCAGGCTTGGGTCGGGCGTCTTCTGGGACGCATTCACAGCGGCGGCCCTCAATCCTGCCATCATCAAGAAGCTGGTCAGCGAAGGGTCCGTCTGGATTGCAGACGAATCAGTCGCCGTCGCCAGGCTCGGGGGAGAAGGGAGCGAGACTTGGAGGCAGGTCTGCTTCCTCGCCGGCAGGGGAGACACGCCCGCGAAGCTCGTCAGGCACGTCTTCGGACTGAAGACGGGGGCGAGGGCGACCAGGCGGATCGTCTACCTCCCTCAGGGTTCTCACCTGATTGGGACACTGAGGAGAGCGGGGTTCGACCGGCTGACATCCTTGATCCTTTTCGAAAGAGCAGCAGCCAAGGGTTAAAACGAGCGCAACGAGGAGCGAACCCATGGAACCAAGGGTCACCAAGGTCGCTGTGCTCGGAGCTGGGCTGATGGGCCACGGAATCGCCCAGGTCGCGTCGCAGGTGGGCGGGTACGAGGTGTCAGTCCTCGACATCAACCAGGAATTGGTCGACAAGGGGATGAAGATGCTCAACGACAGCGTGTCCCGGTTCGTAGAGAAGGGAGCGCTTTCGAAGGAGCAGGGTCAGGCCGTGGTGGCAAGAATCCACCCGACGACCGACCTCGCGCAGGCGCTCCAGGGGAGCCAGCTCATAGTCGAAGCCGCGACCGAGGACCCCAAGCTCAAGCTTGACCTGTGCAGGCGGGTCTCGGAGCTGGCCGAGGAGGGCGCCGTGTTTGCCTCCAACACGTCGTCAATCAGTATCACTTTGCTGGCCTCGACGATGAAACATCCGGACAAAGTCTGCGGGATGCACTTCTTCAACCCGCCGCAGCTGATGCCGCTGGTCGAGATAATCAGGGGAAAGAGGACTTCAGAAGATACGCTGGAATTGGTGAGAGGCGTCTCTGCGAAGATGGGCAAAGAGACGGTCCTGTGCAAGAAGGATTCGCCGGGGTTCATCGTGAACAGGATCCTGGCTCCGGCGCTCAACGAGGCCGTCTTCCTAGTGCAGGAGGGGGTTGCCGACCCCGAGGACATCGACAAGGCAGTGAAGCTAGGGCTCAACTGGCCCATGGGACCGCTGCAGCTGCTGGACTACATCGGGCTCGACACGACCTTCAACATCACCCAAGTGTTCATGGGAGAGTTCCAGGACTCGAAGTACAGGCCGGCGCCGCTGTTGCGGGAGATGGTCCGAGCGGGGATGCTAGGGCGCAAGAGCGGGAAGGGTTTCTACGAATGGGGTTCGCCCGGCTCGACTAGGACGAAGTAAGCCTTGCCCTGATTTCCTCTGGAAACTGGACCGCCTTCCCTCCCTTTTTCGAAAGGGCTTGGATGGTGTGCCCGACGCAGAGAAGGACCATGTCTGGGAGCCTGTAGATCTCATTCTCGAACCTGATGCTGCTGTTTCCAAGCCTCGCGATTCGCGTCTTCACAAGAATCTCGTCATCAAACCTCGCCGAGGCCCGGTAGTCTGCACTGGCGTGGACGACAGGCATCCCCACCCCCATCGCCTCCCAGTCCTTGTAGGTAAGACCGATGTCCCTCAGGAGGTTGATCCGGCCAACCTCCATCCAGACGAAGACCTTGGAGTAGTACACCACTTGCATGGTGTCGGTCTCTTCGTATCTCACCCTGAGCCTCGACTCGTGCCAGGAACCCATCGCGGGCGAGTCCTCTGTTCCATCTTTTAACGTGACGGAACGCACCCGTGGGTGTCAAAGGTGCTCTCAATCAAGGGGATATGGCGCGAGAGAGCGGAACGAGAGCGAGTCTTTTTACACTCGAGGAGAGACTCGGGAGGCATGGAGTATCAAGTACTGAAGGTCTCGCGCGAGGGCCCGCTGGGACTAATAACGATCAACCGACCTGAAGCGATGAACGCCTTGAACTCGAGGATGGTCGCTGAGCTGATCAGCGCCTTTGACGGATTTGAGAAGGACGACGAGGTGAGGTGCGTCTTGATCGCGGGGAGCGAGAAGGCCTTTTCGGCCGGAGCCGATATCAAGGAGATGGCCCCCATGACCGCGGTCCAGATGGCTATGACAGGGCACTTCTTCCCTCTTTGGGACAAGGTGGGCAGATTCCCCAAGCCGATCGTCGGGGCCCTGAGCGGCTTTGTCCTGGGCGGAGGGCTGGAATTGGCAATGAGTTGCGACGTACTTGTGGCTTCTGAGACGACGCAGCTGGGGCAGCCGGAGATCAACATTGGGATAATCCCGGGGGGAGGCGGCACGCAGAGACTGACCAGGGCCGTAGGGAAGTACAAGGCGATGGAGATGATCCTCACCGGAAAGATGATCGGCGCGGAAGAAGCGAAGACTCTGGGTCTGGTCAGTCGGGTCGTCCCAAAGGAGGCGTACCTGACCGATGCCAAGAAAGTGGCCACTGAGATCGCTTCGAAGTCGCCGGTGGCGGTAAGGCAGGCCAAGATGGCGGTGAACAAGGCATTCGATATGGGGCTCGCCGACGGCCTCGATTTCGAGAGAGAACTGTTCTACCTTCTATTCGCCTCTGAAGACAAGACGGAAGGGATGAGGGCATTCATGGAGAAGCGCAAGCCCGAGTTCAAGGGCAAGTAGTTGGACCTCGAGACGATCAGGGCAGAGTCGAGGAGCGGCGTTCTGTGGATAAGGCTCCACAGGCCTGACAAATTCAATGCCTTCAACGAACAGATGGGGAGTGACCTGCTGGAGGCGCTCAGGGAGGGAGAGAGGAGTCCCGGAATAGGGTGCGTTGTGGTGACTGGCGAGGGACGCGCCTTCTCTGTAGGCGAAGATCTGAACTCTGACAGGGCGGTCGAAAGCAGTGGAAAGCCGCTGCCGTTGGGCAAGGCCTTGATGCTGAAGTACAATCCCATAGTTCAGCGGATCAAGAAGATGGAGAAACCAGTCATTGCGGGGATCAATGGGTTTACCGCTGGACTGGGCCTGGGCCTCGCGCTAGCGTGCGACCTTAGAGGTGCGTCGGACAAGGCCACCTTTCGCGAAGCTTTTGTTAAGGTCGAGCCGGTCCCCTACTCTGGAACTAGTTTCTGGCTGACCAGGATACTCGGACAGGCGAGGGCAATGGAAGTTGGGCTTCTTGAGGAATCGATTAATTCGACCATGGCCATGAACCTTGAGCTCGTCAACTGGGTCTTCCCCGATGATAGGTTCGGGGAGGAGGTCGCAAGTATAGCAGAGCGTTTGGCGAAGCGCCCTACAAAGGCGCTCGGCCTCACCAAGCGGGTCCTCAACAGGGCGATAGTGGTCGATGTCGACTCTGAGCTCGAATACGAAGCGTACCTTCAGGAACTTGCCAAGAGAAGAGTTGATCGCTTGGAGGGTGCAGGAGCCTTTGAAACGCGCGACGCAAGACTGGCTGGTCAGCAGGGAGAAGGACCGCGGAAACCGCCCGGATGATACACTTCGGCATCGCTGACTCACCACACCCCGCCGTGTTTAGCAGTCGCCTTGCACTAGCCTACTTGGATCTCCGACGAATGAGGACCAGCGACAGCGCCACTACAGCGAGCGCGGCGGCGGCCAAGCCAGCCTCGAGAGGGAGAGTCGTTGTTGTTGTCGTTGTTGTTGTTGTAAACGACGATTGGGTGTGAAGGGGCTCGAATACCATCACATCATGGTATGCGCTGACGTACAATTCTCCGGTGGCCTGGTCCACGGCCATCTCGTAGGCGACAGAGGTCAGCTGAAACCTCCCGACGACGCTTCCGGTCGAACCATCGATTTGGGTGACAGTGGTCCCCGGTTCTGTGAGGGTGAAGACGTTTCCTGTCCCCTCTTGAAGGGCAATGGCAAAGGTTGCGTTGGTGCTGTCAGCTGCGACCGTGATGCTTCGCTCGAAGGTGTTGCTAACTGTATTGACGATGTCCACTGTGTTCGAGCCGGAAGCGATGTACAGGGACCGCGCCTGCTGGTCCAAGGCCATCTGAGACGGGTAGCACGGGGCGGGCAGGTGTATGGTTGTGACTGATTCGAGGGACGCGGTCGTCAGGACGACGACAGAGCACGAAAGGTAGTCTGCAACGTACACCTCTCCGGTCGACGTGTCGATCGCCATGCCATCGGCCAGATTACCGACGGTCGCGTTCCTGAGCATCGTCCCGGTACCCGGGTCGAATTGGTAGACATCGTTGTTGGCCGTGAGGAGCAGGTCCCCTGTGACGCTGTCGAAGAGGATGTACCTGATTGGGACGCCGGCGTTCATCAGCCGGGTGAAGCTCTGCGTTGTCCCGTTGAAGACTTCGATGGAATCGGCGCCTGCTACGTTGGTGCCCGCTACGTAGACGTCCCCGCTGGCCGGGTCGAGGGCCATCTCTCCAGGAGTCACGTTCAAGCCGAGGACCGACGGCTCCAGGGTGTGGCTCGTCGTATTGATGATTCCGAAGGAGAAGCCTGTGGGTGGATAGTCCCCTGACATCCCGTCGACATAGGCGACTCCTCTTGCACTATCGATGACTATGGAGCGCGGCCAGGACCTCCCGTAGACTATGGTGACAGGACCCGACTGGGCGTAGGATGCAGGCAGGCACAGCAGCGCTAGGATTGTCAAGCTTACCCAGAGGGCCTTCAAGTGACGTTCCGCCTCAGTCTATCCGTCCTAAACTTTGCGCTGGCCCTAGCTCCGCGCCACGAACAGCACGTGGGGGAGCTCGCCACCGAACATTTCAAGGGCCCGTCTCACTGCGTCCGGAGAACCTGGGATGCAGAGGATGACCTTCCCCTTGGCCACCCCCGCCGTGGCCCGTGTGAGCATGGCAGCCGCCCCGATCTCGGCAAAACTGGAGCTTCTGAGAAGCTCTCCGAACCCTTCCAGCTCCTTCTCGAAGTAAGGCCGAACGGTCTCTACCGTTACGTCCCTCTTCGACACGCCTGTCCCCCCAAGGAATATCAGCACGTCCCCCTCTCCGCCGAGGAAGTCCTTGACTGCGCCCGCTATCATCCGGGCGTCGTCTGAGATGAGGAGCCTCTTCAGGACCCCATGCCCCAGGCCTGTGATTCGCTTCTCGGCTACGTCCCCGGATTCGTCTTCAAACTCCCTGCCTCGCAGCTTCGACAGGTACCTGCTCGAACTCACTGTCGCAACCACGAATCTGAGCCTTCCCTGCCCCCCAGCCCTGTGCTTCTCATGCGGTCTCAAGGGGCCTCTTCACCTTGCTCGTAACCCTGATCCCTTCTATCCTCGTCACCGGATACTGACCCTTCTGGTCCTTCTCGTACTGTTTTACTGCGTCCCAAACGTTGAGAAGGGCGACTGCGACTGCGACGAGAGCCTCCATTTCCACTCCGGTCCGTTCGCGAGCCGAGACCGATGCTGTGACCTCGACCCCGTCATCCTTCAGCAGCGGGGTGACCTCGACCCCGTCGAGCCTGAGCTGATGGCAGAGCAGGACGATATCGGAGGTCTTCTTTGCGGCCGTCACCCCTGCCAGCCTCGCCAGTGAGAGCGGGTCTCCCTTCTCGACTGTCCCTTCCCTGATCCGCCGAACGGTGGCCGGGCTCAGGCGGATCGTCCCGACTGCCTTTGCCTCCCTCACCACCACGGGCTTCCCCGAGATGTCAACCTGCTTGAATGACACGGCCTCGAGTCTGCGGCAGCCGGTTATAGCTTCTCCTCGGGGCTGGGGAGCGGGACAGGGGGGTCAAAGCAACCAACTACGGGACAGAACCCATGCCGGCGCTAGCGATTTCTTCTGTCACGGACAGCGGTTTCGCCCGTTTGAGTTCGGAAGCCCTTGGTGAGAGATTCGAACCTCTCATCCCAGCCTAGCTGATCGGGGCCTGTCCCTCGGCTCTCAGGCTCTTGTTCGCGATCGTCTTCCCGTACTTCACGGCAACGACCTCCGCCATGATGCTGAGGGCGATCTCGAAGGGGGTGAGGCTCCCGATATCCGCTCCGGCAGGGGTATGTATAGACCCCAGATAGGCCTCGGCGACCCCCCGTTTCCTCAGTTCCCTGATGGCGTCCGCCGCACGCTGTTTGCTGGCCATCATTCCGACGTACCCAACCAGACTCCTCCCTATGGTCTGAAGTGTGTCTGCGTCCCTTTCTCCTTTGGTCAGTACAACCACCGAGTCGCCCGGGTGAAACTCGAATCTCGAAAGGTCGTAGTCCGAATCCCTGATCAGTTTGTCGGGCTCCTGAGTTAGTTCCGGGCTATGGTCGATGACTACGACCTCGAAGTCCAATAGCGTCCCTAGCCTTACCAAGGCGTCTTCCACTTCGTCCTTCCCACCTTGGCCGACGAGCACGAGTCTCAGGGCAGGGAGGTATGGCTCCACATAGATCTCCATGGTCCCCCCGCAGTTCGTCTCGACATGGATTTCGTCCTCTGTCTGGCTCTTGACGACTGCCTCCACTGCCTTGTCGACGCTCTCCAGGTAGACTTTGACGATTCTAGGCGTCCCTGTGCTGAGCACCTTCTTGGCAGTGTGCACTATGGCAGCCTCGGGACAAGCTCCGCCCAGGGTCCCGTAGAGCACTTGGCCCTTCCCGGATATCACTACCTTGAACCCAGGCTTCCCTAGTGAGGACCCTTCGGTCTTCACCACAGTAGCCACTGCGAAGGGCTCTCCCCTGGCGGCAAGCTCGTCAGTCAAGCGGGTGAACTCTGTCGGCTTCATCTCGTGGTAAGCTCGAAATCCGCGTTATTTACTTTTGGAGGAGGAAGCCAAGTTCGCCGCACCCGGAAATACGGACCCCCAACCGAAGCGTCCACCGTTAGGTTTAACCCGAGTCCGATGAGTGTGAGAATGTCGACAGTCGATGATCACCGGGCTCCTCCTGGCCGCGGGACTCTCCAAGCGGATGGGGAGACCTAAACAGAGTGTGTTGCTGGCTGGAAGGACAATCCTCGACCTGTCGACAGAGGTCTTCCTATCGTCTTGCGTTGACGAGGTAATCGCCATCGTCGACCAGCCTCACTCGCTGAAACGCAAAAACGGCCCCCGCCTCAGATACATAGTAAACTCCGACCCCTCCCGTGGACTCAGTTCGTCCCTGAAACTCGGACTCCAGGCGGTTAAAGGAGGAAGCGAGGCTGTCATCGTGGGCCTAGGAGACAAGCCACTGGTCCTCCCGGAAACCGTCAATGCCCTGGTAGCGGCCTACCAAAGGACCGGTGCCAGAATCGTGGTCCCCGTCCACGATGGAAACCGTGGTAACCCGGTCCTTTTCCAAAGGGCCATGTTCGGTTTCATCCTCGAGCTTTCCGGGGACGTCGGTGCAAAGGAAGTTATTGGGAGGCACGAACAAGAGGTGTTTGAGCTGCCGGTCAAGGACCAAGGGATTCTCCTCGACATTGACACCCCCTCAGACATCGACAGAGCCCTGGCCCTCTTGGCGTCCAGAGACAGGTCACACTGAAGAGAATCCAGGAAGCAGGACCGCCTCGACCACCACCCCCTCTTTCAGCACTGCCACCTCTTGGGGCACAATGGCAAAAGCGTTCGAGGCCGTAAGCAGGGACATGGATTCCGTCTCTGCGACCATCGGCTCTGCCGACATGGAGGAGCCTTTCCTGGACACCCTTAGGTAAGCCACCTTTGTGAAGCTTCTGTAGTGCGCCCTCGCTTCCCAATCCCTGGACAACCTGACAGGCAGCTTTGTCGCTAGCTCTGCTCCGCCCAGGAGCCTGCCTATCAGTGGCAGAACCAGCACGAGGAAACAGTTCATCGCTGCCTGAATCGGGCCCGGCATCATGAGTACCGGTCTTCCATCAACGACAGCCCCTCCAGTCACCCTGCCCCTGTCCAACGTCAGCCCGTGGAAGATGGCCTCCGGGCGAAGCTTCCTGATCGCCAGTTCCCCCACGTCGTGGACTCCCATCGACGTCCCTCCCATCATCAAGACTATGTCCGAACGGCGGAGAGCGGATGTCAGGGCCGCAGACAGCTTTCGAACGTCGTCTGGGACGATGCCCAGTTGTACGGGTTCGCACCCCAGTTCACCGAGGATGCGAGAGAAGATTGGCCCATGGGTCTCCGCCACCTTTCCAGAAACTGGTCTGGACGCGTTCGTCAGTTCGCTGCCCGTCGCCATGAGCCCGACCCTCGGCCTCCTGTAGACGCTCACTGACTTGACCCCGAGTTGAACCAACATCCCCTCGTCCTGGGCCTTCAGCACCTTGCACTTGGGCAGGGCCAGATCGCCCCTCCTCAGGTCAGCCCCGGCCCTGTACACGTTCTGCCACGCGTCCAGCGCCTTCGTCGCTCCTACCTTGCGGCCGCGCCTCCTCGCGTCCTCTGCCTTCAGTACCGAATCCGACCCCGCCGGCAGGTTCGATCCGGTAGAAACTGCCATAGCTTCGCCGCACCCCAGCCTCGCATCCAAGGTCTCTCCCAGGCGCGCCTCTCCACGGAGATTCAACCAAACAGGCCGCCCCCTCTTTGCCAGGGCCAGTTCCGCCGCCCTCACGGCATAGCCGTCCATTAGAGAGGTGTCCTTGGCCGGAACGTCTCTCCCTGCGACAACGTCTTCGGCCAGGACGCGCCCGTAGGCGCTTTGTGGGTCCACTCTTACGACCTGGGGCCTGAGCCTGCTCTTCGTCCCCAGCACTTCCAATGCCTCGGCGACTGCGATGTATCCCCTCGGCCCCCGCATGGGCTCTGTTACGCTGCCGTGTGGCTATATCCGTTCCCACGGCCAAGCTTAAAATGCGGAGGGAAGAGGAACGCACGCAGGAGGCAAGACACCAGTTGGAGCCATCGGAATCGAGGACCCTCTCGGGAGTGGACGTCAAGCCCTTCTATTCCCCTTCAGAATCAATCCCAGTGAAGGAGGCACCAGGTGAGTTTCCCTACACTAGGGGGATATACGGCGAGATGTACAGGAAACGGCTCTGGACAATGAGGGAGTACCTCGGCTTCGGCACTTCGGAGGAAACGAACAGGAGACTTAGGTTCATGCTGGAGCAGGGTCAGACGGGCCTGAGCCTGGCCTTCGATCTTCCGACGCAACTCGGCTTCGACTCTGACAACCCCAGGGCGCTGGGGGAGATTGGAAAGGTAGGAGTCGCGGTGAGCGTGATCGACGACGTGCGTAGAGTCTTCAGGGGAATCGACCTCGGGAAGGTGAGCACATCCATGACGATCAACGCCACTGCTCCAATCCTCTTCTCAATGTACGTCGCTGTCGCAGAGGCGTCTGGAGTCCCCAGGGGCGAGATTAGGGGAACGGTTCAGAACGACATCCTGAAAGAGTACCTGGCGCGCAACACCTACATCTATCCCCCTGGGCGTTCGCTTTCCCTCGCGATGGATCTCGTCGAATACTCAGTGAAGAACTATCCGAAGTGGCACCCAATCAGCATCAGCGGCTACCACATTAGGGAAGCAGGTTCCACCGCCGTCCAAGAGCTAGCCTTCACCTTCGCCGACGCTATCACCTACACCGAAGCCGCAGTCGAGAGGGGTCTGGATGTCGATGCCTTCGCCCCACACTTCTCCTTCTTCTTCGCTTGCAACAACGATTTCATGGAGGAGGTGGCGAAGTTCAGGGCTGCCCGGAGGATGTGGGCGAAGATCATGAAGGAAAGGTTTGGAGCCAAGAACGAAGAATCAATGAAGCTGAGGTTCCACACCCAGACAGCGGGCGAGACGCTCACTGCCCTGGACCCGGAAAACAACGTCGTGAGGATCGCGATTCAGGCGCTTGCCGCAGTCCTGGGTGGCACCCAGTCCCTTCACACAAACTCCAGAGATGAAGCCCTCTCCCTCCCGACTGAGGAGTCGGCCAGGCTGGCTCTTAGAACCCAGCAGCTGATTGCACACGAATCGGGAGTCACGCTCACTGCCGACCCACTGGGCGGCTCCTACTACCTCGAGTACCTGACGGACAAGCTCGAGAAACTCGCCTTCGAGGAGATGGAGAAGATCGACAAGGCGGGGGGCATGCTGAAGGCCATAGAAAGTGGATACGTCAAGAGAGAGATTCTCAACGCCGCTTATGGCAAGCAGCTAGAGATCGAAAAGAAGAAGAGAATCGTGGTCGGAGTGAACGCATTCAAACCGACGAAGACTGTCAGCCACAAAGTCCACCCCCTCCCTGAGAGCACTCAGAAAGTGCGAGTGCGCCAGCTCGGCCGCATGAAGTCTTCCAGAGAACTGGGGCCCATCAGGGATTGCCTCGAACACATCAAGAGCGCGGCCCAAAACGGAGAAAACCTGATGCCCTCCATAACAGACTCAGTAGGAGCTGGATGCAGTGTTGGCGAGATCAGCGACGCTCTGAGGGATGTCTACGGCGTGTACAGGGCGCCCCCGCCCTTCTAGGTGATTAGACTTGAAGTTCGACCACGTGGCCGTTGCCGTCAAGAACATTGATCAGGCGCTGGCGGTCTACACAGCGTTGGGCGACTTTGACGTAAGGCGAACGGAGGTTCCGGGCCAGAAGGTGAGAATAGCCTTGCTGAAGGTCGGCGATGTCAACATCGAGC
>Ga0208563_1001091_pt1 | contig 19549 bp, 27 predicted proteins | sample June2015DPH_17_1_2_FD_184717 | JGI IMG/M metagenome (GOLD analysis project Ga0208563, IMG submission 184717) | Peatland microbial communities from SPRUCE experiment site at the Marcell Experimental Forest, Minnesota, USA - June2015DPH_17_150... | ecosystem: Environmental > Terrestrial > Soil >... | reverse complement strand
TTGCGCTTGAGATCCCATGCCGGCGGCACACTTCCTCGGTCTTTGCCCCGGCCTCGTGCTCGCGCAGCACCCCGATGATCTGCTCCTCGCTGAAGCGACTCCCTTTCATCGTCCGTCTCCTTTTCAGTCGACGGACTCTACCTCATTTCGGCTGAGTTTTCGGGGTGCAGGCCAACTGGTGTAGACCTGTTTTGTTCATGCGAGCGCGTCGAGGAGACCCACGCGATGCTTAAAGCGATCCGAGTCAACGTTCATCAGCGCGAGCTTTACTCTCTTCAGAAAGCGACGCCCCCTTGCATTGTGACATGCCACGTACTTGAGTTGCCCGAAGAGGTCATCATCGCGCGTAATCTCGCCAAAGGCCGCCGGCGACAGGTCACGTTCCACGAACACCTCTACAACGCCTGCCCGCATGCGTCGGCAATGATCCCAGTCGAACCCCCATAGTACCCAAGGCAAACGCGGCTCGATGAGCTGCCAAGCTTCATCCATCAATTGCGATTTAAGCGCGACTGAATATACTTTGTCGAAGGCGAAGGCGAGCAGCTCGCCCGTGTTTCGGGAGTCAAATCGCGAACGAGCGGCGCCGCTTCATCGAGGAAACGCGCGACCGGTTCTGGAAGGAAACCCTGGCCGCCGAACGCCGAGTGATTGTCAGCAGGCGCTGTGATTGCGCAAGTTGCGTTGAATGGCGTCGCTGGCTGCGCGATATGCATCCCGATTCGTTCGCCCCGCGTGCGTGCTCGGAATGTATGGCGTACTCTTGAGGCAAGACGAAAATGAGAGGCGCTTTGTCGGCGACAACGCAAAACCGACGCCATGGCCGATCGCGCTCAAAGACTCATCAGAGTTCGATGAGTGGCCGCAGCTGCACGCTGACGGCGACCGACATTATGATCCGCGGCTCGACGTAATTGTGCACGACTGAAAGACCGCGCAAAAAAAGGAGAATCTATGAAAAAGGGAACGCAAAGAATTGTCTGCGACGTTCGCGTTTCTACCGAGTACCCCAATGAGGGTGCCGTTGCGCTTCCGCCTAACGAAACTTACGAGTTAGTGATCCACTATCCGATGCTGAAGAACCGGGAATATCGTAAGTTGATCAAAACTGGAAAGAACGGCATCAGCAGTTTTGGTCTTTGCCGTGAAATTAGTGAGGCTTATCGGTATGTTTATGCTAAGAAAAAAACGTATGGACCGTTCTTTCACGATTTCTATCTTTTAGTCATCGAAGGTATCGTGATCGATCACGATAAAAAGACGGTCACTCCTATCATCGGCGCGTAGGGGCGCGCCTCCCCTGAACAACGCAAATAATTGAAGCGATCAACGTCTGTAACCTCCTCGGCCGTTCGCTTCCACAGGCGGGATCTTTGCCTCGCTCCCAGAGCCTGTGGACCCTGTGGGCAACGCATCCAGCGACTTGACTTCCAACACAGTCGCTGACTGAAGCGGCCGGATTGACCGGCAGCGCCGGAGTTAACATCCAGCAGCAGATGGCCTTCTGCCAAGATGGGCAGAGGGCCGAAGAATGAAAGGCGTGGAACTCTACGGGCAGGTACGGCGAGCGGTGGGAGAAGGCGCACGGATTCCCATCAGGGCCCGGAGCATACAATGAAGCTCCTTAAACAGGCCGAATATATGGCCGCAACCGGCTTCACTCTCATCCGGCAAACTACTTTCGCTCGGGGCTGGGTCCATATAAGAGACAGCGGGCCTTTGTCGCTGGCATGCTCACCAAACACTGACGCCGAGCGTTCGAAGAATAGCTCTGCGCCCCGGTCAGCGCGCACGAGGCACTTTGCACCGTGCGCAACGACTGGTCACGCCGCCTGGCTGCTCGTTGAAAGCGCGACGCAATCGTCTTCCAACCGCGGTTCCGATCGTATTTTCCCTGCTGGTAAGAGAAACTGCACTGCCACAAACGATTAAGCCGCCGGAGCGGGTAATCAAAACCTTTCCTGAGAGGCCTTTTCAAACCACGGGATCGCCTTCCAGCCGGAATCCGATCCGCACTTCCACCTGGAAAGTCGGATCGCCCGCCTTGTTCACCGAGCCGCGAATATTTTTGACCTCGAACCAGTCGATATTCCGTATCGTCCGGCGGGCCTTGATTATTGCGCTGCGCACCGCCTGCTGGACGCCGTCCTCGGACACCCCGACAACCTCGATTATCTTGTACGTCTTATCCGGCATCAGTCTCTCCTTTGTGTGATGCGCATCGCCCGTACGCGACGCGTCGGCTTTTTCGCTTTCTTGCTGCTCTACTCCGAATATCTGCCGGCACGCAAACACGGCACCATGCGCACATTTTCGCGCTGCTCGGAGCCCCTGCGAGAACCCTGCACGGAGGCATGTCGGCGACACTACGGCGGTGACTCTCGAAACTCTAGACTAATAGCCTGCAGCTCTGCGCCTATCGGCTGCCTAGGTTCGTGGGCGTCCACGAACTCCCAGTAGGCGCCTGCCGTTACCGCGAAGCCCTCGGGTACAGGAACACCTTGCTCATGCATCCTCCTAGTCATTTCGCCGAGCGAGGCGTTCTTGCCGCCCAAGTGCTTAATCTCCGAAGAACCGTCATCGGAAAACCAGATGATGTAATTCTTATCCATTTCCTCGTCCCGCTATTCCGGCAGCCTCGGACCGCGAATGCGGATCAGACCGCGGTTTGTCATCCGCGGACCGTCAGCACCGGAACGATCGATTCGCGAACCGTACGCTCCGCGACGCTCCCAAAAATCAGGTGGCTCAATCCGGACTGTTCATGCGAAGCCATCACGATCAGATCGGGCCGCAGTTCCTTTTCAACTTCGAGTATCGCGCTAGCTGGATCGCCGCGTCGCACCACCGGTTTATACTTGGCTTTGGCGCCGAGATTTTCGGCTGCTACCTTTACGAGCTGAGCGCGGGCATTTTGCTCCCACTCAGGTGTCGATGGTTCTACAGGGACTTCTGATGGCTCAAACGGAACGGGGACTATACGGAGCAGGCTGACTGCGGCCCTGTATTCCTGGGCCAGGCGCCATCCAAACTTCAGCGCGGCTATCGAGTCTGGATCAAAACCAACCAAGCAAAGAATCGTTTTTAGGGCTCCGATAGCGGTTCCGGGACCGAAGCTCAGGACCGGTCGCTTCGACGTGCGAAGCACATGTTCGGCGATACTCCCAAGCAACAGACGGTTGATGCCAGTGCGTTCGTGAGTCGCCATGACAATCAGATCAACGTTAAGATCCTGCGCGGCCTTTTCGATTAGTTCCGCGGGCTTGCCAAATTGCACGAGAAGCTTGTGCCGCACCCTTGCCAGGTGTTTTCGCGCGATCCGCTCGAGCTGGAGCTTACCAGGTTGCGTGGAAAGCGTGACCTCTTCAGCAAGTTCGGCGAGGTTACCCATCGGCACGAACTGTACGTGCATCAAGTACAGCAGGGCGTCGCTTTTTCGAGCAAGCTTGGCCGCCTGGTCAAGCGCCGCCATCGAGTTATCGCTGAACGCGACCGGGCAGAGAATTTTACGGAATATCGTCGTCATTTATCAGGCCACCTTCCATCGAGGTTGGATTTTCTGACGGCTCAAGACGTCGATCACCCGCTCCGGTTCGCCGAGATCGCTCCACTCACATCCGTGAACTGGAAGGACCGCCAGATTGGTCGGACACCTGGCCAACACGTCCCGAGAGAAGTCCGTAACACCTATCGAAGCGTACAAGCGCTCGACAGATGGTTCCTCTGAGCTGGTAAGCAGGCTCGAACCTACGCGGGTGAAGGAGCGGTATAGGTCCGGCATTGCCAGCATGACGGTTCCCAAGAGCGTGGATAATCGAGCCACCATTACGAAGCTGTTCCACAGCCACGCGCCATCCAGAAGTCGTTTGGCCGTTTCCGCCGACGGTTTCTCCCAGAACTGACGAACGTCGAAAATGCTCGCATTCGAGGTGGCTATCGGCTGCCCGGGTTCGACCCAGCCGTACGCAGTTTCGGCACTGTCCGGGGCGATGCCGAGTAACACCGTCAGTTCGGGTCTGGATCTGACGACCTCGAAGGCCTGATCAACGTCGCGCATGAAATGGCGGTCGTCGCTTATGAAGTGATCAGAAGGGAATATCGCCACGGATGCGGTCGGCGCCAATTTTGCCAATCGGAGTAGCGAATGGAGAATCGCTGCGGCGGTGCCGCGGTTGTCGGGCTGAATCACGAGATTTTGCTGTCGCATATCCTCAAGCAGCGGCCCGTAGTAACGCTCATGCGCGCGAGTCAAGACGACTAGGATCTGGTCGTCTGCGACGGACAGGCGAACGCGACGGCGCGTTTGCTCGATCAACGACGAATCGCCGAGCACAAAGCAGAACTGTTTCGGCCTGCTGTCGCCGGCAATCCGCTGCGTCAGCGAAGATAAGCGCTTTCCCTCTCCGCCCGCCAAGATGATTGCCCAGCGTCTCTGGGTTTCATTGTCGGACTGCATCAGCTGCTCCCTTCGGCGCTGGCGCTGGGGCTGCGCTTTAGCGGTTGGAGTCGCCCGGCTCAGGATTTGGATGTCGCTTCATCGCAAGTCCGCTAAGCATAAGGAAAAAGAATTTATATTCTGTTCATCATTCAGTTTATCTTATATGCCGATGGCGCTGCCTGGTCAACCGTCATCCCAGTTTTTGATCCACAGGGTTCCCGGTGGCCCCGAAATCCCGGTCGCTGAGAAGAACCCACGCCCAATTTGCCAAATTGCGCCACGGGATGGAGCACGCCGGTATTCGAATCGTCATTCAGCAACCTAATGTGCGCGACTACTTCTTCAGCGCGCCCTCGAGACGGCTGTGACTCTTCACGCACACGCCGAGGCTGGTGAACGGATCCGGCCAGTCGTGTTTAACGCAATAGGGCAGCGCCGCCATATCGTTGTCAGACAATCCGCGCGACGTGAGATATTTCCTGATGTAATCACTGTGCGTCTTGTCGGAGCCCGCGACAGCGGCGGCATCGTCGGCAGCTTCCGCAATTAACGCGTCGCGAAGCGCAATCTTCACCTGCGGATCGGCACTCTTGCCAAGTGAGCCCGCCACGTTGCTCGACGGACCGCAGGTCCCGACCCCGTCAATGAACGCCTCTTCAAGCTCGCCCACCTTGATCGGGTTCTGGGAGAATCCCACACTCACCGCGGTCATCAGCATACTTGTCGCGATCAATGCCACAGCAATTCGTTTCATCGCACCCGTCCTCCAAGTTGAGATTTGACTCTAAGAGTGCCGGCAGTCCAACTTTAGAGGGTAGCCAGTCAGACTGCTGTAGACCTTCGTCTGTTCTATAGGGTTCTCTGCAAGGAAACCCGGAGCCGGCGTGTTCTTAGCGTCAGGTCCCGTGCACTGCAAGCTCCGTGGGGTGTGTCGTCTGTATGATGTCCTTGGCCTTGGCCACTTCGGCTGCCGTGCCGTGAGCTATGAGAATGAACTTATCAGCCTTGAGCGCCGACTCGTATTTCAGAACGCTGTCTTTAGGGATACCGATGCTATAGAGCCCCGCGCCGACGGCGGTCAACCCGCCCACTACCACCGCGGTTTCGAGGCCGCCTATAATCCACGTGACCAGAGGACCGGCTACCAACACCGGCCCGATCCCCGGAATAGCGAAGAAGGCAGATCCGAATAAAAGTCCCCAAAAGCCACCCCACAAACCTCCGAGCTTGCCCCAGTACTTCATGCGGTCGCCAGTATTATAGTACCCGGTGACATCCTCTTCGGAGTGATAGTCCTTTCCGACGATTGACAGCTTTTTCATGTCAAACCCGGACTTCTGCAGGTTCTTCACAGCTTGCTCTGCCTGGGAGTGGGTGTCGTAGATGGCTACAACTGAGTTCGTCTTCGTCATGACTTGGACTCCTTATCCTTTCAGATCGATTTCATCTCAAAAAAGTTGTTTGTGACCGGATTCGCGTATCCGCGCCACGACGGCAAAGAAGGTGACGAGGGTCGTCGACATTAGTTCGGAAGCAGAACCCTCATTCGCCGACCAACAAACGATTGACCTCCCCACCCATAGAGTGACGGACGTGCACTGCAAGCTCCGTCGGGTGCGTCGTCTCTATGATGTCCCTGGCCTTGGCCACTTCGGCTGCCGTGCCATGCGCCAGGAAAATGAACTTGTCAGCCTTGAGCGCGGACTCGTATTTCATGACGCTATCTTTAGGGATACCGATGCTGAATAATCCCGCGCCTACCGCGCTCAACCCGCCCATTACCACCGCGGTTTCGAGAGCGCCGATAATCCACCCTACCAGAGGGCCAGCTACCAACACGGGTCCGAGCCCCGGAATCGCAAATGCGCCAGCTCCTGTCAAAAGTCCCCAAAAACCACCCCACGCGGCTCCGACCTTGCCCCAGTACTTCATGCGATCGCCGGTAGTATAATACCCGACGACGTGCTCGTCGGTGTGATAGTCCTTTCCAACGATAGACATTTTGTTCATGTCAAACCCGGATCTCTGCAGCTCCATCACAGCTTTTTCGGCTTGGGAGTGAGTATCGTAGATGGCTACAACTGAGTTCGTTTTCGTCATGACTTGGACTCCTTATCCTTCTAGGGCGGGTTACGGATCGCAACCGCGCGAACCAGGCGCGCACCGAGTGGCATTTGTCGAAGTGGGAGTGCCAGACCAAGGCTCGATTTCGCTGCCGAGGTCGCTCACGTACTTCTTAACCTCGTCGGCCCTCCACTCTGCGCCGCTTTCGAGTTTCGCTCCCAAAGATCGCGCGCCATTCACAACTGCCTTGCCACCAGCCGCAAGCTTGTGTCCCGACCATTCGGCCCCGTCGTCCAACGAATCGGCTGCGCCCTCGAGCCAGTAGCCGGTCTTCTCATGCTCGTTCTGCGCCGCCGACGCCTCGGCCATCTGGTGATAATGACGCGCGAGCGCCAGGTCAGCCCGGACGAAGGCGTCATTAAGCTCTTTCGGAGACTTGACGGTACCCTTGGTTACTCCCGCGGCGAGATCGTCGAGATGCTTGGCTGCGTCTTCCAATCCGGCCCTGTTCGTGGCGTCATGACGCCCCGCTTCGAGCTTCAGAAACGCTGCGCCAGCCCTGATCTCCGCGGCTGCTTGAGTACGGTCACCCCGCGCAAAGTACCTGCCCGCCATGTGGAAGTGATACTCGGGCTGGCCGATTAGTGGAATCAGCACGTCCTCCTGTATCACAAGGAAGCCCGGCTGGGCCTCGGAACTGGCACTGGATGCAGGGACAGCCGAAGGCTGGGCCCACGCGATTTCAGCAAAGAAAAAAAGCAGAATTGTGGTTAAAGTCGCATGGCAGACGTTGCGCATTTTTAATTTCCTCCTGGTTTGTCGGCCCCGACGCTTATTTCGAGGCCATGTTCACCATTCGAGGCCATGTTCACCAAAAGCCCTGCGGATGACTTTCCGTCTTCAATGACGGTTCACGTTTCCGCCTCTTACCCTCGGGCTTAGGTGCGACACCAACCGAATCGTTTTTGTGACGAGTTTCGCGAACGCTGTAGACTGAGTATGCGCGCAACTCCTTCAAGTTCAGATTGTCGAGATCAATGTCTGTGGGACTTCGTGTTCCATTCACAGTCGTACCGTGCAGGTAAGGAAGCAAATCGCCCACCTGGACTCTAAAATACTCTGCGGGCTTCCTTGAGCTCCGCCTCAGCCTTGAGCCAGTCGTCGATTTCGTTGCCGGGCCCGCCGCTGCGCGCAAGATGTATTTCGTATGCGCGCTTACGAATCTCGTCTTCCGTCGGTTCGGAACCATTTTGTGACAAAAGGTCCTCTTTGACGTCCTTCTTCGCTGCCATCTTTCTTCTCCTTATGAATTCCGCAATGAGCGCGGCGCACTTCCTGTGGTACTTTTAGGTCGTCAGATCCGGCGATCCAATTCCAAAGCCGTGTCCAGAACTCGCGCGAATTCAACCGTTTATGAATATGGCCGGAAACTCGGTGCGAATGTCGGCGCCGAGCAAGCTCGTTTTCGGCCAGCCGCCCGTGTGCATGCACGCGGGACCTCCTCGCCCCGGCTTATGGCTACGCAACGGCCCATTTCGGATGAATTCCTGTTCGAGAGATCGTATCGATTACGCGCTGAGGCTCTCCGAGGTCGCTCCACTCAACCATGTGGACGGGAAGCACCGTCAGCATCTCAGGATGTTTCGCCAAAATCTGTTCGGAAAAGCCAATGGAGGGTACGTCGGCATATAATCGCCTGACAGCTTCGTCTTCGAATCGCGGATTGAGCAGCGAGCGGATCTTCTGGAAGCGCAGAAACAGGTCCGGTAGCGCGATCAGGGTCAGACTCAAAAGAGTTGACAGCTGACCCACCATTACGAAGCTGTTCCACAAACAACCACGCTGCAATAATTCTCCAGCCTGCGAGGCTTGCGGCTTTTCCCAAAAACGTCGAACCGTGAACAGCGGGGTCTGCCCGAGTGGAGCAGCAGGTTCGATCCAGCCGTAGGAGGTCTCAGGCCCATCGGGTGCGATTCCCAGCAGGATGGTCAGTTCAGGGCACGAGGCGATGGAGCCGAACGCCACACCTACATGGCGCATGAATTCTCGGTCATCGCGAACGAAATGGTCAGAAGGGAAGATCGCAACCTGCGTTCGCGGAGCAATCGCGGCGAGCCGGAACAACGAGTACAGGATGGCTGGCGCGGTTCCGCGGTTTTGCGGTTGGACCACGAGATTCCGTGGCGGCATTCCGGCCAGAATCGGGCCGTAGAAACGCTCGTGGGCGCGCGTCACAGCAACCAGCGTCCGTCGCGATTCGATGGCCAGAGAGACCCGACGCATAGTCTGCTCCAGCAGTGTCTCGTCTCCAAGCACTGCGCAGAATTGCTTCGGAACGTCATCACGTCCAGTGATCCTGGAAGTGAGCGAGCGGAGCCTCGCTCCTTCACCGCCCGCGAGGATAATCGCCGCCCGCTCCGGTTGTCCCCAGTTCGACTCGTAGTTCATTATGACGTCTCTACCAGCCGTCGAATGCTTATCCGGAATTTCTGCGTCTAAAATATGGCGAGAGAAACCTTAAGTCTATTCAAAATTGAACACTGATCGCTAAAGAAACTTTGAATGAAAAGCCGATTGCGCATCAAGGCGGCAATCAGATGGTCAGCGAAAATCGCGTGGTCCGCAGTTGCTGTGAATCGAGAACGTGGGGTTCACAAGTCATGCGGCCTGAACGCGCCGTCGCACAATTCCGTGCATCGCAATCGTTGCTCCAGCACCTTCCATTTGGAGGTTCAGCCGTCGTGAAGAACTCCCCGTAGAGATTTGTGAATTCGTATGCCGCCGTTGTAATCGATTAAGCCGAGTTTTCGGAACTTGTTCATGAAGAAATTAACCCGTCCCCGCGTTGTGCCTACAATCGTCGCCAGCGTCTCCTGACTCATGTCTGTAACTACATGATAGGGTTCTACCTCCTTACCGAAATTAGACAGCAGCAGAAGCGCTCTGGCCAGGCGCTTTTCGCTCGTATTCAAGATTTGGTCGATCAGGTCTTCTTCGATCCGGATCTTGCGATTGAGCAGGTAGGTGGTGAAGCTTTCTGCAAACGCGGAATTTTCGCGGAGTATTCGAATCATTACCGGCTTTCCGATTTCGACAACGACGCAATCCGTCATCGCAATCGCGCTCACAATGCGACGAGGCAATGCGGCCAAGCAACTCTCCCCTACGAAATCGCCGGGGCCGAGGATTCCGAGGATTGCCTCCTTTCCTTTTGCCGAAGTGGCCGTGCGTTTCACCTTGCCGTTATGAATGAAGAAGAGCGTGGTGCAGACATCTCCTTGGGCAAAGATGATCCGGTTTTTCTTGTACCTCTTGTTAGTGTTTCCCCGACCAAGCTTCGTGAGGAAGCTGCTAGGGTCCAGGGGCAGTTCCGCGGTCTTGGATGTCATGTCGTGGCCCTCATTTCGAATCAAGTCACCACTGCGCGTAGGTGCTATGCCCTCGGATCGTTGAAGAGCAATTTGCGGACTAGGCGCTCGCCGACGCTATCAAATAAGCCGGAATTTCCTTTTTGACTTTCAAAACACCCGATTCGTAGCCCTTACCGAACTCAGCGTCAAGTCGCGGCCCGGCTGACGATCGCGGCCGGCCCCGGCAACCGCAGGTGAGCCGGGTTCGAGCCCTTCGACCGCCTCGCAGGCCGACTCCGCCGCTCTTGGGAACGGATTCTTCACACACTGGTCCCTGCCTTGCTCGCCCCGGAGCCATTTTGTCCGCAACCCAACCATCCGCTATCCAGCCGGTAACGGCAGCGCCGCGATCTTCCGCAGCATGCCGGCAAACAGCCGCCGCGTCAGATGGCTCTCGGCTAAAAGCAGCCAGTAGTAACGGGCGTGCTTTATCAAACGGCCGCCGGTCTTCACCAACCGCTGTTGCAAGCTGGTCAGCGACCAGGTGTCGATCCGCGCCGGCAGCACCAGTCGCCGCCATAGGTTGCCGAGGTTGTAGGCGATCATACTGAGCCACAGCCGCACCTCGTTGGCGCGGAAACGATGGCAGCTAAGCCGCGTCAGCTTGACCGCCTGCTTGCCTTCCTTTATCCATTGCTCAGCCGTGCCACGCTTGTTGTAGAACCGCACCACAGCCCGGCTCTCCGCCGTGAGGTTGGTCACGATGAAGCCGACGCGAGGGAACAACTCGCCGAAGTGGAACTCGACCTTCCCCACCACCCGCCGTGCCGTCTTCCAGCTGGCCGCCTGGTAGAGAAAGCTTTTGAACCAGATCACTGGTTTGTAGCTCGGCCTTCCCACTGGCCGGGTCAACAACTCCGCTATGTTCCGCTGCAGATTGTCATTCGCGGGAAGGCGGATCGCGTACTTCACGTCCCGCTCTTCCAGCGCCTCGTAGAGCTCCGGCTTGGCAAAGGCCGCGTCGGCGCGGAAAACCACCCCCTTGCCCAGTGTCTGTTGCCGCTCAATCTCCGGCAGCAGCAGTTCCTCCCAGCCCTCGGCGCTGTGCACATTGCCAGGCCGTAGCTTGGCCGCGAGGCAGTCGCCTTCGCGATTGAACAGCAGCAAGGGATGGTAACAGGTAGATTCAAAGTGGCTGTTGTACGCGCTCTGCTCCTGCTCGCCATAAACCGGGATCTCAGTGCTGTCCATGTCCAGCACTACCCGTCGCGGCGAATCGATGGCTTCGGCCCTGCCGACCAGCTCCCGATTGAGCGCGGCCATACCGGCGAGGTTGTCTGCCTGCGTCAGCAGTTCCGTCTCGAATGACTGTACGCGGGAGGTCAACGCTGTTCCACGCTCCCAGACTTCCTTCGAGCCGATCAGCCGGAAGGCCGGGTCTTGGGACAGTCGTTCAGCATCGTTGACATCCTCGTAGCCCGCCAGTCGGCTGTAGACCGACTGCCGCAGCAAGTCGGCTAGAGGTAGCTGGGTGTTCTTTCCGCGCGCGTCGGCCAAGTGCCGTTCAATAAATTCCCCGAAGCCCAAACGTTCGTCTAACTCCCGCACCAGGACCAAGCCACCATCCGAGGTCACCCCTGAACCTTGGAAATCGACCTTCAACGAGCTATTGAAGGAGAGCTGAAAGAGCTGATTTTGTGCCTCACCCACCGCCACTCCACCTCCTCACCGCCCCTGATCGCGTCCAAAGCCACGTCTGCCAATGGCTCCGCTAGGTCTTACTACATTAGTAGTACACTTGGAAAATGGAAATCCGGGGTAAATACTAGGCTACTTCGGCAACCGTCGTAATCCGGCTGGGCGTGGCATTGCGGCGGGGCTTCACGGCTGATCCCAATTGAAGCTCATTTGCTCGGCGATAGCGGACTTTTTGAATACCTGTGGCTTGTCAAAACTTGATCCGCATGGATTCATTGGTGGTTTCGAGCGACTGGCGATAGCCTGGCTTCATAAACGGACCAGCAACGAGATGCAATCGCGGCCCATCACTCCATGCCGATCTGCGCCGCGTTATCTGTCGTACTCGCTATTGCAAAGCTCCTGATACTCGCGCCGGTTTTGCGCAAGCAGTTTCGCACGGGCCTCATCTGTCAGACTGCTGAGCATAGCTACTTCCTCGTAGCCGGCAGGAACGTAGCTGAGATGCGAAATCAGTCCGTAACTATCGTCCCACACATGAAGCTGCACCGCCCGCGGCTCCATCGTGAACTCGAATCCGTTTTGCCCCGTCAGATTGAGCGAGACCTGATGACACGTGCTCGGTGATGTGGATGCGATCGTGCCGGCCCATGCGACGTGGATTGGCCGGTGAATATGACCGCACGCGACTCGCACGACCTGCCGATGCCGCCTCACAATTTCCTCCATCATCCGGCCGCCGTGCAGCCCCGACGCATCCATCCATTGCACCCCGGTGCGAAACGGCGGGTGATGCATGAAAATCAGCGTCGGACAATCGGGCTGCGCGCTAAGCGTAGCGTCGAGCCATCGCAGCCGTTCTTCACACATCATCCCATGATGGCGTTCCAGCACGGAGGTATCGAGTCCGATCAGCCGGACGGGATACCTATCGATCGCATAGTTCACGAACGGAGCATCAGGCGGCGGCATGTAGTCCTCGCTGGCAAATGCCTTCAACAGGACATCACGCCGGTCGTGATTTCCCGGAATCACGAACACGGGAGGAATCAAGTCTGACAAGGTCTCACGCAGCAAATCGTATTCTTCCGGGCGCCCGTGGTCCGTCAGATCGCCGGATGCGATCACCGCGTCCGGCCTGGGATCGAGACTATTGATGTGGGCGATGGACTGCGCGAGCTGCGCGTTGGTCGGTACTCTGTGATAACACAGGCGATTTTTCGCCACCACGTGAAGATCGGTGATTTGTGCGATGATCATAGTCACCTCTTCAGAGAATCCGGAGCGTCGAAGGATTGCTTCGCGGGGCGGATCACCAGTCGACGGGCTCTACCTCAAATTGGCCACGTTATCGGGGAGCAAGCAACCGCCTTCCGCAAGACGAGATCAGATCGCTCATTGCGAACAATTCGCTAGTGTCGATGAGGACTTACAGACCCTTCTTTCTGCGCTCCGCCCAGCGCTTCTTCTTGCGAATCGCCAGCGATAATCGCCTTCTTCCCTCCGGGGTGATCCCTCCGCGGCGCTTTCTTTTCGGCAAGTGGCCGGCGGCGATGCGCCTTTTCTTCGAAGTCCGTGGTGAAATCGTTCCTTCGAGAGCCTTAATCGCCCGCGCGATCCTCTCTCCTTCCTGTCTCAAATCTGCGAGAATTTTCTTTAAGTCCAAGCTCTTCTCCTTCCTTTGATCAAGCGTGTTATTCGAGCTCGCTCAATAACCAGGCCGCGGTGTCCTCGGGCAGGTCGGGAATCCATCGCATGAACTCCTCGACGCTGCTCCCTACTACCTGGCTACCGAGATTTTCCTGCAGCACTTCGTGAAAGCGGCCGGCGACACGCCGGCTGAGCAACCCGCAGCGGCGCAGGGTCGGCAGCACGAACCCCGACACCGGTCCGCGCCGGCGCCCCGAACGTTGCGCGCGGGTCAACTGGTCGCGCTCACGTTGCGCGCAGGCCAGCAGCTCAGCGGTGTCGATGCCCGCTTCGGCCCAGCTTTGCAGCAGCGCGGCCATGAAGCCGGCCTGATTGCGGCCGCCGATAATGGCGATGGCAGCGTCGAAGGCGAAGTCTTCGAGTTCCTCACGCTCGGCCGCTGAAAGGCAGGGCACACACCGTTCAACGTACTGCACGCCGTAGGCATGATGACGCGCCTCGTCGCGCCCGACATAGGTGAGAATCTCTTTCAGCAGCGGCTCCTCGGTGAGATTGCGCATCTCACGGAAGCTGTAGAGCGCGAGCCCCTCGACCACGATCTGCATGCCGACGAGCTTCTTGATCCAGTCGCCGGTCTCCAGGGTGCTGTCGAGCAGACCTTTGAGGTTAGGCGCGATCGGCCGGACCATATCGAGCTTCTGGATATACCGCGCGAATACCTCGACATGTCGCGCCTCATCCATGGTCTGGGTCGCCGCGTAGAACTTGGCGTCGGTGTGCGGCACCGCATTCACCAGTTGCGCGGCGACCATCAGGGCGCCCTGCTCGCCGTGCAAAAAGTTACTCAGGCGAAAGCTCGCCATCCGTTTCTTCAGCTCCCATACCGTCTCCGCGCTGAGCGAGCGCCAGTACGAGGTCTGTTCGACCGGAAAGCCGATTCCGAGCGGCGTGGCAGCCAACGCAATGTGATCGATCGGCCGCTCCCAGTCGAGGTCGCGTTCAGCGATCCACTGCGCCTCCAGGGCCTTGACGTACAAACGGCGCAGCTCCTCGACCTCGGAACCGTAGTTCCACTGATAGACGACCTTCATCGCGGTCGACAGGTCAGGTTCTTGCGTGGCGGAGTTAATGTCGAATTGACTCATCGGCGTGTTGGGTTCTCCGGCTGCGATGGCGTTGCCCGACGACGTTAGCGCCAGACATCTGATGGGACAAGTGCGCCGCAACGCTATCGGGACGGCTCGAGCATCATGTCGGCGAGCTGCGATGTGGCTCGATTTGATCGCGTCAATGCGCGGGCACGGCCGACTGCGAAGCCCATTTCAGGAGCGCCTGTTTCTCATCATCGGTCAGGCGTGCCGAGTGATCGAACAGTGTGTAATCTCCGGGCGGCATCGAACCAGCACTAACGGAGTGTTCGATACTCTTCAGCGCTGCCGATCTCTTCTGCGCATTGTAAGTTTGCCAATCGGAAAAATTCAGCACCCCGCGCGCGGAGTTGGCGGCAAGGTACGTCGGCGAAACAGACGCGTACCACGGAGCGCTTCCCGCGGTTGAATGGCACTCATAACAGGAACTCTCAAGGATCGCGCGCACTTGCGGGTCGGTGCTAACAGCCTTCGCAGAACTAAAAGCTGTCGCCTCCGGAGCGGTTGTCTCCTGAGAGCTTGAACAGCCCACGATCGGCACAGCGAGAGCAAAAAGCCATGCTATCGGGAATGAAGTCTTCATCATCGTCCATGCAGTTTAGCAGGATACGAAACAAATCTTACAAGTGAAGAGGTGTTCAGCCTTATGTCAGCATCATCCCCGGACGTAGCCCTAAACGAAAAAAAGGGCCGAGCCCTTTCGAGCCCGGCCCCTTCTCACGTCGTGCTCAAACTACTTCTTGACCTTCGCCTTCCGCGCCCGTGCCGCCGACCCATAGCGTTTACTGAAACACTTGCGGCATCGGCGATCCCGCCGCTTGATGAAACTCGGAGCCAGGTCATCGCTCCCGCAATAGCGGCAAACGATTTTGTCTGATTTCGACTTACTACCCATCTCCTTCCGGAGCGGCCGTGCAGGCTTGGCCTTTCTCGGGGCAGCCTTCTTGCGGACCGCCTTCTTACCGGCCGACCGCGCCGCGTCCATCTGATCCTGCTCGGCCGGTGATGGGGGTCAGCAAGCGCCGCAGGGTCCCCCGATGGTATCGCCGAGTTGTGAGGGTATCCTGTCCTTGACCGTTGTAGTGCGGCTGCGCGCGACACTGCCGTCGCCTCCCGGGTTTGGGAAGCGTCCGAGCAACTCACCAAAGTGCATTACGGGATATTTTCACGGCCAATCTTCGGGCTGTTCTAGCGTTCTCCCGGACCAGCGCGTCAGGGCAGTTGCGGCGGGCCGATGAACGGGGTCTGGACCGGACCCGCGGCCCCGACCAGTTCGGTTACGGTCCCGCCGCCGTAGTTCGTCACCCAGACGTTGCCCGAGCTGTCGATCGCCAACTTCCATGGCTCACTAAAGTTCGACCCGGAGGGGGCAAAGTTGCCGAACAGCGTCCCGTCGTTGTTCAGCGCGGTTACGGTATTGCCTTCCAAGTTCGGCACCCAGACGTGGCCCGAGCTGTCGATCGCCACGCCCTGTGGGTAGTTAAAGTTCGACCCGGAAGGGGCAAAGTTGCCGAACAGCGTCCCGTCGTTGTTCAGCGCGGTTACGGTCCCGCCGCCGGCGTTCGCCACCCATACGTGGCCCGAACTGTCGATCGCCACGCCCGATAGCCCGTTAAAGTTTGACCCGGAGGGGGCAAAGTTGCCCAACAGCGTCCCGTCGTTGTTCAGAGCGGTTACGTTATTGCCGCCGCTGTTCGTCACCCAGACGTGGCCCGAGCTGTCGATCGCCACGTCAAATGGAGCGCTAATGCCAGACCCGGAGGGGCCAAAGTTGCCGAACAGGGTCCCGTCGTTGTTCAGGGCGGTTACGTTATTGCCGCCGCTGTTCGTCACCCAGACGTGGCCCGAGCTGTCGATCGCCACGCCAAATGGTTCGACAAAGTTCGACCCGGAGGGGGCAAAGTTGCCGTACAGCGTCCCGTCGTTGTTCAGGGCGGTTACGGTGCCGAATTCGTTCGTCACCCAGACGTGGCCCGAGCTGTCGATCGCCACGCCCCATGGGTAGTGAAAGTTCGACCCGGGGGGGCAAAGTTGCCGAACAGCGTCCCGTCGTTGTTCAGCGCGGTTACGGCATTGCCACCGTAGGTCGGCACCCAGACGTGGCCCGAGCTGTCGATCGCCACGTCAGGTGGGTCGACCAAGTTCGACCCGGAGGGACCAAAGTTCAGCGGCATCGACCAGTCGTTTGGTGCGAATGCCAGCGAGGGGCTGAACAGTGCCGCTTGGGTTGCCACGTCGTTGACTCCGGAAACCGATACGCTTGCCGGATTCAGTGCGATCGACAGCGCGGCCGCCAAAGTATCCGCAATCGACCCGGCGCCGCCGCTGCACGCCCCGGAACTGAACACCGCCCCGGGCAGCGCGCAGGCAAACAGTTCCGTGCACTGTGCCGAGGAAGCTCCGTTGGTCTGAACGCAGGCCGCCAGCGCGTTGGCAATCGAGTTGAGATTCTGCTGCGGCGCCGTGCCGGCGCCACCTGGCGTCGTGCTTTGCGCTGTTTCGTTCGTCACATTCACCAGGTTGGCAACCGTGGCGAAGGCATTGGCCAGCCCGGTCGCGTTGGTCGAAGGCGCACCCACCATCCCGGAACTGGTCGTGCTCAAGAACTGCGCCAGCGCGTAGACAGCGCCGGCTGTCGTCACCTCGTTGATGATGCCCGGGGTGATGATACTGCCGCACGGGCCCAGCGCCTCCATCATCATCAGGCTGCTGTTGCTGCCCCCACCGGCATTGCCGCCCTGCGCAATCAGATAAATTTCGGCGCTCGCTGAGGGGCAGGTCAGCGCGATGGTGAAGCTGCCGTCCGCAGCGCTGGTCGCCGTAGCGAGCTGGGTCGCGCCCGTTCCGTAGCCGCTCGTCCCTGCCGCCCACATCGCGACGCTGGAGTTTGATACAGGATTCACCCCGCCCATCACATAACCGGTGTTCCCCGGAGTGGGCGTGGAAGTTGGGACTGCGGTTCGCGCTGGGGTTGGCGTCGTGGTTGGGGTTGGAGTGGCGGTAGCCGTCGGCGTTGGCGTCACAGTGACGGTCGCAGTTGCAGTCGGGGTCGGCTTCTTCTGCGTGGCTTTCCCCTTCAGAGTCACGGTCGCCGAGGAGCTCTTTCCGCTGGTCGCGCTACTGGTGATGCCGATGGTCCCGTCGTCGGTGCCCCTTCCCGTGGGAGTGAACTCAACCTCAACCTCTTGGCTTATCGAGCCCGGAAGGGCGAGTGTTCCGCCAGCGGGAGAAATCTCGGTCGGGAATGTAATTGTATAGTGGGCGGCGTCGGTGCCGCTGGGCGCGCCGACGGTTACGGTCATTGGCAGCGTACCTTTGTTCGCGATGGTGAAATGCTTGGTCTCGGAGGTCACCTTGTCGAGGTTGACGCTGTAGGTCAGCTTCGTAGGCGAGACAGAAAGTTTACTCACTGCTTTCTTGCTGTCCGGCGACGCATCGTCATCCGATTGCGGCAGCGCCGGGCGCGCAAACGCGGCCGCCAAAAACAACAGAGAGAAACCAATTGCGGCGATTGACCGCGTGAACGACTTGAAGCGTATTTTAACCGGAATTTCCCTTCGACAGCTCGGAGAACGCCAACCGTAGCCCGGCCCGCCTTGTAGCACAAGCGTTCGGGGCTTTCCCCTGTTCCTAGCGGAACCTAGTCCACGAAAGCGGTTAGTTCCATCGCTTCAGCCGCGCCGGAAGCCTGATCCGGCTCATCTGCGGCCCATTCCCGGCGACGTCAAATTTTGCCTTTCGTCCTCGCCAAAAAACGCCCCAATAGAGCCCTGTCTTCAGGGTGTCGCTATTCAAAACCTCGTCCGCGTGACGGAGCGCAGGCAAGTGTGCTACTGCAACGCGCGATGGTCGCGTTTCTGACTCGTATCGTGCTCGTGCTGCGCTCTGCCCTCAACACTCGCGCCTCGCGGGAGGCTGAGATTCTCGTCCTGCGCCATCAACTGATGGTGCTAAACCGCAAGTCCCGGACACGGGTCCGACTGCGGAACATCGATCGGCTGATCCTGGTTTGGCTATACCGCGCGTTCCCGCCGCTTCTCAATGCGATCACGGTAGTCAAGCCTGAGACCGTGCTCGGCTGGCATCGACGCGGGCAGAACGGGCACGCCGAGCGGGTCATCGGCTCGATCCGGCGCGAATGCTTGGACCACTTATTGGTGTTCGGCGAGGCGCACCTGCGCCAGATCCTGAAGACTTACGCTTGCTACTATAACGAGGTTCGGACACATCTCTCCCTGGAGAAAGACGCCCCGAATTTCCGCCGCTGCGAAAAGCTCGGCCAAATGGACCATTCGCGTGCCCGCCGGGCGCGTGGATGAGGTTTTGAGGAGCCACAGGGATTCCGCGCGCGAGCATTTCGTTGCGATCGAGAAACCTGACGTGCGCACCGATTGAGGCGGCAGCGTCCACCGCCGCCCGCAAACGTTTCTCCTGCTTGGGATGAACAGCGGCCATGATATTTCCCGATGGCCGGTAATCACATTCGATCCCCAACTGTGCAATGAGCTGCTCAACGCGCTCGACCCCGTGTTCGGCGAATCCGATCAGCTGCACGGACTTATCCTTGCCGAACAACATCAGCAGCGTGGGCAAATCTTTGCCGATGGTCGGCGTCAAGTGGCCAGCGTTTCGGCCGCTTGCGCCGAAACCTGCGAAGTTGGCTTCGACAAGCGCGACGTCGAGGCCCTTGCGCCTGAGCTCGAGAGCCGTCGAGAGCCCAGTAAGACCGCCGCCGACTATTGCGACGTCTGCGCGAGTATCCGCATCAAGCGGGGGACGTAGGTTAGTCGGCGACCCAACCCACGGGCTGACTGCGAGGTACGCAGCGCTCTCAGAGTTTTTGTCCAGCATCGCGGATCCTTTGTCCAACTATCTTGCGGCATAGCCGGCGCGGCCTTGCCACTCGTCGCTCAGCGCGATTGAAGAGCAGGAACACGGTCTGAATAAAGCCGTAGCACGCCGCCCACTGCCGATATACTGTGCGCTTTTCGACGATTCGGCCGATCGCTGTTTCGTTATTGGGGTGAATGCGTGGAATCCGACAGTTGATTTTCGTGGCGATCGCCGAAGGCCACCAGCCTGCGGACCTCACCACCCTCGCAATGACCCAAAGAATCGATCTGCCCCCGCTCTGGAGCGCGCAGGAGCGTGCTCTGGATGTTCGCTAGACTCACGCGGGCGGAGTTGCTTGCGTTAGGCAT
>Ga0208563_1001085_pt1 | contig 19701 bp, 17 predicted proteins | sample June2015DPH_17_1_2_FD_184717 | JGI IMG/M metagenome (GOLD analysis project Ga0208563, IMG submission 184717) | Peatland microbial communities from SPRUCE experiment site at the Marcell Experimental Forest, Minnesota, USA - June2015DPH_17_150... | ecosystem: Environmental > Terrestrial > Soil >... | reverse complement strand
AGCATTCCGAGTAATCCCGCGCGGCCGCTTCCCGCGCAACAACCGTTACAGAGTTCTCACCTCCAGCGATACTTTTCATGACTCACTTTCCAAACGATCTGCGCTCAACCACCTGTGCAGAGGTTCCCTAGTGTCCTGAGTTAAAGATTCGCAGCATATGTTTCGGCAGAAATGTCAGGAATCGCAAGGCTCTGTTTATCATCGAACTTCCAACTCAGGGCACTAGGGAGAGATGTCAAAGTGGCAACGGAATTCAAAGGCGAAATCTGGAAGATTGAGAGCCACCGGGTTGGACGGCTCGAAGCCTTCAGAAGCGAGTATCAGATGGAAGCCTTCCTGATGAACAACCCGGGACTTATCGGCTGCGGAGCACTTGAGGAAGAAGAGGAGCAGCCGCTGCGACTACGCCAGCAGGTATCCACGAAAAAAGGGACGGGAATTGCTGGGCGCATTGACCTTATCGGGCTCGCTGCGGATGATACCGGCGCGCAAGCCTTCAAGATCTTCGAACTGAAAAATGGGAAGGCGGACAAAGCGGCTGTCGAACAACTGAACAATTATCTAACGGGATGGCGCAGTGACAACGACGCCCTCCATGAAGCCAAGCGATTCCTCCTTCAGTTTGTTGCCGAAGAGAAGGCCGACCAACTGTTGAAAAGCCCACAGGGTGTGTTGATCGCTCCTGAGTTTGATCCGGAGGCCATCACAGAAGCAAGTAGTCTGAAAATTGACGCTGTGCGTCTGACAAGGTTCCGGGCTCCGTCGAACGGATATTACGTCATCATCGAGAACGTTGTCGGCCACGCCGCGAAGCCCATGAAATACTCGTGGGCGGACCTCGGTATCGCACCCGGTGACCGTCTACGTTTCGAGGCAGGGGCGGAATCGCTAGTGGCGCGACCCGACCCGGCTGGAATCGAAAACCGAAGCAGCAAGGGTCTCATCTTTGAAAAAACAAGCGCTGAATCGCTGCTTCAACGAAAAAGGGAACTCATTGATTTCGCCAAGAGGAGTGCAGGGGAGAAAGAGGCCCGCCGCGTAGAGATGTACATCGAGCAAATCGAGGCCAAGCCCCAGGCGCCCATACCCATTTCCTACGCTACTGAGCTGGGCTTCTTTTACTGTAAGATTACAGGCGCGGGCTATTTTACCAATCCGAGTCAGTACTGGCGCGTCGAGAGGACAGGTCGGACGATAGCCGACATGGGCGGCGCGTCCGAGAACGAAGACTAGTGTCCTGAGTTAGAGATTCGCAGCATATGTTTCGGCAGAAACGTGAGGAATCGCAAGGCTTTGTTTATCATCGAACTTCAAACTCAGGCCGCTAGCACGGCGGCGCGGTGAAGAGGCGATCGGCGGCAAGCGAGGTTTCGCTCAAATGGAAACGGCCCGGCCCACATTTAATTCTCCAGCTTCGGTGCTGTCCGAGCGCGCACAGTCTCAAGGCGACAAGGTCATCCTCCTTTTCGAGAAACAGCGCATCACTTACGCCCAGTTGAACGAGCGCGTAAACCGCGTCGCGGGGGGACTGCTTGGCCTCGGCGTCGCACCCAAAGAGGGTGTGGCGATTATGATGCCCAACCGGCCCGAGTTTCTGTACGTTTTCTTCGCCACGCAGAAACTTGGGACCTGCGCGGTCCCGGTCAATATTGCGCTAAAGGGCGAGGGCCTCGCCTACCTCCTCAATCACTCCGAGGCGCGCTCGATCGTCATCGCGTGGGACCTGCTCGAAAACCTGGCGGCGATTCGACCCAGCCTCGCCGCCGCGATCCGCGTGATTGTGGACGCCACCGAAGCGCCGCCCGGCTTTCAGCTGCCTGCCGGCGCGGTCGCACTCGACGCACTAATGAAGGCGGCGCCCGCGCCGGTGGCGACCGCCGAGCCCGCGGTCGAGATCGATCCGGAGGCGCCCGCCGTGATGATGTACACTTCGGGCACGACGGGCCTGCCCAAGGCCGTGGTGATGCGCTACCGGGCGTTGGGCGGACCGATGCTGGATTTCGGGGCGTTTTATCGCGATGACGATGTCCTCTATACCTGCCTGCCGCTGTTCCATGCCAACGCACTCTTCCTGACCGCGGTCAGGGCGCTTGTCAGCGGACGCACGCTGGCGCTTTCGCGGCGATTTAGCGCCAGCCGTTTCTGGGATGAGATCCGCCACTACGGCGCGACCACCTTCAATGCGCTCGGCGCGATGATCCCGATCCTGCTCAAGCAGCCGCCGCGCCCCGACGACGCGGATAATCCCATCCGCCTCGTGATGAGCGCCGCGACGCCGGCGTGGGCATGGGAACAGTTCGAAAAGCGCTTCAACCTCGTCATCTGGGAGGGATACGGCGCGGTGGACGGGGGAGGATTCTCGCTCCTGAACCTCGGCACCTCCCCGAAGGGCTCGATGGGCAAGCCGCCGCCCGGCACCGAGGCGCGCGTGGTAGACGATCAGGACAAGGAAGTTCCCGCCGGCGAGGTTGGCGAACTGGTCTTCAAGGTTGACGATCCAGCGGCGCGGCGCGTCGAGTATCTGAAGAACCAGAAAAGCTCCGACGCCAAGGTGCGCAGCGGATGGTTCCATACCGGCGACCTCGCTTGGCGCGACCCGGAGGGCAACTTCTACTTCGCGGACCGTAAGACCGATTCGATGCGCCGGCGCGGGGAAAACATTTCCTCGTACGAGGTCGAGAAGATCGTCAACCAGCATCCCGCCGTGCTTGAATGCGGCGCGTTCGGCGTGCCCTCCGACCTCGGCGAGGACGACGTGATGATTGCGGTCGTCTTCAAGCCCGGCCAAAGCGCCACGCCCCAGGAGTTGGCCCGCTTCTGCTCGGAGCGGATGGCGAGCTTCATGGTGCCGCGCTATTTCGACTTCCGCGAAAATCTGCCAAAGACCGAAACCCACCGGGTTCAGAAGGCGCAACTAAAGCAGCAGGGCATCACCCCGACCACCTGGGACCGGGACAAGGGCGCCTAGGTGGACAGTGGACACAACAAATTGAGGAGCTGAGTAAAACACGCATGGAACTCAAGGAAGCTATCGGCATCAGACGCACCATCCGTTTCTACAACCCGTACAGGCCGGTCGAGCGCGAGAAGATCCAGAAGATGCTCGAGGCCGCGCGGCTCACCTCGTTTTGGGGCAATGTGCAGGCGCTGCGCGCGGTCGTGATGTTCCGCGATTCCTCCCCGCCGGAAAATTGGGCGGCGCTCGTCGCCCCGCTCGGAACCAGTCAGTTAAAGCACTGCCCGGCAGTGATCCTCTGGTACTGGGTGGAAGAGGCGATCTTCGACCGCAAGACCGGCCACCTGACCCAGGGCGAGCGGCTCCATGAACTGGTCGCGGCGCGCGTGATGGGCGTGGACGAGGCCGCAGAGCACAAGGCGCTCGATCAGTTGTTGATTCCCTACTTCCGCATGAACGCCGAAGACATGCTCAAATCCGGACTTACCGAGATGGATTGCGGACAGGCGATCGCCCAGGCCACCCTGGTCGCCTACGAGGAGGGCCTCGGCACCTGCTGCATCGGCACCGGAGAGCTCGGGGGCGTGCGCGAGCGCAAGATGCGCAAGGCGTTCAATCTTCCCGACAGCGCTCATCTGCTGGTCGTGATGAGCGTCGGCTATCCGCTCGAGAGCCGCGAAGCGGGCGGCCAGCGGCCCAAGCTGCCCTTCGAACAACTGTTCTTCATCAACCAGCACGGCAAACCATTCGAGCGCGATCCCAAGGTGGTCGAGGAACTCAAGCGCGACAAGATGATCCAGGCGCCCGCTCCGCTGCCATGGCGCCAGCAGGAACTCGAATTCGTCCATAAGGCGCTGGATATACCGACGAGCTTCATCCCTGCGGGTGGCAGTTCATAGCCGGTAGCAGGCTGCGGGAGGTTGGCAATGGACGCTTACGTGGAAATCGACCGTAATATTCCCGCGGACCTTTGCGCGCTGAGGGACAACGTCCACCGCTTTGCCAAAGAAGTGCTGCGGCCCGCCGCAACGGAACTCGACCGCCTGCCCGACCCACAGGATGTCATCGCGCCCGGCTCTCCGCTGTGGACCTTCATGCGCCGGGCGTTTGCGCTTGGCTATCACATCGCCTCCTTCCCCGAAGCAATCGGCGGGCTCGGCCTTCACGGGCTTGGGATGCAGATCTTTCTGGAGGAGCTCGGATGGGGCGGCGCCGACCTCGCGATCAGCCTCGGCGTCGCGGGCGCTCCATTTGGTGCGCTGGCGATGAGCGGAAACTCCGAACTTATCGACGCTTTCGTCAAGCCCTACATCGCCGACCGTGACGCCCGCTTTATCGGATCATGGCCCGTGACCGAGCCGAATCACGGTTCGGATTGGGCGATGTTCCTTGCGAGTGAAGGTGAAGCAAACCCCGCCGGACGCGCCACCATCCGGCGCGACGGCGATTCCTACGTGGTCCACGGCCAGAAGGCGGCGTGGGTTTCCAACGGCACGATTTCGACACACGGAATCGTGTACCTGATGGCGCCGGCGGTAAGCGGCCAGCCGGCCGGGGGCGTGGTCGCGTTCATTCCATTCGACCTGCCGGGCGTCTCCAAGGGAAAACCGCTCAACAAGATCGGCCAGCGGGCGCTCAACCAGGGCGAGATCTTTTTCGACAACGTGCGCATCCCGGACCGCTACGTGCTCGCCACACCCGAGGCCTTCCCGATAGTGGCGGCGATTACGCTGACCAACGCGAACAGCACAATGGCCGCCGTTTTCACCGGCGTTGCGCGCGCCGCCTTCGAGGCCGCGCTGGACTACTCAAAGCAGCGCATCCAGGGCGGCAAGCTGATCTGCCAGCATCAGCTCGTCCAGAAGCGGCTGTTCGACATGTTCACCCGCGTCGAGGCATGCCGCGCGCTGTCGCGCGCCGTGATGATACACAACGATCCCCCGCCTGCAATTGACCTCGAGTATGCGATCGCGGCCAAGACCTTCTGCACCCAGGCCTCGTTCGAGGTCGCTTCCGACGCGCTGCAGATCTTCGGCGGCAACGGGCTCAGCCGCGAGTACCCGATCGAGAAGATCTTCCGTGACGCGCGCGCGTCGCTGATCGAGGACGGCACCAACGATGTCCTGAGCTTGACTGGCGCACAGCGGATCCTGGATCGCACCGCAGCGCCGATCTGACTCTGCCGCTGGCGCGCGTGCGTAACGCGCGGGTCAAGTTTTGCGGAGCCACAGGCAACGCAGAATTGATTGCTTCGATAAATTTCCTTCATCACGCCGTTACTTCACCTTGCTAGCTTCGCACCGCTCGCCGCCGGGTGCCGAAGCCCCGGTGTTTTCAACGCTTGTTTTTGAGGAGGCATCAGCAAACGCATATGTCCAAAACCGTCCTTTCCTATTTCCTTTATTCCGTGGGCATCCTGTTTCGCGAAGGGACGGAGGCGATGCTCGTGATCGTCGCCTTAACAGCCGCCACCCGCGAGCCGGGCCGCCACACCCACCCGCGCGACATCTACGCCGGCGCCGCCGCGGCGATCGTCGCCAGCATCCTGCTCGCCGTCGCGGTCAACTATCTGATCAGCGACGACGCCAGCGACACGCTCGAGGGCGTCTTTCAACTGTTTGCCGCCGCGACGCTCCTCTATGTCATCTCGCGGCTGATCGCGAACAGCCAATCCGAGCGCTCGAGCAGGTTCATCCGCGCCAAGCTCCGCAACGCGGAGCGGATCGGCCTGCCGGCCCTGGCATTGGGGCTGACCGCCTTTCTGGCCGTGATGCGCAAAGGGGCTGACACGATAGTTTCCTTGCAGGCGCTTTCGGCGGGCGCGGCCGCGGGCGCCGAACACTATGCGGTCGCCGCCGGGATCGCCGCCGCGGCGTTCGCGCTGGCCGCCCTTTTCGTCATAATCGAATGGAGCGCGGGCAAGATTGCGTTCCCGATTGTCTGCAAGACGGCGGCGGTGATGCTCTACGCGATGGCGGTGATCTTCATCGGCCAGGGCGTCGCGAGCCTGCAGGAGGCCGATTGGGTTGCGGCAACCTTCGTCGATTACGTCCCGACGCTCCCGGCGCTGGGAATTTTCCCGACCGTGCAAACGCTCGGCGCACAGGCGACCCTGCTGCTTGCCGCCACCGCGCTGTTCGTTCCGCGCTACGCGGCCGCCCGCGCCGCCGAGCGCGCCGCAATCGCCGCGGATTAAACGTTCCCTTATAGGACTCAGCCCCGAGCAAACGGCGCTTCGATTTTTCGCTGCAAAAGTGCTAGGCCTCTAGCTTTGAGATCGAGTTTCACAGCTCCGTTGTCGAGGAGTTTGAATGTGGATCCGATCGTCACGCCGACACACGGCCTCAAAGGAGCGCCAATGATAGTTGCCGAGCTGATGACCCCGAAGCCTGTGACTGTCGCGCCGAATGACACGCTGGAAGCAGCACATGAGAGGATGGAAGCCGGCCGGTTCCGACAGGTTCCGGTGGTGGATGGGGAAAAACTGGTCGGTATTCTGACCGACCGTGACATACGCCAGCACATCGGGCAGCTGGCTCACACGCGGGTCGATGCGGTCATGAGCGCGCATCCATTTTCGGTCCGTCCTTCCACGCCGGTCGAGAAAGCCGCTCACCTGCTTATAGCAAACAAGATCGGCAGTCTTCCGGTGGTCGAGGATGGCAAGATGGTCGGCATCATAACCGCCAGCGATATGCTGCGGGCGCTCGCGGCCGTACTCGGAGATGCTTCCGAGGACAGTTCCAGAATTGATCTCGATCTGGAGGGCTCCGGAGAGATAGAGGCCGCAACCAACCTCGTCCGGACGATTTGTCCTCTGCTCGGTGTCGGGACGTACCAGCGAAAGCGAAATCAGCCGGGACGTGAGATTCTGTACGTGCTGGTTCCTTCGGCAAGCGGGCAACGCGTGGCACACGCGTTGAAGGAGTACGGCTTCAAGGTCCTCGCCGCCCATTTCTGACATGGCGATAACCCTGGACAAGGAGCGATCGGCTTTGCTGGTAGTCGACGTCCAGTCGGACTTCCTGCCAGGCGGTGCATTACCGGTTGGCGGTGGGGATGAGATCGTGTCGCCTATTGCGGATTTGATGGAAGCGGGCCTCTTCGAGTTGATTGTCGCAGCCCAGGATTGGCATCCGCCTGAACACGTCTCATTTGCAAGCAACCACCCGGGCCGGAGAGCCTTTGAAAGGATCGAACTGTACGGCCATGAGCAAATCCTTTGGCCCGATCACTGCGTGCAAGGGACAGCAGGCGCCGACCTGCACGCTGGGATGCCATGGGCGCGAGCGGTTGCGATCATTAGAAAGGCGACCAACGCGGCGATCGATTCGTATAGCGCGCTTCGCAACAATTGGGATCCAAAAGGCAATCGGCCGCCGACCGGACTGGCAGGGTACTTGAAGAATCGCGGCGCCGAGCAAATTTTTATCTGCGGTCTCGCTCGCGACTTTTGCGTCAAGTGGACCGCCGAAGACGCTCTCCAGGAAGGGTTTCAGGTCAACGTGATCTGGGATCTTTGCCGGTCGCTCGAGCCGGATCGCGACGATCTGCTTCGCCGTGAGTTGTCTGCCGATGGAGTCCGGATCATGACCGTGCAAGATCTCCGCGATCGCAAATGAGCCACTTCACCTTTCTCAGCGGTCACTTGAGATACTCCGCATGGTAGCTGAGCCAAACATGCGCCTTGGCCTGACCGTTGTAATTAACCGATACCAGACCACGAGTTACGATCAGAAAATAGTTGTTTTTCGGGCCGACTGACCATCTCTTATGATGGTATGAGCGTTTTAGGGCGATTCGCCAGGATGCTGGTGGGGGCCGACCGGGGGTCTGGGTTCGAATCTAAATCAACTCTGGACTGCCACGATCATGGCGGTCCTAAGGCACGCGGTAGCCTTCCAGTTCGGCGCCATCACGCAATAGAACCACGTATGTGACTTCGCGGCTCGTGGCAAGCACGCCGGAAAACTGCGGGCGGTGAGGCAGCTTCAAATCCATGATTTGTGTTCCATTCTCGAGTTTGAAAACCCTTAACCCACGATACCAGGAGAGAAATGTCAATTGAACGCGGCTCTGGTCGCAATCGAACAGCTCATATTTCAGGTTCCCGGACAGATCCTCGAATGAGCAACCCCAAGGCGACTGGGGTGGAACCCTCCTCGAGTAGTCCGCGATGTATGTCAGCCGTCCAAGGAAGTTGAGAGTTTTATGCACATCGTCTAACGAGGAGAAGCCAAGCGGAGCGAGTTTGGGCCCACATGCCTTTTCTTCCGGCGTCGAAGCGGTCTCGGCCATCCAGAGGTTGTTGATAATGGTATAATTACACACCGTTTCAGGCTTCAGGCCGGGAAGGGTTAAGGTTTCCACCGCATACTGGCCGGTAATGGTCACCTTGCCGTCGATCGTTGCGCTCTTATACTCCTGAAGGCCGGTCACTACGAAGGCCCCGCTGGGGCTGAAACCCATGTCGCCTGCGGCCAGCAGAGGATCGGTGAGCACGACGCGGCTGAGAAGCTTGAACCCGTGGAGATCGATAATGTTCAGGACAGACAGCGGCTTTGGAGATTCGCGGGGGGGGGACGCGTTCCCTATATCTGCGTTCTGGCTCAAACGGACCACGAGATAATTTCCGCCGGGGTCCATTAAGAGCTGATCGTTACGATCCCACCGATCTTCCTGAAGTGACCATCCGAGTGATTCATCATTCGGCCCCACGTCAACATCCAGCTCGTCCTCAAGGGGTTGCGAGGTGTCCCAGGCCGCGATGCGCCGCAGAGTCCAGATTTGCTTGGGCTGTTCGATCTGCTTGGTGACCACCAGCAAGGCACCATCGGGCATCGAATGCAGGGTCGAGAACTCCTGATTATTCTGTGGCTTGCGCAACCTGTAGGTGAAGGAACTAGCGTCCGCCTGGCCGGGGCAGCCCGTCAAGAAGAAGGCAACCAGCAGGAAAAGAGTCCGTCGCTCAAGCATTGCGGAATCGTATCACTCCGGAATCTACTCTTTTAACCGGAATTTCCATTTTCAATCCTGAATCGGATTAGCACCGACAGCGGGCGCTTCGCAAACGCAGCTTCACTGAACCGTAACGCGACAGCACCTGAATCCTTCTTGACAGATCGGTATTTAAGCAAGACGATCAGAACGCAATATCAGGAGACGAGCGACCCTTAGATTGAGAGCTTTCTATGCCGGACCTGAATCAGACTACGCGGGAGTCAGAATCCGAAGATCTCGGCGCATTGGTCGAGTTGGCTTTGGACCTGCGACATTGCTGGAACCACTCGACCGATCCGCTGTGGAACATGATCGACCCGGAACTCTGGGCACTCACCCATAATCCCTGGGTCGTTCTGCAAACCTCCTCCCGGACCAGACTTGAGTCGCTCCACGGCAATCCGGAATTCCGGGATCAAGTTAAGGAGCGCCTGAGAAGACAGCGCCACGCTCTCAAAAGTCCTGCATGGTTTCAGCACGCTCATAGTAACCCGCCATTGAACTGCGTCGCCTACTTCAGTATGGAGTTTGGGCTCAGCGAAGCACTCCCCATCTACTCAGGCGGACTAGGCAATGTCGCCGGCGATCAGTTAAAGGCCGCCAGTGACCTTGGCGTTCCGCTCGTCGCTGTGGGGCTTCTTTATCAGCAAGGCTATTTTCGCCAGATAATCGGCGCCGACGGAAGCCAACTCGCATCATACCCCTATAACGACCCTGGCCAGATACCTATAACCCCCGTGCGCAATGAGGACGGCCAGTGGCTCAGGGTGAGCGTCAACCTGCCTCGCCAGAAACTGAGGCTGCGTACCTGGCAAGCACAGGTCGGCCGACTGAGACTTTACCTGCTCGATAGCAACGACCCGGCGAACTCGCCGGCTTATCGCGGTATCACCGCCGAACTCTACGGGGACGGACCTGAACTCCGGTTGGGACAGGAAATGGTGCTCGGGATCGGCGGCTGGCGACTTCTGCGCGCGCTGGGGATCAACCCGGAAGTTTGCCATCTGAACGAAGGACATGCGGCATTCGCGGTGCTGGAGCGCGCACGAAGCCTTATGGAAGACAACGGTCAACCCTTCGAAAATGCGCTGGCCATATCGCGCGCCGGCAATCTATTTACAACCCACACGCCGGTTGAGGCCGGCTTCGATCGCTTCGCTCCCGCTTTGATAAGCCGCTTCCTCGGGCGCTACGCCGAAGAGGAGCTTCACATAGACCTTTCGCGTTTCCTCGCGCTGGGCCGCCTGTATCCGGACCATCAGGATGAGCCATTCAACATGGCCTATCTAGCTATTCGTGGAAGCGGAGTAATCAACGCCGTCAGCCGCCTGCATGGGGCAGTGAGCCGGCGAATTTTCCAGCCTCTCTTTCCGCGCTGGCCCCAGACCGAGGTGCCGGTGGGACATGTCACCAACGGAGTCCACACACCGACCTGGGATTCCGCGGATGCCGATGCGCTATGGACGGAAACCTGTGGCAGCGAGCGTTGGCGCGGGACCATGGAGACGGTAGGAGACGACATACGCCGCGCCCCGGACAGCGCGCTGTGGGAACTTCGCGCGAAGAACCGTCTCGATCTGGTTCGCTTCGTGCGAGGATGGCTCGCCAGCGAGCTTGCCGCTCGCGGCGAAGATCCAAAAGCCGCGGAGAGTATTTTCGATCCGGACGCCCTGACGCTGGGCTTTGCCCGCCGCTTTACAACATACAAGCGCCCCAATCTGCTCCTGCATGACCCGGAACGCCTGGTTCGTATTCTGACGAATCCACAACGTCCGGTTCAGCTGGTGATGGCCGGCAAGGCCCATCCGCAAGACACCGCCGGCCAGGCGCTGGTCAAGGCCTGGGTTGATTTCGTCCAGCGGATCGACGTGCGGCGCCATGCGGTCTTTCTCAGCGACTACGACCTGGCACTGGCTGAGCGGCTGGTACAGGGCGCCGATCTATGGATCAACACTCCTCGCCGGCCCTGGGAGGCATGCGGCACAAGCGGAATGAAAGTGCTCGTCAACGGCGGCCTCAATCTGTCGGAACTGGATGGTTGGTGGGCCGAGGCATACTCGCCCCAAGTCGGCTGGGCATTGGGCGATGGCAAGGAGCATGACCATGACCCGGGCTGGGACGCGGCCGAAGCCGAAGAACTCTACGATACTCTGGAGAACAAGGTCATTCCTGCGTTCTACAACCGCGGACACGATGGCATCGCCACCGAGTGGGCCGCGCGAATGCGTGAAAGCATGTCACGCTTGACACCGCGCTTTTCGGCGAATCGAGCCGTTCGCGAGTACACGGAGAAATATTATCTCCCTGCTGCTGCGGCATATCATGAGCGGGCAAGCGACCAAGGCGCCTACGGGGGATACCTGCTCCAATGGAAACAGGCGTTGGCCGAGCACTGGGCGTGGCTGAGGTTCGGCGAGCTTTGCGTCGAGAGCTCTCCACAAAAGCACTCACTACGGGTTGAGGTGCATCTAGGAGAGCTGCGTGCCGACTGGGTGCGCGTAGAACTTTATGCAGATCCGCTCGATGCCGAGCCCCCGTTTGTATCGGAAATGACGCACAGTGACAGCGCCGAGCTTTCCAGAGGGTGGCGCATCTACACCGGCGACGTTCCCGCTTCGCGCCCGGCATCGGACTACACGCCTCGCATCGTTCCATCGCATTGCGGAGCGAAGATTCCGCTCGAGGATGCTCACATCCTGTGGTTCCGCTAGTTCGTATTTTCTTCAGCCGCCATACAGTCTCCGTTTGGGTGAGCGACCGCGCTCGCTGCGAGCGCGGTCGCGACTAGCCGAGCCTCGCGGAGGCGCTGCGGTTCGCTTGACGGGGTAAGCTTTTTCTGGTTGAACCCAAGCTCCTCAGCTAAACGGCCGATTGATTCGTCGTCGGGGTCGCGATGAGGTGGCGCGGGTATGCTGCCGAAACGGTTCAGAGACCTACTCCTTGTAGCCACGGCCGGCTTCCTGCTGGCGGGCGTTGGATATCTTGCCTACGCTCCCGCGGTCGGCGCCACCGACTGGATGTCAGGCGCGTCGCAATATGGTGGCAACCAGGATTGGCAGGGACTCCAGGCCTATGGGCAGCGCTGGACGCAGGCGGAGCCCAAAAATCCCCTTGCCTGGGCAACTCTCGGCGATGCTTACTGCCGGTTGGGTCAGCTCGATCAGACGGCCGAAGCGTTCAAGAAAGCGGCGGCGCTGACGCCCACAGATTCGCGGCCGTTGGAAGCGCTGTCTGGATGCTACGCTAACGCCAAGCAATTCGAGAAAGCGGCGGAGGTGATGCAGACCGCGGTGAAAGTCGCGCCCAACAACGGCCGCGTTTGGCTCGGGTTTGGCACCCAGCTTCACAACCTCGCGACGCAACAACAATTCGCGGCGCGTTCCCTGGTTGGCGGCGCTCTACCGTCTCAAACCAAGAAGAATTTCGAGGACTCGGCCGAGGCATACAAGCGCGCCCTGCAACTAAACGCGGGCGATCCCAAGGAGATGTGGACCGAAATCGGATCCGACTACTACTACGCGCTGGATTACATACCCGCCATGAAAGCCTACATGAGCGCGCTGCAGATCGACCCGCATTATTCATACGCCCTCAATGGCCTGGCGCTGTGCAACGGCGCGATGAAGACGCAGTGCACACGCATAACCGGACGTAACGCGACGGGGTACGGCGCAGACGTGATCAAAAAGATCTGGGTTTGTGATGCTCCAACCACCGCGTTTATCCATCAAGCGGACAGCCTGGTGGCCGGCGGCAGCGAGTAAAATTGGGCACGCGCCGGCGCGGGTCGCGAAACCATTCCCATCGCGAACCGCGCTGCGATCGCGCATCACGACATCCCTGAAGGGTCTCGGGGGGTTCGAATCCGCCCCTCTCCAGCTCGAGAGCTTGTTCAATATTCAAACGCGTGCCACAACTATGAAAATCCGGCCCCAGGAGGATCGCAGCATGGCCAAACACGGACGTCTCAACCTCAGCAATGCAGGATACTCGATGCCGGCGGACGCCGCCGCGTATCAGCGCCCGCCGTTCTACTATCGCAACACTCGCTCGATCGTGGTCGCGTTCGAAACTGACCTCGAAGCCGCGCTGGAAGCATTGCCGGCGCCGCTGGCGCTGAGCGAGCCGGCCACCGCGATACTTTCGTTCTACGAATATCCGTGGACCACTCTGGGTCCTTACAACGAAGCAATCCTTTCGCTCCTGGTCGAGCATAAGGGCCGCCCGATGAACTACGTCATGCACATCGCGGTGACGACCGAGCCGCCGATGCTGGCCGGGCGGGAAATCTACGGTTTTCCGAAGAAGCTCGCGCAAATCGAATTCAAAAACGATCGCGACATGATCTATGGGACGCTCGAACGTCCGGCAGGGATCCGCCTGGCCAGCGCGATCGTTCGCCCGGAACGGCCGGCCGACAATGGGCATTCCGCCGCGCCGCCGCCGGTCAGCATGCGCCTGATTCCATCCGCCGAAGAAAACGGGCGTCCGTCATGCGCCGAGATCATCGAGACGCTCATCGAGGTCAGAGTAATCGAGGCATGGACCGGCGTAGGCTCGATCGCTTTTGCGGAAAGCTCGCGGCTCGACCCGTGGAACCGGCTACCGGTCAAGCGGGTGATTGGGGCAAGCTACATGCTCAGCGACATGACGCTTGGCTTCGGCAAGGTGATCGATCATCTCGAATAGAGCGGGGCTGTCCAAGCGCGCTAAATCATGAATCCGCCGTCAACGCTGATGACCTGTCCGGTCACCGCGCCGGCGGCGTCGGATGCGAGCAGCGCCGCCATCGCACCCAATTCATCGGGCTCGACGATCCGCTTCTGGATGTTCTGGCTCTCGGCGAATCGCCTGGCCTCGGCCGCACTCACCCCCATCATTGCGCCCAGTATGTTCCAGTCCACCATCCTGGTGTTGGTCCATCCGGGACATAGCACGTTCACATTGATACCGTGCGGGGCGGCAGCATAAGCAAGCGAGCGCGTGAAACCGATGAGGCCGTGCTTCGCGGCCGAATAGGCCAGTGGGCCGCCGCCGTTTTTCGCATAGCCGGAACCGATGCTGATGATGCGGCCCCACTTCTGTTTGATCATGTAGGGGAGGGCGGCGTGAGTCGCATAGAATGCCTGGGTCAGGTTCATGAACAGGTTGTCCTCGAACGCGCGCGGGTCATGATTGAGCGGATCGAGGTGAAGCGGGTTATCCGCGATCACGCCGCCCGCGTTGTTGATCAGAATGTCGAGACCGCCGAGTTTGCGGGCAGCCTCGTCAACGCCGGCGGTAATCTGCTCGCGGCTCATCACGTCGATGATGACCGCGAAGCCGCGCTGGCCACGCTGCTCTATTTCGGTTGCGACCGCGTCCAGTTCGCCCTGTGAGCGAGAGGCGACCGCGACGTTGGCGCCCGCGTCGGCCAGCGCAAGCGCGATCGAGCGGCCAATCCCGCGGCCGCCGCCCGTTACCAGTGCACGCCTTCCATGCAGATCGATCAGTTGTCTCATTTCCCCGTCGGCTCCATTTGTCGAATCAGGCTTCTCCGAGTTGAATCGTTTTTGTCTCATCTATCCTGAGACCTTTGCAAATGGACGGAGCACCGGGAGAGCTATTGTGCCGGCGGCTGCGCTTTTCAACACCTGATCGAGATCCTAGCGCTTGTCGGCGCGACCGTGGTCGGCGTAAGCTTCCGCCGGGCAGCGCCATCGGGTGAGTGAAATTGCGGCAAACCGAATCTGATGCGGTGGGTCTCCCCGGGGCGGAGCGACGTTTTTTAGCTGGAGGAACAGTCGATGGAATTCAAAGAAGTAGTAGGGCGGCGGCGAACGATCCGTTACTTCCAATCGTGGCGGAACGTCGAACGCGAGAAGATCCAGATCATGCTGGAGGCGGCGCGGCTCGCGTCATGCGCGGTCAACGCGACCTTTCTGAAAGCGATCGTCGTGATCCGGGACAATATCCCTCGTGAAACGCTCGACTCGCTCAAGACTCCGGTCTCCGGACTCAACATCGAGCTCGCCCCGGTGCACATCTACACCTACGCCGATATGGGGGCGTACAAGGGGGCTCAGGCGCGGCTGAAGAAGCTGGTCGATGTCGGCGCGTTGAACGCCACCCACGGATGGAGCCATAAGTTTGTCGATGAATTCGTTTGGCCGAACATTCTGAAGCCGCTGGCCGAGGGCGCGAACCTGCCATCGGTGGCGGCAGCCGCCGCATCGGACGCAGGCATCGCGATTTGCCAGGCTATGCTCGCTGCGGTTGACGAGGGACTTGGCGTCTGCCTGTCCGCCTTTCAGCACGACGCGATCAACAAAGTCGTGAAGGCGCCCAAGGACTGGATGCCGCTATGGGTGCTGCTGGTCGGTTATCCGGCGGAGTCGTGGGAAGCAGGTGGACAGCGTCCGCGGCCTCCGCTGGAGGAGATCTTCTTCGAGGGCGAATACGGGAAGCCATTCAAGGGCGATCCCAAGGTGACCGAGCAGATGAAGGCGGCGAAGATGATCCAGGCGCCGGCGCCGCTGCCGTGGCGGAAAGAGGAGATCAAAGCGCTCGCGCGGATGTTCGGTCTTCCCGAGTAAGCTTCATCGAACCGAACAATCGACCGATGGAATCACGCACCGCTCGAAAATAACGATGGCGTCGATAAATAAACCGCTCGAAGAGTACGACTCGGTCAAGACCTGGTACCAAGGACTGCGCGAGCAATCGGGCGTGGAGCCGAACGAGGATAAATCGAGGCTCGAACTGCTTAGAGAGTTCTGCGCCACGCTCGAACTCGACCCGGACGAGATCGTCGCCGCCTGCATCCTGAAGAAAGAGGGCAAGGAAGCCAAGATCAGCATCAAGGGCAGGCGCTCGATGGCGGAGCGCATAGCCGATTTTCAGGCGAAAGGCGGCGCCCAGGGACGTGAACGGGCCACGCGCGGCAACGCCATCCGAAGTTTCCTGATTCACAACGGCATCCTGCTGCAGTCGGGCATCCAAATCTGAATCGAAGCGCTGCCGGCAACTCAAGAGGTTCGGGAGAACTCAGCAAATGCGGATTCTGGAAGAAGGCAAAGCCGACTATCTGAAAGTCGATCCCGACGGTTATCGGGCGAGCGTGCGGGACCATAAACCACACCAGATGGTCTCGAAGTTGATGACTCACAAAGAGGCGGTCGAGCGCTTCGTACGCGACGGCGACTACCTCGCATACGACTGCAACTACTTTCAGCGAGGACCGTCGTCGCTGATTCGCGAGATCATCCGCCAGCGCAAAAAAAATCTATGGCTGTGCGGCAAGTTCACCTATGTCGCATGCGCGCTGCTGGTCGAAGCAGGATGCGCCGATCGGATCGACATCGGGTTCATCGGCTTCGGCCCGTGGATCGCGCGCGCGGTGCGCGAAAAGAAGTGCACCATCTACGAGTACTCCAATGCGGTGATAACGCTGCGCCTCAAGGCCGGTGCGATGGGGCTACCCTTCATGCCGGCGCGCAGCTTCGGCGGGACCGACGGGTTTCAGCATTCGGGTTGCAAAATCGTCGAGGACCCCTTCACCGGAAAACCGGTTCTCCTGGTCCCGGCGCTCAATCCCGATGTCTCGATCATTCACGTTCATCAGGCGGATGAGTTCGGTAACGCGCGCGTCTTCGGCACCGGCATCGCGCACGCGGAATGTGCGCTCGCGTCGAAGCGAGTGATCGTGTCCGCCGAAGAGATCGTCGCGACGGACGAGTTCCGGCGCGATCCGGCTAGCACCTCGATCGCGCACTTCACCGTGGACGCGGTCGTGCACGCCCCATTCGGCGCCTACCCGGGAACGGTGCAGGGATACTACGCGTCGGATCCGATGGGAGTCATCGAAGCGATGGGCGCGATGTTCCGCGGCGATTTTACCGAGTACCTCAAGAAACATGTGTATTCCGTGCAATCGCACGATGAGTACCTGCAGAAAGTGGTGGGAACCGAAAAACTGGCCGAGATTCGCCGGCGCGAAACCATCCGGGAGGGCTATGCCTCGTGAGCACTCCAGCTACCGACTTCAATGAGCGCGAATTCGTCATCTGTCAGATCTCGCGCCTGGTCGACGACAAGTACATCTACTGGGTTGGCGGCGGCGGCGAGCCGATGAACTCGGTGCTGCTCGCCAAGCGAATGAGCGCGCCCAACCTTCAGTACCTGACCGAGGATGGGTGCGTCGGGCCCGAGGCCCGGGTGCCGTTCGATCCCCTGATGACGATGATCGCCTCGCCCGCCAATTATCGCGCACTTCAGTGGGGGACGATGAATTACGCGGCCGACCTCGCGCAACTCGGCTACGTCGATTACGGCATCCTCGCGACTCTTCAAGTCGATCGCTACGGAAACATCAATTCCACCGTGGTCGGCAAATACGAAGGCGGCGAGGGACGGCGCTTCGGGGGCCCCGGCGGCGCCGACAGCATCGCAGCGCTCGCATGGCGCACAATCCTGGTCACCGATCAGCAAAAGCGCAAATTCGTCGAGCGCGTGGACTTCATTTCGTCGCCGGGGTTTCTCGATGGTCCGGGCGCCCGCGAGCGCCACGGCCTTCCACCCGGGACCGGCCCATGGCGGGTTTACACGCCGTGGGCGATGTTCGGGTACGGAGCCGATTGTCAGCTCATGCTGCAGGGAATCGCGCCCTTCGTCACGCTCGAACAGCTGCTCGAGGAAATGAGCTTCAAGCCCGCGATCGCTCCCAAGCTCGAGATTCTCGAAGTGCCGACCGAAGAGGAGCTCATGATTTTGCGCACGCAAATCGACGTGGGAGGTCAGGTCACGGACCGCGGGCGATGGATCGAATTAAAGGATGGGAAGTACCGCTTCGCCACTCCGTAGTTCATTTCGTCCGCGGCCGCTGAATCTTCAGAACACAGATCGACCCGGAGATTTGGTCAATCATTTGGACAGCGCGTGTTTTGCGGAGCTCAGTCACCCCCTGCCGAAGGAAGTGTGAAACCCGCGGCGGGTTTCGCTAAAGGTTGGCCGGATTGTCAGGAGAGGATGGTCGGGACAGCCGCGACCCTTGACAAGTGACTGACCGCCAGTCATAAGCTCAAGTATGGACTCCATATCTGCCGGCAAACAAATGCAGCAGCTCCTTCCTGGGCGAGCCCGTTCGCGGCCCGATCGGTCACGACGCCGCACCACAGAGGCCGCCTGACGCCGGCGGATTGGAGAGTACAGATATGAAGATGACAGCATTTGAGAAGTACTTCGTAAACAGACCCAGTCATACACGCACGGTCGCCGCTCGCGCGCGGGAACTGCTGGGCCATATTAACTACCAGCTTGGGTGGCGATACCTGGACGTGGGATGCGGCGTCGGCGCTGCCGCCTGTGAGATTGCTGGCGCGAGCAATCTGGAGGTCACGGGGGTCGATATCGATCCGAAACAAATCGAGGCCGCCAGAGCCGGATCGGCGCGCCCGAATCTGCACTTCAGGGTAATGGATGCGACCAGGTTGGATTTTCCCGACGGCCAGTTTGATATTGTTGCAACCAGCATGGTTACCCATCACATCCCCAAATGGGAGCGAGCTCTCGACGAGATGGTGCGCGTGTTACGAACCGGAGGCTACCTGATCTACAGCGATAAGGTGTTTCCGCACTGGTTGGCCAGGATCATCCGCCTCTTTCGCTTGATGGGGTTTCCGTCGACAACCGCACTGGAGTCCATGGCTGCCAGCGCCGCGTTAGTCAAGGTCCACCAGGTGCAGCGGTCCGGCGAAGTGGACGTCATCTGGCTCAGGAACGGCTGAGGACCCGGCGACTACCGGCTTGCGGCGGCAGACCGATGGCATTGCGCACAATCCTCTGACTCAAACGAATCGCGGCCTCGTGATCGGACCGTCGGTTGCCCACGATGTGGTCCACCATTCCATGGAGCGCGTAAAACAGAAAAACCGAGACGAGCTCGGAACTTTCGACGCGCCATGCTCGCGCCGCAGAGCCCGCGCGGATTAGCTCCGCAAGCTCCAGGACGGCTGCGTTCTGCGCCTTCGAACCATGCCCTTGCTGGCCGGTATGGAAGAGAACGTCATGTAGCTTCACGTGGTCCAGATAGTAGCGTATTCCGCCTTCCACCCACGCGTCCAAGCGACCTGCCCAGTCCGTAGCCGGGACCCGTGTTGCGAGAGCTTCAATTCGCCCCCGGGAACCCTCAATGAAGCGGTCGCGAAGCGCTGCAAGCAGAGCTTCCTTGGAATCGAAATAGAGATAAAAGGTTCCTTTGGCGACTCCCGCTTTGTGGGTGATGTCTTCGATCGTCGTGGCTGCGAAGCCTTGCTGGACAAAGGTCCGTTCCCCGGCATCCATGAGATCACGTCGGCGAATGTCAGACGCCTTGGTCCGTGTGGCAACCGTGCGCCGGGATAAACTCTCCACTTTTCGCCGAGCTGGTGTTCGCTTTTCAGCTTCTCGCATTCGTGATTCTCATCTCTCCCCGATTCGCCGGGAAATGAACTCAAAAACCGATAGTGACTGGCGTTCAGTCAATCTGTCAATCCTTGCTTACCTGCTAGGGAACCTCTGCATAAGTTGATCGATTGGTGTACAAAGGAACTGGTTGAGTGGCGGATGAGGAGGTGCGGTGATGGGTAATCAGCGGACGTTTGCTTCGGTGGCTTGGACGCAGAAAGGAAAGGTAACTCGGCGCGAGCGGTTTCTGGCCGAGATGGACGCGGTGATTCCGTGGGCGCGGCTGATTGCGCTGATCGAACCGCATTATCCCAAGGCCGGAC
>Ga0208563_1001019_pt1 | contig 20427 bp, 23 predicted proteins | sample June2015DPH_17_1_2_FD_184717 | JGI IMG/M metagenome (GOLD analysis project Ga0208563, IMG submission 184717) | Peatland microbial communities from SPRUCE experiment site at the Marcell Experimental Forest, Minnesota, USA - June2015DPH_17_150... | ecosystem: Environmental > Terrestrial > Soil >... | reverse complement strand
GGCGCGCTCGCGGACCCGGGGACTTTCGGCCGCCAGGCGAGCGATCCCCACTAATGGCATTTCCGGGGTGGGTCGATTGGTCAGAACAGCGATTGACGCCATCGCGAAGCTCCAGAATCAGGATAACATAATCTTCGCTTTGTCTTCGCCCCTTGTCAAGCGATAAATGGAGGCAGGCAGGAGGGGAGGAAGTCACTGTTCCGCGCCTACCCATTTGTGAAGTGCTGTGTTTTGGGCTGGGATGAAAGGAATTGGCCAAAAAAGGTCGAATGGGGCAGCGTGACGGGCGGCCGCCCCATCCCATTTTCGTGACGAGGACCGCACCAGGTCAACTGAGGATGACCAGATCTCACCCAAGCAAGAAGCTGGCCTGGGGGATAGAACCTACATGCCTGCCTCAAGCGCCTTGTGGCATTCCTCGAGCGCGTGGTCCACGTGCGCTATGGCCTTAGCCCGGTGCCCATGGAATTCTGATGGGGCAGCCTGAAGCTCCCGCCTGGCTTCCTCCAGGTGCTGGATGGCCGCCTCAATCCGCGGATGATGCTGCGGCGCCGGACTAGCCGCGGCTGCGGCGGGAGTGGCCGCCGGCGCGCCAGGCCGCGGAGATCCAGGTTGCGCGTGAAAAACTACCGGCAGTAAAGTAGCGGCCAGTAACGCCACCCCTACCGCCCACAAGATCAGTGTTCGTTTCATAGTTCCTCCATGCATTGAGATTTTGTGTATACAGCAATCGTCGCGTAAGGAAGCATTCCTCAACGTGACTTAGCCCTTCGCCAGATTTAAGCACAAGTGGGAAGCATTTGCACGAACAATTGCTGAAACGAGTGACGATCCAAGGCCGGAGCGACCCATCATTAAGCTCCTCGGCGACGATCATTGGGCCGATTCCGGAGCTGACCTATTTCGCTGCAAGGCTCGACGGGTGCTTTTTTCTCTCCGAAGGTCGGGGATTGGGCGTTGACCCTCAAAAGCGAATTGCTGCTAAAATGCTCTCGCCCTTTAGGGCTGAGGGAGGATTCATGAAAGTTGCTGTGGTGCAGATGGACGTCAAGATCCTGGAGAGGCAAAGGAACTTGGAGAGAATTCTTGCCGGCCTTGAATCTGCCGCCCGTGCTGGCGCGGGGATCGTGGTGTTCCCTGAATGCGCGCTTACCGGCTATTGCTTCGCGGGCAGGGAAGAGGCCGACCCCGTGGCAGAGCCGGTTCCGGGCCCCTCCTCGGAGAAGCTATGGGAAGCGGCAAAGTCGCTCGATTGCACGGCAGTGGTTGGCCTGCTCGAGCGCGACGGCGACCGGATTTTCAATGCTGCTGTGGTGGTGACTGCACAGGGAATCGCCGGCACTTTTCGCAAACTCCATCTTCCGTATCTCGGGATTGATCGGTTTGTTGCTCCAGGTGACAAGCCATTTCCGGTGTTCGAGACGTTGCACGGGAGGATTGGCGTCAATATCTGCTTCGATTGTAGCTTTCCGGAGGCGGGCAGGGTACTTAAGCTCAAAGGCGCTCAGCTCCTGGCGATCCCCACGAATTGGCCCCTTGGCTCAGATTCCTGGCAACATACCCCCAAGGTTCGCGCCACGGAAAACCATTTTCACGTTGTTGCGGCAAACCGTGTGGGCGAAGAGCGAGGATTCCGCTTCGCAGGCCACTCGCAGATTGTAGATTTCACGGGCAAGGTCCTTGCCGAGGCGGGTGAAATCGAGGAGACAATCCTGGTCGCCGATCTAGACCTGATGGGAGCGGACCTCAACCGGGTGGTCCGCGTGCCGGGGCAGTGGGAGTTTGACCGCATCGCCGCGCGCCGGCCTGAGATGTACGGTCCCATCACCGAAGGTTCCGCGAGGTCGTAGCCATTCACGGCTCGAGCACTGTTGGGATCATGCTGAACGGGAAGTCGGCAAGATCTTGAAGTTAGGTGAGGCTGAGCCCGCCAGTGCTTGGAGTTGAAGATGGTTTTTCACCGTCCGCAAAACCTGGGTGGTGGAAAAGCGCTTCCTTCCACTTCGTCTGTCGCAATCTCCCGACCTTTTCGCCCCAAAGTGGGGTAATCTCGTGGTGCACTGTTTTGTCCTTCCTCAGTTTTGTCTCAAGCCGTTGCACGCGGATAACCTTGTTACAGAAAAGAATGAACTCGTCTCCACCGGGCTTCCGAAATAATTGGATCACCTCAAGTGCTTCAAGACGCAACATCTTAGTCGACATACGCTTTGACCTCGCAACCGTCATCGCGCCAGTTCACCTCGCACAGAAGGGGCTCAAAGAAAGGTCGGAACGTGTCACCCTTTGAAACTATTTTCACCTAGTGTTGAACAAGGATGATCGAGATGGTAGTGAACATCATCACGGCCGGTGTCATGCCCGACCCACTGGCCGTTGGGATGGACGCGCGGAGCGCTTGGGTGTCCGGATTTGTCGCTAAAGTTACGGTTCTCTGCCGGGGCGCGTTGTTGAAACCGGGATTCCGGACGGGGGCATTTTCGCTGGGCCTTCGGAGCTCGAACCCCTTTTCGTCCTGGAGGTCGGGCTAGCACGGGGGAGGCATCCTGCCCACCACCCAGGGCGTGCTCCCATGCTTCATTTCTTCTCGTAATTGAAAGTCAATACCTCCGTAGGGCACTCCCTCAAGTGCACAGGTCCTTTCATTGTAAAGGTCTTCTTGGTCTGGCGCATTCCACTCGCTCCGGTTACGTCGAGCTCCGCCAACAGGCTGCCGTTCTCCCTTTTGAGGGTCATCATGCCAGGTTTCAGGGGCGTGCCCGGCCCTGTCCATGTCACGGTCATGATCCTTCCAAAACCATAAGGGCCTTGTGAATATGAAAAGTGTACCCCCGGCCCTTTTATGAAGTCCGACGGGTAAATGTCAAAGTGCGCCTCCGGATTTGCACCCATGTGTTCGAAAAGATAGTCACCCGTGGGATACATCAATTGGCTTGACTGGTAGTAGTTCTTATTGGCACTGATATGGTTCAGAAAGTAGTTGAGATAGTGGAAATGGATAACGCCGGAGGAGAGAGTCTCTGCCACCTTGAAATCTTTCGTTTCCTTCCCGAATACAATTTCCCCCAACAGGCCTCGATCAGATTTCCTCGCATCGAAGTGGTCCGCATAACTGAACCTGGCAAGGAAGTCCACATCGTTTTGGACGGCTGGAAACTCCGCCTCTCGAGCCCTCGATGAAAGTTCAGATGTGTAGAAGGCGGCGCGGCTGGGCAGAAGCGCCTCGCAGCCCATTTCCCGATTGCTGATGACAATAGCCATGGTAACAAAACCATTGGTGTAATGCTTCTGCTGGTCCGTGAGGACTTCCCATTTAATCAACGCCGTTTTAAGTGGAACCTCAGTTTCGTTGGCGTAGGTTGGGGAGGCGGGAATTTGCAGGCGAACGGTCCCAGTCCCGGCCGCAGGCTTGGGGACCTCCGCCGTGCTTGTAGCTCTATTCGCGGCCGCGGACGCGTCCTTCTCCTGCGCCAGCGCCCAAGGAATTGAGCCGGGATAAATGCATAAGAAACCGGCCGCAATTAACAAGTATTTCATTTATAAACCCTCCGTTTCTGAATTGCCCAACGCCGCCGGGGGGGCCGGGCTTGTACCTACTCGCTTTACCTTAATAAACGTCTGGTGACGGTCGTATTTGCCCTCAGTTCGAACCGCTAAAGTTCTCTTTCTTTGTTTTGCAGCCACCACTTCTGCCATTTCCCATGATCCTTACCGAAATCTTGTCCAGTTAATGTCTTTAGTGCATTGCTAATTCCAAAGGAGATGTTTCTCCAGTCATGATACTTGTTACTCTGTTGGAGGGCTTGAATCAGTGGCTCGATGGCACGCCGCGCTCCCATCCGGCCTAGAGAATCCGCTGCCGACTCTTGAACGCGAGCGTCCTCATCTTTTAGGGCCGCAATCAAGGGGTCAACGGTTCTAGGATCTTTTACCTCTCCTAACGCTTCCGCTGCCTCAATTCGCACGTACTCGTCTTCGTGCTTCAGGGCGCCGATCAAAGGCTCGACTGCTCGCGGATCCTTCATTTTCACCATTACCCTCATGGCGGCCCTATGGTCAGACACCTCTATCACGTGACCTCCATCGGACCGGGTATTCCTATCCTTCAGGACATCGCTCAGGGCAACAAGGATGGACTCAAAGGTTTGCGAATCCTTGATCCGCACCTTCCCCAATGCTTCTATCGCGGCTGTTCGGAGAGCTTTGTCTTTCTCTTTCAAAGCGGCAATGAGAGGCTCAACTATCTTCGGGTCATTCGTCTCACCCAGTGCAATGGCTGCATTCTTTCGGACGCTCAGATCATTTTCCCGGTCATTGAGAGAGGCGATCAGTGGCTCTACTGCGGGCTTGCCGATCTCGCCCAGCGCTTTGATTGCGATGACGCTCGGCGTGGTGTACCTTCTATTAACTCTTCCTTGGATATCCGTTTTCTCTTCAATCTGTATGGCTTCTTCGTCACTGAGCGTATCGACCAGGAAAGGTACGGCAGGAGATGCCTGCAACCCCATTTCCCTTAGCCGATTAGCAGCATCAGCTCGTTTCTGCGGGTTAAACGAATACAATTCCTCAATCGCCTGAGATACGTCACCGGGCGTATCGGCGGGAATTCTATTGAACAGAGCCGTTTGTTGAACCTGCTCCGCTTCTGATTCCGGAATGAATACAATCTCCTTAACGGAGCTTCCTTTATCAGGGATAGCGCGACTCTCCAAGGGAACCAGGCAAGCGGAACACTCCTTGCGTTGCCCTCCTTTAATGCACACACCCTGAACATTTATACCTTCAGATCCAATGCAGGGAGTATCCCCCGCACAGTTTCTTCCTACGATTCTCCCTTCTACGCCTTTAACTCCCAGGAGAACATGCATGAATTCCGGCTTCTGGGAGTAAACAGCCTCGACCCGATCACCTGGGGTGGGGATTACATTATCACTGATAAGCATGCTGCCTATGGACCCTGCCAAATACATAAAGCTGGGCGAGTTTTTTGAAGGCAGTCTGCTGTTCTCATAGGCAAAACGGAGATTGCCCCATTGTTGGGTTGAGCCGTCCAGAAAAGTTACCCTGGCCAGCGAGAATTTTGGCTCCAACAGTTGCCCCTCCTGATGAGGTTGATTCGGAGCAGGGTTTCCAACAGACGATTTAGGTTGGCTGATTTCTTGTTGTGGCTTCGTCTGCCCGTTCCGCTCTTGAGCCACAGTGTTCCAAGATAAAAAGACGCAATAGCAAATTGCCCTGAAAACCAGAACCACGTGCCTCATGGCATCCTCTTTTCTTGGATTCGTTTCACGCCATCAAATTCCTGGCGGATTAGCCGTGGCGTCTGACAATTCCCATCAATGGGCCCACCTCGTGATGTAAGCTCTTTCACTCCTGCTTGCGCAAACCATCGGGCAACCCAGTGGAAGGGCAATGGTGGGCATTACTTCTTATTCTTCTCCATATCATAGGCGTTCACCGAGGTGGGGCACTCCGTCAAGTGCAGTTTTCCCCTCATGGAGAAACTCATTTTGTTCTGGCGGATTCCGCTTACCCCTAATATGTCGAGGTCCGCAATGGGATCGCCGTCTTGTTTCGTCAGAGCCAGCATGCCGCGGTTTATGGGGATATGATCCGCCGAAAGGCTCATAAAAGTGGTTGAGCCGTAACCGGGTAGAACAAAAGTCCTGTCACCTTTTGGAATCAGCATATCTGACGGGGAAACATCAAAATGCCACTCGGACCTGGTCGCATTCCTCGCCAAGACGTGATGGCCCGCTGGATCCACCCACATGCTGGACTGGTAGTAGTTATTCTTGCCGCTGATGTGGTTAAGGAAGTAGTACAAGTAGTGGAAGTTAATGGAACTGAATGCCAGAGTTTCCAGCGGCTTGAACTCCTTGGAATCCTTGCCGAACGCCAGTTCGCCGAGCAAGCCTCTATCGGTCTTCCGGGGTTCGAAGGTCATCACATAACTCAATCTCACAAGGAAGTCCGAATCCTTCTGGGCGAGTGGCAACTCCACTTCTTTTGAAAGTTCGGGGATGTACGGGCCGTAGCGGCCGGGTTGGAGTTCTTGGCAGCCCATTTCCAGATTGCTGAGGACAACCACCATGGCCGTGAACCCCTCATCGTAATGCTTGTGGTGGGTTGTGGTCACCACCCACTCAAGCAATGCCGTCTTGAGTGGGACCTCAGTTTCCGTCGCGTAGGTTGTGGAAGCGGGAATTCGCAGGCGGACCGTTTCCGCAGCCTGCTGTCCAGCCGCCGGGATGGCCAGCGAAAGCAGCAAAATCGCGCGTAGAAGTTTGTTAGTCATGACCGTTCCTCCTGTTTGAGTTCCGAAGAGGGCACTCCTTTTGAGCCATGAGGCTAGGCGGGGCCGGCTGGGGGTTATGCCTTCGGAGGCCGGGTAGGCCACCCTGACGTTGATCCATCATTTCTTCGCGATCAACAACACTTGCCTTACCTCAAAAGTGACATCATTGTCGTACTTTCCGCAACGGAAGAAGATCGTGGCTTCCGGGTCCTTGTAGGATTTTAAATAGGCGTCCACCTCGGTATTGGGATGCTTCCACATGTCGAGGAACCTCTCGGCGATCTTTTCACGCGACCCTTCCACCGAGATTTCGACGACCACGAAAGTGCCCTTCTTAATCGTGATCCTGTTCTTGTCGACCTCGCCAAGCCCGCTGACAGGGAAGGCACGATGCTTGCCGGCGATGTCCACAACCACCAAGACGTTCGCGTTATCCTTCTGCGCATTGCGGATGGCAGTCCCGATCTTCTCCGGTGTTTCGGGGGGTGCAGCGACTCCGGCTCCGCTGATAACGAGCAGAAAGGCGCCAAGGGCCGCGCACACCTCTGGTTTCCTCGTGCGCATTTTGCTCACCTCGCTATTTGGTCGATGCCGGGGTCGCCGCGGGTCAATACCAGAGCCCCGCAGGAGACTCAGGCGGGGTATTTCACCAACGCCACTCCGCAATCCGCACACACACTGAAGCCTTCGCGATAGGGGCAATGGCATTGCGGGCAGTAACTAACTGCGTCCGGCTCACGCCCGGGGCCGCGGGTCGCGTTGAAGGCCAGACCCAGAGATCGCAGGTCGCTCGTCGCTTTGCCCAAGTGCGCCACGAACATAGATACAGCGATCACTTCGAGGAAAAAGAACAGCGGGGCGGCGCGAGTCCACGACATCAATCCCTCCAGCGCTGTCGCGAACATAAAGAAGTAAGTAATCTTTTGAGAGGCGCGCGGCGCGAGATTATGTCGCGCCAGAAACTTGTTCAGTTCGTCGGCGTACCCCGCCCACACGCGGAACGCCCAGAAGATGCCAAACACCGGGATAAACAGGTATCCCACGGCCTTGCCCGGTGAGATTTCTGTCTTGCCGTCCTGGAGCTTTTCCCACAGGTAGTAGGTGAACAAACCCACGATTAGGAGGCCGGCAAAGATTGTGACAATCCCCATGGTGGCCATATTCTGCCGTTCGTCGCTAGGTACCGAGACATCATGCGACCTCACAATGCCCACCATCTGAAGCCAATACACAATCAGCGTGGGCCAGAACCAGAGGTGCGGGAAGCGCCGCGGCTGCCCTGTGCTCACCGACTTCACCGTCATGGGCGCCACCGGAGTGACGGACGGCTGTGCTGCGGCGCGAGCAGGCGCCGTGCTGCCCGCGCCCGCCGGAAGGAATTCGCCGCAATGCTTGCACTTGATTGCTTCGTCCTGGATCTCTTCTGCGCAATAGGGGCACTTTTTCATGGGGAGTACCTCCGATTTGTGAACTCAGAAGCGGGGCCCAAAGCGTGGGGAACCATAGGTTCAGCCCCTGGGGTGAATCGGCGGGTCGCAACTTGCTCTCTAGCCGGAATTTCCTTTACCCACTTTCCGCCGACCCAAAAGATCCTCCTGACCACCGCCCAATGCAACTGTGAGTCGAGTTTGCAGTGCAAGGTGCTCTCGCGGGCCACTCGCAGATTGTAGATTTCACGGGCCAGGTTCTTGCCGAGGCGGGTGAAACCGAAGAGACAATCCTGGTCGCCGATCTAGACCTGATGGGGGCGGACCTCAACCGGGTGGTCCGCGTGCCCGGGCAGTGGGAGTTTGACCGCATCGCCGCACGGCGGCCTGAGATGTACGGTCCTATCGTTGCCTGAGCCCAGCAAAGCGATGGGACACCTTCCTGAGGGATTGCCTGTCGGTGACAAGGACCTCCTGGTGGACGTGGAACTTAGCTGCGTCATCTCTTTTTGCGTGCGGGTTTTGTGAATTGGGAATCTCCTTCCGCCTCTTTCGTAACCACCATGGTAGCAATCATCACAGCAATAATGCTGACTAAGATATATATCTCCATATAGAACCATCCCGTCTCGCGATCTGTTTGCAAATTGTTGTTCTTATTCAGTTTTTTGCAAGGTAGCCTCACGCGTCAGATTGCGCATGCGCTGCCGGGCTCTGTGAAGTCGTGACTTCGATGCGCCAATGGAGCAGCCCAAAAGCCCGGAAATTTCCACGTGTTTGTAACCTTCGATGTCGTGCAAAACGAGAATGGTTCGGAATCCCGAAGGTAATTGCTTGAGTGCCCTCTCCACATCCACGCGATGAATCACCACCAACGTCGGCGCGTCTGAGGAACGAACTTCTATTCCATGCCAAGCACTCGACTGGTCGTTGGGATCCGTTAGTTCTTCCAGGGAGTCTTCTTTCACTACCCTCTTTTCCCGCAGGCGCATCCGAACCACGTTGATAGCCAGGCGGTGCAACCAGGTGTAAAAGGACGACTCCCCACGGAAGGTATCGAGCTTTTCGTACGCCCGGAGGAAAGCCTGCTGGGTGAGGTCTTCCGCTTCCGCGATGTTCCCAGCTATACGCAGACACAACGAGTACACCCGCCGGCTATACAGATGGTAGATGTGCTCGAAGTCTTCAGGGTTCCACCGCTCGATGCTTTTTCCCTGCACAAACTCGACCTTGCGCAGAAACTCCACGAACACGACCTCCCCCGCCAGTCCTCCCGAGGCGTCACCGCCAGCTTCGTCTCTCGCAATTTCCCTACCTTTTCGACCCAAAGTGGGGTAATTACGTGTCGCACTGTTTTGTCCCTCCTCGGTTTTGTCTCAACCCGTTGCAATCTAAAATGATTAGACTGAGCAAGTATCCCCCGGCAAAGTCGGGGAATCTCCTCTCGGATTCGGGCAAAACAGTGCTACTCAAATTTCGGAATTGCGGTCTACTTCGGCGACAGCCGGATCCCCCAGTTCTTTAAGGCCCTGATTGGGCCTCTGATGGATGGCCACGGCGATGGCGCAGTGGTAACGGCTTTGGCAATTGCCTCAAAAGAGTCACTTCTGCCCCAAATCGGACAGACGCCCCACTTGGTTGCCCGGCAAGGCCGGTTACTAAGGGGGATAGCATCCCGCTATAGCTTGGCAGCGCGGGCATCTCGCCGGCTCTGTCTTCCTCCGGCAGCAGCCGCTCTAATGGAGACCTGATTGCACATTGCGGGCGAGGTGGGCGCGACACCAGCGCTCCCATGCCCAAGTAGGCCATGTAGGGCCAAAGCAGGACACGACGGCGCTGATGTTGTTGGGTTGAAGATCGGAAGAAATCGGCGTACCCTCAAGGGTCATCGACTATGGCAACGCATCCCAGCACAACAGCAGACGCCACGGTGGAGGGCCAGATCTTGCCTTCTATCACCAAGTTGGCTACTACCGGGGACGATGCGCCGGGAACCCTGGAGGGTCGAACATTGCGAGGCCTAATTGTGGCTGCAGTGTTAATAATCGGCGTTCTCCAGTTTCTGACCCCTTTGACCGCGGTCCACTGGATCTATATATTGCAAAGGTTGTACTACATTCCGATCGTCCTGGCAGGCTTGAGCATGGGGTTGCGCGGTGGCTTGGCCATCGCCCTGCTGTCAGGCATCGCCTTTATGATCGGCACGCCATCCGTCTGGACCGTGTCGAAGGTTGATGTGCTCGACCAGTGCCTGGAAACCTGTATCTTCTGCCTCGTAGGCGGAGTGGCCGGAGTACTTACGGATCGGCAGAGAAAGCAGGATCAGGCCCTCCGCAAAACCGCCGAGGAATTGCGTCGGGCGCATCAGGAATTGCGCGAGAACTTCGAGGGAATGAAACGTGCAGAACGACTTTATGCCCTGGGGCAATTGTCTGCCGGACTCGCACACGAGATTCGTAATCCCCTGGCGAGCATTGAAGGCGCGGCCGCGGTGGTGCAGCGTGAGCGCGAATCCGAGGAGCGCCGTCGGGAATTTCTCGAGATCATTCAGAAAGAGAGCCGCCGGCTCAACCAATTGCTCACCAGTTTTCTCAGCTTTGCCAGGCCCAGCCCGCCTGATTTGAAGACGGTCGAAATCGACGGTTTGCTGGACTCGGTGATTGTTCTGGCTCAACACGCGGGAGAAACCAGGCGCTGGGATTTGAAGAAGGACATTCAGCCGGGATTGTCGCGATTGGAGTGTGACCCCGAGCAGTTGAAGCAGGTTCTGCTCAACCTGGTCATGAACGCGATTCAGGCAACGCCGCAGGGCGGGACCGTGGTGCTGGCAGCGCGGGAGGACGGGAACAAGGTCACGATTGACGTTCACGATCAAGGATGCGGAATCAGCGCGGATAGTCTCGACCGGGTCTTCGATCCCTTCTTCACCACCAAAGAGACCGGCACCGGCCTGGGACTGTCCCTGGCGCACCAGATCGTGAGCCAACATGGAGGGACGCTGACGGTGGCCCGCAACTCGCCCGATGGGGTCACGATGCGGGTTTCGCTTCCCCGCCCAGCGAGCCGCACATGAAGACGAGCCGAATCCTTGTAGTCGATGACGAAGATAGTCTGCGCCGGGTGCTGCAAGTTCAATTGGAACAGGACGGCTATTCCGTCGTCACCGCGGCTTCAGCCCAACAGGCCTTCTCGCTGCTGCAGCTTCGAGGGTACGACCTGGTGATCACGGACCTGAGGATGCCCGGCCTCTCGGGCATTGAGGTGCTCAAGCAGGTTAAGTCGCAGTACCCGGAAACCGTCGTCATCGTCCTCACCGCCTTCGGAAGCGTGGAGACGGCGGTGGAAGCCATGAAGGCCGGCGCCTATGACTTTCTCACCAAGCCAGTGCACCCGGATGAGCTGTCGCTGGTGGTGGCTCGTGCCCTGGATCATCTTCGACTCATCGAGGAAGTCCGGGCCTTGCGCGCCAATCTTAATCTGAAGTACGGGTTTGAGAACATCCGGGGGCATTCCGACGCCCTCCTGCACGTTCTGGACGTCGCGGCGCGGGTGGCGCAAACGAATTCCACGCTTCTCATTCGAGGAGAGACGGGGACCGGAAAGGAACTGCTGGCACGAGCCATCCACTTTAACAGCTCGCGCAAAGATGGCCCGTTGATCACCATTAACTGCGGCGCGATTCCGAGGGACCTTCTCGAATCCGAACTCTTCGGCCATAAGAAAGGTGCGTTCACCGGCGCGGTCGGCGACAAAAAGGGCAAGATCGAAATGGCTGATGGAGGAACGCTCTTCCTGGATGAAATTGGCGAAATACCGCCCGAACTGCAAGTAAAGCTGCTGCGGCTCATCCAGGAGGGTGAGATTGAGAAGATTGGTTCCGAATTGGGACACCACGTCGACGTCCGCATCATCGCGGCAACCCATCGAGATCTCCAGGCCATGATTGAGGACGGCACGTTTCGCGAGGACCTTTACTATCGCCTCGCCGTGATCCCTCTGGTGCTGCCGCCCTTACGGGAGCGGGTGGAGGATATCTCGGATCTGGTGCAACATTTCTTTGCCAAGAGCCAGCAAAAGAACGGCCGACCGAATCTAGTGATGCCTCCCGCCCTTTTGCCTTATTTTGTGCGCTATCGCTGGCCAGGCAATGTGCGCGAGCTCGAGAACGCAGTGGAGCGTGTCGTGGTCCTGACTCGCGGCGACGAAGTTACCCTCCACGACTTGCCGGAGTTCCTGCGTGAGGAAAGAGCCGGCGTAGATGCTCTTGAAATAGGCTTGCCACCCCAAGGCATCAGCCTGGAAGCGATTGAAAAGGAACTCATCCTGAAGGCGTTGGAGAAGTGTGACTGGAACCAGACGCACGCCGCTCGTTATCTCGATATTAGCCGCAAGACGCTGATTTACAGGATGGAAAGACACGGAATTCAGAGACCGCAGGAGCGTCAAGCTTCTTGACGATGACTTAAAGCCTCCGAAACTCTGACGGCTCCAATAGCCGGGGCCTGATTCGCTCTGTTCCTCGCTCCTCCTGCCTCATTTGAGGCAGTCCCCTGATGCAATCGTTTGAATTCCACTTGCTCCTGATTTCCACATCCCTGTCGACGAGGCCTGTAAGAGGCTGCGCTAGCGGGGGTTAGGAGGAATCAGTCGAGGCAGACCAGCTAGAGGGCCGACAGGGCCGACTAAGTTATGGCTGGCATGCCATTTGCTTACAGAGAGGTGACTACCCATGAAGAGAAGTTAGCATCTGGTGAGATCAGCGAGCAGGCACAAGCCTATGGCTGAAATCATTGAGGGACTAGGAGCCCATCCGGAAAGCAACAAATGCCCGGTTTGGCCTGCCAAGAATCAAGAACTTAAGGGGCGAAATTGTTCCAAGGTCATGGTTCGCGGATGGGTCTCTAGGTGTTTGACCTTTTCGAGAACTAGGGGCGGTCATTCCGAAAGGCCGCCAGCGACGAGAGAACACAACACGTGCATCCGACCGTTCAACAGCGTGCCGGATATCGATGGCAGCGAGGTTGATAGAGGTACGAGAGAGAATTCGCAAATTGAGTCTTGAGGGAGGATGAAATGGTTAGACGCGCTCGTATTTTTGCTTTATTCAGTCTACTTGCCGTTGGGCTGACAGCTTGCTTCAGCGGCCTGGTATTCGCTCAGAAAATTCAACCAAGCGGGATCCAGCAAATTCAAACCATCTTACAAGAGAAGGCAAGCCGCACGCCGGCCCAGCGGAAGCTGGACTCCCACCTGCACATGAGTGCGCAGCTAGCCCGTGGCGCCCTGCGTGCCGCGACGATGCCGGGGATTCAGAACGCATCCAAGTTGCTGGAGTTTGACGAACAGAAAAGGGTGCACGTCGATATCCGAGGCAAGGTGAATGGCGAGCTTTTGGCCGAGATCGCCACCCTCGGTGGCACGGTAGAGTCGTCTTTTCCAAAGCACGGCGCCATTCGGGCGTGGATTCCGCTCTTGCAGGCAGAGGCGCTGGCGGAGCGGGAGGACGTGACCTTCATCGGGCTAGCCACCAAAGTGATTCACGACGCGCAACTCAGCACCCGCCCCATAACAGCAGGGGAGAGGCTCTCCCTGGCCCAGCGGGGAGAAAACGTCCGAAAACAGCTCAAAGCCGCCCTGGCCAGCCTTGGGGCAGATCGCGCTTCCATGGGCATCTCCAAACTGGCGCCCATGATCGCGCCGATCAATACGAGCGGCCTGATCTCAGAAGGTGCAGACCTGGTCCAGAGCGCGGGTATCACTGGAACGGGGGTGAAAGTCGGAGTCCTGTCGGACGGGGTGGATTCCCTGGCCACGTTGCAGGCGTCGGGGGATTTGCCTGCCGACGTGACAGTCCTCAGCGGACAAGCGGGCAGTGGGGATGAAGGCACGGCCTTGCTGGAAATCATCTACGACTTCGCACCAGGGGCGCAGCTCTTTTACGCCACCGCTGACGGCGGGCTCGCACAGATGGCCACCAACATCCAGAGTCTTGCGGCTGCTGGCTGCAACATCATTGTCGATGACGCGAATTATTTAGGTGATGGTGTCTTTCAGGACAGCATCGCCGCGCAGGCAATCAATACGGTCACCGCAAATGGAGTGCTGTATTTTGCCTCAGCCCACAACATGGGCAATCTTGACAGCGGCACCTCCGGAACTTGGGAGGGCGACTTTATTCCAGGCGCCACGATACCGGTCATCAACGCGGGCTACGGCGCTACCATGCCAGTGAACGCCTTCGATGCCACGCACAATTACGACGCGATCACAGTAAACTCGGGCTTGGTCACCCTCAAGTGGTCGGACCCGCTGGGCGCTTCCTGCAATGACTACGACTTAGTCATCCTGGATAGTACACTGAGTTATATCCTGGACTACTCCACCGGCACCCAGAGCTGTACCCAGGATCCAATCGAGGGCGCATATACATTTGAACCCGGCGATGCGGTCATTGTCGTGCTCTATAGTGGTGCACCCCGTGCCTTGCGCGTAGATTCATGGGGGGGACAGTTGGCGATTGGCACCAGCGGGTCCACCTGTGGTCATAACGCGGCAGCGTCTGCGGTGACCGTCGCGGCAACACCCGCTCAAGCCACCATCTTCACCACCGGCAACCAGGCGCCGGGGTCCTACAGTTCCGACGGACCCCGCAAGATGTTCTACAACCCGGACGGCAGCGGCATTACACCCGGTAATTTCCTCTTCAGTACCAACGGCGGCACCACGCTATCCAAAGTCGACCTCACCGCCGCGGATTGCGGCGAGTCGGCAGTATCCGGATTCAGTCCCTTCTGCGGCACCTCCGCGGCGGCGCCCACTGCGGCAGCCATCGCTGCCCTCGTGATGTCGGCGAACCCCTCGCTGACCCCTTCGCAAGTCATAAGTGCGATGAAGAGCAGCGCTCTGGCCGCGAAAACGGGATTTCAATCCCGCACGGTTGGCGCCGGAATCGTGATGGCCAACCTGTCCGTGGATGCTGTTTCCCGGACTGCAATACTGACTCCAAGCAGTATTCCCGCATTTGGCAGCCAGTTAGCAGGTAGTACCAGCGCAGCCCAGACGGTCACCCTGAGCAACGCGGGGATAGGACCCCTTACCATCTACAGCATCACGTCGAGTGGGGATTTCTTGCAAACGGACACCTGTGGGAGCAGCCTGGGCGGGGGGGCCAACTGCACGATCAGTGTGACTTTCCATCCGACGGCAGGGGGGACTCGAAACGGCACGCTGACCATCACTGACGACGCGCCTGACAGCCCGCAGCACCTCGCACTGAGCGGGACTGGTCAGGATTTTGCTCTCGCCACACCGTCCGGGTCTCCCTCGTCGGCAACCGTCTCGCCGGGGCAGTCCGCAACGTACACCTTAGCTGTCGCTGGCCAAGGTGGATTCAACCAGAGCGTGAGCTTCACTTGTACCGGAGCTCCCTCGAAGTCAACGTGCACGGTGTCGCCGAGCACGCTGACCCCGGGCAGTTCTGCGACGAATATCACGGTCGCCGTGACGACGACCGCCGCTTCACTCAGTGCGCCGCGCTCGCGACATCTTCCTCCGGCCAGGCCGCTTTTGCCCGGGCCAGGAGGCTTGGTCATGCTCGCCCTGGCTCTGGCTGTACTGGCCTGGACCGTGCGGAGGTGGCGCCAACCCGCGGGAGTGAGCCGACGGCGGGCTGCGTTCCTGACGCTCGCGGCAGGGTTGTTGCTGACCCTGGCGGTGGCCGCATGTGGCGGGGGAGGCGGCGGGGGAGGCGGTGGTGGTCCGACGCCTATCCCCGGAACACCCGCTGGAACCTACACGCTGACCGTAACGGGCACCGCGGGTTCGGGATCTTCTGCCTTGAGCCATAGTATGACGCTCACCTTAACTGTGAGTTGATCGAAACAGGCGGAGGGGACTGTCGCGCCCGCAACCGTGCAGCGGCGCAAGGCGCAGCGGCTACGCAGCGCTACAACGTAAGGGGGAGATTTGAGGCAGGGCTGGGTGAGCAGCAAGCAGTGGGCACTAGCCAGTGGGCAGAAAGCAGTCGACGGGATTAGGCAGGTCAACGTGGGGAAGAAAGAAGCTCTCGATCAGCGAGCTGCGCCAGCGAGGGTTGGCGCCATCGGTAGGCGGATGTGCAACACCCCACTCGTCAATGAAACCCATATTTCCATTATGAGCCCTACCTCCGAATCTTCTGACCGTCACAATCATCAATATTCATGCGGTCGTAAACGCGATGAAGACGCTCCGGAGGTCCACACCCAGTGGGTGAAGAACAAAACCATCCTTTTCAGCTCTCGTTCAATGCTTCGTTGAAGGTGGCTTTTCAGGGGTCACGGGTCACTTCCGACGGAGGCTTGATTCTGGTGCGCGAGTTGGACGAACGTCTGAGATTGAGCGAACTCGTCCAGCAACACTTGACCGACCCTCGGGGGAAGAACACCCAGTTGCCTCTGGCGGACCTGCTGCGACAGTCGGTCTACAGCCGCTTGGCGGGGTACGAGGACGTGAATGATGCGCAGCAGCTTTCCCAAGATCCGACGTTCCGGCTGATTGGTTCGGAGAAGATCTGGAAGCGTGGTGCAGCCCTGACCTCCGGGCTTCAGTCGTTCGAAACCGAAGTGCTGGCACAAGAGGAGAACGTTGCTGGTTTGGAAGCGATCAACCGAGAGTTGATCGCCAAGGCGGAAACTATCGGATCTCCAAAACGGGTAGTGCTGGATATGGACTCGACCGAGATCCCGGTTTACGCTGAGCAGGAGCAGAGCGCCTACAACGGGCACTTCGAGTCCACCTGCTACCACCCGCTCCTGCTGTTCAACCGCGAGGGTGACTGTCTGGCGGCCAAATTGCGACCCGGCAATGTGCACAGCGCCGAGGGCTGGGAAGAGGTTCTGGTGCCCGAGATCGAGCGGCAGCAGGAGATGGGGAAGGAGGTCGCGTTTCGGGCCGACGCCGCCTTTGCCAAGCCGGAGGTCTACGAGGCGCTGGAAGAGCGGGGCGTGAAATACGCGATTCGCATCCCGGCCAACGACAGCCTGGAGCGGGACATTGCCGAACTGTTGCCGCGCCCTGTGGGGAGACCGAGCCAGAAGCCCTTGGTCGAGTACAAGAGGTTCCTCTACCAAGCCGCCAGTTGGAAGACGGCCCGGCGGGTGGTGGCGAAGGTAGAGCATCATGCGGGGGAGTTGTTCCCGCGAGTGGGGTTCATTGTGACCAACCTGACCCTGCCGAGCCGGGCGGTAGTACGCTTCTACAACAAGCGAGGGACTTCCGAGCAGTGGATTAAGGAAGGCAAGCAGGCGGTGAAGATGACGCGGCTGAGCTGCCACCGGTTCCGGCCCAACGAGGTGCGGCTGTGGCTCAGCGTGATCGCGTACAACCTCGGGAACCTGTGGCGGCGGCTGGCGCTGCCTAGAAGGATTGACGGTTGGTCGCTCACCAGCTTGCAGCAGCGGCTCGTGAAGACGGGCGGTCGGCTGGTGAAGCACGCCCGTTACTACTGGCTGCTGCTGGCCGAGAGCCATCTGACTCGCCGTCTCTTCGCGTCCATGGTACGGCGGATCGAGTTGCTGCCCCTGCCCTCCGGGTAGGGTCCGCAACCGGGAGGAAAAACTTGGGGAAACAAGCAAGGGGGATGGCGAGGTGTCCGAGGAATCGCGGGAAACGGGTCAAGCTACCGGTGGGCTGCATCCCGACGCCGTCCCCGCCGACTGCCGAGTGGCGCTCTGGCCCTTCCACGGCGAAATAGTCGTTGACAGCGGGCTTCCGAGGCGTATGCTGCGGGGCTTGGAGATGCCAAACAGGAAATCCCGGCTTGAGGGGATTTCGAGACATCAACTGAAGAGACGACTGTTGCGTGCAACGCGTCATCTGAATGTTGCTCAGGTCGCAGGAAGGCTGACCGACTGCGTAGCATGAACGGCTTTAACAGGCGCCACACTTCAACCGGAAGACGCTTATCGCAGTATGGTTGGCTAAACTTCCGGCGCCACCTTCGCGCGGCGGGGTTTCGAAACAACCAACGTCAGGGTGCGAGACTTTTTCTTTCAACTTCACATCTCCCAATGCGGTGCGGGAGAGTCCGGCGGTCGAAAGCTCTTTAGGCAGCAGGCGAGGCAGCAGGGCGGGACCACGGTAACAAACAACGCGATCTGAGAGCGACTCGCTTCTGGAAACTCTGTTGGGGCTTCCTCCATGGCCCAGATTTTTCATCGCAGCACCAATACCATCTCGCGCGTGAGTATATATGGGGCGGTATTTATCGCCGCTCAAATCGTGATTATTGCCAGCGACCGCATAGATCGCAAAGAGCGGGATATATGCGCCATCCGCGAGAATCTGAAAAGCCGCGGGCCTCCAAAACAGACCTGTGGTACTCGCTACAGGAGGTAAGTATGGTTAGCGCAAGAAGGTTCCTTAAATTGCTTGTCTTAGTTGCTTTCATTGCCAATGGGGCTCTGGCCGGAACGCTGAAGATGAAGAACGGCCAAATGGTTCGCGGAGAAATCAAAGGTAAGCTCGTCTTCAAAAGCCTGATCCACACCGACGTGGGCGGTGGCGGATACGGATTGATCTACTACATGCTCGCTGGTAACGAAGTGGACTCGATCACCGAGGAGGGCGTTCGCTGGAAGGATGGGAAGTCAGCCTTTCGGCACATGCTTGTCCAAAAGAAGGAACCCCCCGACGACGTCGAAGCACTGACCGCGCTAAAGGACACCGACTTCCCCATGGACTACATGATGAAATACGGTGGCAGCAATTGGGAAGGTAAGCCGGGGGTCCCGGATGTGAACCCGATTCCGGTTAGGCTGCTAGGTGAGTTGCGGTATGAAGAGGGCAAGGCCAAGATCATTCCCTCGCTCGATGTGGAAACCCCGAAGGGAATCGTCAAGGTTCCCGTCGAGGATATCGTGGCCGTGCTGGAGAAGCAGAGCATGAAGAAGGGAGAGCCCGTTACCTCGAAAGCCGAATTGGAAAAGCAGGGCACGAAGCAGGCTGAGCCCATTGCCTCGAACGCCGAAGGTCGCGCCCTGCTTACGACGGTGGTCGAGGCTCTGGGTGGGACTAAGAAAGTGAACTCGGTAAGATCCCTTCGCCAGAAGGCGACCCTTCTAATTATCACACCGGCGGCTGATATCTCCATGGCTACGGAGCTGATTGCAGTCTTCCCAGACCGTATATGGCAAAAAGCGACGGCCCCGAAGGGGGAAACGACCGCGACCGTCTCTCCCACGACAGCCTTCACGAAAGGGCTGATGGGTGACCGAGACCTCAGCGCATCGGAGAAAGCGGGGTTCCTCGCGGAGTTGAAGGTCGAGCCGTTGTTCGTTGCCCAGCACCTAGACGACCCGAAGTTCGCATTCGCGGCCACAGGCTCCGAAAAGATCGGAGACATAGAAGCTCGCGTCCTCGATGTGAACGCGGACGGCGTTCAGGTGCGCTGGCTCGTTGACCCGAAGACGGGCCGCATTCTGCGCGCTACGAATCGGCGAACGCAGGTGGTTGATTTCGCCGAATGGAAGCTGGTCGAGGGTCTTTCCCTGCCTTTCAAGCATACCTTTGTGGGGGGCGTGCAGAAGGGAGCTACACTGGAGATTCACGAGATCGAAATCAACCCGAGCGTGGATCGGAAGCTCTTCGAGAAGCCGGCAGCCAAACCCGCCGGGGAAACGAAGTGACTATTTACCGCGGGTGGCGAGTATCCGTTGGCTGACGGGCGCTTTCTGTGACGCGGGTTGCGCAGACATCGCACTTGATGCGTGTAGCCACGGCACCGTTCTTGTGCCGTGGTTTTTTGAGGGCCGTGGCTACCAGCTGACCCAGCATCAAAAGGAGAATCCCATGAGTCGTACGATTCTGGCTCTAACCTTCATCTGCTTGTGGGGATTTTCTCTTTCGAAGGCCACTGAGCAGAGAGATAAGCCACAGCAGAGCCGAAAGGCAGAATCACAGAAGCTAGCCATTACGGGCGTTTTGCGTAAGCGAGATGGCACACCCGCCGTAGGGGTAAAGGTCTTCATTTTCCCCTACAGCGATGGAAAGGTCATTCACGGTGTTACTTACTTTGAGGACAAAAAGGAATTTGGTCTGTCGAACCCTCAGGGAACGTCCGATTCCGAGGGACGGTTCACCATCGAATTTAGCAAGGACTATCTTAACGAGCAAAAGACTGACGATTTCTGCGTGGGCTTATTCAAATACGGCGCAGCAGACCCCGTGGTGTTATTCAAAGATATCGAGCACGCGCAGGCAACGCCAATTCTCAATATCAGCGTATTCGAAAAACGAAAGGGAAGACTGCATTTTAACGAAGTCTTCAAGAAGATTGTTGTCGAATGACATCAGCCTAACAGGCGTTTGCAGGCGACGGCGGCTGGCAACGACGATGATCGGGAAGCCACGGCCCGGATTTTGTGCCGTGGGCTTTCTCCCGTGGAATGCCCTGCCCTCCGCGCAGGAGGGCTTTCCCGCGCTTGCATTTGAAGCGCCCCGGGTGTATACCCGGCACGTTGATATCCCGGTTATCGCCCGGCGGCCGCACACATCACAAAGAGCGCGATCTATGCGCCGCACGTTGATATCCCGGTTACCGCCCGGCCGCCGCACACATCACGAAGAGCGCGATCTATGCGCCACGCATTATAAAAGGGCGCCCCTTTCGTAGTAGGCTGAGGTTGTTCGTAGTCATTGGACAACCTTCCTCTAGAGAAAGGAGCA
>Ga0208563_1001008_pt1 | contig 20682 bp, 20 predicted proteins | sample June2015DPH_17_1_2_FD_184717 | JGI IMG/M metagenome (GOLD analysis project Ga0208563, IMG submission 184717) | Peatland microbial communities from SPRUCE experiment site at the Marcell Experimental Forest, Minnesota, USA - June2015DPH_17_150... | ecosystem: Environmental > Terrestrial > Soil >... | reverse complement strand
AGCTCGACGGGAGACGGCACAGGGTCGGGGGGACCGGACCGAAAGCTTAACTCCAGGAGGGTGTTATGAGCAACCTGGACACGTGTGGAATCGAAGTCAGTGCGAAGGAATTGGTGGTGAGGCTGCGACGGCAAGAGGACTTGGAGCCTTTGCGAAATTTCACTAACACACCGGAAGGCCATATGATGATCCTTCGTTACCTGCGGCGAGCGGGCCGCGTGGTGCGCGTTTGCATGGAGTCGACGGGTCTCTACGGTCTGGACCTGGCGCTGGCGCTGAGCGGGCAGGAGGGCATCGAGGTGATGGTAGCCAATCCACGTGCCGTCCGTCACTTCGCTCAGGCTATGATGAAGCGCAGCAAGAACGATCAGATCGACGCGGGGGTACTGGAACAGTTTGCCGTGCATATGCCCTTTAAACCTTGGCAGCGGCCCTCGGTGGCCACGCTGGCCTTGCACGCGCTGGCGCGGCGCCTGCGGGAGCTGGTGGAGATGCAGACGGCGGAGAAAAATCGTCAGCATGCGGCCGGGCTGTCCAAGGCGGTTCCGGCGGTGGTGCGGCGTGACTTGGCGCGCAGCCTGCGGGCCCAGGAACGGGCCATGGAGCGCTTGACCCGCCAGGCGCGCAAGCTGATCGCGCAGGATCCCCAACTCGCGGAGCGCTTTGAACTGCTCGACAGCGTGCCGGGAATCGGCGAAACCAGCGCCGTGCAGCTCTTGGGGGAGTTGGGCGTGCTGGTGCCCGACCTGGAGGCTCGCCAGTGGGTGGCCTACGCCGGGCTCGACCCGCGCCAGTACACCTCGGGAACCTCCGTGCATAAGAAGCCGCGCATCAGCAAGGTCGGCAATAAACATCTCCGCCACGCTCTGTTCATGCCCGCCTTGGTCGCCGTCCAGCACGACCCGCACTTGCGCGCCTTCTATCAGCATCTGCTCGCCCACGGCAAATTCAAAATGCAAGCCTTGGTCGCCGTCATGCGCAAACTCCTGCATGCTCTCCATGCCATGTTCAAAACTCATCAGCCCTACGACGGCTCTAAACTCTTTCGCCTTAATCCGGCCCCTGCCCAGGAGGTAACCCATGCCCTCGTCGCTTCCTGACCTTCAAAAAGAAAGAGGTTTCCCGCACCCTTCTAGAAAGAAAAAACTCTTGAAATTAAAGAGAGAATCTACCCGGACCATCCCCACGCACGTGGGGAGAACGGCGGGATTCCAGGTCAAGGTGGAGCAGGAATTCGGACCATCCCCACGCACGTGGGGAGAACCCCCTCATAATGGCAAGCGCCGCGGTGAATTGCGGACCATCCCCACGCACGTGGGGAGAACATGACCCGATCCCCATTCCTACTTCAACTCGCCGGACCATCCCCACGCACGTGGGGAGAACGGCCACAAGTGCGCTGACCGAGCGGGCAGTTTCGGACCATCCCCACGCACGTGGGGAGAACCCACCTAAACGCCAAGGCTGGCATCCCATCTTCGGACCATCCCCACGCACGTGGGGAGAACTCCCTTGACAAGCTCGCGTGAGTCGGGATAGTCGGACCATCCCCACGCACGTGGGGAGAACTGCTTCGCCATCGCCGAAGCTGAGAGTCCCTCCGGACCATCCCCACGCACGTGGGGAGAACTGGTGTATCACAGTGCAACGCCCTTTCCACCACGGACCATCCCCACGCACGTGGGGAGAACGAGGCCGGGGCCGTCCGCCGATAGTGGAGGTGCGGACCATCCCCACGCACGTGGGGAGAACAGCCATTTATAGCTCTGGCGCTTCCGTCCACACGGACCATCCCCACGCACGTGGGGAGAACGGCGATTGCGGCTGCTGCGCCCATTTGAGGGTCGGACCATCCCCACGCACGTGGGGAGAACAGGAGCATGGACGTGGCGAGCAAGGGCGAAAGCGGACCATCCCCACGCACGTGGGGAGAACGCTCTCCCTTCGACCCTCCGCAGGCATCGCAACGGACCATCCCCACGCACGTGGGGAGAACGCGCTCGCTCGGTTCGCAATAAAGTCGCGGGACGGACCATCCCCACGCACGTGGGGAGAACGCCTGCGCCACACATCCAGCAGAACTTGTCATCGGACCATCCCCACGCACGTGGGGAGAACAACATGAGATGTGCTCCCAGGTTCCATTCTATCGGACCATCCCCACGCACGTGGGGAGAACCTCGTCCGTTCGTGCAAAACGGATCTCATGTGCGGACCATCCCCACGCACGTGGGGAGAACGAGCTGCGAGGGAATCTCTTGGAGATTTTGTACGGACCATCCCCACGCACGTGGGGAGAACTCCGGGTCAGCGTTAATCAAATCAACCGTGACCGGACCATCTCCACGCACGTGGGGAGAACCAACGGTCAAAGCTCTATAGGCTGTCTAGGTGCGGACCATCCCCACGCACGTGGGGAGAACGGATAAGGAGAAGCCATGAAAACCGCAATATGCGGACCATCCCCACGCACGTGGGGAGAACCACGCAAATGCGTGTTGGCAAGAGGTTGATTACGGACCATCCCCACGCACGTGGGGAGAACTTCCGGCTCGTCTTGTTCCACCCGTTGCTCAGCGGACCATCCCCACGCACGTGGGGAGAACCGCCAATGGTGATGTCGGAGTGGGCTACAGCGCGGACCATCCCCACGCACGTGGGGAGAACCGTCCTCCCGGCCTCCACGGTTGGCATCCCATCGGACCATCCCCACGCACGTGGGGAGAACTCCCCCGCAGATTCGCACGACGTTCCCACAATCGGACCATCCCCACGCACGTGGGGAGAACCAAAGTCATTCAATAGTGTCGCTGGCGGCAATCGGACCATCCCCACGCACGTGGGGAGAACGTTGCATGTTCCTCCGTTTTCTAACCGCTCTGCGGACCATCCCCACGCACGTGGGGAGAACAGAGGCCCGGTCGCCATCGAATCGCAAGGGTACGGACCATCCCCACGCACGTGGGGAGAACTCTGCCGAAGGGCACACGAAGATGCGCCGGGGCGGACCATCCCCACGCACGTGGGGAGAACGGCCATCCAAAGTCACACCAGTTAATTGCTGACGGACCATCCCCACGCACGTGGGGAGAACTCGGAGTTCCAAACTGCATGTCAACACGGATACGGACCATCCCCACGCACGTGGGGAGAACAGCTTATGACGCTGGCGGCGTCGGCGCTGTTGCGGACCATCCCCACGCACGTGGGGAGAACAAAGCGGAATCTTCAAGCTCGGCGAGCGAGATCGGACCATCCCCACGCACGTGGGGAGAACACGGTGCAAGCACAGCCGGGGTAGGATGTTGGCGGACCATCCCCACGCACGTGGGGAGAACGCAGACTTGATCAGGCGTGCCACGCAGACATTCGGACCATCCCCACGCACGTGGGGAGAACTCCCCTCCGGTGTCGGTCGCGTCACACCAGCGCGGACCATCCCCACGCACGTGGGGAGAACATGCATCCGCTGCCAGCGCACTCGATAAGTTACGGACCATCCCCACGCACGTGGGGAGAACTATCTCTGTACATGCCAGAAGGGATTTCCCCACGGACCATCCCCACGCACGTGGGGAGAACTTCAAGTCGGTTGACACCAAGGAAGGGGAGCGCGGACCATCCCCACGCACGTGGGGAGAACACCCGGTCATGGACTAAGGTGCAGACGCTTCCCGGACCATCCCCACGCACGTGGGGAGAACATTGTGCCCTCGAACTCCTCAAGTGCGATCTTCGGACCATCCCCACGCACGTGGGGAGAACAGAAACCACCCGAGTCGGCGGTGCCAGCAATGCGGACCATCCCCACGCACGTGGGGAGAACTCGTGGTGAATGTGCCAGTAGAATTTCGGTGCCGGACCATCCCCACGCACGTGGGGAGAACTGAGGCTAATCGAAGGCGCTCAGCTCTGTATTCGGACCATCCCCACGCACGTGGGGAGAACAACTCCCCCGCCTTTCCCCTTCTAGCCACGACCGGACCATCCCCACGCACGTGGGGAGAACACACCAGACTACGAAGGTGAACATCATTCCTCCGGACCATCCCCACGCACGTGGGGAGAACTTGTCTTTATGTCCGAACAGGAAAGCGATCTTCGGACCATCCCCACGCACGTGGGGAGAACGAAGCTGCGAGCACGCGAAGGAGCGCTGCTGGCGGACCATCCCCACGCACGTGGGGAGAACAACTCAGTTCACCCAAGTGTCGCTTCGGATGTCGGACCATCCCCACGCACGTGGGGAGAACCCTGCCCCCGCTTTGCCGTACCGGATATCTTTCGGACCATCCCCACGCACGTGGGGAGAACTCCCTGGACTGACGTGCTCCGCGATGCCTGGTCGGACCATCCCCACGCACGTGGGGAGAACTGAGGCAGGTCAACCTCCGCCATGCCGCGAGACGGACCATCCCCACGCACGTGGGGAGAACGTATAAGCCTGACCGTTAATGGTAGCCGTGAACGGACCATCCCCACGCACGTGGGGAGAACAGCGCCGCGACTGCCGGCATGTCGGCGATGAACGGACCATCCCCACGCACGTGGGGAGAACTTCATGACGCGGATTATCTCTCCAGCTCTAACCGGACCATCCCCACGCACGTGGGGAGAACTTCTGCGGATGCGCTGCCCCCGTTACGATATCCGGACCATCCCCACGCACGTGGGGAGAACAAGATGCTAGCATTCGCGAAGGAGTTAGGATACGGACCATCCCCACGCACGTGGGGAGAACGATCCAGATAGTTCTCCAGAACAGATTGAACTCGGACCATCCCCACGCACGTGGGGAGAACTGGCGAAGGCTGAGGCGGGAAACCGCGACCATCGGACCATCCCCACGCACGTGGGGAGAACCTCAATCGGAAGCTCCCCTGCATCGGCCTATTCGGACCATCCCCACGCACGTGGGGAGAACTTGTTCCCCGCCTTCGCATTCGCGCCCTGCGGCGGACCATCCCCACGCACGTGGGGAGAACGGCCACCCAAAGTCACACCAGTTAATTTCTGACGGACCATCCCCACGCACGTGGGGAGAACGGGGTGTCGTAGGCAAAGAATATCTGTGCTGGCGGACCATCCCCACGCACGTGGGGAGAACGGCCGGGTTTGACCGTGCCTGCCGCTGGGATTCGGACCATCCCCACGCACGTGGGGAGAACTAGCGCAGAGAGTGATAGGTTGGCAGCAGGGCCGGACCATCCCCACGCACGTGGGGAGAACACAGCCAGAACAAGGCCGAAGCGGAGAAATACTGGACCATCCCCACGCACGTGGGGAGAACAGTCGCGGCGCTGGCGGGGGAATTATGACAGGCGGACCATCCCCACGCACGTGGGGAGAACAGGGCCACAAAAGCAACGGCGACGTGGCAATCCGGACCATCCCCACGCACGTGGGGAGAACGCACGGCGGCTGCGCCGTACACCCGCGCTAGCCGGACCATCCCCACGCACGTGGGGAGAACATAATTTGTTGGCCTGCTCGAAGGAGCACGTTCGGACCATCCCCACGCACGTGGGGAGAACTATCAGCACCGGTGGATTGACGATGAGACGGACGGACCATCCCCACGCACGTGGGGAGAACGGCGTACAAGACGGTCTTGCAGGCTCAGGCCGCGGACCATCCCCACGCACGTGGGGAGAACTTGAGGCGGCAGCGCCATAGTCGCCGTGTCGTCGGACCATCCCCACGCACGTGGGGAGAACTCCCCGAGGTGGCCTGCGTGGTAGATGCCAGCCGGACCATCCCCACGCACGTGGGGAGAACGCGATGATCTACAGCTCGACCGGCACCAACTCCGGACCATCCCCACGCACGTGGGGAGAACAGCCAGAAGCCCGATTAGGGCCAGATGTGTCACGGACCATCCCCACGCACGTGGGGAGAACTCGCACCCTCGCCAGCCTATCAGCCTGGGCACCGGACCATCCCCACGCACGTGGGGAGAACATTTCGCAACTACGCTAGACCGTGAGGGATTACGGACCATCCCCACGCACGTGGGGAGAACCGGATGGCGAAGGCAAACTTTTAGGCTATCTCCGGACCATCCCCACGCACGTGGGGAGAACTGCGTCAGTAGGTCGTGAATCGACGCAAGATTCGGACCATCCCCACGCACGTGGGGAGAACGGCCCTACATCGCCAGGAATGCAAGCACTGCCCGGACCATCCCCACGCACGTGGGGAGAACACCTCTAGGGCATCCACTCGCTCGAAGTAGAACGGACCATCCCCACGCACGTGGGGAGAACGGCGGGCGGTTGGTCACGCCGCCCCTCTCTAGCGGACCATCCCCACGCACGTGGGGAGAACAGCGCGTCAAGCTCCTGCTTTTCAGACCAGTCCGGACCATCCCCACGCACGTGGGGAGAACCCGGTGCTGGGCGTGAACGAGGGGGAGTTATACGGACCATCCCCACGCACGTGGGGAGAACCCGCTTCCCCTTTGGAAGCGGTCCTTTGAATGCGGACCATCCCCACGCACGTGGGGAGAACACCGGACGGTATCAGCTACAGGACACGGAACCCGGACCATCCCCACGCACGTGGGGAGAACGGATACATGCAGCAGCATCCCACTACGCAGTGCGGACCATCCCCACGCACGTGGGGAGAACGCGCAACCAGTTCCCGGCATATCGTCTCGTCATGGACCATCCCCACGCACGTGGGGAGAACGGGAGATAGCGTCGGTGGGAAGCGCATCCAGCCGGACCATCCCCACGCACGTGGGGAGAACACGTTCCGGGAAGTGGACCAGCCGGCATCCGACGGACCATCCCCACGCACGTGGGGAGAACCAATTCGCGGCATTCCCGGGCGGGCCGTTGGCCGGACCATCCCCACGCACGTGGGGAGAACGAAATCACAATCGCCATGGGAGCGGGAGGAGCCGGACCATCCCCACGCACGTGGGGAGAACACCATCCAGAATGTGAGGACGGTTTTAGCCCGCGGACCATCCCCACGCACGTGGGGAGAACATACACAGGATCATCGAGAAGGTGAGGCTGGGCGGACCATCCCCACGCACGTGGGGAGAACACTTAGTTAGTCTCCGTAGGGGCCAAGACCGGCGGACCATCCCCACGCACGTGGGGAGAACCCCCACACTCGGTAAGCTCCGCAGGCACCACACGGACCATCCCCACGCACGTGGGGAGAACCTCACCGTAAGCGGCGTTGGGGCATCCTGAGCCGGACCATCCCCACGCACGTGGGGAGAACTCCATGTCGCGCCGGAGGTGGTCCCCGTGAGGCGGACCATCCCCACGCACGTGGGGAGAACGCCGTTACGAAATCACAGGAAGCGATCCTATCCGGACCATCCCCACGCACGTGGGGAGAACACGCCATGGGACGCGTTGCCAGCGTCGTTACGCGGACCATCCCCACGCACGTGGGGAGAACAGCGTATGAAGCGATGTTCCTGCGGCACGGTGCGGACCATCCCCACGCACGTGGGGAGAACAGCGGACCTGCCTTCGTCTTTCCGCTCGGCGCCGGACCATCCCCACGCACGTGGGGAGAACTTCTTCCGGCGAATCAGCGGGATCACTACGTCCGGACCATCCCCACGCACGTGGGGAGAACCCTTGCTGAAACTGTGGCAAGGGGGAATGACACGGACCATCCCCACGCACGTGGGGAGAACGCAACTGCGGCTCAACCGACTGGTCGGGAGTGCGGACCATCCCCACGCACGTGGGGAGAACCCTGTTTCTGCCTAGCCAACAGCTTGTGGCTCCGGACCATCCCCACGCACGTGGGGAGAACAAGGGTAAAGGATGAAGTTCCCCAGCCGCAGCCGGACCATCCCCACGCACGTGGGGAGAACGCATGTCTGAATTGGAACGGGGGCTCATTCAGCGGACCATCCCCACGCACGTGGGGAGAACCGCCCCTACCGTCCAAACGCCGGCCAATTTTCCGGACCATCCCCACGCACGTGGGGAGAACCAGCAGGATGGACCCGAGAAGAGCGCGCTCGGCGGACCATCCCCACGCACGTGGGGAGAACCGAACTAATGGACCGTCATCCATCGTCATATACGGACCATCCCCACGCACGTGGGGAGAACTCAAAACGCAAAAGGCAAATGTCAAAGCGGGCCGGACCATCCCCACGCACGTGGGGAGAACCGAGCTGGCTCCGTTTTGATCGCAGCCCCAGGCGGACCATCCCCACGCACGTGGGGAGAACTTACATCGTCAAGGCCAAAAACAAGGCGGGCGCGGACCATCCCCACGCACGTGGGGAGAACAGAGCTAGAGGGATAAGCTACGTGAACGACAGCGGACCATCCCCACGCACGTGGGGAGAACCGCCTCGAGCAGAAAGTGGTGCGCGAGCAGGCCGGACCATCCCCACGCACGTGGGGAGAACATAGCCATTGCCTCCCAGGGGAAGTTGGTCACCGGACCATCCCCACGCACGTGGGGAGAACCTGAGCTGGAGGCGGAGCTGCTCAGAGTGAGCCGGACCATCCCCACGCACGTGGGGAGAACGACCCGATAGGGGGTAAAGCCGCGCGGGGCCCCGGACCATCCCCACGCACGTGGGGAGAACCCGATCAAGCGCGAAGACGTGTAGGGGCAAACCGGACCATCCCCACGCACGTGGGGAGAACCGAAGTTGGCGGTCGCTTTCACCAGCGGTACGCGGACCATCCCCACGCACGTGGGGAGAACGGCCATTGAAGCAGGTAGCGCAGGCCGCCGGTCGGACCATCCCCACGCACGTGGGGAGAACGTAGCCGAGGCTGGTCCCACCAACGACGGACACAGGACCATCCCCACGCACGTGGGGAGAACGCTTTCCATAAATACCGCGTCGATCTCGAAGGCGGACCATCCCCACGCACGTGGGGAGAACTTTCTGAAGACCTTATCGAGGGCGACGGTACTCGGACCATCCCCACGCACGTGGGGAGAACGCGCACCGCCTCGACCAGGGCCTGAAAGGTGGCGGACCATCCCCACGCACGTGGGGAGAACATCCCGCCCAAGTCCAGCAACTGACATCAGCTCGGACCATCCCCACGCACGTGGGGAGAACGCCAGGATGGTCGACCCCGTCACGAACAAGCTCGGACCATCCCCACGCACGTGGGGAGAACGAATCAGCATACATAAAGAAGTTTGGGGAATCCGGACCATCCCCACGCACGTGGGGAGAACAGTCTCGCACTCGGTTGGAGTCAGTCGCCGAACGGACCATCCCCACGCACGTGGGGAGAACTCTGCCTTTCAAAAGACTTAGCTCGACTTTTCGGCGCAAAATTGCCCCTAGGCTGATGCCTCTGGGGTTCCCTCCTCCCATTTTTCGGCTACCATCCACAGCCCACTAACCTCAACACCTTTGCGGTCGGTTGGGCCGGTGGTTTCGATTTTGTAGCCTTGGCAACTGGGATAGCTGCTGACGATCAGCAGGCCAATGTCGGCAGCGTTACGTTTGATGTACTCGATGGTTTTCTCGTGAGTGCGCCGGTTGAGCGTGCCTACGAAAACATTGGGGCGCGGCTCGATAAACCAGCGTTTAAGCATTCCGCGAATCGCATCGGGCGTATCGTGGGCGACGATGACCGTCATGCAAACAGTTCCTCCAGGTCCTTGGGAATTCTTTGCAGCAGTTTTTCCTGTTCGACGCGCTCTTTGAGCAGGGTGCGAACGAGTTCGCCCTTGTCGTTAGGGTCTTGGCGCATAGCCTGAAAGGCCGCCGGAAAAGTGGTGATTTCCTTGTAGAGGTCAGCCACATCGTAGATGAACGGCAGCGTACCGCCGTCGTGGACGAATCCCAGCGACGGAAGGTAACCGAGCGAGCAAACTACGGCGGCGCACAATGCGTAGAGGCTGGCGTTGGCAGCGGACAGGGCGCGATTGATGTTGTCGGCCAGATTCCAGTTCGACTTGTCGTAGTTGCGCCCTTTCCAAGTGACGCCGTACTGCTGGCCGAGTTCGGTGTACTTGGCGCGCACGCGCAAGCCCTCCATGCCACGCAATTCGGTGACGGAATACACCTGCACATCCACGCCGGGGAACCGCTGGACGAACATGCGGCGGGCGATCTCGGCGCGCACCTTCTTGTCGGCCCAAGCCGCAGCGTGTTTGCGGGGCATCAAATTGTCATGATTGGGCGTGATGCCGAAGGCATAGAAGCGCATCCCGTCCTCGCCGATCCAGCAGACGGGGGTATTGGAATCGGCGCAGGCTTTCATGGCCGCGTGCGTCACCGTCGTGCCCGGCCCCAGCAAGACTGCCGACAGGGTGGCGACGGGCAGCCGGTAGACCATCCGGTCCGCGCCGATCCACTTGATGCTGGAGTCATCCACTTCCAGCCGGCCGTGTTCGAGATAGATCGGCGTCCACCGGTCCTTCGCCGGTGTCAGCGTCTCCAACGGTGGTTTTTCGAAGATGGGCATGAATCACGCATCCGGAATCTTGCCGACTATGAGATTCACCCGACGCACAGAATAGCCGCGCCCCTCTGCGCTGGAGTCCGATGTGCCGAAGGAGACCGGCTGGTCATTGTAAGAGTCCGTGCCCGCGTCGAAGTTCGCGACTTCCTCCAGGCGGGTGAACTGGTCGATGGGAGCGTCGCCAATCAATTCACGTTCAGCTTCGGCTCGCATTTCGAATACGCCGCGGAAAATCGGTTCCGCTGGGATGCAACTCTTGCGTCCGAGCCAGACGCCCCACACCGGGTCCTGCAGAGCGGTGGCGGCGCGCTCCAACACGCACCGGTCGCCTTCGAGGATCACCCCGAACCGGGCTTCGAGCAAATACTGCCGCCGGCTGACCGTGGGGTTGTCGCACGGCCCACCGGATGCCTTGCGTGGGATGAACTGCGGTTGTGTCTTCTTATCGTAGCCACCGCCCGTGGTGTGGAAGTCCTCCAGACGCCGGGCACCGTTTCTCGCCAGGGCAATACTTGTCATCTTCAGCGCGGTCAGCTTGGGCAACCATTCGGCCTCTTCAGGCGAGCCTTTGGCGAGACCGATTGCGGCGGAGATTAGGCCGATGACGCCGCTCTTGGTCGGGTGCAGTACAGTGGTACGACGCTGGAACCGGCTGGCAAAGCCCCAAGATTGGAGCGGACCGTCCAGCAGCAGCGCGAGATAGCCTTTCTCAGTCGACATGTGCGAGTATCCTTTCGCAAAAGGTAGCAAGGTCCGCGTGCTCCGGAATCATCTCTTTTGTGAGTTTTGCTTCGTCGCCGCTGTCGGGCTCAGGACAATAGGTGCCAGTGCTGATCTTAACCGATGCAGTTTCGCCGAGGAAGTGGTCCAGCTTCTGCAAATGCAGAAGTCCCTCTCGCGCGGAGGGCTCTAGAAAACCGCTGGCGCCAAAGTTACGAATGGGCTTTTCGAAGGCATTGATGAGTTGAACCGGCTGGCCTTGGTCTTTGACGAGGCCGAGCACGTAGCCCGGCAAGGTATGAGCGTTCATCGAACTCTTGCGCGCCCCCGGAATAGCGAGCACGACGCCCCGGATGAAGGCGTCCACAATGTCCCTGCGTGTCGATTTGTCTTCTTCGCCAGCGAAACAACCCAGAGTCGCGGTTGGCTTTCCATCCTTGTCCTTCTGGTAAAACAGCAGATCGAGGTTTAACGCCGCGTAGCGGTAGTACGTAGCGGAGTTGAACTCAAGCGTCCCGGTCATGCCCGCTCCTGCTTCTTCCTGCGGTTGCAGGTCGTCCACGGCGGAGAAGAAATCAATTTCGTTGTCCGCTTTGTGCGTGGAGAGAGCGTGACTGAAAAGCCCGGCACCTTCGACCGTCAGGGAATGATCACTGGCCACCATGCGACCGAAGATCGCGATGTCGGCGGCGTCTTTGACAAATCCTTGCCCGAACTCCTTCTTGATGGGTGACTTTAGGGCGCTGCTCACCTTCTTTGTAAACTGTTTCGCTGTGAGCGGCTTGTCCTTCGCTTTGGGCTTCGGGCCACGCTGCTCCTCTCTTGTTCCTTGCGCGTCCTCTTCCTCCTCAACCTCAGCTTTTTCCAGCTCCTCCGGGCTGATCTTGGCAACAGCCTCGCACAATTCCTTACGGTCGGCATCGGGCAAGCCTGCTAACAGATCGGCGAGTCTTCTGTACTCATCCGGCGACAGGAACATCAGCGTCTTCACCTTGGCATTGTCCTTGGGGTCAAGTTTGCCAAGGTAATGAGCCGCGCATTTTGCGAGCGCTCCCGCCTGTTCAGGCAAGCGTTGGGCTAGCAATTCGGTTATCTTGACTGTGAACAACCGACTTCGGTTGGCTGCGTACAGCGCCGGTTGGAGTTCCCGGGCGTGCAGTCGAATCGCGCGTTTCAGGCACTGGCTGGAGATGCGAGCACGGGGGGCGCCCCCGAACGTGGCTGACTTGGGTGCGCCCACGTCATCGCGGTTCAAGCACGAGACGGGAAACGATTGCAGGATGTGCAGTTCGATGAGTTTCATGGCTGCTCCTTTGGGTCCTCTTGAATTCTCTTCATGAGATTGGCACGATCACCAGTAGGCCGAAGCCGAAGGCCTTGGCTGAGCCGATGCCGCGCGTGAAGGTTTCGTGAAATTTGGCCGGGTCCGTCACGGTCAGCACGCCCTGAAACTCCACCGCACTGTGCAGGCCGTCCTGGCCGTTTTTCTTAAAATACTCCCGACCACGGGAAAATGTGCGGAGTGTGGCTTCATCCACCGTGAAGCCGCCCTGCTCTCCCTTGCGCTTGATCCACCCCACAAGTTCCTCGCGCTTCCCCAACGGGACGCGCCGACCGTTCTTGGTCACGGTGCCGTCAGGTTTGCTCGCGATCTTCTTTGTTGGGTTGGCGCAAAGCTGGAACGTATACCTGCGGCGTGTGAAGTAACTTTCCGGAATCGGTTTTGTCTTCCAACTCTCCGCCGGGCACCATGAGGGCCGCGACGGTTCGGCGGGCGAGACGATGAGCAGCCGGAAGCCCTCCCGGCGCTGATCGAGCCGGGTCACAAACAACCGCTGCTCTCCGTCTCGTCCGGGGAAAGCCTTCCAGACGGCCTGATGCCAGTCGTAGCAATCGCGGAGGCGCAGCCGAGCGGCAGTGGCAAAATCGAGGCTGACTTGAGTGAGTTGGGTCATGGCGTGGCCTCCGATGCGGCGAGCGGCGCCGGTTCCGGTGCTTTGGTCGCGCCCCAGTATTCGCGCGCCCAGCGTTCTTTCACCCTGTCGCCCCAGTAGCAGAGATCCGCGAACAGCTCCTCGTAATTGACTCGAATTTCCCTGGCCTTAGCGGCGAGGACCACGGGACGCAGCCGCTCGCAAATTTCGTCGCGGTCGCAAGAGAGCAGCCGGCGGAACCGGGCATCGAAGCTGTTGTTCTCGGCTGCGAGGCGGTGGCAGGTCGTGCCGAGATTGCCGGTCTGAGTTTCGTCCGGATGGTAAGCGAACAAGCCGGCGACGGTTTCGATGCGGGCATTGCCGATGCCGCCCACACTCGCCAAGCGCGGCCAAGCTCGGGCACGTTTGGAAGGGCTAGAACTCAAGGCGCAGCGGAGATCAGCCATCGCGCCTCGGTCATTCTTGAGCTCGCGCAGATAGGCCAGCAGGCGTTTGGCGTCTTCCTTGGGGTCGGGTTGATTTCCACTCATGTTTCAGCCTCCTCGTTGGTTTCCGCCACGTCTTTGGCGGCGGGTTCGGCGAACAATGCCTTCAGCCCTAAGGCGTAGGCACGAATCTGGCGCGGCGTCTCGTGTGGACAGGCGTGCTCGTAGGCGGCGCGGATCGCAGACCACACTGCCTTACCCCAATCGGTCTTGTGCCATTCGGAGTGGAGCCCTAGTTTTCCCGGATTTTCGGCGATTTCCACGAGATGCGGCACGGCCAGCTCGACGTCGGTCCAAAAGTTGGTGCAGGCTGCGGCACTGAGATGGCGCAATCTATCCTTCTCCGTCCCCTTGAGCTTGGCAAGCCTTCGGCTGATTCCTTCGAAATCCCTCTCACTGCTTTCCATCGCCATGCGGTAAATTGAAATGGCCTTACGCAAGCGGGACTCCCCCTGCCCCGAATATTTCACACCCCTTTCGTAAGTCATTTGGCTGGCTTCGGTCAGCATCGCGGCGGGGACGTGGAACACGGACTGGGTGGTGTCCACCAGCTTGCCGTTTCCAGCCGCGACGAGCCCGCCAACCCACAGGTCGAAGTCGCAATCGTTCGATAGATTTGCAAGCGCTACGGGGCCACCGTTGGTATTCTTGTCTAGGCCGATGACCGTAAGGGCATGCAGTTCACGCCATGTACCTTTGTCAATAGAGGCCCTGAGCACGGCGCGCGTCGGTCCTTCCTTGGAGGTCCGAATCACGATCGTGGCCGCGGGCTCACGCCATTCTGGATAGGCCGGGTATTCCAGGCCGTTTGCGAGTATTATCGAGCGCCGATCATCTGCAAGCCCAACGGCTCTGCTCAAAGGGACCAGCCTCCCAAGATATGACATAGTTGCGTTTTGTACCGCAGCCCTGTCCTTCGGACTTGATGGCATAGATTCCCAGTGGGGCCTTCCCCATGCATCTTGGCCGCCGAACCTCACTGCCTGATCCCTCGTGATCAGATTTGACCACAAGGACTCCAGCAGATTGTGCCCGCGCACGTAGCAATGCAGCATGTTAGCGGAGACGCAAGGGCCGTGTTCGCTGTGGCCGGACTTGACGTTGGGGTAGCTTTTCCACCCCAGCGTCGGATTTCCGCTCCATAGCGCGACTCCGATCGTGCCGCATGGCGAAAAGCACTGAAAGGCTAGCAGCGCTAGGGCAACCTGCCCATCGTCGAAGGTTCGCTCCGCCCCGCCCGCGTTGTCGAAAAGCGTCGTGTTGTTGCCGGTGGCCAGCGCGAGATCCAGCTTGCTGATCGGGCTCCCTTCGTCGTCATCTCCATTGGGTTCCTTCGCCGGCTTCTTCAAGTTGCCCACCTGCAAAAAGCGCTGGCCGCCACCGAACAACCCGAAAGCCGCGTGCCAGCGCCTGAGGTAGTCGAGAGCGGCGGGGGCAATCTTTGGGCGACAGGTCTCCCAATCGTCGTGGTCATTGGGGCCGTCGAGCGCCGCCTGCGCGATGCAAATCAGCAGCCGCATCAGAGCGATGCGTTCATGCGGGCGGACGGCAAGGTCTCGAATCTCGTGCCCGCGCTCGAACACCCCGCACAGGCTGACGGTGCCGGGCCGGCCATCGGCCCAAACAATCGGAATCCAAGCGTCAGTCGTAAGATTCATCGGACTCCTCATAAGGCGCGCGCGGCACGCGTTCGCGGTTGATGATAACACCCTGATCGGGGTGATAGGAAAGCCCAGTTTGATGTTCGTCACCGGGCCAGCGGATGTCGCCATCCCGTTGCGCCAGTCCCGCGGCGGTGGGTTGCGCAACGTGATTGGCCAGCCAACGCGGCGCTTTTGCGAGGCCGACCGCAACTGCCCCGCGGGGCACACGTGCGAGATTGCGATAGATCGCTTTCGCAGCCTCGAAACTCCAGTCGAAGTCATGAGCCGTAACTACCGTGCCGTCGAGCAGACATAGACGCACTGAATGCGAGTCAAGAGGGGTGCTCTCAGTCGCCAGAAGCAATTGGGCCGTCGGGTACATGCTGAGCCGCGTCTGAACGCATTCCTCGTCTGGTAGGGCGGGGTTGTTCCAGATGGCGGAGGCGTTTAGCGCTTGCCGGGCCATTGTTTCTTTTTGTTTCTCCAGCTGTTTTCGCAGTTCCTGCCATGCGGACGGTTCGTCGGCAGCCGGATCGGCGTAGGTGGCTTCGAGAATCGGGCGCAGGTCGCCCGGCAGCGTGATCGTCGGCCTCTCGCGCCATTGCTGGAGCGAACGGAGCAGGATGTAAGGCGCATAGACGTGGGCGCTCTTGCCCAGAGCCTGACGAATTTCCTTCTCGCTCGCGTGGCTCAGCGAGGCATCATCTGAATGCGCCATCTGAATCCAGACTTCGGGTTGTGGGCAGGGACGCGTGCCCCGGTCATGCCGCCACAGACGACCGATCCGTTGGAGCAGCATGTCGGTCGGGGCGAGGTCGGTGATCAGCAGGTCGGCATCGATATCCACACTCTGCTCGGCGACCTGGGTTGAAACCAAGACGCAGCCGTTGGGCCGATTACTGGAGTCCTTGCCGAGTCGGTTCATCCATTGGTTCTCGAGTTGTTCGCGGCGGAAAAAGGGGAAGCGAGAATGCAGCAGCGCGATGCTTGGGCCGCCTTGGAAATTGGCGCTCTGGAGTGCCCGGTAGGTCTCTTGTGCCTCGTCCACTGTGTTGCGAATCCACAGCAAACACTCGCGGTGACAGGCGCGATCGAGGGCATCTTCAATTGGCAAGGCGCCGGACATGCGGCGTATCTGAATCGTCTTCGATGGCAGTGCTTCGCACGCTTGCTCGATGAGTGAACCTGCCGCACCGGAAACCAGCGGATACGCTACGTTGACGGGCTGGTCATCAGGCCATCCGAGTAACTCACGCCGTCGCTTTTCCGTGAGCGTGGCCGACAGCACAATGACGGTACACTGCAACTCGCGCAGTCGTTTCACCAGCGCGCCAATGAGCGTGCTGGTATAAAGATCGTAAGTATGCACTTCGTCAAGGACTACCACCTTGCCGGCAAGACCGAACTGCCTGACGAAGAAATGCTTGGCCGCCACAATGCCCAGCAACGGTTGGTCAATCGTGCCAACACCAAACGGCGTGAGCAGCGCCCGCTTAGCTGACGCAAACCAAGAGCGCCCCGCGCGGGCATGCTCCTGTGCTTCGGCATCCGGGCTGGCCGGGTACAGCTTCGCTGGCGGGTTCGTGTCGAGCAGCCAAGAAGCGCTGTGGGCCAGCCGCACTTCTGCCGGATCAGCGGAAATCCGTTCAACGAACGGCTGCACGCGCAGATGAATCCGGTTACTGGTCACTTGTGTCGGCAACGCGAAATACAGTCCGGTCGCCTTGCCGGACGCGATGAGTTCATACGCCGCCGCAAGCGCCGCCTCCGTCTTGCCGCAGCCCATGGGCCCTTCAATGATGTACATGCCAGGCTCACGCACCGTCTGCACGGTTGCGGTCTGTAGGCTGTTTGGCCGCGGGATTTCAGGGAACAGCTCAGCGAATCCGGTCAACTGCCTTACTTCGACTGATCTCCAGTGGATCGTGGCCAGCGCCGTCTGCGCTCGGCGACGCCGCTCCGGCACGTCCCAACGCGCATCGAGTGGGAAGTGTCTCTCGTCTGAACCGATCCAGTCGGCAATCGTAATCAGCCCAGCCACAAACCAAATTGTTGCATCGTCTGGCGGCTGACCCGGCAACGGTCCCAGTTCGGCGATGAGTTCCGCCGCCAGTCGGCAGCGTTCCTGCTCCCAAGGTTCGTGCACCTGCACGCGCTCCCCTTTGATCCGCCCATGGTGCGCGCCCACGGCCGCCGCCCAGAGTTGGAGTCGAGAACTTCGGAGCAGTTCCTGCACGGTAAATTGGCTGATCCTGGCGTGGTCAGACTCCCGCATGCTCCAGCCTTCCTTCAGCGCCTGATCCCTCAGCGCCTGCTGCACCAACCACGCTTCGCTCTTCCGTTGAAACCCCGGCGAGACCTTGCCGATGTCATGCAGCGCAGCAAGGGTGGCGGCGCCGGGCGGGATGAGCATTTCGAGTTGGGGCGGGAGCAAGGCCAGGAGTGCTTCGGCGACGCAGCCGACGTTCAGGCAGTGGTCGCGCACGTTGATGCCGGGCTTTCCATCTTTGGTCGTCTTCGCCCAACAATCTTCATGGCGCAGAACGCTGCCCATCGCGAGCAACTGTCCGTCTCTTTTTGCGGGAGCCGGCACGCACCACATTTTACCAAATGATTAAGCCGAGGTACAGCTTCGCGCATCGAGTCGCAGAAACTTCGCACAGCCTACTCTAGCAAGCTGAAGAGTGGCGGAGGAGGTTGGTTTTTTCGGTGGAGGAGGATGGTGGAGGGATCTTGGGGCTGGAAGAGGCAGGTAGCTCGGCCGGGAGGCGAAGAAAAGAGGAACCGCAAGACAGGGCTACCCGGGTAGGCCGAAAGTGAAGGCTCAAGTAGAGAGAGTAGGCGTAGCAAGCCCAGGCAGGTGAGTGGAGGGGGTTTTAGTCGGGGGGCACGAATGGGAGGTTGGCATCGCCACAGGGAGCGATAGAGTTGACGGGAGACCTCGCGCAGCGTCACCTGATAACGACGGACAGTTTTCGAGTCCCGCAGGGTGAAGGTGAAGGAGAGGACGAGGGCCAAGCATAGCACCAGGGTGACGGCCGCCAAGCCGCGGTTGAGGACAGGCTGGGGAGGGCCGGAAGCCGAGGGCCGCCGGGGACGATGTTTACAAGCGTGCAGGAATCCGTGTTTCGATGAAGGCACGCGATAGCCAGGAAGGGCTTGACCGGGCTACTGATGAGCTGGCAGCCCACCGCTGGATGGCAGTACTGGATAGACTCGACCGGTTGGGCCCGCGCGTCCAAGCTGGAGACCCGGCGGTGCAGGCAAAACTCACCACAGCGGCTCTGACTGGAAAGGATCTCGATGCCATCCAGAGCGGCCACCCGGCGACCCTGGAGGCGGCCCGGGTCGAGGGCTTTGTTACCCTTCAGGCGGCGGTTGACCTCCACCAGCATCCGCTCCAAATCCAGCGGCATACTCACCCGGTCAATCGTTAACCCGCAGTGGCGCACATCCGACTCTGTTAAAATCCATCGTAAGGAACATTGACAACCCCATGGCCAACGGGAAAGTCATTGCGCTGGTCAACGGCGATATCGAAGCTGATTCAGGCCCGGCTGCTCAAGACCGGCCGCGAGCCCACGAGTGGGTTGTATGGCAAGGGACAGCCGCTGACAAAGCGTAAGCGTCCTGTGTACCCACATCAGGTTCACGGGACTGATTCGCTCGGTGTACAATGCCTCCTGCTCGGATTCGAAAATGGAAATCCTGGGTCAGGGAGGTACCCCCCTGAGGAAAGGCTGAAATCAATGGTCATTTGGAAGATCTCCCACGGTCGGGCCCAATTCACGGACGAGGAGCGAACGGAGTGCCTTCGAAAGCACTTGGTATTGATAGGAATGAAATATGCAAAGTACAAGCAAGGTCTCGACTTCATAAACAAGATGCACAAAGGAGACATCTTCTATCTTTGTCATGCAAGCGAGGTACAACTCCTGGGTCAGATAACTTCGGAGAAGGCCACTCCGTTTAAGCAACGGCCTCGATGGTGGAAACGGAGCTACAAACAGCTGCAACGCCTTAGCCCCGGAAAGAAATATCGAGGAGACCACGAGATGTGGACACCCAGCGGATACTCCACCTGCGTGCCCATAAGAGAGAATGATATCGAAGAATTTGAGAAGAGGATCCTCAGGCCATTTTTCAAAATGCGTCTTTCCGACCTGGGCACGTCTTTGGAGTGCGACAAGGTCGCAGCAGGCATGGAGAGCGGCGCTAAGTTTGATTTCCGGAGCAGGGAAGGAGCAGAGAAGAGGGTGATAATGTCCATCGCGCAACGACGCGGACAACCCCGATTTCGCCGCTACCTAATGGAACTGTATGAGGGGAAATGTGCGATCTCAGACTATAACGCGCCCGAAGCGCTGGAGGCTGCACACATTATCCCCCATAGAAGAAAAGCTGTGTATCGCCCTCAAAACGGCCTCTTACTCCGGGCCGACCTTCACACGCTGTTCGACCTGCACCTCATAACCATAGACCCACGGAGTATGAAAGTACGGGTCGATCCAAGTCTAATGGGTACTGAATACAGAGAGTTCGCTGGGAAGTCTCTACGGCTCCCCAAAATACCTAGGTTCCGTCCAAACAAAGAGGCACTTGAACAACATCGGGAAGCGGGGAAACTCTCGGCAAAAGCGGGAGAGGACAGGACTAAACGCCTCGCCGATACCCTGAGGAGGCAGAGCGGGGCCTTCGCTGAGTGTCAGTCCTGAAGGCTCATTGCGGCGGGGGCCGGGAGCTATTGCGCACTTCATATGGCCGTGACTGACCTTGGAAGAGCCCGGCAAGTGTTCCAACAAGCTGGCTTGGCCTTCCCAAAGATTCCGGAGCAGCTTGCCGCAAAGTTAAGGGAGCAGGGGATGTGGCTTTTCTCCACGGGCGAGCTCGATATGTCGCAACACAACCTACAGCATTACGTCCAGGAGTGCGATGGCGCCCCAGTGGAAGATTACGGCGTCCTCTGCCATTCCGGACACTGTGTGAACTCCTATGCGCTTCAGCACTACCTTGTGCATGGGACCTTGCGCATGTTCCTGCATCTGGAGTGGGGTGGCGTATATATGGACGCCAAGCAGACTGCCGCGAACATCCGAGAGTGCTTTTCGCTCGCCGACGAGGTCATCCCCGTTCTGAACACCAACCAACGGCTTCGGCTCACTGACCCGCCCCTGATCGTGTGCTCGGACTTTTACGGGAGCTATTGGTCTGCGCCAGGGCGAGGGCCGCCAGGAGGTGGATCGTCCGGCAAAGGCGCTCACGGAAGCTCTTCAACGGCTGAAGTCAGTAGTGTCCAATTACAAGTCGAACAGTTGCAATTGGATACAAGGATCGTCCTCTGGCAACTGGTCGTTGGAGTTGAGAAACACCTGTAAAATCGGGCTTTTTTCGAAAATCGTGACACTCAAAATTTGGAGAATTTTGTACAGACTCAAATCCAGTCCGAGCTGCTTCTTCAGGATGGCCA
>Ga0208563_1000999_pt1 | contig 20803 bp, 13 predicted proteins | sample June2015DPH_17_1_2_FD_184717 | JGI IMG/M metagenome (GOLD analysis project Ga0208563, IMG submission 184717) | Peatland microbial communities from SPRUCE experiment site at the Marcell Experimental Forest, Minnesota, USA - June2015DPH_17_150... | ecosystem: Environmental > Terrestrial > Soil >... | reverse complement strand
CGTCCGTCCCGGTCAGGCGGCAGGACCACCATGTCGATTACTCTAGGCGGCCAAAGTCGAAACGGTCTTGTGCGTCCCGTCGCAGTACGGCGCATTCTAGGTATGCTTGCACTGGCAGAGCCTCAACGACATTTCCATAAGTTGACGGATTAGAAGGGGGTGCTGGTGTTCCGGGAACGTCGACAACTCAGCTTCGAGAGTCCTGTCGCTCTTTGCAGTCCCTACACCACCTGGTCCAGGGCACCGCTTCTAAGCGTGCCTTGCTAATCGGCTGCCCGCATTCTCCGCAAATGCCAAATCTCCCTTGCCGAATCCGCGTCAGGGCATCCTCAATGGCGCGAAAGAGCTTGCCGTTTGTCTGGTGCAATCTGATTTGCGTGGCGGCGTCGGTCTTACCGGTGGCCATGTCGACCGGGTCCCCGCGAAGCTCACCTGAGGTGGAAATCGAATCGACCAGACTCTTGCCGGTGGAGAGTTCTTGCCGCTTTGAAAGGAGAAGATTCTTATAGCGAAGCAGGTCGCTCTTGTTCATGGCAGCCGCCCTGTACCCCACGATTGCTGTGAATACATGGCATCAGTTCTCAGATTATACAACCAGAGATGCGCTGCGGTACCGAGGTTTAACGTATCCAACGCTAGATCTCGCCGTTGATCAGCGCAATGACTTTCCAGGTGGCCATGTGGTTGTCAATGTTCCTTACGATGTATTCTAGCAGAGTCGGCAACACGTCGATGCTTTATGGTGGCTGATGCATCAATCTGACGACACGGAAAGGCGTAGTTTCGAGGTTACTTGCTATCTCGATGATAGCGGCAGCGACGAAAACGGCGTGTTAGCCGTGATTGGGGGCCCTGTAATCCCCAGACTTCTGTTCACCTTTTTCCACCTGGACTGGGACACAGCTTTGACCAGACACAACGTTTCTGGCCCAATCCACATGAGAGAATTCGCAAGGCCTGACGGAAGGCTTGCATATTTGAGCGACGACGACCGGAGGGCATTGTTTTCTGATTTGGTGTATGTGATAACCCAAAACAAGATTCATAGTGTGTCCGCATCTGTTTTGCAACAAGACTTTAGAGAATTCTTTCCCAAATCCAAATTCAAAGGCCTCTTTGGTCCCGCCCCGCTCGCTTTTATATGGTGCATCGTTCTGAATTACATTATCTGCGAGAACGCTAAGAAGATGGGTCGAATGGAGTATGTGGTTGCCAAATCGGACGAGTCGAGTCAAATGAAAGAAGCTCATCGGCTCTCGGAGTACTTCGAAAAGACCAGGGGAACCGACTGCATCGGAGCCATCAAATTTGGTAGCCCCCAGCAGGAATATGCGTTACAGGCTGCCGACATGATTTCGTGGAGTAATCGCAGACAGAAGATTGGAAAACCTTTCAACCGCGGATTTGAACCGCTAGAGAGATTGACTCGTCACATCAAGGGCTCAGAACGGAATTTCCCTCACTTTCACATCGATGCCAAAAGGGAATCGACTCAGAGCTTGGCGGACATCATAAATGCTGAGTTTCCGAACCCACCGAAGATCGGGACCATAAAACTCCTCCTCACCGACGAAGATCGGAAGCTGATCGAAGGATATAGGCGGAAATTGTGAAAACATATCCATCGGAGTTTCAGTCAGCGGGCAGTCGCCGTCAGCGTGTTACTGACGGCGGGCTTTTTCCCCCAGGTCCACGAAGCACGCGTAGCGCGGGCCTCTGCGGTGTGAAGTCCGTGGCATTTCGCACCCACCTGCGCTCGCCAATTCCGTTCGCTATTGCCTCCGCACGGCATCGCGTGTAGATTGACCACATGTCCAGGTTGCAGCGTCGGTTCCATTATGACCGCTACATCTTCGTGACCGTGGCTTACCTTGCGGTCATCCTGGCGATACCACAAGGGGCTTTCGCCTGGGGTCGCGAAGGCCATCAAATCATAGTGATTGTGGCAAAGCATTACATGCGCCCTACGCCCGCCTGCCCTACCCAGCGACCCACTCCCTACGAGGCGTTCTTGGGCGGAGTGAAGATGGTCTCGAAGAAGGAGGGTCACGGCTTCGGTTCTAGTGCGCTTGTGCGAGTCTACCTTTATGGACAGGATCGGAAGCGGCGCCGCAGCCTTGAGCCCCTAGATCAAACCGTACCTGCTCGCGCTTAAGATGTGGGGAGGGATTGGCTTGGCCAGCATTCAATTCGCTGTCCGCATCCCGTCTGTTGGTCCCACCTGATCCGGGTGAGCGCAGGCGGGTATGAGGGTCGGCAACACCAAGCCGAATGGCTTCCAAGACTTCCTCGGGAATGGCCAGAAATCCCTTGACCACCTTGGGATCGAATTGCCGCTCCGACTCCCGAGTGATTTCTTCCCGGGCCGCAGAGTACGGAAGCGCGCGCCGATAGGGGCGATCCGAGGTCATCGCGTCCAGAGTGTCGGCGACGGCAAATATCCTAGCCGACAGCGGAATCTCATCGCCTACCAGACCTTGTGGGTAGCCCCTACCATCGTAGCGTTCATGATGGGTTAGAACGATCTCGGCCGAACCTGCCAAAAACGCGATGGAAGACACCAATTCGTACCCGATTCGCACGTGGGTCTCCATGACGGCCCTCTCCTCCTCCGTGAGTTTGCCCGGCTTGAGCAAAATGGCGTCGGGAATACCGATCTTCCCGATGTCGTGCAGGAGGGCACTTCGGGCTATGGTCTTGAGCTGCTTGCTGCTGCAACCCAGCGCTTTGGCAATTTCCAGGCAGTAACGAGTGACCCGGCGCGAATGGCCGGCGGTTTCGTTGTCGCGCAGGTCCAGAGTTGCGGACAGCCCTTCCAGCGTTTCGTCGTAAGTCTGTTCAGTGCGTTTGTTGGCGACCCGGAGTTTTCTGGTCCGTTGGTCTACCATTCGCTCGAGGCGCTGGCGATAGTTCTCCACTTCTCTCTCCAGGCGCTTTTTCTCGATCGCCCGATTCAGGGCGGTGAGGACCACCTCAAGCTGAAACGGCTTCACCAGGTAATCGTCGGCTCCTGCCTTCATCGCCTGAATGCCCACGCGCGCCTCATCCACGGCGGTGGCCATCAAGAAGGCCACTCGCGGATGGTTCTCACGAACGCTTTTGAGGAGCTCCAGGCCCGAGGTTCCCGGCATCCGCAAGTCGGAGATCACGGCATCGAAGGGTTGGGTTTCGAGCAGCTCCAGTCCTTCCGAGCCGCCTGAGGCATCGCGGCAATCGAATCCTGCCAGCCCAAGTCCATAGCTCAGGTAGCGGCGGATCCCCTGCTCATCATCCACAATCAGAATCTGTCCTCTGCCGAGGCTGGAACCCTTTTCCGACGGGGCAGAGGCCCCCGTCAATGATGGAGGGGCAGCGCTTGAGGATGGTTTTGCATCACCTTCCATCGTCAAGTCTGAGAGCTGCGATAAGGTTCCCGCCATGACCACGCCAGCCGAACAAAAAGTATGAACTTCGAAAACAGCCTACCAGTGGCAACGAGCCCAGTCTATAGCCCAAAGGTACTGGCACACGAGTAACATTCGACATCTGGCATTGACTGTCCTCGACCCCAAGATCGTTCCTAAGGCCGGCCGGCGCGCCGTGCGGCGGGCCGTGGGTTTGCTGGGCGCTCGGAATTCCATTCCCTGAGAATAGCCCTCCTGCCCCCCACAAGCCCTAGAACCTCCAAAACTTCACCCAATCGCGACAAGTGAGCTTCTCCCACTCCATGTCCCGAAACGGCTGTCACTCTACGCCATTACGACAGCGCGATCACGACACAGCGCGATTACGATTACTGCGCGATTAACGATTACTTGACACACCAGTAAAAATCAGCTATGGTAGCTAAGTCGTCGACTTTGGGTGAAAGGCTGCCGCGCTACGGGCCTTTGACCAAGGACGAACTGTTTCTAGGCCAGACCCCACCGTGTCAAGGCACTAGGCGTTGACTCCCCTTATCCCTATTGAGAATCACATTCATGTCCTTCGCACCGTTGTTTTTTCTTGTTGCTCTTGCGGCTTGAAGGCCGCGTAGTTCAGAAGCAATTTCGCCAAGACTTGGGTTATTTCAATGAACGCACTCGCTGAAACTGGCCCAAAGGGCGCTCGGTCGCTGAGGGATTCGCGTCCCAGTTCCCTCTTTTTCCCAAGGCGCAAGCCTCCGAGGAGCGGCAACCGACCCCGTCAACACGCGGGCGGGGCAGTTCAAGTGGTAAATGCCCACCTGCTGGGGGTGATGCCATGAGATCAGCGCGCGAGGTACTTCTTTCCCCTTTCCAGGCAACAAAGTCCTTCGCCCAGAGGTTGATGGGTCGCCGGGGGATTCGCGTCAGGGAAGCCGTGGCTTACATTAGCATGGTCCGCGATATCACCGAACGCAAGCGGGCGGAGCAAGAACTGCGACGGGTGAACCGCACCCTCCAAACGATCAGCAAGTGCAACCAGGTGACCGTGCGGGCCGCGGATGAATCCCATTTGTTAGACAGTATTTGCGGAATCTTAGTGCGTTCGGGCGGCTACCGCATGGCCTGGGTGGGCTATGCTGAAAATGATGAAGGCAAGTCGGTACGCCCCGTGGCCCATGCCGGCTTCGAAGAGGGCTACCTCCAAACTGCGAGCATCACCTGGGCAGACACGGAAAGCGGGCGGGAGCCGACGGGTGCAGCGATCCGCACGGGAAAACCTGTGCTAGCTCGAGACATTCAGGCCGACCACAGCCTCGTTCCGTGGCGGGAAGAAGCGCTCAAGCGGGGCTATGCATCCACCATAGCCCTGCCGATCCTTTTGGATGCCCATGTCCTCGGTGCCCTGACGATTTACGCGGAGGACCCGGAGGCTTTTGATTCCGAGGAGATCCAGCATCTCACGGACTTGAGCAATGACCTAACGTACGGCATCCAAGGACTGCGCACAGCGGCCGAGCGCAACCAGGCGGAAGCGGCGCTGCGGCAAAGTGAAACCACGCTGCGGAGCGTGCTCAAGGCCGCGCCGGTCGGCATTTGCATCATGAAGGATCGCGTGTTTCAGAGCGCGAACGACTTCTGGTATGAGATCATCGGTTATACGGAGGCGGAGCTGCTCGGCCAAACCACGCGGCGGCTATATGAAAGCGAGGAGGAATACGAGCGCGTGGGACGGGAACTTTACACGGAGGTCCCGAAGCGGGGGTTGATCTCCGTTGAGACCCGGCTGCGCCGAGGCGACGGCGCGTTTCGCGATGTCATTCTGACCACCGCGCCGCTCAACCCCTACGATCCGTCCGCTGGCAACGTGGTGGCGATTCACGACGTGACCGAGCGCAAACGGACCGAGGCGGCGCGGCGCGAGAGCGAACGGAAGTATCGCGAACTGGTGCAGCTTGCCAACAGCATCATCCTCCGTTGGACGCCCGACGGGCGGATCCTTTTCCTGAACGAGTTTGGGCAGCGCTTCTTCGGCTACACGGAAGCTGAGATATGCGGCCGGCATGTGATCGGCACACTTGTCCCGGAAACCGAGAGTAACGGCCGCAACCTGTCCCCGCTGATGGAGGAGATCTGCGCGAACCCGACGGCGTTTGAGCAAAGCGTCAATGAGAACATGCGCCGCAACGGCGAGCGCGTCTGGATTGCCTGGACCAACAAGGCTGTGCCGGCCAAGCAAGGCCAGGTGGCCGAGATCCTAAGTATTGGCACCGACATCACGGCGCGCAGACGGGCGGAGGAGGCCATCCGCGAAGTCAACGTCAGCCTGGAGCGTCGTGTGGCCGAGCGTACCGCCGAACTGGCACTGGCCCGGGACCGGGCCGAAGGGGCTGATCGCACGAAGTCCGCCTTCCTGGCCACGATGTCGCACGAACTGCGCACGCCGCTCAACTCGATCATCGGCTTCACCGGCCTCCTGTTGCGGGGCCTGGCGGGGCCGCTGAACGCGGAACAAACCAAGCAACTCCGCATGGTCAAAGACAGCGGGCAACATCTGCTGGCCCTCATCAATGACGTGCTGGACATCTCCAAGATCGAGGCCGGCCAGATCGAGATTGCCAACGCGCCGTTTGACCTGCCCGAGTCCATTCAAAAGGTCGTGCAAACGGTAACACCGCTGGCCAACAAGAAACAGTTGCCGTTGATCGCGCAGATCGCGCCGGACGTGAGCCGGATCACCAGCGACCGCCAGCGTGTCGAGCAAATCCTGCTGAACCTGTTGAGCAACGCGATCAAGTTCACCGAGCAAGGCGAAGTCACGCTGACTGCGGAAATCGTGCCCGGCATGCCACGTTCCGCATTGCGCATTTCCGTCGCCGACACCGGTCTTGGCATCAAGCGTGAGAATTTGGACAAGTTGTTCCAACCCTTCCGCCAGCTTGACACTGGACTGACGCGCCAGCACGAAGGGACGGGGCTGGGGCTGGCCATCTGCAAGCGGCTGGTCGAGCGGTTGGGCGGCACGATTACGGTCGAGAGCGAATGGGGCAAAGGAAGCACCTTCCAATGCACGCTGCCAATCGATCCCGAAAGGAAATCATGAAACCCACCATTCTTCTCATCGAAGACAACGAACAAAACCTCTACCTTGCGACTTTCTTGCTGGAACAGAACGGCTTCAAGGTGGTCCCGGCCCGAACCGGGCCCGAAGGGATCGAACTGGCCGGCCGGATCCAGCCCGCTCTCATCATTCTCGACATCCAGTTGCCGCAGATGGACGGTTACACTGTGGCGCGAGAGTTGAGGCAGAACGCGGCCCTGAAGGACGTGCCCATTGTGGCGGTGACTTCTTACGCGATGGTGGGCGACCGGGAGCGAACTCTGGAGGCGGGTTGCAGCGGCTACATCGAGAAACCCATCAACCCCGACACGTTCAGAAGCCAAGTCGAAGAGTATCTGAAAGCCCGGCCCGCGGGTGGAGGGACTCAACCGTGACCATTCTCATCGTGGACGATAACGAGCCAAACCTCTATCAACTCCAGGTTCTCCTGGTCAGCAACGGGTATCAAGTCGTCACCGCCGCCAATGGAGCCGAGGCGCTGACCAAGGCGCGGCAGAACCCGCCGGACCTGATTGTCAGCGACATCTTGATGCCGGTGATGGACGGGTTCGGCTTGTGCCGTGAATGGAAGAAGGACGAACGCCTGCGGCAAATCCCGTTTGTTTTCTACACCGCGACCTACACCGATGAGCGCGATCGGGAGTTCGCGCTCAGCCTTGGCGCGGAGCAATTCCTCGTCAAACCGGAGGAGCCGGAGGTCTTCGCACGAACAATTCGGGAAGTCATTCAGCAAGTCCAACGTCCCCCAGTCCCGCCAGCCCCACCAGCGGCCAACACGCCGGCCCGGCTCCCGGTGCAAGTGCCCCAAGAAGAGGAAGCCGGCTATCTGAAGCAATACAACGAGGTGCTCATCCGTAAGCTCGAAGCGAAGATGCAGCAATTGAAGCAGGCCAACCGCGAACTGGAGCGTGACATCACCGACCGCAAGCGAGCGGAAGAGGCGCTGAATGAGGAAAGGCATCTCCTCCACACGCTCATGGATAATCTCCCCGACGTGATCTACTTCAAGGACCGGGAAAGCCACTTTACCCGGATCAATAAGGCACATGCGAAACAGTTTGGGTTGAGCGACCCTGCCCAGGCGGTCGGGAAGACGGACTTCGACTTCTTCACCGCAGAACACGCCCAACAGGCTTACGACGATGAGCGGGAAATAATCAGGACGGGCCAGCCGATAGTAGGCCAGGAGGAGAAGGAAACCTGGGCGGATGGCCATGTTACCTGGGTATCCACCACGAAGATGCCCCTGCGTGACGCCAACGGGAACGTCACTGGAACTTTCGGCGTTTCCCGCGACATCACTGAGCGCAAGCGGGCGGAGGAACGGCTGCAAGAATATGAAAAGGCGATGGAAGGTTTAGACGAAATGATCCTGGTTGTAGACCGGGAATACCGCTATGTGATTGCGAATCGTGCGTTCCTGAACTATCGAGGCGTGACGAGAGAACAACTCCTGGGGCAATTAGTCCCAGATTTCTTGGGCAAGGATATCTTTGAGGGAATTGCCAAGAAAAGAATGGATGAGTGTTTCCAAGGTAAAGTGGTCAAATACGAAATGAGAAGCAAGTTTCCTGGGATTGGCGATAGGGACCTATTCGTATCCTACTTTCCCATTGAAGGTCTCGCGGGTATCGATCGAATAGTTGGTGTTTTGCGGGACATCACCGAGCAGAAACGGGCGGAAGCTGAGCATGTCCGCCTGGTAACCGCTATCGAGCAGTCCGCGGAAGCGGTCATGATTACTAATACCAAGGGAGAGATCGAGTATGTCAACCCAGCCTTCAATCGCATCACCGGGTATAGCCGCGAGGGCGTTCTAGGACAGAACCCCAGGATCCTGAAATCGGGCAAACAAGACCCGGCGCTTTACCAGCAGCTTTGGGCAACCATCCTTAATGGGCAGATCTGGCACGGTGAACTTATCAACCGGCGAAAGGACGGAAGCCTCTACACCGAAGAGATGAACATCGCCCCGGTGCGTGATCCGGGCGGTGAAATCACCCACTTCATCGCCACGAAACTGGACGTAACGGCTCGCAAGCAACTGGAGCAGCAGTTTCTTCAGGCACAAAAGATGGAGGCGGTAGGACGTCTGGCCGGCGGAGTGGCCCACGATTTCAACAATCTTCTTACCATCATCAACGGGTTCGCCGCGCTTCTTACCGAGCAGACTTCTACCCAGGACCCGCGACGTGACCAGCTCAAAGAAATCCTGATGGCGGGAGAGAAGGCTGCCTCGCTGACGCGGCAGCTTCTGGCCTTCAGTCGGCAGCAGCTTTTGGAACCAAGAGTCCTGGACCTAAACAGCGTCCTTGCCGATATAGAAAAGATGCTTCACCGCCTGATCGGTGAAGACGTGGAGCTGGCGGTAGCGTTGAAGCCCGACCTAGGACGCGTCAAAGTCGATCCGGGGCAGATCGAACAGGTAGTCATGAATCTGGCGGTCAATGCCCGCGACGCGATGCCGGAGGGTGGGAAGCTTCTCATCGAGACATCCAACGTTGAAATTGATGCGAACTACGCGCGCCGCCATTCGCCCATGATACCCGGCAAGTACGCTATGGTGGCCGTGAGCGATACGGGTTGCGGAATGGACCTCGATACACAAAGGCATATTTTTGAGCCCTTCTTCACAACCAAGGAGAAAAGCCAGGGAACCGGACTTGGGTTGGCTACGGTCTATGGGATTGTCAAGCAGAGTGACGGCTTCATTTGGGTTTACAGCGAACCAGGACAAGGTTCGACGTTTAAGATTTACTTCCCTTGCGTCGAGGAAGCCGTGCCAACGGCGAAATCAGCCAAATTCCGTACCAGGCAAGTTAAAGGTTCAGAAACCGTCCTAGTGGTCGAAGACGAGGGAGGCGTCCGGTCGCTGGTGTGCCAGACGCTCGCATCGCACGGCTACAAGGTGCTGGAAGCAGCAGGAGCCGCAGAGGCGCTTAAGATCTCAGAACAACACACAGAACCGATTCATCTGCTGCTGACTGACGTGGTGATGCCTCAAACCGACGGCAAAAAGTTGGCCATGCGTTTGGCCACCCTGCATCCTGAGACAAAAGTGCTCTACATATCAGGGTACACAGATGATGCCATTGTCCGCCACGGTATCTTGGAGAGAGGCACGTCCTTCCTGCAGAAACCCTTCCTACCAAGGGCGTTGTTGCTGAAGGTCCGCGAGGTTCTAAAAATGAAGTCGGGAACTCAACAATAGCCACCCCCAAAAAGTGGGGGCTCGTTGAGGCGAAGGGCCTATGAATGCATGTTCTATATAGTGGCTCGAGTAATTTCATTGCAGAATCCTCGTCAAACTCTGCTTCGCGGGGCAGAGTTTGATCCAAGCGGCCAATCCTCGGACTCGCCAAAGCAAAGAGGGTGAGGAAATCTACTAGGGAACGCCTCTGGGAGTTACAAGGGGTGTCCCTGCCAGAAACTCGATCGACCGCGAAGAGCGGCTTACTTACGGTGGCGTCAAAGGGTCAAGGGAGTTGCAGAGCGCGGGCGAGCTCCAGATTTGATGGTGGTGCGAACTCGGGGAAGGTCCGGCCCCCGCTGGGCCGGAATGTTGGGGGGTCTCTGTCGACTCCAAGCCGGGAGAAACCCCTGTGGTCCGCAAAGGATTGCGACTCCCCGGTTCGACCTCACCCTTCACGCCGCAATCCTCTCCAGCAGGTATTCATGATGAAGGCCTCCCAAAACCGACCTGACCACAACTTCGTGATCTCTAGGGATGTCGGAAGTGCCCGGCGCGATGAGGCACGTTGCGATGGCAGAAGTCAGAGCCGTCGCAGCAAGAAGCATGGGCCACATCTAGGACGCTGAATGTTATGGATTAAGTGAGGATCAATGGGTTCAGAGAAAGGCCGTCTGACTGGGAGTCAATGGAATGTACCCCCGAATCACCCACGACCACGCGTCCCCTACAGATTGATAGGATATTATCCGCCAACTCCCAAACAAGTGGCGTGTGGCATATGAAGATCACTTGATGGAACCCACCCAAATCCATAGCCCGGCGCAGCATGCGCACGTACTCTTTGCCATTGGCAGCATCCAGTGCTCCCACGGTTTCGTCCCGGAACAGCGTTTCGTAACGAATGCCCTCACCTTGCCGGATGTTGTAGATGGCGATGCCTAAGTTGACGGCTTCGTTGACCAGCACGAACTGCCCACCCGAAAGCTCATCCACGAGGCACGTACGGTCGAGGTTCTTATTGCGGACCTCGACATCAAAATCCTCCACCATCCCCCGGCCGTCCGCTTTGGGGCGTTGCGTCCTGAATCGGATTTCGAACTTGTTGTCGAAGCACCCCTCAAGCAAAGAATTTACCAAGGTCGATACTTGTGGTCCGGCAGCCTGGATTTCGCAGAGCTGGATCTCGTCCGGACCGAAGACCCTGGCGAGATAGGTGTAGTCTTCCTGTTCAGTCCTTGCCGTCCCGAGTTCGGCATCAACCTGGGCCAAGCGGGTCCGCGCGGTCTCCATCTGCTCCTGGCGCTGTTTCATTTGTGCTTGGCGGGCAATGAGACCATCCCGCTCACGGCGGCAGGAAATGATCAGGTGATCAGTGTTTTCAATCTCTCGTCGTGAAGCCTGCATCTTGCCGTCGAGACCAGAGAATGCCGAGACCGCAGATTCCTTCCTCGATAGTTCCTGGCCGACTTCCGTACGAGCCTGATTGAGTCGGTCCAAGCCCTTCAGCCGCTCCTCCCGTCGTGCTTCGACAGCCCGCAATTCGTCAAATCGCTGTCGTTCCTCATCGACCACCCTGCGCTGCCGCTCGCAGCTTTCGAGTGTCCGAGTGAGATCAAAGGATGGGGTGACAATCTGAATGAGCGAACTGCGCTGGACCTCAACTTCGAGGGAGAGTGTCGCCACATCTCCTTCCAATTCTGGGATCTTCTGCCCTGCTTCGACAGCGCGTCGTATCTTCGGGCACGAGGCGTACACCCCCTCTCCCCGGCAGGGCACTACCGCGAGCTCTTCGCGTTCCACCCTTACGCGGTCAAGCTCGGCCAAGTTGGTTCTTAGCTCAGCATCCAGAGATTGGACTGTGCGTTCAGTATCACGATTGGATGTCTCCAGGCCCTGTATCTCCCGAATCTGCCGATGCAGTTCTTCGATGCGAGTAGCAAGTGTCGCGCCTCGTTGCGTCAAATCGGCGAGGTTCTTCTTCCCCGTCAGAAGGTTTTCATCCTTCCCTATCTGGCGTTTGGTTTCTGTGATCTCAGCATCGGTTTTGCGCAGGCGCTGTTTCAGAGTCTCAACCTCGGCCAGGAGCGGCTTCCGACTGGCCTCCGCTGCCTGAAGCTCCAGCTGCCGCTGTTGTGCCACACGCTTCTCGGCTTCCAGGGTCTCAAGACGGGATGAAACATGCGCAAGCTGGACCTCAACTTCTGCAGGATCTTCAACCCCGGTCTCCACCAGGTCCTTCAGGCTCCTCGCCTGCCCTTCCAGGCCAAGCGTGGTCCTGGCCACTTCCTCGCCTCTCTCTTTGGCTGCAGCCGCAATCAGTCTCAGCCGATCCAGCCCGAGCAGCTCTCGGATGAACAGCTCCTTCCGCTCGCTCCTTTCAAGTGAGAGAAAGTTACCTGTGCGCTTCTGGCTGGAAAAGATGCTGCTGAGGAAGAAGTCGGGCGTGCCAGCGCATTTGCGGATAAGCTCCTCAAAAGGCTCCTTCTTGCCGTTGGTCAGCGGCGCGCCATCACTGTTGAATAGGTAGCTCTCCATCTGGCGAGACTTGGGGTCGATCTTGAGAAGCGACCGGTAGCGGGCGCCATTGACGCTGAACGTGAGGTCGATTTCGGGCTGGGGATGGGTGGCGAAGTCATACAGCGACCTCTTCTGGCCGGGCAGTTGGCGAAACAGAGCAGCGAAGACCGATCCGATGAGCGTGGACTTGCCGGCGCCGTTCTCGCCCACAATGGCGATCAGCCCCTCCCCCAGACTATCGAAGTCGACGCAGACTTCATTTGGAAATGCCTCGGTGATTCCCCGCAGCCGCATGTAATGTAGTCGCATGATGTGCCCTCCCGGAGGTAGTCAACGTTAGGGTGGATATATATCAGTGGACATTCGCATTTTGAACTCCACTTAGGAATCTTCGGATGTTCGTCGGCATGAATATTCATGCGGGTTTGAATGCAATAGGTTGCCAGAAATACGGACAGGTTTCGCCTTGCTTTCTACAGGCCCTCACAATCATGCTGTGTGACCCCCACAGCAGTTTCCCACTTTGGTTGAGGTGAGAGACCCGCCCGTGCTCCTCCGGTATTCCAGGATGAAGCTTTAAACCCGACGGCACTTCGCGTACGATGCGGCCTACAGGCTCCATGCAGCGATAACCCAAGAAGGGATACAACATGCTGCCTATTGGCGCTCGCCTTCGCCGACTCCGCGAAGAGAGGGGAATGTCTCAGCGCGATGTAGAACAGCGGACGGGCCTATTTCAAAGCTACATCTCCCGGGTGGAAAACGGCCACAGCGTCCCCACGCTTGAAACCCTGCAACACTTTGCTGAGGTGTTGGATGTCCCTTTGTGCGAGCTTGTTTGCTCCGGCGAACACGGGCCGACCACGCCTCGGTTGAAAGCTCCACAGACTCGGGAGAAACTTGGTCAAGAAGGCGGCAAGGCCGGAACAGAAGCTCGCTTCCTCTTGAAGCTCAGGACCCTTTTGGTGCGCATTCCCGAGAAGGACCGGGGTCTCTTCCTGTCTTTCGCCAAGCGATTGGCCACGCGCTGACTAAACCAAGAATCGTTTGGGCAGATAAGGATGATGGTGTTCAGCTTTCTCGACTGCAGAGAACTGCTTTCTCGACTTCCGCCAGCTTGGCCAGCAACCGCTCCTGGCGGTCGGCCGGTGGGGAGCCTTTCATAGTCCAGTAGGCACGAAGCTTCTCCTCCGCTGAGCGAGCGGCAGCGATAGGAGCAGGCTCCGCTGGCAGGTCTGCATCGTGCTCGATCTTCACCTTCAGTTCCGCAGGGCTGGTTGCCAATAACTTCTCCCTCAGACTCTCCTGCTGCTCGCGACTGAGCAACTGGGCAGGTCCGTTGGGGACCGTCACCACGACTTTCACCCGAGAGTCTTTCAAGGTGTGCAGATCCAGGTTGTCAGGTAGCCGCAGCTCGCCATCTTCGTAGACAGCATGAAGCTCAACCATCCGCCGAGTTGGTGACACTCTGAATTCAATATCCACGTCCGACAGGTCTGGGCGGAGATCGGGAGCATTAAGTGTCACCAGGTTGTAGCCCTTGTCTTCGACTTCGCTGTAGTCGCAGCGGGAGAGTGATCCGGCATACCAGACGCGCGGAGCGAGCTGCTGCTGGAGGTGAATGTGGCTGAGCCCGACATACTGCGCCTGCAATCTGCGCAGCGGGTCAAGGGGATACTCTGCGCATCGGCCGACCAGGGGCTGACCACTGCTCACCCTGGCGCCGGTCACCCCGAAATGCCCAAAGAAGAGGTTGTAGTTTCCAGGCCGTTGCTCAAAGCGCCGGTTGAACTCATCGAGCTGCCGGGTGAAGGCATCATGCAGATTCTGCTCGTCGCCAATCATTTCAGCTTTCCGGGGATACGGGAAGACCGCCACAGCAGCCTCACGCAGCTCAATAAACTCTGGCTCAGTGCAAAGGTATATGGGGTGCTTCCCTTTAGCTCGCCCAAACACATATAAATCTCCCTCAAGCTCTGCGCCGTGATTTCCCGCTACCAGTATTACGGGCGCGTGGTTGGCCATTTCGACCAGCCTATCGACCCAGAAGTTCCGTTCCTTAATGGTGGCCTTGTACGTCGTGAGATCACCGTTGATCACAAAGAGGTCAACGCTCGCCCGGATAGCATCTGCGACAAACCATTCCAGGCACTGAGCGGTGTCGGCGAAGTAGCGGTCTTCATCGAGGTGAAAATCACCGGCGTGAGCGAATCGTAAGGGCATGCGCGGCCTCCCTTCATGTTAAGACATCAATGCATCCTTCTCCGCAGACGTAAAACTGACCTACTGCGTGGTCCTTGGAAGCACCCAGTACTGAAAACTCGACTGGACCTTGCATTCAGAGGCGGTCGGGTGTACGTTACCGGTAGGTCGGAAAATGAAAACGGAAATTCCAGTTCAAGGAATTCAGAAGCCGGCCCAGAGTTTTCCCCTTATGGCTCCCAGCTTGCCAATACCCTCGGTGAGCTGGTGCTCTCAGTGTTTGCAGCTCTGCAAAGATTTGAATAAGGGTAGTTTTTTGCCCAGAACTTGAAAGGCCGTTATTGCCAAAGGAGCAACCCGATGGTTAACAGACGTGATTTTCTGAAACTGGGCGCCATGGCGGGGGCGGGATTTGCGCTGCCCCTCAAGTGGGTGCCCGGTCGGGCATTCGGCTTCTCGCAGAGCCCTGCAGGTATTCGAAAGTTTATCAGTGCGCTAACCGGCTTGGGACCGGCAGGCGCCAATGAAATGGGGCAGTACATCCCGATCGCGACTCCCGATACGACAACCTTTCGAGGAGTCGACTATTACCAACTTGTGATGAAACAGTTCTCAGAGCAATTGCACCCGGATCTCCCCGGCCCAACGAAGTTCTGGGGTTACGCAGACGCAACCAACCCTGTCTCAAAGTATCTTGGTGGGCTGATTGTGGCCAGGAAAGGAAGGCCGGTGAGGCTAACGGTCACCAACAGCCTTCCTTCTACCCATATCCTCCCCGTGGACACGACTATCATGGGGGCGGAGGGGGCTGCGAACCGGGCGGTTGTGCACTTGCACGGCGGCTTGGTTGAATGGACAAGTGACGGCGGTCCCTTTGCCTGGTTCACACCTACCGCAACGGGACCAAACCTGGGCGCCGGGCCATCCTTCCTGAATTCCGGGCCGGGTGTAGGACAGGCTACGCACTACTATCCAAACAACCAGAGCGCCCGGCTCGTTTGGTACCACGATCATGCCCTGGGGACGACCAGGTTGAATGCTTACGCCGGCTTGGCATCGGGTTACATCATCCGGGATGATTTCGAACAGCTATTGATACGTACCCACGTGATCCCTTCCCTCGAGGTCCCACTCATCATTCAGGATAAGACTTTCTACGATGGCTCGGATCCGGACTACATTTGGGCCAACCCGGGCGAGTTGTGGTATCCATATGTCTACGAGACGGATAGGTGGGATCGAGGAGGTAGTGGCCTCCTGCCCCTTCCTTCGCCATCCGCGATTCCTGAGTTCTTCTCGGACACCATTATTATCAACGGCGCCATTTACCCGTATCTGCTCGTGGAAAGGCGACGGTACCGATTCCGCATTCTGAATGGTTCCCAGGGTCGATTCTACAACCTGCAACTCTACTATGCTGACTCGAGTGGAACCGAAGCCGACCTGACCAAACCTGGCCCGGCGTTCATCCAGTTTGGGACTGAGGGTGGCTTCCTGCCGGCGCCTGTCATTCTTAACAATCCTCCGATACCGACTCCTCTTGTCGGAGTACAGACCGCCAATCCCGATGGTCCATTCAACTTGTTGATGGCGCCGGCTGAGCGCGCGGATCTGATTATCGACTTCTCACAAGTCCCCGCGGGCTCGAAGCTCATCCTCTATAACGATGCCCCAGCACCCTTCCCGGGAGGGGACCCGCTGAACGACTACATCACTCCGACCACGGGGCCCAACACCAGGACACTCATGCAATTTCGGGTTGTCGAGCGCCAGGGTGCACCCGACCCACTTAACTTCCAAGCGACATTCCGGGCGTTGAAATCGGCACTGGCCCTGGTCGAGTGGGAAGAGCGTTTGCACGTGAGCAGCGCCGTGCGGGTCCGCAACTTGACCCTCAACGAAGACTACGACGACTATGGGCGTCTAATCCAACGGCTGGGTACCACCACACAAAACGGGCTTAACAACCAGGGGAACCCGACTTGGGCTAGGAATTACGTGGATTCTCCGACTGAAGTCGTGAACCAGGGGACCACTGAAATTTGGCACATCTTCAATCTCACGGGGGACACTCACCCTATGCACTTCCACCTCGTCAACGTGCAAGTCCTCTGGCGAGCACCCTTTGACGCAACCACTCCAAACTTTACTGCAATCGGACAACATCGCCCTCCCGACCTCAACGAATCCGGATGGAAAGAAACCGTTAGGGTGAACCCTGGGGAGGTTGCAGCGGTGATCATGAAGTTCGACGTTCCCAGGGTTCCGTTCAACGTTCCTGTCAGTCCACGGATCCAGAATTCGTACGGGATCAAAGGCTATGAGTACGTATGGCACTGCCACATCCTCGAACACGAAGAGCACGATATGATGCGTCCTCTGATTGTGAAGCCTTAGGTGTCCGCGGGCATGCAAAAGTAAGCTTATAGGATAGCCTTTTGCGCACCATGAAGGCTGCGGTAGCTTGGTCCAATCGACTGCGCAATGAGATCGCCGGCCACAGCTCATCTCACCCTTAAATCTGGAACAATCCCAGCTGATCTGACGTCGTGACGGAACTCGATGGCCTGCGCGGGCCTTTACGCCTGGGTACACTTCCAAGTGAAATACCGAACATCAGGAGTTGCGTCACCACTCCCGGGATCGATGCTGGCGGTGGAATGATGACTTCTGGTGCATCCCTCTCCGGAGGTTCTGCCTCCATTTCCGATGGTGATGTCTCCACGGCCCGAACTCCGAATACTTCCGCCTGCTTCTCCACGAGCCGCTTCCATACAGCGTCGGCTGATTCGCTGATCCCTTTCTCTGTGACTAGCTCGCGTGCCATCGCCATCAGGATGTCATCACCTTCGTCGATCGCTTGCAGGCCGTCAGTTGCGAACTTCCCTTCCATCGCCAGCGAAACCAACAGCTTCTTCCCCATCAGCCTCAAACATGCTTCCTGCATGGTGCCGGCGTAGTAAAAGAATTTGACGTTGACGTTCGACCACTGTCCAATCCTCCAGGAGCGCCGGCTGGCCTGCCGCAGGGTGTAGATGGAATACCCAGTCTCGTAGAAGAAGATGTCCGGGAAAGACCACAGGTCGAGTCCCGTCTGAACCAAACGCGGGTGCGCGATCACGACCTGAACACCAGCCCGCAGTTGCCTCTCGTACCAGGACTCACGCTGCTCCGGGACAATCTCCGTGGTCAGCACCGCAACCCTGATCCCTTCGTTGGCCAGGATCCTCTCCAGGCGCCGCGTCACGTCGCGCTTCTGCGTATAGACCGCGTAGACCTGCACCTTCCTGCCGCGCTCAAGCGAGGACTTGACTTCCTCCACCAGCCGCCGCTCCTTGGCATAGACAAAGTCCTCATCCAAATCACGCGTAGCCGCGATCAGGAAAGGCTCACGACGCTGGGTTTCGGGATTGAACTCACGCCCTATCAAGTCCCCGAAGCCGAAAGGCCGGTCAGGATAAGCGAGGAGAGCATTCAAGGCCACGCTGATTACTGACTGGTTGCCTCGATGTTCGCGCAGGGCCTTCTTGATGTCCTGTTCCAGGTCCTCGTAGGCCTTCTGCAGGGGCTGATCCATCTCCACGCTGACAACTTCCTCATGGTAAGGAGGAAGGGCATCGGAGATATCTTCCAGCGACACGAAGGCGCCAAGACTCATCAGGAAGCGGCCGAACAACAGGGGTGAGGCTCCTGGCCGATGGCGGAGCCGGGTTGTAACTCGCGCCTCAGAACACGCGTTGTCGGCGGGCTCAATCACCGTGATTTTCTCTAGCAAGCCGTATGTTTCGGTAAAGGCCCGAACACCTGCTTCCCCGTATTCAAAGCCCTCTTCCAGCATTCTGGAGGATTCAAGACGAAACAGAATGTTGAAGAGTTCATCCGCGTAGCCCCCAAGCAGTGTGCCGGTGAGGACGGCAATGTGGTGGGCGGATGAGGCCAGTGTGCCCAGAGCATTGCCCTGGGCCGTATCTCCTCCCTTCAGTTCGTGAACTTCGTCAGCTATGGCGTAGTCGAAGAACCCATCCATGTACCGGCCGATGAAGTCAACCGGGGCAAAGCGTCGAATCTTCTTCCCGTCTGCCTGCCAAAGCGCGCTGTAGAGCAGCCGGCGGGCATGATTTGTCCCTTCCGCCTGGCCTAGCATTTCGCTGAGTTTCACCTTCTTGAAGTCCATCGCCAGCAGCCGCTCGCCTTCACTTCCGAGGTAGACCGGAGAGCCACTGTCAGGATTGACGACGCTGCCCTGATAACGACCGCAATGGGCAACTTGGTAGGCGTGCCTCCAGAAGTACCCGAGCTTGGCACGGTCCCGGCCGACAACGAACAGTGCCGGAGAAGAGCAAAGTGATTCCCAGCGCTTACGAGCCGAGGGTGATGTCCTGCGCAGACGCAACTCGCTCAAGCTGGTCCGCATCCCCTCGCGCACGATGCGTTTGTTTCGCAGTTTTACTTCATTCACGCCGTGGTGACTGTTCGAGTTGGTGGGCGTCCGCAGCCCGTCGATGATGAACACGCGGACACGCGGCAGCGTGAGGATTGCTTCTCGACACCACTTCTCAACCAATTGAGGCGGGACCATTGCGAGAGCCGTGAAGGGCCGGTCCTCAGCGTGGGTTTGAACGGCAGCCAGCGAGATCAGCGTCTTGCCCGTACCACACTCGGCAATCACCGCTCCTGCTCGGGCCTGCTGCCAGCGCCGGACCAGGCCCATTATGGCGAGCGTCTGTGCAGGGTAAGGCTTCCGAAGGAGCTTGCCAATAATTGGTGACGGTGGGTCGTCGATGGAATGCAAGGGTGGGTAGGATTCAAGGATTCTGTTCCCCAACTCTTGGGCGTGGGCACGCAAGTAGTCGGCGATATTTTCCAGCAGAGGCAACGTCTCCTCCTTTCGGTTCAAGCTTGGTTGGGGAAAACTTCCTTATATTCGGGTCTTCCGGGAGTTGGGTTTGCCATCGAAGTGAATTAGATGTAATGTGGCGTCTGGTTGATTGCCAAACCCTGGGTTATACTCGACGACGTTCTGAAGGCAGACGATGGAGGAAAAAGTATGTTTCACTTAATCTGGTATATTCTCATTGGGCTAATCTCGGGGGTTATCGCAAAATCGGTGATGCACACGCACATGACGATCTTCTGGACGATCGTGCTCGGGATCATCGGATCGATCATCGGCGGCGCCGTTACCCACATGCTTTGGCGCCCGACAAACAGCCGATATCATCCCGCCGGCCTCATTTTTTCCACACTGGGCGCGATCCTGGTTCTCTTCATTTGCTATAAGCTAAACATTCATTTTCCCCACGTCCTCGTATCCCGATAGGACGGTCGCGTCTCGGGCTGCTTGAGACCTTTAAGATGATTCGCATAACGGTGCCTCCACCGTCTTCATGGCGGAGGTCTCGTCGCTTATCTCCTGGCGGCTCTCCTCTTCCAGGTCTGCCTCGCGGACTCGATAGAAACTGTGGGCCAGGCTCCACCGGACCGGCCCATTGCGGTCAGGAACCTCAATCCGCTTCTGCCGCAGGGCGCGTCGAATCCATTTGAGGAACAGCTTCTTCGTGCCGCTTACCAGCACCGGTGAGCATCCCAGGCCGATAAGCGGTTTAATCGCTCCACGGCGGTTGAGTTCCTCGTTAAACCAGCCGGCCCACTCCGGCACGACGGGCAACCCATACCGCTGCGCGATGCGGTAAAGCACGAAGGTCGGATCGCTATCACACAGGACGGTCCGCTTGCCTTCCGGGTCCGTTCCTGGACGTGTCTTGGCCAGTTCAGTCGAGATTGCAACCAGGTGCCTGACCGGTCTGCGTCCGGCAATATTGATTGTTCCCCGGAAGCATTGGGCGTCCTCACCCAGGCTAGCGGTGAGCGGATCGAATCCCGGAGCTTCCACAGTAAAAAGGTTCTGCTCGATGACCGCTGCCCAGATGGCGCCAACGTCAGAGTCGCCACCCAGGACCGAGATGAGGTGGGCCTTGCCGTTCCGTGTGTCTTCAACTTCTCCAATAAACCGATCCAGCCGCAACCGGATTCGCGTGGTGGTGTCCTTCATTCGCTTCGTGTATTCCAACACCCCGAAGCGCTCATGGGCATTCTTCATGGTTTCCTCTTGTGAGTCGTGAGATTTGGTTGCGGGAAGCTTAAGGGGTTGGAGTGGGAGCGTTACTTCAGTATCGCGACTTGCCCCGTACTGTACACGACCGTCAATTCATTGGAGAAGCGTTCCTTCTCCCTTACGGTGACCACGCCTTGATCGTCTTCTTCTTCTGTTTTGTCCACCAACTAGGGAAATCTAGGTAGATCGTATCCCCCTGGTGAGTCGAGACGATAATCCAAGAAGACAGGGGGAAGCAAGCAGATGTGGGGAGGGAGGCGAGGCGCGAGCTG
>Ga0208563_1000995_pt1 | contig 20882 bp, 19 predicted proteins | sample June2015DPH_17_1_2_FD_184717 | JGI IMG/M metagenome (GOLD analysis project Ga0208563, IMG submission 184717) | Peatland microbial communities from SPRUCE experiment site at the Marcell Experimental Forest, Minnesota, USA - June2015DPH_17_150... | ecosystem: Environmental > Terrestrial > Soil >... | reverse complement strand
AAACCACAGGTTTCTATCGGGAGTGCTCGGGCGGCGAGAAAGCCGAGGTGCAAACGGATTCTGATCGCCCGAGCATTCCCGATAGAAGCGTTTGTACTAAGCCGCTGCGCTGAGGCTATGGTGATTGAATGTAGAGGGTCCTTGGCGAAAAGGCGGATAGAAGGGAGTGGGGTGGCTTGGGGATGGTCACGTGGTTGAGATCGGGCTGGGATAAAGCCATGGCTGCCGGGTTTTTGCTAGCTCCGAAGAGAAAGTCGAGGTGGCCGAGACACACGTCGGGGGTGAGACTCGATGAGTCGCAAGGAAGTGCTCGAAGGAAACAGAACCAGCCAGCGGGATTCATCAAGAGCTATCCATGGAGACGGCCTGCGAAAGCCCAGCAGCCTGGAGCACGGAAACGGCGGCGAGCCATTCGACAATCCGTAGGATGCCGGTGCCACAAACGGGGCAGACATGGTCGGCCTTGTACGGTGGCCTCGCGGATAGGGTGTCCTGGATGCAACTGAGTAACTCGCGGCACTGGGCTAGCTTGTCGCGTCGGCTACGGTTAGCCAGGAAGCCGAAGTGCCGGATCTTAACGAAGCCCGCGGGCAGAATATGTTGGAGGAAGCGGCGCAGGAACTCTACGGCGCTGAGGGTCATAACCTTGGTCTGGCCATCGCGGTAGTCCCTCCACTGAAAGCTCACCTGGCCGTCTCGGAGGGAAAGCAGCCGCGAGTTGGAGATGGCGACGCGGTGAGTATATCGTGAGAGATAAGTTAGAACCTGTTCGGGTCCTCCGAAGGGAGGCTTGGAGTAAACAACCCAGTCGGACTTCTTCAGTTGCTTGCACAAGCGCGCGAACGCGGAGGGCTCTGCCCAGCAAGCCAAGGCGCCGTGAAAACGGAGTTGGCCTTTTCGGTAAGCATCTTGGAGCAAAGCGAGGAACTTGCCCCGGAAGAGGCGGCTCAGCACTCGGACCGGAAGAAAGAAGTTCTTACGGCAAGAGATCCAACGCGACCCCTGTGAGGAGAGACCGCCCCCGGGAACCACACAATGGACATGGGGATGGTGATGGAGGTTCTGTCCCCAGGTGTGAAGCACGGTGAGGAAGCCGATCTGGGCACCGAGATGTCTGGGGTCGGCAGCGATTTGGAGTAGGGTCTCCGCGGTGGCGCGCAGGAGAAGATGGTAGACAACCTTCGGGTTCTGCAGAGCCAGCGGGGCCAGTAGCTGAGGCAGTGTGAAGACCAGGTGGAAATACGGCACCGGGAGAAGTTCGCGGGCTCGCTGGGCCAGCCACTTGTCGCGGGCCGAGAACTGGCATTTTGGGCAATGCCGGTTGCGGCAGGAGTTGAAGCCGGTGAGACGATGGCCACACTGATCGCACTGCTCGACGTGCCCACCGAGGGCCGCAGTACGGCAGGAGCCGATGTCGCGAAGAGCCTTCCGCTGTTGGGGAGAGACGGTGTGTCCCCAACGTTGGAGAAACTCTTTCTGATGCTGGCGAACGACATCGGCTACTTCGAGCCGATGGTCGGTCATCTCCTTCGGCCATCCCCATCCGGAAGATGAGGACTATTCAGGCTGAGACGGTCCAATGGACTGACCGTCTCCTGAACCGTCTGCTGCGAAATCAGCAAATACTTCGCCGTCGTTTTAATGCTGGCATGGCCCATCAGGACCTGAATTCTCCTCAGGTTCACACCGTCTTCCAGCAGGTGGGAGGCGAAGCTATGCCGAAACAGGTGCGGGTAGACTCTTCGGGGGATGCCCGCTCGCTTCCCCGCGGCGTGACAGATCCTGCGGATGGCGGACACATCGAGGGGATGGCTGGGACGCTGGGCCGAGGGAAACAGCCAATCCTGAGGTTTCCGCCAGCGCCAGTAGGCGCGCAGAATGTCCCGCAGTTGGGTGGAGAGCATGACGTAGCGTTGACGGCCACCTTTGCCGTGGCGGATGAGGACCAGCCTCCTCGGGCCATCGATGTCGCTCACTTTTAACTGCCGCAATTCGGCGGCGCGCATGCCGGTGGAATACAGCGTACCCAGTACCGCACGATGCTTCAGGTTGACCGTCGAGTCTAACAATCTCACTACTTCCTCGCGGCTCAGCACGGTGGGTAGCATCCGGGGGACCTTCGGATTCGCCGCTTTCTCCACCACCCAGGGCTGATAGAGCACCTTCGAGTAGAGAAACTTCAAGGCGCACAGATCCAGCCCTAGAGTTGACCAAGCCACTTCCTTTTCCTTGAGCAAATGCAGCTGATAAGCGCGGATTTCTTCCGCCCCCAGCTTGGCGGGAGACTTGCCGAAGTGCCGGGCGAAGCGCGCGACAGCAGCGATGTAGGTGCGTTGCGTTTCAGGCGAGTAGTTGCGGAGCTGCAATTCCTCCAGCATCCGTCTTCGTAATTCGGTCATTCAAACCTCCTCTCAGAAGTTGAATAATCCGAATCGCGGTGGAATGCCAGCGGTTACCTGCCGCGCAGCGGCTTAGTACAAACGCCCTTCCACACCAGCACGCAGCCCGCTCCAATGCAGTGCGCCAGTTGATGGCTAGGCGACTTACGGGGAGTAATCCTCGGCCGTTGCACAGCCACATGGTCACAGCCGAAGGGCGTTGATCAAAGCGGAGAGCGCGGCTGGCTGCTGGCGCCGACTCGGGTAGTAGAGAAAGAAACCAGGGAACGGCTGGCACCAATCCTCCAGCACGCGGATGAGCTCTCCGCTCGCGAGTTGCGCTGCTACGCGCTCGTCTGACACGAAGGCAAGGCCGATGCCATCAATCGCAGCGCGAACCAAGGTCTCCACGTCATCAACTATGAGAGGCCCGTTCACCGCAACGGACAGAGATTTTTTGCCCTTGTCGAACTCCCACCGGTACACGCCGGCGGACCCATGTCGAAAGTTGATGCATTTGTGGCGGAGCAGGTCATGCGGAGTTTTCGGCTTTGGATGCGACTTAAAGTATGCCGGGGCGCCCACGATGGCCGCCCGATGGTCCTTGGACACCCGGACCGCGATCATGTCCTTCTGAATGTATTCGCCGAAATGGATGCCTGCATCGATGCCTCCAGCAACAATATCCATGCGGCTGTCGTCGGTAGTAACTTCGAGAACCACGTCCGGATAATCGCGCGTAAACTTCGCCAGTTTCGGTCCAAGCATCGTGGTTCCGGCAAGCCGCGGCACGAGCAGCCGCACGCGGCCCGCGGGTTTGTCGCGTAAGCCGGAGAGCTGGTCCAGGGCATCCTGGATATCGGTGAGAGCCGGGCGCAACCGCGCGAGGAGTTGCTCTCCTGCGTCCGTCGGCGCAACGCTCCGTGTCGTCCGCGAAAGCAGGCGTACCCCTATGCCCTCCTCCAGTCCCCGAATCGCGTGGCTCATGGCAGAGGGAGAAACGCCCAGCCGTTTGGCGGCCCGTGTAAAGCTGCGCTCCTCCGCTACGGCAAGGAACGCGGCAAGAATGCTGAGATCATTTCGTTCCATTTGTGAATTATACTCACAAGCCCTTGTATTTTATACATACTGCTCAAAAACGCGATTCGGCAGTACCTTGGGATTGAGGGACACGAAGAACGGCTGGTAAAGGCAAGAAGTGAAGGAGATACGATGCAAAAACGCAAATTAGGGAAAAGCAACCTGGAAGTTTCGGCCATCGGCCTCGGCTGCATGGGAATGAGTTGGTCATATGGGCCGCCCAAGGACAAGAAGGAGATGATCGCCCTCCTCCGCGCCGCCGTGGAGCGAGGAATCACGTTCTTTGATACGGCGGAAGTGTACGGGCCGCTCACAAACGAAGAACTCGTGGGCGAAGCCCTCGCACCGTTCCGCGGCAAGGTCGTGATCGCCACTAAATTCGGATGGGAGGCCAATCCTGGCGATGGGAGCAGGTGGAGCGCATTAAACAGTCGACCGGAACACATCAAGCAGGTTGCCGAGGCTTCGCTTCTGCGCCTGAGGGTCGATGTGCTCGACCTGTTCTACCAACATCGCGTCGATCTGAACGTGCCGATCGAAGATGTGGCGGGAGCGGTGAAAGAGCTCATTCAGGAAGGCAAGGTCAAGCATTTCGGTCTGTCGGAGGCAGGAGCGCAAACCATTCGTCGCGCCCATGCCGTTCAGCCCGTCACTGCCCTGCAGAGCGAGTACTCCCTCTTTTGGAGGCAGCCAGAACGGGAGATCCTGCCATTGATTGAGGAGCTGGGGATCGGATTCGTTCCGTTTAGCCCACTCGGCAAGGGTTTCCTGACGGGCAAGATCACGGCCGAGACGAAGTTCGACAGCTCAGATTTTCGCAGCACCATCCCGCGCTTTAGCGACGAGAATCGGAAAGCGAACCAAGCACTGGTGGACTTGCTCACGACATTTGCGGAACAGAGGAAGGCGACACCTGCGCAGATCGCGCTCGCCTGGCTGCTTGCGAAGAAGCCATGGATCGTTCCGATCCCGGGTACAACGAAGCTCAATCGTCTTGAAGAGAATCTCGGAGCACTGAATGTCGAACTGACGTCCGAAGATCTCTCGGCCATCGAAAGTGCCTCCTCACACATCAAGCTCGAAGGGGCGCGTTATCCGGAATTTCACGAGAAGCTAGTGGGCCGCTAAGCGGCATCAGGAGTAGACAAGATGAAGACGATCCTCTTTGGAATCCTTGTCATGCTTGTGACAGTCTGCGGAGTTTCGCAGACACACTCGGCGGAAAAGAAAGGCTCGGGCTCTGACAGGGAGAGATTGATCGGCGCGTGGCACCTCGCGTCTATAGCAGGCCCGGATGGAAAGCCGGTGACAACCGGTGTGCTCGGCATGCTGATCTACACCCGCGATGGCCACATGTCGGTGCAGCTCATGTACCCCAAGTCTGCGAGTGCTCTGTCCAATGAGTACGTCAAGAACGGCTACGAGGCTTCCTTCGGTAGCTTCGACCTAAACGAGGCGACTCACACGGTGACTCATCACGTCCAGGGGTCGAATACTGGCGACCTTCTTGTCGGCAAGGACTTGCCGCGCGTCTACCAGTTCAGGGCGGACGGACACTTGGTTATCAGGTCGGCCCGCCCGGACGAACACTGGTCAGTTACATGGGAGCATTACTGACCACAAGTTGTGAAAAAAAGGACCATGAGACAGGGAGATAAGGTATGGATTCAAATCCACCTCGTTCCGCGCTGACACTTGAGGAAATACGCATGGTTTCGCCGGCGCTTGAGAAATACACCCAAATCGCGATCAGCGATGACTTATGGACGCGTCCCGATCTATCGCCACGAGACCGCGGCATCGTGACCGTCGCTGCCTTGATCGCCCGGAATCAGACGATCGGGATGCTGCACTATTTCAACCTGGCGCTGGACCATGGCGTAAAACCAAGTGAGATCTCAGAGATCATTACCCATCTTGCGTTCTACTCCGGCTGGCCGAACGCCTTTTCTGCGGTTGCGATTCTGAAGGATCTCTTTGCGCAGCGGAGGATTGGACTTGATCAGCTTCCTACAGCATCGCCTGAGCTTCTTCCGATCGATGAAGCCGCCGAGGCCAAACGCGCAACACAGGTTCAGCAGGATTTCGGCCTCGTGGCGCCTGGCGTTGTGCAGTACACCCGCGACCTGCTTTTTCGTGACCTATGGTTGCGTCCTGCCTTAACGCCTCGGGACCGTAGTCTCGTCACGGTCAGCGCGCTCATCGCCTCAGGCCAAGTCGTGCAGGTTACTCATCACCTCAATCGAGCAATGGATAACGGCCTGACCAAACCTCAGGCATCCGAGGTGCTGAGACAGCTCGCTTTCTATGCGGGTTGGCCGAATGTTTTTTCGGCTATGCCCGTCGTCAAAGACGTATTTGAAAAGCGGCCCGATTAACGGGCAGGGAGAAGTCAAAACATGCCTCACGTCGTCGTCAAGCTCTGGCCTGGAAAATCAGAAAAGCAGAAAGCACGTCTCGCAGAAAAAATCGCCCAAGACATCATGGACGTTTTGAACTACGGAGAGGAGTCCGTTTCAGTCGGATTCGAGGAAGTTACATCCAAGGACTGGCGAGAGCAGGTCTACAAGCCGGACATCAAGGACAAATGGGACAAGCTCTACAAAAAACCTGGATACGAGATGTGAAGGCTGCGGCCGGCTACCTGAAAGGCAGGAGATAACCATGAAAGGCGCTGTTCTTTACGGACCCCGCGACGTGCGTTTCGAAGAACGTAGCACGCCGAAGATAATTGAGCCGACTGACGCCGTTATCAGGATATCGGCGACCTGCGTATGCGGGTCCGACTTGTGGCCATATCGCGGCATTAACGCTATAATCCAGCCAACCTCGATGGGCCATGAATACTGCGGCATCGTCGAGGAAGTCGGAAGTGCGGTGACGACGTTCAAGACCGGCCAGTTCGTCATCGGTTCGTTTTTCGCCTCCGACAATACCTGTCCCCACTGCAAGGCCGGCTATCAGTCGTCCTGCCAGCACAAGGAGTTTGTTGGTACCGCACAGGCGCCGCTGCTGCGGGTCCCGCTCGCGGACGGCACGCTTGTGGCGACGCCGGAGGTACCCCCTGACGACCTAATCCCGAGCCTGCTGGCGGCCTCCGACGTCCTGGGTACCGGCTGGTTCGCCGCCGTTGCTGCGAACGTCAAACCGGGCGCGACAGTCGCGGTCGTCGGTGACGGCGCGGTCGGCCTGCTGGGTGTGCTCTCTGCCAGACAGATGGGCGCTGGCCGGGTCATTGCGATGAGCCGTCACGCGCCGCGCCAGAAGCTCGCCCGCAAATTCGGCGCGACCGATATCGTGAGTGAGCGCGGTGACGAGGCGGTGGCCCGCATTAGGGAATTGACCAAAGGCATCGGTGCTGACTCCGTGCTGGAATGCGTCGGCACACAGGAGTCGATGATGCAGGCTATCGGGTCCACGCGGCCCGGTGGGTACATCGGCTATGTCGGTGTGCCGCACGGGGTCGAGCTCAACGGCGAGAAATTGTTCTACGCCCATGTCCACCTTCATGGCGGCCCGGCTCCGGTGCGGCGCTTCCTGCCCGAGCTGATCGATCTGGTGTGGAACCGAAAGATCGACCCCGGCAAGGTCTTCGATCTGACTCTGCCGCTCGACCAGGTCGCGGAAGGCTACCGCGCGATGGATGAGCGCCGCGCTATCAAGGCGTTGCTGCGCCCGTAAAAGAAGGAGCACGTACAAATGACCGCATGGTCGAAAGAAAAATTGCAAAAGATTGTAAAGGCGGATGACTTGCATATTGCTCCATTCTGCGACGACGGCAAAACCTATGGCACACCGACGTGGATTTGGTCCGTCGCAGTTGGCGACGCGCTCTACGTCCGCGCTTACAGTGGAATCGAGTCTCGCTGGTATCAGGCCGCGCTGAAGCAGAATGCAGGCCGGATCATCGCCGCCGGCATGACGAAAGAAGTGACCTTCGAGCCGGTCGACGGCCCGATCAACGACAGCATTGATGACGCCTACCGGGCAAAGTACGACACGAGTGAGTACCTGAGCCCTATGATCAGCGCCCGCGCCCGCTCGGCGACTATGAAAGTCATGCCGCGCGGCGTAACGCCGCATTGAGGGTAGGAGTCGGTGTCGATGCACAGAGCCGAAGCGGAGTGTCTGCCGATGTATGCCAGAACCAGTGAGGAGCCGCTGGCGGCCAGTCCCGTGGTCGCAAAGTTGTCGCCGATCGTGGGTGCGGTCTCAAAAGGAGACGAACAATTCGAACCCACAACAATAGAGGTTAATCATGGAAATTAAGAGATGTGGTTCGCGACCCTCTGGAATAGGACCAGCGGAGTATTTCACGGGAACGGTCCGAGTCGATCCGCTATTCGAGGCGGTCGATCCCGCGCGTGCTCGCGGTGCGAGCGTCACTTTCGAACCCGGCGCCCGAACGGCGTGGCATACGCATCCGCTTGGGCAGACGCTGCTCGTTACATCCGGTGTTGGCCTTGTCCAGCGATGGGGCGGCCCGGTCGAAGAAATCCGGCCGGGCGATGTCGTCTGGTTCGAGCCTGGAGAGAAGCATTGGCACGGCGCAAGCCTGACTGTGGCGATGACCCACATCGCCATTCAGGAGGCTCTCAACGGGAAAGTCGTCGACTGGATGGAACAGGTCAGCGACGACCAATACGGGAAGCAATTCTGAAAGCTTTTGAAATGTGAAATGCAGCGTTCGCGGCAATGCCCAAACCACCGATCTGCAAGCCCTGGGAGTCCTTGCGACAGATTAGGAACGAGAAACGTTAGTGCTGTATCGGAAGCGCGCCGGTGAAAAAGCGGTGGAGTCGCGCGAGAGCTCCAACGGCGCGCTTTCGATACAGCCGTTTGAACGAAGCCGCGTCACGAGGCTATGGGATTTGAATCGTGTTTCCCGTGCTGGGTAGGAGGGTGGTGCAGGAGAAAGGCGTGTGGGACGGAGGGCGCAACGAGGCGGAAGAGGTGATTGGAGTGTAGATCCACCTCGATATGCAACGATGGAGCAGCCATGCATGAGTACTGCAGGCCCCGAGAGGCACACGAAGAATGTGGCGCGGAAGGCCCTGAGTCTTCTCGGAATGACCGCGAGGGTCTCATGCGTTTCTCGCCAGGGGAATGGGTGGAGAACGGAGGGTGATTTGGGCTGCGCTTAATCGCTCCAAGATGATCATAGGGCCGCCGCACTGAGGACAGTTCCAGGGAGAAGTAGAAGGCGAGGTGGTGGACGAAACCTCCCCGTCCAATGGCGTGGGTGGTTGAGCCAGGGGCGAACCCGTCGCCGATCCCCGGAGCCGGAAACAGAGGGGTAGAAGTCGAGCGCGACGGCGATGGGCCAAGAAGCCGAAGTGGCGGATGCGCACGAAGCGTGGGGGAAGCATGTGGAGCAGAAAGCGACGCAAGAACTCGTCGACGGAGAGGGTCATGAGGCGCTGCCGGTTGCCGTGGGTGGAGTCTCTCCAGCGGAAGGTGACCTGGTCGCCGGTCAGGGAAACGAGGCGAGGGTTGGAGATGGCGGAGCCATGGGTGTAGGCGCCCAGGTAGTGGAGGACATACTGGGGCCCGCCGAAGGGCGGTTTGCAGTAGACGATCCAATCCCGGCGGAAGAGTGGGCGCAGGAAGGCAGAGAAAGCCTTCGCTGAGGCGAGCGGCTTCAACTGGCCGTGGAAGCCCAGTTGGCCCTCGGCGAAGGCATGTTTCAGAGCGGCGACGAACTTGCCCCGAAAGACCCGAGCCAGAACGGGGATGGGAAGAAAGAAGCGGCGAGGGGCACTGAGCCAGCGGTTGTGGTCCGGGGAGAGTCCGCCGGCGGGGACCACACAATGGACATGAGGATGATGCTCCAGCTTCTGGTTCCAGGTGTGGAGGACACTGAAGAAGCCGATCTCGGCGCCCAAATGCCGGGGATGGCGAGCGACTTCGAGCAGGGTTTGGGCGCTGGCGCGGAACAGCAGATCGTAAAGGAGCTTTTTGTTCTGCAAAGCCAAGGGTGCCAGAAGATGAGAAAGGGTGAAGACCACGTGCACGTAGCGGGTGGGCAGGAGTTCCTGCCGACGCGCCTGCAACCAGCGGTCGCGGGCCTGAGCCTGACACTTGGGACAGTGTCGATTTCTGCAGGAGTCGTAGGAAATGGCGCGATACCCGCAGCGGGAACACTCATCGCGGTGCCCGCCGAGCGCGGCGGTGCGGCAACGCTCGATGGCCGCCAGGACCTTGCGGTGCCGGGCGGTCAGCCAGGAGCGACTGCGTTCGATGAATTTCTGCCCCGCCACGCGGATGAGACCGGCCACCTCCAAGGGTGGCCGGTTCATCTAGGCATCTCCCGGGGGCTCGTTTTTCTTCCCCGTGGCCGACAGCACCAACGCGTCCAGGGGACCGGCCGTGGCGTTGAGATGGCGGGTGGAAAGGTGCAAGTACTGAGTGGTCTCTTTCAGATCATGGTGGCCTAACAGGATCTGAATTGTGCGCAGGTCCGCACCGGCTTCGAGAAGATGTGTGGCGAAGCAGTGGCGAAGCGTGTGCGGATGCACACTTTTCTTGAGCCCGGCACGCTGCGCCGCATAATAGCATGGGTGCCAGAGAGTCTTGGTGCCGATGGGCTGTGGGGCGGTGTGCCAACGGTTGCCAGGGAAAAGCCAGACTTTCGGCTTGAGCCGGCGCCCGTGCTCGCGTAAGGCTGCGAGCAGGGCAGGGCTGAGCATCACGTCCCGATCGACACGGCCCTTGCCGCCTTGAATGTGGATGACCATGCGCTGGCTGTCGATATCCCGGACTTGGAGCTGCGCCACCTCGGCGCAACGCGCGCCGGTAGCGTAGAGGGTCATCAACAGGATGCGATAGAAAGGAGTGGGAGCGGAATTAATGAACTGGGTGACTTCTTCCTGACTCAGCACCGTCGGCAGGCGACGCACCTTCTTGGGGTAAGGGGTTTCGTCCATCCCCCAGCGCTTCTTGAGGGTCTTGAGGAAGAAGAAGCGTAGCCCCGCCAACCGCTGCGTCACACTGCTCGCATCCAGCTTCCGCACGCGGAACAGATACGCTTGGTATTCACGCACGTGTTCGGGGCGCAGTCGGTCGGGAGAGCGGTGGAAGTAACGGGCGAAATCGGTGACCGCACGGAGATAGCAACGGGTCGTACCCTGAGAGTAATTACGACGCTCGAGTTCTTCGAGCATCATTTGGCGTAAACGGGTCATAGGGAACCTCCTTATGACCCGACAATATCCGATCAGGGCAACCACTGAACTCCACGCACGCGAAGCGTCCGCCGCCCAGCGGCTTTGTTCAAACGCCCTTCCACACCCAAATCCATTCACGCAGACGAACCCAGTTCTTCCAACTCTGCCAAACCAGGGACCGAAGGCTGGAAACTCTTATAGTGGGCTGGGAACGGGCCGGACCGCCTGAACATCATTCGCAGGCTTGTCGAAGCTTGCTTACTTCGCCTCATCCCAACAAACCGTGTGTTACTCAAGTGGCAGGATGTCGGCGTTGAAAGGTCACACCGGTCTGCGCACGACGCAAATGCGTGCGATTGTGACCGGGATGTACGGAATCTCACAACTTTTCGGGTTGCCGACCAAATGCAGTGCCCTTGCTGGAGATTCAGCACGATTCTAACGCCGTTCACCAAAACGACGCTCTGCTGTATCAGGTCATGGTTGGCGTCGGCGTCCGCAAGTGACGAAATGGATTGAGGGGACAGATGGACTCTATCGCCTCGGGTGAGGGCGAAGCCGATCGAGAGAATTCGTCGAGGAGCGTGATATCGACGAGGTGAGTTGCGGACCTTGACTTCCTCACTCAGGCTCTCAGATACTCTTTCAATGCCACCATGTTGTTGTGTTCCGTGTCGTGGGCGGTATCGATGGAAACGCTTTCACTTGCGGTGGCACAAAACCTCGGTCGGGTCATGGACGGCTTTGGGACGGAAATGTCAAGTTTTTGTGCAATAAAACCTGACACATGGAAGGGAACACACCAATAGCGTCTGGGGAAAATTCCAACCCACATCCCAACCCACAAAACTCGATGTCTTGTACGACTTCCGCGAACTTTGGCAGTCCCCGCGGTGTTATAAGTTGTTGAAAGACCTATCCTTGAAAGATTGACACGGCAGAGGTCGGGGGTTCGAGTCCCCACGAGCCTACCATAATGTCCAACAACGTAGCCTCATAGGCAGCCGCTTGCAAAGCTCCAAGAAGCTCCACAATTCCGTGATAGCTCGTTCCCTCCGAATTCGCTCGCCGGGGCGGGGTTGGGCGTTACGGAGTAACTTACCGGCCGGTCGGTAGGTAGAGGCTTCACCAGACAAACGCGCCACTTACATCGTATAGCCGCCGGACTCGGAACGCCGCAGGCCCGCGCTTTCGCGTCCTTCCCGTCCTGCCTGCTGCATGACCTCGTGCGGAACATCAGGCTTCGACCATGAAACAGACGCCGGGCGTTGGGTCAGCCTGCTGCATGGCCTCGTGCGGAACATCAGGCTTCGACCATGAAACAGACGCCGGGCGTTGGGTCAGCCTGCTGCATGACCTCGTGCGGAACATCAGGCTTCGACCATGAAACAGACGCCGGGCGTTGGGTCAGCCTGCTGCATGGCCTCGTGCGGAACATTTGGCTTCGACCATGAAACAGACGCGGGGCGTTTCGTCAGCCTGCTGCATGACCTCGTGCGGAACATCAGGCTTCGACCATTAGACAGACGCCGGGCGTTTGGTCAGCCTGCTGCATGACCTCGTGCGGAACATCAGGCCTCGGGCATGAAACAGACGCCGGGCGTTTGGTCAGCCTGCTGCATGACCTGGTGCGGAACATTTGGCTTCGACCATGAAACAGACGCCGGGCGTTGGGTCAGCCTGCTGCATGGCCTGGTGCGGAACATTTGGCTTCGACCATGAAACAGACGCGGGGCGTTTCGTCAGCCTGCTGCATGGCCTGGTGCGGAACATCAGGCTTCGACCATTAGACAGACGCCGGGCGTTTGGTCAGCCTGCTGCATGACCTCGTGCGGAACATTTGGTTTCGACCATTAGACAGACGCCGGGCGTTTGGTCAGCCTGCTGCATGACCTGGTGCAGAATATCAGGCTTCGATCATCAGCAGGCTGATGAAAAATGTCATTCTGAGGAGCCCCTTCACTGCGCTCAGGGTAAACTGCGGCGACGAAGAATCTCGGAAGTGTTTGATTCTTAAAATGCTGAGATTCTTCGCTGCCATGAAAATAGCCGGAGCGCCCGTTAAAAACAAATGACTTAGTCGCCAGCACTGGACCCCCGCTTTCGCGGGGGTGACGGTCATTCCCGCCCCGTTGTCGTTCCCGCGAAAGCGGGAACCCACGGGGTAAACTCCAGCGGGAATCCAAGCCATTTTCACGCATAGTGGCGAGCCGAAGGCTCATGAAATCTTCGCTCCGAATGACAGTGCAACCGACTTTTTCATCAACCCGTAGGACAGACGCCGGGCGTTTGGACTGCCGGGGCTGTTCTTCGAATCTCGCCTGCTGCCGCCTGATCCACCCGAGTTTGCCGACTACCGCCAGCCGCACGGCCTCATCGTTCAATGCCAGAGGCGCGGCCACCCGCTTGCGCTTGGGTCGGGCGCTGGCTGCGATGAGTTGCGTGATCCCGCGCCTGCGGGACCATAACGCGCCGACAAACGTAAGGTCGTCAGTTGTCAGTCGTCAGTGGGCCACTCACAGGAAGTCGACAGTTGACCGCCGCCTGGCTGCTAATTCTTACTGTGAACTGTTAACTGTGGACTGTGAACTTCTTGAGACAAGTCTACAGTTGACAGTTGAGAGTCGACAGTCAGTCCGTCCTGTTAGCTGTAAACTGTGAGCTCTTTGAAGAGGTCTACAGTTGATAGTCGACAGTCAACAGTCAAGGCGTTTTAGTCCTTACTCTGAACTGTAAACTACGGACTGTGAACCGGTTTGAAGACTGTGAACTTCTTCGAGAGGCATCGAGTCCGAAGCGCTGCTCATTCTGCTTGACAAGGAAGGAATCTGCGCGTCCTCCGGTTCGGCGTGGCTCGCTGATTCCGACGAGCCCTCGCACGTGATCAAGGCGATGACGCCCGAATCCGCCGCCTCGCGGCAGATGATACGGTTTTGGCTTGATTCGGACATCGGCTAAAGGAACAATGGCGCGTAAAGCGCCGAGAGCTCCGCCAATCGGGTGGGCCGTAACGTTTCGAATTCCTTCTGAAGGATCTTGCCGTACTTCCATACTGTCCCGGAGAGCTTCGACGCATTCTCGCACCACTGAGTTGCGGCCATATCTTTGCGCGGCACCTGAACGGTTTCCTGACCCTTTGTTTCGAGCAGCCAATGGCCCCCTTTATCATCCACCGCAACGAAGTCTGGGTAGTACGACTTCAGGTTCATTGCCGCATCGGTATATTCGATAGCGAAGCCGAAAGCTTGGGGGAGTTTGGCGAAGGCGCGAACGTCGAGGGCGTTGTCCAAAAATTTGGCAAAGTTCCTTTCGAAGTCGTTATCGCAGGGCACCAAGTTGAAGACAGTCTTTCGCCCCTCCCACACCGGGCGCGACCAGGGAAACGGCTGGCAGGTGGAAAGCATCCTCGCCGGTTCGAGCAGTGTCGGCGTTTGCTCTTCGACGGTCAATTCGAGCAACGCCTTCTTGAAAACATCGACGCAGATGTAATGGGCGACTGGCGTGCCCATAGCCTTTACCATAACCGGATCGTTTAAGTCGGCCCAATGCCCGTAGGCTTTTTCTTCAAAGAACTCGCGCACCTTCGGCGCCAAGGCCGCGAATTGAGAAGGCAGTTTCACGGCTTCGGCGATACGCCGCGCGTAATAGCCGATCACTTCCTGCGCGGTCTGCGGCTCCGGGATGGTGTAATCGCGCTCCACTTCCTTTTTCAGTGTAATGATGTCGTACCCTTCGTAGCGAAACGTCTTGGTGCGAGGGTCATCTTCGCTCATCGGCAGGACGATAGTCTTGAACCCCATCACATCTAATCCTGCGATTTCCTCTGCTAGACTCTTCTTCCGTACCAGCGAAGGCGTCAAAACGGGCAAACCAATGTCAAACTCTTTGCGGTCTTCCATGGGCATGATGGTGACGATGTGCAGTTTGTCTTTGCCGAGCTCGAAGCTTTCCAGCTTCAGGTCTTCGAGTTTTTCCAAATCATCCACGAATTCCAGGAAAGCGTTGTTGCCGATAATATCCACGCGTTCGGTGTAAGTGGTCGGAATCTCGCGAAACATCAGGCGCAGGCCGCGTCCAATGGTTTGCTCGGGCAAAATATTGGCCTTGGCGGTGTACGGCCGCAAACCTACGACTACGGTCACGTTTTGCACGTCCCAGCCTTCACGAAGCATCAGGACACTCACGATGGCGTTGATGGGGCTCTCCTGCTGGTCAACGTTTCGGACCGCTTTACGGGCATCATCCAGGTCTCTCTTGCTGACCTCTCCTGACTTGTCGGTGTGAATCACCTGCGTTTTCTCGTCCGCGAATTCGGGCTGATACTTTGTGCGCAGCCAGTCGGCCACATCCTCCGCATCTTCGGTGGTATTCAGCATGATGAAGAGCACCGGCTTCTTTTTGAGAGGTTTCAGTTGCCCGCTGTATTCGCGCCAGCGTTCCACTCCTGCGGTCAGGTAGGGTTTGTAACGGACGCTCGCGTAGTCGGACTTAGCCTCGGTAATTTTGGCAATGCCCTTCATGGGACGTTTCACAATGCCGTCGATTATGGCCTGCTTGAGCGGATAGTCGAAAATCGTCCACGGAAAGATGGCTCCCTTTTGAAAGCGAGGAGTGGCGGAGAAATCGAGTTGAGCCGTGAGCGGCGTTTTGGCATGCAGCCTGCGAATCACCTTGTTCCACTCGTTGTCTTCCTCGTGCGTGTGGTGGGCTTCGTCGTTGATCACCAGGAGGTTTCCCGCCCGAAGGGCAATGCGGTCGCCAAAGTCGGTCAATTCAAGTTTTTGGGTGGGTGGCTTTGGGCCAAGCATTTCCGTCATTACTTCCGGCTCCTCTTCGCCGGACCGATCGGGCCGTTCGTAGAATTGCTGGATGTTGGTGAGAAATAGCGTGCCCTCAGCGTGTGCCTTCTCGCCCTCGTCGCGCATCACGCAGTCAAAGTCCCAGAATATTTCAAGCTCCTTGGGAATTACGGGGTCGGCGCGGAAGATTCGCCCGCCCGCGAAGTCCGTTTTTAGCCGCTCCAACACAATCACGTTGGGTGCGATCAGCAGAAACGTTTTGGCATAGTCGTTCGAGACCTCGTCGGCTTCGCGTGCCGCGTTCAGGAATTGCCAAGCCACGGCCAGCGCCATGACCTTAGTCTTGCCGCTGCCCGTCGCCATCTTGATGCAGTAACGGGCGAAGTCGTCGTAAGGCGGCAGCCGTAAGTCGCGTGTATTCTGCGCATACCGCAGCAGGAGGTCTTTGCGTGTTCGGACCTTCTCGAACTCCCAGACGAATATCAGCGTCTCAATCGCTTCCTGCTGGGACTCGTGGTATTTGAAAGGAAGTCCGGTCCGCAGTTTGTGGTGAGCAATAAACCAGTAGTTGAGCAGGGTGCGTGTGGTGTCGGTGATGCCCTTGTAGCCGCCCGCCTTCCAAGCCTTCACCGCCTCGCGCAGCGCTGGGACGCAGGGCGCCGTGCGCAGCCGCGCCGTGATGTCCAGCAATTCACTCTGGCTCGGGTCAGCGGGTTTGGTTTTCCGGCGTGGCATGGAAAACTTTCCGGCCGTCCACTCCTCACGGCTGGGCGGCGGCGCCAAAACCGATTCTGCGCCGGGGCTTTGCCGGCGGCGTCATGAGTTCCCGGATGGCGTCAAACACCACCCTGAATTGCGTGTCGTATTTCATTTCCATCTCGTCCAGGCGGCGGGCCAGATCGCGATTCGAGGCCAGCATTTCCCTCAGCTTGACGAAAGCGCGCATGATCGCAATGTTGACGTGAACGGCGCGCCCGCTTCGCAGCACGCTGGAAAGCATCGCCACGCCCTGTTCTGTAAAAGCAAGGGGAAGATAGCGCCGCCCGCCCCTCCGATTTGAGGTCACAATTTGTGACCTCGAGTTTGAGGTGCCAAAATGGCACCTCAAACTCTCGAATTCGCTCGCCGTGAGCTCGAACATAAAGTCCCCAGGGAAGCGTTCGATATTGCGCCGTACAGCCCGGTTAAGGGCTTTTGTTTCCACCTCATATAGCTCGGCCAAGTCCGCGTCCAAAATAACTCTTTGTCCGCGAACCAATAGAATTCGCCGCTCGACGCGCTCCGCCGGAATCGCCAGATTTGAGGTCACAGTTTGTGACTTCAAATTCCTCACACTTACTCTCCTCTTGAAGATCAAATTTCTGTGAGCGCTCATGGAAGCGCGACGGAATTGAGATCGCAATTTGCGATCTCAAACTTGAGGCGCCAAAATGGAACCTCAAACCTTAAAACAGCTTTGAAATCATAATTTGTGATTTTAATTCTTTCTTCCCTCACTATCCGCTTCAGTCCCAAGAAGCCTGTGCGTCGAAAAGAAGGGCAACAATCATGAGGTCGCAGTTTGCGACCTCATCTCACATCGACCTCCAACGTCTTTGTCGTGTCGTTTCCCAGGATGTCGATGACCTTCACCACAATCGTGTATTTGCCCGGCTCGGGATAGAGGTAATTTACGTTCAGTGAAATCTTCGGGTCCTTGCGCGTGCGGTACGATTGCCACTGGTTGTGGAACGTATCGTTCTTGTAGTCCCAGTCCACAGCCCAGTAGTCCACCATCTGGCTCCAATGCTTAATGGCCTTGCGAACTTCCTCCGGGACATCGTCAGTGGGGATAACGAAATCGCTCAGCTCGAGGGTGACTTCCCGCTTCTTGGCCTTCACGTCCACCGATAGCGCCCCCAGTTCGAAGAATTTGATGTCGCCCTGCTCGACGGCTTTCTTGTCCAGGGCCTCGTGAGGAATCTTCTTAAACGCCACGTTCACGCGCGATTCGGCCGCCACCTGCTTTGCCGTCTCGTTGAGCTCCAGCGCGAATTCCCAACCCAGGATATCGACTCCGGCTTTCTCCGGGGCGTCTTTCCCTTTCCCCACCGCCTTCCACACCTCGGCAGCGATAGCCTTCACGTCGGCCAGCGTCACCGGCGCATCGACCGCGCCAACGTGTACCATGCGCCCGGCCTTTGCGCCATGCAGCCAAGTGCGGCCCGTGATCGGCGTCGCGTGATACAGGTCGAGAATGAATTTGCGATAGGCCAGTTCTTTGGAGTGCGGCGACCTGTCGCCGCTTTCTAAAGCGGAAGGGGGCTCCCGCACTCCAAATTCCGCGGCTTGCCACGCCTGGCGTTCGTATTTGCCGAGGTTTTGCACCACAAATGGCCGCACGTTCGGAATCCCCAGCAGTCGCTTGCGCGTGGTGTGAATGGCGAAGCGGCCCAGGTCGCAGGCAATCCAGCGGCGGTTGAGTTTTTCCGCCACCGCCGCCGTCGTCCCGCTGCCCACAAAGCAGTCGAGGACAAGGTCGCCTTTGTTGCTGCTGAGTTTCAGAATGCGCTCCAGGAGCGATTCCGGTTTTTGGGTGTCGTAACCCGCGCGTTCGGCAGCCTGGCTCTGGATGGGCTTGATATCCAGCCAGATGTCCTGCAAAGGGACGCCCGGCATTTCATCTAGGTATCTCTTCTGCGCTGGCACCGTACCGGGACTGGTTTGCACTATTCGCCCCTGCTTGTAGAGCTCCTTCATTTTCTTCTCGGAGAAGCGCCAATAACGCGTGACCCCCAGGAATTCGTAATAAGGGTTGCCCTTCAGCGACCTTCCCGGTGCCGTGATGTCGCTAAGTCGGTACCGACGACCAGTCTGGGCTTCAACGTGTCGATAGAATGCATCGGTGTATGAATCGTCGTAGGGGGTGTACTGCACTTGCCAATGGTAGGATTCCGTCTTTGTGTATAGATAGATGATGTCATGCAATCGCCCGAGGTGCGCGGCACCTTGCGCAACATCGCTGTGAGCAGTTTGGCGCCTCCAGATAATCTGGTTGAGGTAACGGTCAGGGCCGAACACTTCATCCATGATCAGCTTGACCGGGTGAGCGATGTTCTGGCCAATGTGGACGTAAACGGTTCCGTCTTCTGCCAGCAACTCCCGAAGCAGAACGGCTGCCTCGGAGAACCATTGCATATATGAATCAAACCCTCTGCCCCACGTGTCCCTGTAAGCCTTCTGCTCGATAATGGAAGGCTCCTTCGCGAAGAAGGTCGTTTCGTCTTCGCCCCCGTCCGGATGCTCAGGAATGGCGGCCGTGTAGGAAAAATCTGCGCCGGTATCAAACGGTGGGTCGATGTAAATCAAATTCACCTTGCCGGCGAATTCGGGCAGGAGCGACGGCAGGACATATTTCTTGTCGCCCCAGATCAGCCGGTTGCGCCATTCGGTCTCGCGGCCCGCCGCAAAAATTTCGAGCGAGCGCTGGCGCTCCTGTGCGCTCTCGTTCACCGTTTCGATGGTCTGAAACGGCAGGGCAATCCGCACCGGCCCCTGCTTCTTGCCGTCCTTGTATTTCCCTTCCCAGATCAATTCGGTCATCAGGAGGTTCCTGTACGTTTGCTTATATAGCAGTTATTGTTCCTGCGCAAGTCCGATTAGGTGGGGGAAAATCAGTGTCCGCTGTATGGGCGTTCTTGGATCGTGCGACCCCGTTACGCGGGTCGTTGTTTCGGCTATCGCTGGAACGGGTAGAGCAAGGTCGGGGCGGGATTCTTCTCCCGCGTCTGCGGGATCAGGATGACAAATGGGACGGCGAAGAAGTCAGAGCGGGATTCCTCGCTTCGCTCGGAATGACAAAATGACAACTTTGGGCATGGGTTGTCTCAGTTCTTCGAGGCCGTGGCGGAGCGTTCGAGGTCGCCCTTGGGGACGTTGAGCAAGTCGTCGGAGAGGCCGTGGGCCGCTTTGCAGGAGATCACAGAGTCGGGAGCCCGCATTCAACGCGCCGGGGCTCGTTTGTAGCTGTGACTCCAGGGGCCAGCGATTCAATGAGGGCCTTCAGCGCGGGCCGGTGAGTGTGCTCGGTTGCATTCCCGGCTTGCAGCTCGCGCTCTATCTCTCGGCGGTATGTGTCGATCGGACTTGCAGCCATGCGTCTCTGCCGGAAGGCGTCCGGACGCTCGGAGATGATAGTTACCACGGGTGAAACGACGGGGCAATACTTATTTGGGAGTGTGGGGCGGGCAGACGGTCGAGCGCCAAGGCCGGCTGCCTTTTTCTCGCTCTGAAGCCAACGGGACCGGGGTGGGTCACGCCGCTAACGCTTCCAAATGCACGCCATAGACCACGCGCCTCTGGCTTTGCAAAGGCCGGCGCCAGACCACGCGCGCGTGAACTTCAGTTTCGTTCTCTGCCGGAGAGCAGGCCAGAGTCAGCCTGATGATTTCGCCGACCGCCATCAGCTTATCGCAGATGAAGCACACGCCGGTCTTGGACAAGTTCTCACTTTTCACAACTTGTTCCCCGCCAGGCTCCTTGCGCGTGCGCACTGGCAGTTTCACCGTCGTACGCGCGGCGCGACGCCTTTCCGGCTGTGGAGATGGAGCACCGCTCGCCAGACGTTGGGAGGCGCGAGCATCGCCTGTCTGGGCGTCCGCAAAGCCGAAGCGCCACTCCCTCGCGACCCCGCATTTGGGACACGGTCGTGTGAGCGAAGAGCGGGCGACCAGCGATCGGTAAACGTCAAGGGCGAGGGACGCCAATTCTCGATCGTGACATATCGAACACTCAAGCAGCGCGTCGACCCTCTCTGCGGCGGGCGCCGTCAGAGTTTCGGGAAACAGAATGCCCCAGAAGTTCACGATCGACTCCAGGCACTCGACGACGCACTCTGACTCGTCGCTGAGCGAATCGCTGGTCTGCGCCACTACTCGAAAAGGACACGACAACTGGCTTTGGAGATTGATGATCCTGATCTGGTCATTGGAGCCCACGGAGTGGTTCAACCGGATGAGCGCTCCATTGCGACTAATCATCAGCGTGTAGGTGTCTTCCCTGAACCGCAGCCGACCGTCTGAGTCTGCTCCCTCCACCCGGATGGGGATTCGCAACAGAGCCCGCTCGCTGCGGCGACTCCAATCCTGCGTTGTTAAGCTGGACGGCTGACTCATATTCGTAGATCCTTGGCGGCAACTGTTGGCCGGGTGCCATTCTACCCTACCGGATACGGTTTCTCAAGCTGTGTCGCGAGGAAAACATTTATCGGCATCAAGCCCCCGCCGAAGGCTCTGCCGTTTTTCGACGCTCGTCGCATGGCGGCCCGCCGAATCCCAATGTGGCCGCAATTCCGCCAGGTTCGAGTCCGGGCCGAGGAGCCGACCCATCTCGATTTTCCTCAGTTCATTCCAACAACATTTGGCGCGGTGATGGGCAGACTCGCTTGCGGGCATTGCTTGCATTGCACTCTGAAGCCGCGG
>Ga0208563_1000963_pt1 | contig 21299 bp, 21 predicted proteins | sample June2015DPH_17_1_2_FD_184717 | JGI IMG/M metagenome (GOLD analysis project Ga0208563, IMG submission 184717) | Peatland microbial communities from SPRUCE experiment site at the Marcell Experimental Forest, Minnesota, USA - June2015DPH_17_150... | ecosystem: Environmental > Terrestrial > Soil >... | reverse complement strand
GCATGACTGAAGCTAAGAACAAGTAGAAATTCGTTATGTATTCCAAGCTTCAATCCTCCTAAATCAGCGTTTTAATCATTTTTACCATGCTTTGCTATAAGCCTTTCATGTTTCTGTATACAAAAGCATCAACTAAACACACTTTCAACCGCATTCTTTACCGCTGCAAAGGCTGTTCTGCATTCTGACTATTTCCCCGCTATCTTTGGCCTGAGCATAACTATCAAGCAACCTACCGTTCAACTCAAAAAACGTGTGTCCCCACGTAAAAATCGATAAAAGCTCAACTGCTTCCTGCTTGAAACCGGCAATGTACAATGCGGCAGCAATAGCTTCAGCAGTAGTCAACTTAGTTGCTTTGCCAAAATTAACAGGGTTGCCTGCGATGAGGATGGGCAAGCAGCGGCTGGTTCCCCTTACATGTCTCGACAAAACTTTCTGCGCATGCTCCCAACTGCAATCCAACGCGACCAAACCAAAATCTTCAACTCTTTGCCTGTCCGAAGGTGAAAATGCTATTTCAGAAAACGGATTCAGCACTATTGCTCTCTTTGGCAAAAACCTGGTTTTGGTAACAATCCTAGCTAATCCTCGGCGTTTCAGCCTTAGTCCAGTGCATTTTTTAGGGTCGCATTGCGCTGCATGGTAAATAGTAATTCTCAAAGATTTGGCTGCTGGTTTTTTAGGGTCACTTTCCACTTGGCTTGCGCACCTTCAAGTGACTCATCGGATCATCAAACACCCGTGGAATCCAATTAATAATGTCCGTAGCTACCATGTGAAAACCAATTTCACTCGCAACAAAATCGCCCGCAGCACCATTAACAAAGGCGCCAGCCACTGCAGCCTCAAACGGATCAACCTTCTGAGCCATTAATCCGCCAACGATGCCGCTGAGAACGTCGCCTGTGCCTCCGACAGTCATGCCCGGATTGCCCGTGAAATTCAACTTTACCCTTTCAGCATCGCATACAATGTCAACTTTGCCCTTTACCAAAACAACCGCGTTAAGTTTCTTTGCGGTTTTCTGCACTGCCAAAACGCGTTCTTCTTGGTTTTCAGGCAAAATTTCGCCTGTAAGTATCGCGTATTCACCGGCGTGAGGTGTAAGAACAAGCGGCACTTTTAGTGGTTTTTTGAACTTCGCGAAGGCTTTAAGTCCATCAGCATCCAAAAGCAAAGGTTTCCCAGCCTTCTCAACTTCTTCAACGCATAACTTGACAAAATCGATGGTTTCAGGGTTTAATCCTAAACCTGGACCCATCGCAACCGCATCAACCATACTCAAGTAGGGTTTTAGCGTTTCCATGCTGCTTGGCTTCAGATTGCTGCCCTCAAGTTTTATCGTTATCAAGTCAGGCGACATTGAGGAAATCGTGTAAGCCGTCTTTGCAGGAGCCGCAAGATAAACAATGTCCACGCCTGTTCGAAGAGCAGCCAACGAAACCAGCGTAGGCGCACCAGAGAAAACCTCGCTTCCACCAATAACGAGCAGACGCCCGAAATCACCCTTATGAGCAGACGGGCTACGCGGTTTTTTGGCAAGGTAAACGTCGCCTGGACCAGCATATTGTTCTATTTCTTGAGGCAAACCTATGTCTTTCACAACGAGGTCGCCAACGTACTTTTTCGCTTTCTTTAATCCCATTTTTCCCTTATGGAATGTAACCGTTAGGTCAGCTTTTACTGCGCTGCCTAAAACTTCACCCGTATCCGAATCTATGCCTGTTGGCACATCAACGGCTATTTTAAAAGCGCTTAACGAATTGATTTGTTCAACGACTTGAGATATTGGCGGCTTAAGTTTTCCTTTGGTTCCAGTTCCCAGCAAGGCATCAATGACAACGTCCGCAGTCACTTTCGGTACGGCAGAGCTGTCGGTTACTTCAAGCAGTGGAATTTTATCTTGCATTGACTGGAGAATGCACCAGTTTTTCATTGCCGCTTCATGACTAATGTCACGGCTTTTGCCAACAAGAATAACTGTCACATTGTAACCAGCTGCTAAAAGGTGTCTAGCCGCCACGAAGCCGTCACCACCGTTTCCGCCTAAACCGCAGAAAATAGCAATCTTCTTTTCGTTTGGGAAACGTTGGGTGGTTTCTTGGGCTATGTTGTGTCCAGCGTTTTCCATTAGTTGAAGCAGTGAGATGCCATAGTATTCAGCGTTGATTTCTAGGGCACGCATTTCCCTGCTTGTGATGAATGAGTTTTTGTTTTTTGCTTGCATTTTTGATGCCTTATTACTTTATTGTTACTGGTTAAAAGATAAGCCTATCCTTGAGTGGTATACGAAAGCATCAACAAAATATATTAAAAATGGCTCTTGCTTGGAAATTTCGGCTTAACAGAGCTGATTGCTGAAGAGAAGTTACTTGTTTTTTGGTCGGTAGTTTTTTCCTTTGTACTCTCTTGAAATTATCATGGTTGAAGTGACAAGAACGTTCGGTACGGTTCTGACTTTTTGCGAAACAAACTCTTCCAGCTTATCCAAACCATCGGTTGCTACCCGTGCTATTACATCGTATTCACCGAAAACAATGTCTGCCTGCATGACCTCGTCAAATTCGATGAGTTTTTGGGAGACATCCCTTTCAGTTCCTGAAGCAACCTTGAAAAGAACGTAGGCTAAAATCGCCATGTTTCCACCATTCCATTACTATCATAAAAGCTTAATTACTTTTCCATGGTTTTTGCAAACAGAAAAAAATTTATTTCATACCGTTCCATAGTTTACTGAGAGTTTTCAAAAGCAGCAATCTGTTTAAATGAAGATTCGTTAATTATTAAGTAGGTGTTTTGTTTGAAAAAAAACTATAACATAACAAGTTCTGACGCCCTTTTGATAACTGATATCCAAAAAGATTTCCTCTCAGGCGGTGCTCTGCCAGTTTCTCAAGGCGACACAATTATTCCCGTTTTAAATGAGTATGCTGAGCGATTTAATAATGCTGGAGGGCATATTTTTGCTTCTAGAGATTGGCATCCGTCAAATCACATTTCCTTTAAAGCGCAAGGTGGTCCTTGGCCGCCTCATTGCGTTCAGCAAACAGAGGGTGCAAAGTTTAGTCCTGATCTTAAATTGCCCACGGGTACGGTTGTTATTTCTAAGGCTACTGATCCTAAACGGGAGAGCTATTCAGTTTTTGATGGAACAGATTTTTCTGAGCAGCTGAAGAATAAAGGCGTTAAGAGACTTTTTGTTGGCGGTTTAGCAACGGATTATTGTGTTGTAAACACGGTTCTTGACGCGCGAAAACTTAGCTATGGGACAGTGGTGCTTATGGATGCAACGTTAGGCATTAACGTGAAGCCTAGTGATGTGGACAGGGCGATTGAGGCAATGATTAAGGCTGGCGCTGAACAGGCTACAACCGCTGATTTTCCAGACGCGGTTGATACCTTGCCCGTAGAGGAAGCTGAAGCTGATGCGATGGAAGATAAGCCTTCAGTGCGGGCTGCTGGAAAGAAAAAGGCTCGAATGCGTCCTAGAGGTTCTGTTAAGAGGATTCGCACTGAACGAAAAGGCTGAGTTTTTTCGAAGTACAGCGAAGCTTATATATTCATAGTATTCGGTACTTAAGAAAAGCGCCAAGTTGCTGTCCAAGGTATGTTTTGCTAAAGAAAAAGGAGGCAACTTGGCTTATTCGCATGCTGAAGCTTAGAAAGCGCTGAAATAATGACGAAATTAAGCCTTTTTTGGGTTGCATTATGGTGGTTGTATGCAGTTTTTTGGCTTTTGGTGCTTTACTGTGCAGTTGGTGCTTTTTATGGTCTGCGAAATTTCTTCGAATGTTAATTTTTTACAATAAATAGTTAAATAAGCAGTTGCTCACGTATGCAATTACCATTAAATAGTTAAAATAGCTTGTCGATTAACGTGTTTTCTATAATACGAGACGCGAAGAGTCAGAAACTTTGCAGATTTAGCTGGTGCACCAACAAGAGATGCTGCCGCTTGCTCCTTTACCTTTTACTTCTTATTGCTCGCCCATAACCTGAATTATTATCGTTCTTTTTCTTGGATAAACGTCTGTTTCTACAAAAAGCAGTGATTGCCAAGTTCCAAACATGACTTGACCATCAATTATTGGCAGGGTCTTGTCTGGCGGAAGAAGTATGGACCGTAAATGTGAATGTGCGTTAGACGGATGCTGATATGTCTTATGTTTTGGCGCAATTTCTTCAAGGAACGCCTTGAAGTCATTGAGTAACGCATAATCGTTTTCCGTTAAAATTAGTACGCCTGTTGCGTGAGGGGCAAAGATGTGGACTAACCCGTTTTTGATGCCTGAGAGGGAAACCTCTTCTTGCACTTTGTCGGTTAAATCGATGAATTCGATTTCCCCTTTCGTAGTGAAGCTATAACTTTTATTTACGACCTTAAAGTTTGACATTAAGCTTCTTTCCTAATTGTCTTATCCTCTTGCACTGTTGAAAAATGTTTCGAAAGTTAAACATAAAGTGTGTTTTGTTGATGCTTTCGTATACAACCCGCCTTTAGGTAAGTAACCCTGTTGAATAGATCTTAAGTCCTAAATAATAATCAGCATGTTTTGTCGCTGTACTTAGACACTTACATACGCCTAAAATTGGCGTATTCTGTTAATAGCTCTTTCAACTTTGTGTCTTCTTCTCTGCTCGTTGTCATCTGTGATGGTTGATTGATGTAGTAATGTCTTTGCCACTGAACTCACCAGCCCTAATTTTGCTACCAAGTGATGACTCAGATTTAGCGCCGTTTAGGCAGGCTTAGCACATGCAACATTGCAGTTACGCATGAATAAAGGCGAAAAAACGCCGTTCTTCAGAACAATAAGACTGCTCTTGCACCTCGCGAAACGTGCACTACAGCAACCAGAAAACGTTGCTCACCAAACAGTCTACTTAAAGGCATACCTCTTCTATGCTTAGTGTTTGGCCTTTACGAGCCAACTGTGGTATAGTAAGTACCATTCGCAAAGTGACAGTCAGTAATATTCCGCTGTCTGTGATGCTTTAAGTCTACGATAGTATAGTCAAAGTCAAGCCCAGCGCCAAAGTTATAACTATTGAGCCAGCTTCCGATGGAGGCTAGGGACATTTGTTCGGTCGCGTAAAAGTTTTGTTCAAACAATCCAGCCCGGCAAAAGAAGCCTTGAATATGGAGGAGGCTGTTGGGAATTACACATTTATCCTGCCGTTAACATGACAGGTATTCTGATAGGTTTTTTATAAAGTTGTGAGATTTTTGCAAAATTTTCTCTCGCAAGATAACGATTTATCGTTTAGCCCCTTTCGCCAAGATAACCAATATTCAGGCTTATTTTGCCATAAATTGAATCTGTAGCTGTTGTTTTTCTCCGAAACGGTAGTGCTGAAAAATCAGTGGATTTTTTTCTAACTGAACAATAATCGAAAAGCCCAATTTATGGCTAAAATGGTAAAAAAGCCTTATTTCAGCCGTTTATTGGTTGCCTTAGTGCCAAGGCATGGCGAATATCGTGGCCTCATATAAGTACTGTCGAAAATCTCCATGCGAAACAAAAGCTTGTTTTTTCGACTTAGCTTCGAGCGTTTGCAACACTTTTTGTGGGTGTTATGAAACTTTGGCGTTTCAGTGCATTTTTTTACCAGTTAAGCTCTGAGCAGTTAGCGTTTTTCTGAGCCCTGCTTTATGCAGAGACCTAATCTCTGCGGTAAGCGTGTCTTCCTATTTTTGGCGCCGAATATCGTTCAGCGAAAGCTTGCAGCAGAAGTTATTCTAAGCAAAGGTTTCTGCCCTGGGGAGAATGAGTTTGGGTGATGCTTCTGTATACAGAGCATGACTCAAGCGACTTTTTGCCGTTTCACCGAGACTTTTGCTGGCGAATTTTTGTCCCTAAGGGACTTTGTTTTTAGGTTTTTGGGGTCAGCGCATACTTTTTAAGTGCTTAGTGTAGTCTAAACTGGCAATATTTTCCATCGGTGAATGATGGCTTTTACACTGTCAGTAAATTTAGTGATGCCAGTATTACGTGGAAAATTCAACATCACCAGCACGCTCCAGACGCACCATTTCACTGCAAGGTATACAAAAGCATCAACGTAACCCAATTTTCCCAGCGCTTTTGGGCAACAATTTTTATCTCTAAAACCGCATAAAGTAACAAACATTCAAGGGAAAAACAGTTGAGCAAAGAAATCGACAGAATCAAACTTCGTCGCTGGCGCAAAAGAGGCTTCTACAGTGAAACCGTACTGGTTAAGCTCCTGCATAAAAAAGGCTACACCGCTGTACGCGTTCCAGTTAGCAACCCAAGCCTTAATCCCTTGCCAGACATCATGGCTAGAAAAGGCTCTCACGTTTACGCTTTTGAAGTAAAAAATGCTAGCTACTACGCCTACTTTCCCAAGCAGCAAATCGATAAACTCTTCAGGTTTCTCGACCAGTTCATCCCCTCAGACAACGGGCATAAACATGCCGTCGTCGCAGCTCATCTGGGCAAGCGGTGGCTTTTCAAAGAAATCAATTGGGCGGATTGGGAGAAAAATAAGCTTCCGGAAAAAGTCAGAATTCTCAAGCGGGACAGGGGAAATCTTAACTTGGATACAAGTTATAGTTAACGTGTAAGGAAATGTACCTCAACCTATATTATTAGTTACAGTTAACGTCTTTCTTAATCGTAAGAGGAAGCAAAAGTGTCAACAAAAGAAGACCTCATGATATATGCGCAAGCCTTAGGAAAAACCTACCAAGTAGGCGACTTAAAACTTGAAGTGTTAAAAGACATAACCCTGTCAATTCCAAAAGCAAAATTTATCGTAATTTGCGGTCCTTCAGGCTCAGGCAAAACAACCCTGCTCAACATAATCGGCGGAATCGACAAGCCAACAAGCGGGAAAATTTTTGTAGAGGGGCAAGATTTGACTGTTCAAGATGAAGATTTCCTGTCAGATTTTCGATGCAACAATGTGGGCTTTGTTTTTCAATCTTACAATTTGGTTTCAACTTTAACGGTGGCTGAGAACGTTGCGTTTCCAATGGAGTGGACCAGAAAGCCCGAGCAAGAAATAGAAAAACGCGTAACTGAATTGCTGGAAACTTTGGGCTTACAGCACCGAGCAAATCATTTTCCCGCTCAACTTAGCGGTGGCGAGCAGCAACGCGTAGCTTTTGCCAGGGCATTAGCGAACGACCCACAGCTTATCCTAGCGGATGAACCAACAGGCAATTTAGACGGAAAAAACGCTCAAAAAATCACTCAAGTGCTCCAGCTATTGAAGGAACGGGGAAAAACGGTTATTGTTTCGACTCATGACGAGCAAATAAGGGAATTGGCAGATCAAGTTTTATGCCTTGAAGATGGCAAATTGGCGAGCAAAAATGAGTAAAGCGGCTTTTCCAATCAACGATTTGCTGAGAAGGAAGCTTCAAACAAGCTTAACCATCATCACTTTAACGTTAAGTGTTGCTTCTACATTGTTTCTATTGCTATTTAGCAGCCGTTTGGGGTTTAACGCAGCATCAGCCGTTGGCACATTAACGCAGGGCTTAACAACTATTTTCTCTCAGTTCATACTTTTTATTGGCGTATTGATTTTTGCAGTGGGCGCAGTGTTAACTTCTTTTATCGCTTTCTTGATGATGGCTCAAAGAACACGCGATTTCGGCTTGATTAAGGCGGCTGGGTGTCCAAATGGCCTTGTTGCAGGATACTTTATGACAGAACTTATTACAACAACCTTTGCCGGATGCATTTTAGGCATCGCTCTCGGCTTTTTCATAGATTACGCCGCCGCTAATGTGGTCTTTTCGGCTTATCAGTTGCCTAATTTTTGGTTTGCACCCTTGGTTTTTGTTGCTTTTTTTGTTCTTTCAGTAGTTTTTGGTCTTCAGCCCATCCTTAAAGCGGCTAGAATGTCACCAGTAAAGGCGCTTTCACCCGTGAACTATTACGGTTTAACCACAACGAACAAGCACAAGCCACTATCAAGGTCTGGCATAACCTGGAGAATCGCTTCCAGGAGCCTGTTTCGTCGACAATCAGCAACTATTCGAATTGTCATTTTGCTATCAATAGTCTTCATTCTCCTCACCGTTTCAGTCGCCGGCGGCATCATTGCCAGCGACACCACAACATCATGGATTCAAAAAACCGTTAATTCAGATACAATTGCCATAGCCCACAACAGCATGGGCAACCAGTATAAACTGCTTTTATCCAAGTTTTCAGGAGCCAAGGAAACAGGCGATTTTAACTATTCCGACCCAAAACTAGCCATTCCAGAAGGGGTTATTGGGCAATTAAGTGCCCTGTCAAGCGTGAGTTTGGTTGATTCACGGTTAATTTTAAAGGAGCATGTTAATGAAATTTCTAATTTCACCGTAAACCCTGACACTGAACAAACCTATTCTGTGGGAGACAGTAGACAAGGAGAGGCAATAGTAGTCGGTGTTAACCCAGAAAACCTTTCTGGAACATGGTTTGTTCAAGGACGATTTTTAAATGCAAATGACGATTTTGAGGCTGTTATTGGCGATTCAGTTGCTCAGGCTATGTACTCGCCTGACACTAGCAAGAATACAATGTTATCTAATCCTCTGGTTCAAAGCATAGAGTTTCAAAATAACACCTTCAGTATCGTCGGAGTTTGCGTTGATCCTGTAAATAATGGTTTAGTCACTTACGTTCCCATTGAAAGATTGGAGAATATTTCTGGTGTCTCTAACCCTAACTTACTGTTAGTTAAGCTAAACAATTCAACTGACCGCTCTGCAGATATTGCACAAATCAAAACGTTAATTCAAGCGACAGATCCAGATTTGAATGTTTTTGAGCTTGATGGTGTTATTGCAAAGAATTCAGCTTTTTTAGCTTCAACTTGGCAAACGATAATGCTTCTGCCCCTCTTTACTTTAGTATCTGCAGCGCTTTGCCTGGTGGGTTACATGATGCTTGCGGTAGATGAGCAGCATCAAGAATTCGCTGTTTTAAGGGCGGTTGGAGCTAAACCGAAAATAGTTATCTTTATTTTGGCAATCCAAAGCATAATTGTGCTGGTTTCCAGCTTTGGGGTCGGAATATCGCTTGGTACTATTATAACTTTGCTTATTTTGATGCAACAACCGCTGGTTACGGGCTTTACTATCTTGGAGATAACTGGTTGGCTTCTAGCAGCTTTGGCTGGAATGTTCATTTTTAGCCTTTACCCAGCCTTCAGGCTAGCCAAAACCTCGATTTTAAAAATTATGACTTAAAGAGTTGAAAGTTTTGGGAAAAAACTTGAGCGATTCAGTACAGGCTGGCAGTTGGTTTAGGAAATCTTGCAGTTGGAATATGGGTACGACTGGAACTTTGTCATAGAACTTGAATGAGCTAGGCATGAGGGATAATACGGAGGGGATAAATTTGGCATTGCTCCATTTTGTGCATTCGAGTTTTAGGGATATGTTTGGCAGCGAATCAACCAGTGCTCTTGTTCGTTCCACCTGTAAATCAACGATTCTCTTCAAAACTGAAGGTGCAATTGCATGTTGCCAATGTTTGCAATCTATGCAGATGACTAAGGGTTTCTTGCAGCCGACGACGTCTATTTCCCATTTACGAGATGCGTGTTTAAATCGCACGTTATTTGCCACCGCGTATCCGTTGTTTTTCAATGCAAAAGCAGCAATTTCTTCAAACTCTTGCCAACAAAGCAAATTACTGATATGCTCTACATCCGCTCCTAAGGATGCTGCTTTAACGGCTAGCTTAAGCCTCATACTGCTGTCAACTTCGACGCTTTCCGATTTCAAATAAACAAGACCTTCGTTTTGCAGTTTTCCCAGCAATTTCCTTGCAGTTGCTGATGGTATCCTGGCATCTCTATTAACACTTTCAGTTAAAACAGGGCCTTCTTTTGTTAATTTCAAAAGCGAAATTATCAGATTACGCTCAACACTCATGGCAAGTCCTCAAGTAAATTGACATAAAAAAAGCAAAAAATGGCAAACTAAAATTTAAGAAAATAAACGGTACATGTTGCATAGAACGGTATACAAAAGCATCAACCAAACGCACTTTTTTAAACATCTCAGACAATTTAGCCTCGCCCAAAGTCATTCACAGCTCCCTTATGAAACGTTATTCTCATTTACTCATTGCTGAAACGCTTATGTCATACCTTACTGAAATATCCTTTTCCTTTTCACAAAAGGCATAACAATAAAGCCTTCGCAACTCGTAGCCTCTTAAAGGCTAAAGAGGCATGGAGAATTTATCAGGTTAGTATAATTTTAACGCGACATTTAATCACTTTTTTAACTTTTAAATGTAAAAAATGACCGTTCGACTGCTTTTCGCTCAGTAAAAAAGCCTTTACACAACAAACTTGCGCAAATCGGTTGAATAAATAACCTGAGGATTAGCATACTGACCGTAAAAAGAGCTTAAATTAACCTTAGAAAGGGCGAATTTTGAGTGACGCTTTGTTTGTTTCAAGCTTTTATGCGTCTTTTCCTCCGCAAAGAATACTAGTTATCATTGCCAATTGCAATTTTTAATCTTTTTGCTTTTGCATTAGTTATGTATATTTAAGATTCGTTAAGCTTCGAAAAATTTTAAAATTTAACAGCAGACGAAACTAAGGTAAGCAAGTGTTTTAGTTGGTTCCGTTGATGCTTTCGTATACAAAATGCGTAATGTTACAATTAAGAATCTAGTTAGTCTTTAAAAAACTGGATAAAAACAGAAAAGAGCAGCTGAGAAAAAGGATTACTTCTCTTTCTCTTGAATTTCGCATTGCAGCCTCTTTATTATTTCGTCAGCTCTTAAGGGTTCAATTTTTAGCGTGTAGAGTTGGCTTGGTGTGCGAAGTTTTAATTTTACCGTGTCCTTAAGTCTTTTCACAGAGCAATACTTTGCTTTAGCGCTCATAGTTACGAACTTTTCAACATCAGTAATTTCAGACGGCATATGCGTTTCCTCTTATTAGTAGCCTCATGGATGCAAAGTCGAGTTTTTATCTGTTTTGGTGATAAATCGACGAACCTAAAATTTAAAAAAGATTCAGACATGTAGCTTAAAAGAAAAAGGGTTCTGGTGTCCAACCACGCTTCAGCAAGCGCATTTTGCTCAAGCTTTATCTTTTTTTGACCGTATTCCAAGCTTAAGGTTAACTTCAACAGTGTACTCCTTATCGGCTTTTCCAACTGAAAAATTCCAGTCTTTAACTTCCACTTCCATGTCCTTGAATTGATTAACAATTGCATCTTTGTATTCCTGAGCAGTTTGACCAATCTTCTGCAACTTCTCTGTTATGTTAACGGATGTTTCAGGCACAATTACACCTCCATAAACAGGTAAACTATTACTAAAGCATCTGACAGTTAACTGCATTTAAAAATTTGTGACTGCACAGCCACAACAGCAAAACGCTTCAGTCTCAGGTAAAGTGGGCCGTACCGGATTTGAACCGGTGATCTTCGCCGCGTGAGGGCGACGTCCTAGCCAGCTAGACTAACGGCCCGCGAGGTGCTGTGGATTGAAACTACGTATTTTCCCTTCATAAAACCTTTCCCCTCCCAAAAACAAACAGTACAACGGTGCAAGACATGGGACTGAGAAAAAAGCTGAATTTCGAATTGTCGCCTGATCAAGAAGGATTCCTAATGTTCGTGTGCTTTTTAGGCAGCGGCTTAATAGGCTACTTCTTAACTCACTTCATGGGTTTACTGCACTAATTAATAACCAAGAGCACTTATGAAACGCTGACTAAATGGACAGCGGAGATAGATTTCTCAAATACAAAATACGCCAACAAAGTCAAATTCAGAAACCTTTAAAACATTTCACTTCATTCTTGGATGCGCCCCTCCCAGCACACGGTGCCGAGGTAGCTCATTTTCGTTCTAACTGGCGATATCTCCCGCAACTTCTTACACTACTTTTTTATCAGCAAATGAGCGGTTCAAGACTAAAAGAAGAAGAAACAAAAATCTATTAATAAGCTCATTTGGCAAGTAAGTAGAGACAAAAAATGGTGCGACATGGTACCTCAAATTCTTCTCGTATGGTTTCCAAGTTGAAAAGTAGGAAAAGCTTTGCCCTGAATGTGGAATAGAATGGTAAAACAAAATTGGCGCTATCTATTATTCCTAATCGTTTCTCATCATCCCCAAGAAAGATTACATCGAACCATCCGCATAGGTTTCAGGAGAAAACATATTTACCTTTGTTCAAGATGCACCGGAACAATTTTAGGAATGATAGCGATTTTTGCAGCCAATACCTTTGGGCTAAGATTTCCAATAGAGTTCTACCTCCCTCTTATTTCACTTTTGCCTTTGGTGGCTGCTATTGATTGGTTTACGCAAAGTGCAAAGTTAAGAGAAAGCAAAAACTGGCTACGCATTAGTTCTGGATTCTTATTAGGCAACTCTGAAGCTTTATTTTTGCTGTTATTAATTGAAGGATTTTTCATAGAGTTTTTAGTTGCCTTAGGAGTAGCATCAATCTACGCCCTTTCAATATACTTAATCGCAGCTAAAACCAAATGTTTAGATCCATATCTTAATGAAATAAATCAAATTTAAAACAATTTTAATTTAAATTAGCGATGGCTGCAAAAGCTTAAATTCTCATAGCTCCGACTATAACGCCAAGTTGGGAATGAGACTTGACACAAGTTGAAACAAGACAATATAGCCTTGCAGTGTTAATTATTTTAATAATCTTCTGCTGGCCTGCAGCTATTCTATACTATTTCACCAGACCGAAAATTATCACACAGCAAGGTTACCCGCCTCAGACATATCCACAGCAACCTCCTCCACAATATCAGCCGCCCCTCAATAGAATCTGCACACAATGCGGACGCGCAGTAGCAGACAACATCAGATTCTGCCCAAACTGTGGCAAACAACTAAACTAATCCTAAAATCTTTTTTTTATCTTTTTCATATCCAATTATCAGCCTCAAGCTATCCTTTCGTGCAGGAAAAGCATCTGGGCTTTCTGTTTCGGTACGAGCCATCAAGAGACGAATTTACTGTTTAGAGTTGTAGAAAAAACTGAAGAGGTCAAAGCTTTGCTTGAAGTTGGCCTTGAATATATTTACCAAAAAAACAATCTAATGTTCCTACAAAAACGTAAATAAGTATGGGTTACACTGACTTTATAGCCTCTCCCTAAAAAGTATCCGAAGTCATCCCAAAAAGTGCCGAGGTAGCTCAGCCTGGGAGAGCGCTCGGCTGAAGACCGAGTCGTCGCCGGTTCAAACCCTGCCCTCGGCACCACAACATCATTTAGCTTATTATTCACTTATTTTGGCTAGTTAGGAATAAATTACGTACAGCAACACCGCTATTTTGGTTTTTTTTTCGCCTTTTGGCATCACTATTCCCTCACTGGGAGTTCCGTAAGTAACTGCTTTTCCTTCCAAAAACAGTTTTCCCACATACGCACATGTGACCGCGTCAAGTTCATGGTCGCTCATCTGGCTGTTCAGCCCTTTTATGCCCAAGTTTTCTAAGCCCGCTTTCAGTTTTTCGAGTCCTTTCTGTTTTCTGAGAATACCAATGACGTCTTGGGCGCCTCCAGGATAAACCTCTATTGCGATGAAGTTTTCGGCTTCAAGGATTCGCCTCAGGTTTATGCCTCGCTTGGTTAGTTTTCTCATAGGACCAAGCGTAACGGGAAAAAAACGTATGCCTCTTCTCAGGAGTTCCCTATCGCTTTCTCTTAGGTGGATGCCTGTCCTTTCCTCAATGGAATTTCTTCCCGGAGGCAGGCTTAAAGGTGCGTCAATGGCAACCACTCTAGGGTTGCTTTCTCTGATTTTGACTAGGATTTCCTTGTCTGTGTAAACCAGGGAAGTTTCTGTTTTCATATCTGCAAGTATGCAGAAACCCGTGGGTCTGCTTTCAACGCCTGCCAAATCTAAACCAACTATCGACATTTTTCTTTCAAAATAGAATTACAGCCTATGCTAATAATTCTTCCACAAGATTTCGCTTCTTCAAGCAAGTCCTCGGCACTAAAAATCTTATTTGCGCTAAAATAATGCTAATAACTTAACGCTTACAAGTTAGCCCACCGCAATATAGCTTCTTAGGGCTTACTTGTAAATTGCAAAAATGATGTTTTTTCAATAATTTTTCCATAAAAGAGCCCTATTTTAGCTATTTTACAGGCAATGGATAGAAAATGTTTTATGTTGATTCATACGATAACATTGAACCACAGGGATAATTATGGCAAAATGCCCAGTTTGTGGAAAAGAAGTCAAAACCGCAAAGAAAACTTGGAAGATGGCTGGCAAACCAGATAAGAAAGGAAAAAGAACACAACTTACCATTGCGCTTTACGAGTGCTGTGACAAGACTTTCCGAGAAGTCTTAGACAAGAAAAAAATCTAAACGCAAGCTTCCCATTTTTCCTTTTTCTATTTTTCTTTTTACCAGTCTTATTGTGACTGCTAAACCGCTACAACAAACGTTTAATTGCCTGACTAACTGCCAATCCCTTAGAGGAAAGAAGAGACGGCTTTTAACAAGAAGAGAGACCGCATTCAAATCGTCGCGGAGATACTTAGTTCATGCAAAAGTCCTCAAACTAAAACCCACATTAGACGGCGAACAAATATTTCGTATGTTGTGCTTCAAAATTGCATTATGCAACTGCTTCTGCGCCAATGGTTAGAGCCTGTGGAAGAGTATTGCGGTCAAAAGAAATTAAAAATAACGAAAAAAGGATTAATCTTTTTGGAAAAATATTTGGACCTGCAAAAAATCATGGAAATAAAAAGTAAGCGCAAGTCAATGGTGCCCGTTCCTGAGGTTCAAATATTAACAGCATAAAAAGGCATCACCGTAATGCATGGATTTGCTATTTAATTAATGTGCAAACAGCATCTCGTCCAACTAAAACAGCCTCAACCCGCTCAGGATACAGCCCATTAACAACAAAACATTCAATCTGCAACTGCAAAAGCAATTTAGGCAAAAACTTGTCAACACTTGTCCGCTTATTCATCATTAAAAGCTCTTTAGCCGATAACCTCTTAATCAATTTAGCATCTGAATGCTTTTTAGGGTCACATGTATAAACCCCGTCAACGTCAGTAACCAACAAAACTTTGCTTATATGCAGTTGACCTGCAATGTAAACGGTGATGGAATCTGAAGTTACATCCCATGAGTTCTGCAACGGGTCCTCGCTAAGCAGCAAATTAGAAGGCAAAAAAACTGGCAATTTCCCCGAATCCAAAACTTTTTGCACATTTTCAAGCTGATTTACGACGCAAGAGCACGGCATCAAATCAGACAATAAGAAACCATATTGGTCCATGCCTAAAATTGCCATCCGATGCGAAGCCTCATTGGATAAGTTAAACCGCTTATCTAAATCTCGCACTAAGTCAGCGAATTCGCCGCCTCCAGGCACCACTATTAGCTTATGTTTCGCGGAGATTTCGCTTAATTTTGCGCATAAGGCTCTTAGCTTCTCAGGGTATAACGCTAAGCTGCCGCCAACCTTCACTACTGTGGCATCCATTTGACGATTTCTCCTTCAAGTTTGCTTGCAACCATCAAGGCAACGCCGAATGCAGGAGTAGCCACGGCAGCATCGTTTTGCATTAACGCTCCCAAATCAACTATAGCGTCAACGCCAATTTTCTCAGCGGCTTTCCTTGCGATGAAATCTTTGCCTAGGCCCGTAACCACCACTGGAACCTTACTGGAAGTCAGCGCTTTTGTATAGGAGTAAACTTTGGTTAAGCCTTCAGTAACCTGCATGACTTGTTTATCATAAATGTACTTCGATATGTTAACGATTTCTTGTTGAGTCAACATTTCTGCGTCAGCGCAGACTACTCTGGCTAACCGCGCTAAAGCTTCAGCCAAAGTTTTTCCTCGACCATCAGCCGTTTCACAAGTATACTCCTTCTCAGTGATGTTGCCTAACGCTAAGTGGGCATCGCCAGATAACGCGAACAATTCCGAAGCAACACCTGCAACCCCATTCTTAACTGGAATAGAATGCACAATTGCAGCAACATTCGTCCTTAAACTTCCAGTGTAAACAAGCTCTCCGCACATGAGCTTATCCAAATCCGTTTTACCTTTAGCTGCAACCTGCCCGTCCACTATGGGAATGATGCTGGCGCTTGTACTTCCAACATCAACCACCACGCAATCTTTAACCCGCTGAGCTACCAACCAGCCTGTTGCAGCCCAATTAGCAGCAGCAACACCAAGCGGCTTCTCTTCAGCGGCTTCGAGTGGCTCTAATTTTGCTTCAGTGTTCAAAACGTAAATAGGCGCATCAGGGAAAGCTTTTCTAACGCATGCTAAAATATGGTGGACACCTTCACGCTTGGTTGTGTAAGCATCAGATAATTCAGCTGTCATGGTTACTCCTAAACCGTCAAGCCTGTTGGCGCCTAACCGCTCTTTAAGCGTTAACAAGACGCTTGAGAGTTTTTCTGGCTCTCTCCATATTGGGAAGTACTCCACTGCCACGCGGGCATCTTGCAGCTTTCCGTTTTGTGTGCTTATGAAGGCGGCTTTAGTGTTAGCGCCTCCAATATCATAACCTAACACGTCTACCAAGCTATTTTCCTCTGCTGATAATGTTGAATAAGCGCTTTTTAGCTTCTTCGAACCGTAACCTTGCATTCTCCAAGGAGTCACCATGGCCAGCGATTAGTGAGCATGCTTTGGTGTTATCGTTTAATGGAAAAGGAGGCGAAATAACTTCGCTTATTTGAGCCGCTTTTTGGAAAGCGCTAATTGTTGGCTTGGGAGTTTCTTCTTTTGAGAAACAAGCGAAACCGTGGCTTTCGGGTTTAGCTGGAAGTTCACTTTTCAAAACAGCGTTAACTAATGCCTGAGCAACGTTAAAATTGGCAATTTTGCACAAGCCAACGTAAGACGTTGTTAACCGTGGATTAACATCTACCACAAACGGTTTATCCTGTGTCAAAACCATGTCAACCCCCACATACCCTCTTAAGCCAGAAAAGGACTCAACAACTTTCTGTGCCATCGCAAACGCCTCTTGCTTAAGCGGATGGTCAAAGGGAACAGTGCCACCTTCATAACTTGAAACTGCCTCTGGCGTAGCAACATTGACGCTTTGCTTGTTTAAGCTAATTGCCAACGCTTTGCCTCTTGCGGAAAGTAAGCTGACGCTTGCAGCTTCGCCTTCAACAAATTCTTGAATAATAAAACGCTGCCCTACCGATTCAGATTTTATTTTCGCAACGGCTTTCTCCACTTGGGCATCTTTTTTAACGACGCTTAAGCCGCCGCAGCTGACACCATCCGTAGGCTTAAACACCACAGGATAACTTAACTCACTTTTGATGGCTCGCTTAACTTCCGCTAAATCATCAGCAACATTGAGCATCAATGTTTTAGGCGTGGGCAAACCATTTTTATTCAAAATCTCGTAGAGAACCGTTTTATCTGCAACCTTTTGAATAGCGCTGGATTCACAGTTAAGCGAAACCTTACCAGTCTGCTCTACAAGTATCACGAGCGATTGCAAGGTTTGTCCTGTTTCAGGCGCAACAACGTAAACAGCATCATTAATTTTAGCTACATTAACGAGGAATTTTTTGAGTTCTTGAGGATAAAAGACTGGCACCGTGCAGTCGACAGCTATAGGCGGATTTAGTTTTGAAATCCTTGCATCAAGTAAAACTGTTACCTCATGTCCTGCAGCTTTAAAATCAGAAACAATGGAGCGTAGCATTCCAAACCCTTCAGATAAAACGCTAGGTGGAATAGGCTGTTCTGCGTATCCGCCGCCTGAAATGTGCTCGTAAACAACAACCTTCAAATGGTGCGCCTTCAAGAATCGATTTCAATTAAATCTTTCAGAAATGCCAAAGCATGAGGCTTCTTCACGTGCGGCATAACAACAATTCTAATGCAGTCATAACGTGGAACATAAGAGACACACCAACCACGTTCCCAAAGTTTTTCTGCCAGATGCATGGTGCTCTGCCTACTGCGGAAAGCTACGATATTCAAAGTTGGCTCTACGACAAGTTTAAAGCTGGCATTTTTGAGCCCATCGGTCAAAAGTCGGGTAGTTTTCATGCAGTTGCCAACTATTTTTGTGAATCCTCCCATGCCAAGAGATTTAAAAACTGCCCATGCTGAGGCTGCGGATGCACCTATTCTTGTTCCAACAAACGTGTACTGCAACCCGTCAGTTAAGTAAGGCGTTTCAGTTTTAATAAAATCCAAGGCTTTGCTGTCTCTGAAAATGATTCCTCCTGCAGGGATTGCCGCCATACCCATCTTGTGTGGATCAACGGTGATGGACTTCACAGCTTCTAAATTGAAATCAAAGTTGAACTTAGCATTGGTTAGAAATGGGATTACTAAGCCGCCGAAGGCTGCGTCAACATGCAACCAAACATTATGCTCAGAAGCGATGTGAGATAGCTCGTCGATGGGGTCAATAACGCCTAATTCAGCTGTTCCAGCCGTGCCGACTATGGCGACTGTGTTCTTGCTGACGCATTTTTCAACCGACGAAGAGCTAACTCTAAAAGAGCTATCTAAACCTGCGTAAACTGGCTCTAGATTCAACAGGTTGCAAATTTTAGTGAAAGAAAAATGAGCTGATTCTGGCAAAACCACTTCCGGTTGACTGACACGTGCCATGTTTCGTGCAGCTAAAAGCGCCATCAAGTTCGCTTCTGTTCCACCTGAAACAAGGAAGCCAACGCAGTTTTCACCATGAAGAAGCGTTGCCAGTTCGCTTATGACTTCTTTTTCAAGTTGAGCGCTTCCGGGAAAGAGTCCTGGATCACCCAAATTGGAGCTTAAAAACAGTCGATAAGCCTTTTCTGCTAAGGGATGGGGTTTTGTGCACATTGAACACAAAATTTTTCCGTCATCATACCGCCTGTCTTTTTCACTGATTTTTTTGAGCTCCGCCAGTACCGCTTTTCTGCTTAACCCCTTATCATGCAATGATTAAGCCCTCTTTATGTTGGCTTGCATTTCCGCTTGCTTGACAGTTTCAACTAGTTCATGCACTTGTTTTTTGGTAATTTGACCTTTGACTCTGTCGTTTTTTGTGCAGGCTGCACTGCGTAAACCTGCTATATCAGCGCCTAAAGCATACACTACAGGTAAGTCTTGTTTTCTTAACGAACCAGCCAACGCCGCTTCCAAGCCAAGGTTATGCGCGGAATCAACGAATTTTTTAAGTTGCTTAACGGTTAAGAAAGTGAAGATGCTTTTGCCATCTTTAACGGCTGTGTCAATCATTGCTACGTCCACTTGAGCCTTAAATGCTATTTCGGGAGTTAGCAGCGGGTCTATTGCGCCTATTCTTTCTGCATCAGCGTAGCCTGCGGCAACCACTTTGATTTTAGGATTGCATTCTTTTGCTGCTTTGCTGACGTTTTGTAGCAAATAGATGGCTTCTTCAGGCGTTTTTAGTCCGTAAAGCCCCACTTTAATATAATCAACCCCTAATGATGCTGCACCTAACGCGGCCAATGATATGGAGCCTGGAAGGTTCGGAATTTCTCCCAGTGTGCAGCTTACTTGGATGTGTTTTGGCGTGATTTCTCTTATTCGCCTGATAACCCATGGAAAATTGGCGCCGAACGCTCCCTCTTGAGGGTTTTTTACGTCTATTATGTCTGCGCCTCCAGCGATGGCTTCAGAGGCTTCTTCTTCGTTCGTGGGGCTAATGAGTAACTTCAAATAGCATCATACTCATGCGGATTAACGATGCCTTTAAAAGTTTTGCTGTAGTGACGGTTAGGTTTTTCTATTCGTTAAGAGACAATTCATGGATAGGCTGAGAACTTGAAGGTTATACCGGTAATTGACATTTTAAACGGCGTAGTGGTTCATGCTGTCAGGGGAAAAAGGCGAGAGTATCAACCGCTCCAAAGCAACCTGTGCAAGTCGGTTGAACCGTTAGAGGTTGCTAAAGCATTCAAAAAGCTTGGATTCAGCGAGCTTTACATTGCAGATTTAGACGCAATCACCTGTGACTCCGTGAATTTTCAGGTTCTCAAACGTATCGTTGACGAAACTGGGCTTAAGTTGATGGTGGATGCTGGAGTAGCTGACGTTGAAACGGCGAAGAAATTGCTGGACTGCGGAGTTTCAAAAGTTGTTATTGGAACAGAAACGCTGCATAGTAAAGGTTTCGTGGGTGAAGCGGTCAGGCTTTTCGGAAGCGACCGCGTCATTGTTAGCTTGGACTTGAAGGGTGATAAAGTCCTTGTTAAATTGGGGTTTGCTGGCTGCAAGAATCCTATGTGTCTTCTGCTTGAGTTTAAGGAAATGGGTGTTTTAGGGGTTATTGTTTTGGATTTGGCGCGTGTTGGTAGCGGTGAAGGAGTTAATGTTGATTTTTTGAAGAAAGTGCTTGAAGATGTGCCTATAGATGTTTATGTTGGTGGTGGAGTAAGGGACATTAAGGATTTAGTTGAGTTGCAGAATTTGGGTGTGTCAGGCGTGTTGGTGGCTACTGCTTTGCATTCAGGAAAAATTTCAATGGATGATCTGAAGCAGGCTGGGTTGCTTTAAGCCAATTTTATTCGAGTTTTGCTAAACAAACAAGTCCGCCAAGCTGGGTGAGGCGTATGCCCGCGGTTGATTCAGCGTTTATTATTCTTGTTTTAACATTCCTATTTGTGGCAATCTGCAACAGCCTGTGAACTCTGTTCTTTTGGCGGCTGCTTGAAAGATAATTATCCGTGAGTAACAGGTATTCTGGCTTTGGTTTTCCTGGTGCTTGTTTGCAAAGGATGAGGTTTTCTGCTTCTTCCAGCGAAAAAAGCACAAGATTGTCGGTTTCGTTGAGTCGTTTCTCTAGGATTTCGAGTAGATTTTCCGTTTCTTCAGCCGTGGTTTCGTTGATTAATTGTTTGAACAGGGCTGTTTTTGTTAAGGCAGCTACTTGCGGTGGCGTGCTCGCTGAACCTGTTATCGGCGAGAATGTTGCTTTGTTTGGTCCTTGAAGAAGCCAGGTGTGGTGTGCTTTGATGTGGTTGAGGAATTCTTGGGCGTAATTGGTTTTTGCTGAGGCAGCTATTATTATGCTTCTTACACCTTCTTTCAATGTTGGCCTTAACGCGTTCACGATGGATTCGTGAAAGTTGTAAACTGCTTTTGAGTCTTTTCTGTCACCGCTTAAAGGTATGGTTTGTTGGTGTTTAGCAACTTGGCTGAAAACTTGCCATAAATCAGCATGATCATTTTCTATTCCTATGAGGATTGCAACAGGATACCCACGTTTGTAAGCTTTCGGCTTCATTTTTCTTTCCTTAATCCATCTAGCGTTTGCTGTATTTAGGCTGTCGCT
>Ga0208563_1000958_pt1 | contig 21458 bp, 25 predicted proteins | sample June2015DPH_17_1_2_FD_184717 | JGI IMG/M metagenome (GOLD analysis project Ga0208563, IMG submission 184717) | Peatland microbial communities from SPRUCE experiment site at the Marcell Experimental Forest, Minnesota, USA - June2015DPH_17_150... | ecosystem: Environmental > Terrestrial > Soil >... | reverse complement strand
TTGGCTGAAGATGCAGCTCAATTACGATCTTTCGAAGGCTCAGAAAAGCAGGCAGCCCAAAATCAAACCGTTTCCGGCCCGGCCGCAAAAGGAGCTTGCCTCAGCCCTGATTTGACATCCTCGCCGAGGACGGCCAGCACTTCGATTGTGCAACCTGGTTGCACAAAGCTCGAAAGCTGCGGATTTTGAACTCTGGGCGAAATGGCTCGGCTAGAAGTCGGCGCCCCTCGCTCCGGTCGTTCACGCCCGGAGATTGTTATAGAACAGCTTGGGCCACAAATAGCCAACATCACTATTTTCGATTATCATGAATTGTGAAAATAGGGCGGAACGGTATTTTCGACTCTGAAAGTAGCAATGCCCAAGACAGCCCACATTCCCGGCAAGAGAGTATCGCAAGGTAGCTACTCCGCCTTTGTGCCTGCGCCCTTGCCTCCCGAACTTGACTGGACACCGCGGCTGATTGGCGCGCTATCGGACGCAGACCGACTCGTCGGACGATTGGCAGGTGAAGGCGGGCGGCTCCCCAATCCCCACATTTTGATCCGGCCCTTCGTACAGCGCGAAGCTGTTCTATCGAGCAAGATTGAAGGCACCCAGGCTACCCTAGGTGAGTTGCTCGCTGCCGAGGCAGGAGCAATAGTGGACCGTAGCCCTGAGGACCTTCAGAAAGTTGGCAACTACGTGGTTGCTCTTGAGCGCGGAATCTCACGCCTCGAAAAACTGCCGCTTTGCGTCAGGCTCACTCGCGAGCTGCACGAAAAGCTCATGACGGGCGTCAGGGGGCACCAAGCTGCGCCCGGACATTTTCGTAACATTCAGAACTGGATTGGCAAGCCTGGCAGTACTGCCGCAACCGCTTCCTACATCCCACCCCCTCCGGGAGAAGTAGAGCCTTGTCTCGCGGCCTGGGAAAAGTTCCTGCATGAATCAAACCTGCCACCCTTTGTAACCATTGCGCTGGCGCACTATCAATTCGAAGCCATTCATCCATTTCTTGACGGCAATGGCCGGGTAGGACGCCTCCTCATCACCTTGTTTCTGATCGAACGCCAGATCCTCCCGACACCACTGCTATATTTGTCAGCGTTTTTTGAAGCATCGCGGCGCGACTACTACGACGGTTTGCGCGCGATCAGTGAACGTGGGGCATGGAACGACTGGTTGGAGTACTTCTTGCTTGGAGTCGCTCGCATGTCAGAAGATGCTTTGAGTCGGGCCACCCGCATCAACCAACTGCTAGCTCAGTGGCAGGAGAGAGTCTCTGGTGCGTCAACCGCCAATCCATTGCGGGTCGTCGAACTCTTGGGAGCAAATCCTTTCATAACTACCAACGGGGTTGCTGCCCGACTCGGGGTGGCATTCACGACAGCACAGCGCGCTATCGAACGACTGGAACGCACGGGTATTGTCAAAAGGGTAGGCGATGCGAAGCGCGACCGAGTCTATTGCGCAGGTGCGCTGCTTGATATCCTCGAGGAGTCGGCCCCTCTCAGGCCCGCTGCTGAAAAGTAGGTTCAGAGTCTCCCCGCGCCGGGAGTGTGGAGCGTTGGATTCGACGAAACGCGGTCGAACCTAGAAGTCCATCACAAACAGCTTCGCAGCCACTCCGGCCACGACTCCGAAGAGAACCTGATCACGTTATGCTCCACGTGTCATGCATCCGTTAACCAGTCTCCGAACACATGGGAATATTGAGCGCGTGAAAAACCACTCGTCTCCCTTCATGCTCCGCTGCGCTAATCGCTCGAGGCGCGCCTGAACAGGCGACGCGCCTCGAAAATCATGCCTACAGCAACCGCGGCTCCGGCAACATCAATTCCGCAATCAACCAAGGAAGCATGGCGGCCGGGTACGTACCTCTGATGGAACTCGTCGGTAAGGGAATAGAGGCCAACAATGCCGATGCACCATATCGCTTGACGCAACCTCCACCGAAACGGTTGCTGCTCCGCGAAACTACCATAGACGAGAAAGGCCAGGATTCCATACTCCGTCATGTGGGCTGTCTTCCGCAGGAGAGTGTCTAAAATATGGAACGTTCTGGGTGAAACGCTGATGTGGAGCAAGGTGAGCGCCTGGGCTACCAGACCCTGCGAGAAATCGGAACCGAACCTTTCTGTGGAGAGGTAGAAAACCAGTACAGCCCAGGCCAAAGTTGTGAGGCGCAAGGCCACCCGACGCTTCGAGAGATTCAGGTCAGCTGCCGACCCGGAATTGTTCATCTCGCTTGATTCACTCTTTTTTGGGAGATCGTGCTGCGACGCGTTCGGATCGGGGGTTTTGCATTTCGAATTGGCGCCGAACCCAGCATTGCCAAACGCTTCCGGACGGTGCTCTTCTCTAGTCTACTTGCTTGGAGCCGGGGTCACGTGCCTAGTCGGAATGCTGGTCCGGTGGTCCGGTCCCGCATCGCTAAGCCTAAAGAATCATAATTTCGCCGACCTAAAAAATCGGCCCACGCCAGGTCCTGTCGACAGCTGCTGTTCTGAACGCTACAACCGCTACGACACTCAAGTTAGCCATAGGGAATGAGATAGGCTCCTGGAATCTTTCCGTCTAGAGTCGCAAGGACCCCTCCGTTCGCGCTTGCAAGCTTCGCCAAGTGGCCATCAGTAGTCTGCTTTGGGGTTTTGACCCAGGTTGGAAGATGAGAAACATCGTGATCGTCCGGGATAAATGTGAACCGTGACACGTCGGCCTCTTTCAGCCGAAGCAACAGAGAGCGCGCTTGTGCGACCGTGAATCCGTATGCCGGCGCCTGCGCAAGGACTCTTATAAACCCCAGCTCAGTGATCGAACAGGTCGCCAGCGTCGGGTGCTGCGCTCGCACCCACGAGGCCACGCGAGCGTGGAATTCGTGATTAGCGAATCCAAGCGCAACCAGCGCGTTTACGTCGAGCAGATATCTCATGGGAAGTTTGTCAAAATTTCTTCAACCTCTTTGCTGCTCAACACGGGAGCGTCCGAACCCGCGCTAAGAACAGGAAGTCCAGTGATGGGATCGATGGCAATCTTGACCTGGCGTGGACGCTTCTCACGGGGCGTTAACACAATGCGTCCGCCCTCGATGTTGGCTTCGAGCGGATCCCCAGCGCGAATGCCAAGCCGGCGGCGCAGAGGACCGGGAAGTACAACCTGCCCCTTAGTGGAGACCTTAGTTTGCATGGTAAGACAATCTTACCTTCGGCGAGGGCGCGGCGCAAGCCCGGAATTCCCGGCCGAAGGGAAAGAATAGTTGACGCCGGACAGCCACCCGACGCTTCGAGAGATTCAGGTCAGCTGCCGCCACGGAATTGTTCATCTCGCTCGATTCACCCTTTTTATGAGATTGTGCTGCGGGCGCGTTCGGATCGGGCCCTTTGCATTTCCAATTGGCGCCGAACCCAGCATTGCCAATCGCTTCCGGACGGTGCTCTTCTCTAGTCTAGAGCGATTTCCGGGCGCCCGGTTTGTCGCGACGTCGGATGTAGTCAAGATCATGCGGCAGCAGGAATCGCTGCAGTCCCTCGCGTCGTTTTGGAATCCGCGTTTCCCCGGTCAGATTTCCGATCACCTTGTGATTGCCGAAGAACTGACCGAAAGCGTGATTGACCTTGAGGGGCACGATGTGGTCGCTGTGCCGCTCGGACATACCGATACCGTCAACACGACCTGCCTCCATGTTCCGTCAATTGGCTTGGTCGTAGCGGGTGACGCCGCCTACAACGGCGTCCACCTGCATCTCGCCGAGTCCGATCCGCAAACGCGGCGCGAGTGGATTGCCGCCCTCGACACGATCGAGGCATTCAAGCCACGCGCGGTGATCGCGGGACACAAGCGGGCTGAAAACGACGACAGCCCCAAGATCATTGAAGAGACCCGGCAGTACATCCGCGATTTCGACCGCGTAGCCGGGACGACGACGACCGCGCGAGAGCTCTACGACAAGATGTTGGAGCTCCATCCGAATCGGGTCAATCCGGGCGCGCTCTGGAATTCGGCGCGTGCGATCAAACCGCAGAAGGTGGTCGGCGGCGTCTTGCTGGATCCGAAAACGTAGCCCCGCGGCGGCTGGTAGTGCGCCCACGGGTATAATCCAACGCGTCGAACAGCGTCAGAGAACAAAGGGGTCTTCAACTATGCAGATTCTGGTCGTTGGCGCTGGGGCTGTCATCCTGACGTGGGTCGTCCATGTAAGCCTCCGGCCGCTGGTTCTTGCCGATTAACCCGCATCGTCAGCTGAGGGTCCATAAATGCTCGGGACTTTGCCGCCCATCGGACGAATGTAAGTGCTCAATTGACCGCGATGGTGAATGACATCGAACAGTGCAATCCATAGCAGTCCCCCTACCGTGTCCTTGAGCAGGATCTCCTCTGTGCCCTGAATCAACCACGCTGGGTGGTTCCAACCGTTGTCGTCCAGGCTGTGCAATTGACGGCCGAGCGTGTCATGATCACGTTCATAAGCCGCAATCATTTCCGCCAGGGTGCCAAAACCGCCCGGTTCCTGCCAGCGCAAACCGCTGTACATACTCTTTAGGTTCTTGCACAGTTCAATGCAACTCTGTTGGGCAGAAACCAACAGGGCAACCAGTTCTCCGGCCGAACGTGACCGCGGGTGGGGCCGGTAATCGAGACGGTTAGCTGGCAGTGCTTTGAATACCCTCACGAAGGCGGGGTATTCTTGCTCCCACCTCTGAATGAAGAACTCTCGGTTGCTGAGCTCTCTCCCAAGCGATTGTGTTGCCATCGGGAAACTCCGTCGACTCTATCATTTTACATTTCGACCGGAATCAGTCTTTTGGCCTCTCGGCGGTTGGAACTGTACACCCGTTTGCCTCCAGTCGCGCCCCTCCGGAAGTCTCTTCCCTGCGGTAGTCGCCCTCTCTGCTAAGAGTTCTGGCGGGCTACTATTCCGCAGCCTTAGCCCTCAGTTTCGGCTCCGGCGTGAGACCGCTCAACTCCCCGGGGGAAACGACGTCCACATAGCACCATACCCATGTCTCTCCCGGCTCGATGGAGCGCATAAGCGGATGTTTCGTATGATGAAAGTGCTTGGTCGCATGCTTGTTCTTCGACGAGTCGCAGCAACCAACGCGCCCACATTCGAGGCACAACCGCAAATGGACCCACGTGTCGCCGGTCTTCACACATTCTTCACAAACATGCTTTTCCGTGCTGGTAATCCTGATCTGATCGAGATGCGTACATTGCGGCATCATGTTTCTCCTTGTCCCTTGTTGACTTGCCAGCGTATCCGAAGCGGAGCCTCTACACCTCGGCTAGAGCGCGGTGCACGAGGTGCACGGAAATTGCTCCTTCGCCGACCGCCGAGGCCACACGCTTCACGTTGCCTGATCGCACATCACCGACCGCAAATACACCGGGAAGACTGGTTTCCAGCATCTGGGGAGCTCGCGCAAGCGGCCAAACGGGAGATTCGCTGGTCCCGTCCAGGTCTCGTCCTGTGAGGATGAACCCTTTGTCATCCATAGCAACACAACCGCGCAGCCAGTCGGTTCGAGGCGATGCTCCCGCCATAATGAATACGTGGCGAATTTCGTGACTTGAGGTTTGTCGTGTGCTCTTGTCGATCCAGCCGACACGCTCTAATTGAGCGTAGCCGTTCAAACTCTCTAATTCGGTGTTGAAATGCAACTCGATCGCTGGATTTTCCGAGATTCGCTGAATCAAGTAACGGGACATCGTCTCCGCCAGTCCTCCGGAGCGCACCAGCATATAGACCTTGCGCGCCGTCTGCGATAAGAAGACGGCCGCCTGGCCGGCGGAGTTCCCGCCGCCGACCACGATCACGTCTTCGTCACCGCACAACTGCGACTCGATGTAGGTCGCGCCGTAGTACACACCCTGACCCTCAAACTTCTTCAGATCGGCAATAGGCGGCTTGTTGTAACGCGCCCCGGTCGCAATGACGATAGCCCGCGACGAGAGGGTGCTGCCGTCGTCCAGAACCAGCTTGTAAGGGCGGCGATCGCAGTTCAGCTTTACGACGCTGTGCGCCACCATCATCTTCGCGCCAAACTTCTGCGCTTGACTGATCGCACGCGACGCTAGTTCCTGTCCGGAGACACCGGTAGGGAAACCAAGGTAATTTTCTATTTTGGAACTAGATCCGGCCTGCCCACCAGGGGCTTCGGTCTCGGCCAAGAGAACATCCAAACCTTCCGAAGCAGCGTAAACAGCCGCTCCCAGTCCAGCAGGACCGGCGCCGACGATGATCAAATCGCGGACTTGTGTGCTGTCGACGCTGACGTTTAGCCCCAGGCATTCTGCGAGCTGCTGAATGGAGGGGTTGCGCAATACAGTACGTGCGTCGCAAATGACGATGGGAACGTCTGCCAAGTTGACTGCAAAACGGTCTAGCAGTTCCTGCGACATCTTGTCGGTGTCAAGGTCCACATAGGTGTAAGGATGGCCATTGCGTCCGAGAAACTCGCATAGACGTAGCGTGGCCGCCGAGTGGCGCGAGCCCATCAAGATCACGTTTCCCAGGTGGTTTGTGATGAGCGCGAGACGGCGCAGGATGAACGCCCTCATGATGATCTCGCTCAGTTCCGCATCTCGCGCGATTAGGGAGCGCAGGGCCTCCGGGCTAAGCTCAAGAAGGTCACCGAGCTCGGTGACGCGTCCGAGCACCAAGCATCGCTGCCCGGAGATCATGCTAAGTTCACCTGTAAACGCGCCGGCACGGTGGTGTGTGGTTACGAGGCGCTCACCGGTGACGTCCGGCTGCACGATCTCCATGCTTCCGGAAAGGAAAACAAAGAACGGAACCCCGGTGTCGCCCGGACGGAACAGGATCTCGCCCGGTTCAACTCTTCTGAGCTTGCTGCCGGGACGGATCCGATCGATCTGCGCCGTCGTCAAATCCGGGAAGATCTGTGTGCCAGCATCAAGTGCGCTAGGTACGGGCCAGGAAGACATAGTTTTCTTCAAAACGAACCGAATCGAAAAGCCGTGAGTAGTAGATGATGCGAGCGGCTGATCGGCTTCAACCGGCAAACGCTGGCAACTACACGAGCAACGCCTGCCCATCACCTCGCCTTGCCGTCCTGCGTAACTCGGCCGGGACAGCCGCCTTACTCCGCCGTCAGCAAGTTTTCCGCAAATGGCCACTCCTTATCGACCCACTGCGCATGGCAACGGAAACCGGCATCGCGCGCCATCTGGAAAACCTCCTCCGTCGAATACTTGTGGCAGCTTTCCGTCCAGATGGTCTCCCCTTCCAGAAACTGGACGTCGAGCGCCGCCGCTGCGATGCGCACCCTCTGCCGGCGATTCGAGTGCAGGTGCATCTCGACGCTCCGGGCATCGTGATTGATCCTCGCTACGTGCGAGAATTGTCTCAAGTCAAAGTCCGCATCAAGTTCGCGATTGATGCGGCCGAGCAGGTTGAGATTAAATGCCGCCGTCACTCCGATTTCATCATCGTAGGCCGCGAGCAACTGCGCGCTAGGCTTCTCCAGGTCCGTTCCCAACAACAGTGAGTCGCCGGCTTGCAGGATTCGTCGTATCTTTGCCAGAAATTCCACACCCGCGGGACGATCGAAGTTGCCGATAGTGCTTCCCAGAAACAGTACAAACAGATGTTGGCCGCTTTTCCGGCGCGCTGCTACCTCCAACAACCCAGCAAGGTATTCCCGCTCCAGGCCGACAATGCTAATCGAATCTATATCCCTGAGTTCCCGTTCACACATGGCTAGAGCCCAGGGCGATATTTCGACGGGGTAGTATGACGTACATTGTCTGCGGCAGAGCGCTTCAAGTAACCAGCGCGTCTTCTTGCCACTGCCGCTGCCCAACTCGGCGACAGCCACCGGAGTGGCCAGGCTATCGACAATCTCGCTGGCATGCCGCCGCAATAAGCGCTCATCCGCGCGCGTCAGGCCGTATTCGGGCAGACGGCTGATCACATCAAACAGCGCTGAGCCAACGTCGTCGTAAAGGTATTTGGAGGGGAGTTCCTTCTGTCCTGACCGCGTGAGTCCGGCATGAACCTCGGAGGCAAAGTCGTAAGTGGCGTTGCCAGCAATGGCATGAACAAGCATTTCCCAATCCCCCGATCAGCGGCTTACGCAGCGGAATCCCGTGTACACATATTGGTAGTGGGCCTGGAACCAGTTGCGGAACGAGGCCCGAAGCATGCATGCTGCCGTACGCGCCGAGCCCCCTTTCATGACGAAGTGTTTGCCGTCGAAAAAATCAGCAGAGTAGCCTCGGTAGAACGGGAAGGGCTTAAAACCGGGAAACGGGGCAAACACGGTGGACGTCCATTCCCATCCATTTCCTACAATGTCGTCGACGCCGAAGGCGCTCCGGCCCTCGGGAAATCCGTTCACCGGAGTGGGGTCCCAGCGGTGAAAGTCAAAATTGCCAAACCTCGTTTTACCGGAACGGACGTTGGGTGCTTCAGTTCCCCACGAGAAAGTCCTCTCGCCTTCGCCTGCGGTGCCGTACGCGGCCCGATGCCACTCCGCTTCCGTGGCGAGCGACTTCCCGGCCCACCGCGCGTACGCGCTTGCTTCCGCATGACTCACGTAGACTGGCCAGTCGAGCGGGAGTGGCACTTCGTCAAACATCGTCCGGTAGAGCCAACGATCACCCGCCTTTTCCCAGAACACCGGATGAGATATCCCTTGGGCGGTTTTCCAATCCCAATCTTCGTCGCTCCAGAAGCCGCGAGTCTCATAGCCACCGGCGGCCATGAAGTCCAAATACCGCCGGTTGGTCACTTTGTATCGATCGATGGCAAATGCAGGGACGTCCACCGTGTGGGCTTCGCGCTCATTGTCCCAACCGAAGGTTTCCAAGCTGCGGAGAAGGCCGAGAGTTGCCACACCCGCGGGGATTGCTACCATGCGGTGTACCACCGGAGCAGTGTCGAGATCCTGTGGATGTTCTGCGCGCAACTTCTTGTCGAGTGCCAACTGATGCAGCATGTAGGCCAGAGTCTCGACATGCATCAGTCGATGCTCAACCGCTACGCTGAGTAACGTGTCCATCGGAAAGCCGTCGCGGGACTGGGGATGTTGTTCGCCCCCTGCGCCTCCCAGTTTCTCGTCCAGAGCAGTTCGGATCTTGGTCACGTAGTCATGCACCGCACCCAAAGATGGCCAATCGGACGGCTGATCGCTGGGCAGTCCGCCGCCGACTGGATCGATGCCGAAGGCAAACAACCGGTCAAATTCAGAATGAAAACTCTTCAGGCCGGAGATGTTTTCGTGAAGCAGATTCCAGTCGAATGCCTCGAGGTGTCCGACGTAGAAGATAATGCGATGACGCTCCGGGATCGGCCGCTCATACAAAGAATCGTCGCGCAGCAGACTAAAGACTTCGTCGCTTCGCCGACGCGCGTCGCAGAGCCGCTCCATGAGTTCATAACGGACTGTGGCGCCATCTTGCGTGGCAAGCACCTGGGCCTCCTAGTTGGCCGCGGCGACTGGACGAAGCGTAGCCGTGACGTGCGCAGCTGTCGTTCTTGCTCAGTTCTGCCGCAGTCCGCAACTCCAGAACCGGTTGCTTTGAGCGGTTTAGTCTAGCCCGAGCACCCCAATACCCGGGCGATAGAAGTTCGATACCAAGTGGGCAATTGCGCGGCCAGTACTGTCGAAGTAACCCGTCAGCACAGCCTATTCCCGGTGGCTTAGATGACGAACCGTCCAAATTGGTCGCAGCGAAGCACGGTTTGCTTTAGCCGTTTTGTTGCGCGTCAAGGGTCGCTACGAACTGCCTGCCTGCGGCAAGAAAGGACGCAGTTCCTGCTTAAGGAGCTCGTCGGAACAATTTGGACAGAATTGGATGACTTGCGCCAAATTCCAAGAGGGAAACGTGATCACGAGCCATAGCATCTCCTTATTTCATTCACGCCGCGACTCTCTTTCGGACTTTGTCTTCGGATAACCAGGCTTCGGCGGCTTCAACATCATCAGGGGCCAGTTCGTGTCCTCCCCGGTGCCAGAATCAAGGTATGTCGGCTCAGCTCTTGCGGACCTCCATCGCCGCCTCGGTCTGCAGGCTCTGCAGATCCCGCGAAATCGTTGCAACAGCGAGGATGCGTCCCCCTCGCTTATAAGACACAACACAATCCCGAGCTTCAACATTGCCATCGATCTCGACCGAATCCCAACGCTCGGCGTGCCCGACATAGTTAATGGCGACGTCGTAGTGCTGGCTCCAAAAAAATGGCACAGCATCGAATCGTTCGCGCCGGCCCAGAATGTTCTTTGCCGCCACTTGCCCCTGCTGCTCAGCCACCACCCAGTGCTCTACCCGAATTTGCTCCCCAGAATGGGGATCGGACCACCGTGCAACGTCGCCTGCTGCAAAGACACCTGGAGCACTGGTCTCGAGGTACTCGTTGACCACGATCCCGCGATCAATCGCTAGACCCGCTCGCTCGGCTAGGGTCAAGGAGGGGCGCACGCCGACGCCCAAAACCACGAAGTCCGCTTCAAGTGCGGCTCCGCCGGTCAACGTTAATGTGGCTCCGTCAATCTTCCTGACGGTTTGGCCAAAGTGGAAAACAACGCCGTGGGCTTCATGAAGGCCACGAATCATGAGGCCGACTTCTGTCCCCATCACGCGTTCTAAAGGCTGGTTCTCTGGCGCTATGACGTCCACCGCGATTCCAAGTGTGCGCAACGATGCTGCAACCTCCAGGCCAATGAAGCTCGCGCCGACAACGGCGACACGCTTGGCAGATGCAGCCTTGGAGACAATCGCACGAGCGTCTGCAAAGGTTCGCAGATAGTGAATCTGGGAGTCGGTGGCGCCCTCGATCTTCAAGCGGACAGGTTCGGCCCCAGTCGCGATCAGGAGGGCTTCGAACCGGTAGGTCTGACCGTTTTCCAGCTGGACACGCCTCTGCGGGATGTCCAGCGCCGACACTCGCGAATTGAGCACGAGATCGATCTTCTGTTCACGGTAAAACCCAGGCAGTCGCAATCGCATCCACTCATCTGGTGCGGCGCCCACGAGAAAGTCCTTGGATAGATTCGGCCGGTCGTAAGGGGGCCAATCATCCGCGCTGATCATGGTCAGCGGGCCATCGTAGCCTTCCCGGCGCAGCATGTCCGCGGCTCCAAGGCCGGCGGCACCACCTCCTATGATCACAACCGAAGCAGGAAGGCTCTGTCCCGCCGCGGAGCCGCGCAGGTGTTTTCTATCCAAGTCGGCGAGTTTCTCTCGTACGAACACCTTGTCGCCGATCCTTTCTACGCGCCAGCGCGGTATCGGGTCGAGGGCGGGTGCGCGCAACGCTTCCCCAGTGCGCAAGCTGAAACAGGCGTGATGCAAGGGACATCGCAAGGTGTCCCCAACAACGAGACCCTGCGAGAGCATTCCATGGTAATGAGTGCAGTTTGCGCCAACCGCAAGAAACTCGTCACCGCGGCGCACCAGGATCACGTCTTCGCCATCTACTTGACCGAGGGCCATCGCTCCATCGGCAAGATCGCGAAAGAAAAATCCACCTCTAAAATCGCGTTTCTTAGCTTCTTCCGCTTCTGCCATGTCTCTACCAGGGTTTCATCGTCATATCGAACCTAGATTGAAGATGCCGCGTGTTGTTCCGATGGTCCGACTTTATTTGTTTGAGCATCCTGCTTCCCTCCAGCCGTTTGCCAAGGGTTCTGGCGGGCTATTGTTCTGCAGCCTTAGCCGCCAAAGTTTCGACTTCGGCGATGTTTTGCAGCAACTCTGGCGGCAGGCTGTGCCGCTCCTGCAAATAGCCCGGGCTGTTGGTTTAGAATTAAAGACGCCGCGACCAAAATAAACCCTCAACTCATGCACCCAAGAAATAGGATAAAAGGAGAATCCCAATGCCATACGTGAACGTCGGTAAAGAAAACTCCAGTGACATCGACCTCTACTACGAGGACCACGGCTCCGGTAAGCCCGTTGTCCTAATCCACGGATATCCGCTGAGCGGTGCTTCCTGGGAGAAGCAGCTGCCAGTTCTTTTGGACGCAGGCCACCGCGTCATCACCTATGACCGCAGAGGGTTCGGCAAGTCTAGCCAGCCAACCACGGGCTACAACTATGACACCTTCGCCGAGGACCTGCACAAGCTCGTGACGCATCTTAAACTACGTGACTTCGCGCTGGTCGGTTTCTCGATGGGTGGCGGCGAAGTGGCCCGCTATCTAGGGAAATACGGATCGAAGGGGGTGAGTAAGGCGGTAATCGTCTCGGGGGTTCCGCCGTTCCTGCTGAAAACACCAGACAACCCTGAGGGCGTGGACGGCAGCGTCTTCGAGGGGATACAAAAAGCCGTCGTCGCAGACCGTTACGCGTTCTTCACCGAGTTTTTCAAGAATTTCTACAACACGGACCTCCTGGGCAAGCGCGTCAGCGAACAAGCCGTCCAGGCAAGCTGGAACGTAGCAGCCGGAGCATCTGCCACGGCCAGTCTCGCTTGCGTGCCAACCTGGCATGAGGACTTCCGCAAGGATCTGGCTCGCATCGACGTGCCCACGCTGGTCATTCATGGAGATGCGGACCGGATTCTGCCGATCACTGCCTCGGGACTCCGGACTGCCAAACTGATCAAGGGAGCCCGCCTGTCAGTGGTGAAGGATGGGCCGCACTGTATTACCTGGACCCACGCGGAGGAAGTGAACTCTGAACTAGCAAACTTCCTTGGGAAAGGGGCTGCCCAGCGTGCAGTCTCAGCGCCCCAGCACGAAGCAGTTGCGTAACCAAACCGTTCGTCGAATGCTTCACGGAGGGTGCCGTCTCCGGGCGGCACCCCAACCTTAACTTCGCACGGGGGTTCAGGTCGGCTCGGGTGTTCACAGGTACAAGCGTCACCGAGTCTACCGTTGATAGGAATGGTACACACAACGACCGGAAATACGTGTGAGCCGAGATTTCAACGGTACCGAGAACGGTACGGATTTTTCCGCAATCACCGATGAATCAGGGCGACCAAAGCGCGCAGGAGTGCAACAGCGGCATCCGGTCCTAATGAGTTGACTTCGCCATACCAGGGTTGCGCGGCGTTCATCAACCAGGGCGGTTCTTCATCCCACTCTGCCTTGGGGATTAGATACCCGAGGTCGTCATTTCCCAGGCCGAAGATGAATTGATACGTCGTCTTGAGCTGCTCGCGCAGCACTGGTTCGAGTGGCGCTTCCGGATAGTCGGCTCCGCGATAGCGCGCAATGCCGCCATTGACCAGTTCAGGATAGATTTCTCCGGGAATGGTCAGAATCTCCGCCAGAGCCGTGCCGCCTGCGCGGAGTTGAATGTAGTCAACTTCGGTCTGAATGTCGTGGCCGGTGGGATACTCCACACGCCCCACGTCGGGTAAATCGCGCTTCTCCGTAGCTGGGTCGAGTTTGCCATTTGTGTAGAGCGGCTTCCGTCCCGGGATTGGGGATTTCGACCGGCATTCGCCAAATCTTGACTTCGATCCCCGCGGATCGAAGCATTCCCATGAATTCCCCGTAGAACTCGGCCACTGAGCGAGGCACCAGCGGGAGCGTCTTCAGTATTCCGTCAGTCGTCTCAATTAGCCTTTTGCTTGGCAACCAGGCGCTGCATGAACTTGGGCCCTTCCTTCTTGTAGGCCTCGACACCTTCGTGCAGCAGCAGCTCATACTTGCGTGATGGCTCCGGGACGACACCTTCGGGGACCGCCCCCGCAATTTCGCTTCTCGGGTTCGTTTTGCAATTTTTCACTTTTCAAAGAGCGGGACTCCCCCTGGGGAGCGAAATGCCGAACAAACGTTGTCATCTAGGCAGAATTTTGGAAGCATCCTTGGCCTGCTTCATTGCTAACAGTGCTCCCAGCGCCCGATAGAAGCGACGGTCGTACGCTGTTTCTGCCCTCGCAAATCGATCGTACGTGCTGTCAGCGGGCAAAACAGCGGCTGCCACGCGACTTTTCTCGTGCCACTTCTCGATCGACTCCAAAACTTGCTTCCTGATCCTAAGCGGGCGTGCGACGCTTTCGATCGTGGAAACCAGCACAAACGTGCGACCCGCCTCATCCCGTTCTTCGGCTTCCCTCTGGTCTGCGCTTTGGACGCGGTTGGCTTTCTCTGGCTTGGTCCCTTTGGTCTGTCCCGTACCATCACGCTGTTCACCTTGTGCACGTTCAGCCGCAGTCGCCGCCGATTCTGTTTTGTTGATCCAGTTAATCCATTTACAGCTCATGGCAAGATCATTTGTAAGCCCAGCGCATGCGCGCAGGGTTATCTCGGATGCCGAGGATATCTGCCCTTTCGACTCCGCTTCTTCCTTGACCGCATTCACCTCCGCGATCAAAAACTCGAGCCCGAGAGATGTTGATGCCAGCTCGCTTCTAGCTTTTTCCAGTTCTGTGACGATTTGCTTGAAATCCCCGGGAGGTGTGATGTTTGTTGTTGCTTGGTACTGTCCCGACGCAAGGCAGAAGCGGAACTTCAGGGGTTCAATCTGATCAGAACGCAGATAAGAATCATGGACCTTAAGATTCTCGAGACGGTTCTGAAGCTTTGCGGATTCGCAACAGCGTACTCTTTGCCGTCGCCACCAGTTCACAACGAGGTCGTTGGCCAGCATTTCTTGCAAAGCGTCGTCGGGCTGAACCGAATCCCACACTGCTGCCTTGAGCGATTTGAAATCCTCCACTCGTTCTCCAGCGGCAGTGACAACAACGTCTTTTGAGAAAAGCCCGTCCTTCAGTGCGTTCCGTCGGCTTTTCTGTTTTCCTTCCGCGGATGTCGGTCCGGCGGACTTGGCGCCATTGGCACGGCTAGCTGCAGTTTGTTTCTTCGAATTTTTGCGCATGGACTCCTCCATTAAGTTCCCGATCACAGCGATCAGCGGACGCAGAACAAGTGTGCGAGCCCGTTGGGCAATTGCTGGCGACCGCGCAAATCAGTGTTTCCCAAAAACCAAAAAGCCAAATCTGCCTTTCATACTGGCTGCTGCCTTCATGCGCCGCTGCAATCGTTTTCCTGTTTTCCGCATAAATGGCAAAAGCCCGGCCATTTTGGGCCGGGCTCAATTTAGCCAAACACACGTCTGGCTACATCAATAAGTATACAAAGAAGCTCTTCCGCTGTCAACTGCTGGATCTTGGTTTAGGCTGCGTTTGCCCTCGTGCAGCCGTTGGAATAATCAGGTGGGCTCTTTTTTCTTTGGGCCTGGGGGAACCTATTCAAGGAAGTGCCGTTCCATTCGCCATCCGCGGCACATTTACGTGTAGTATACAATGTATATACTATTGTGTATACTGCGTATCGTAGCCAATCGACAAGGAGCAAGGTTATGAAGGCTCAGATGGTCAAGTGGGGCAATAGTCTGGCAGTGCGCATCCCGAAGCCGATCATCGAGGAGGCCCGCCTCAAAGAAGGTGATTTCCTGGAAATCGAAGCCGGCGACGGGCAGATCGAGCTGCGCCGGGCTACCAAAATACCGACCCTGGCTCAACTGGTTTCTCAGATTACCGCGGATAATCGGTACCCCGAGATTTCTACGGGACCAGAAGTTGGAAAGGAAAGAGTGGAATGGTGACCGCGTACGTACCCGAAGCGGGGGACATCGTGTTCCTCGACTTTGACCCCCAGGTTGGCCACGAACAGGCCAAGCGGAGGCCCGCACTGGTGCTGACCGATCAACGCTATAACCGAGCCAGCGGGCTAGCGGTAGTTTGTCCCCTGACGAGCAAGCGCAAACCATATCCCTTCGCGTTGCCCGTCAAAGTCGATAAGGTAGAAGGTGCTATCCTAGTCGACCAGCTCAAAAGCTTGGACTGGGCGGGCCGCCAGGCACAATTTCATTCCAAAGCCGAGGCAACGCTGCTCCCGAAAGTGCGGCAATACATCGCCGTGCTGCTTGGAATTCGCTGACGTAGAAGCGGCGCTGTTGTGGTGCCGCGACGGAATCACCTGCTACTATATGGTGACCGCCATGGATAAGACGGAACCGGAAAGCCGCGTACTCCAACCAGACGCAAGCGGTGATACCCACGCCGTGAGCGCCCCAGTCCAATCTAGAGACTCCGCCCGTCAGCTGGAGCTGGATTTTTCGCGCGCCGGTGCTGCAGATGGTTTTGCCCGACCAGGAGACGCTAGAATTCTGGCGCGCAACGGCTGACTATCCACAGGAAGTCGCGGATCGAATCGCAAAATTTTCCCGCAGCATGCAACAGTGCGCTTCGGCGTCTACCCGCGTAACCAACAACAAATCGAAGCCCTAATGTATGGCCGAGTGACTCTTTCGCTAATTGCAAATAGAGCGGCGAAACTCAGGCGATGGGTGAAACTGTTTAATCGCCGACTCTGTATTCAGGACCCACCAGAGCTATATCTGCTTGGCGTCAAACCCGCTCAGCATAGCCCCGCGGCGTGGTGCCCTGACGTACACACAGAGAGGAACCAATGCGCTCGTGTCCCAAGAAGCCGAAGGACGCTTTACCGGCCTTGCCGTTCTTCTCGCCATACTTGCTCCATGACGTCATCAGAAATGTCTCCCGGTGGTTCCGGCAATGAAACGGGCGAGCGCCGTCTCTTCAACGGCGGCGTGAGAACGCCTCGGGCAACCAGTCGCTGCTCTTGCTCGGAGTGGTCGTTCATGCGGCAGGGAACGATCCGCGCTACAGGCTTGTTGCGGTCGTAAATCAGCACTTCTTCGCCGTCCTTTACGAGCCGGATGTGAGCGCTGAGATGCGCTTTCAAATCGCTAATGTTTACGGTACGCATACGCACATTACAACGAATCTGACCATGTTGGTCATATCTAGTGTTGGCATTCCGTTACGCAAAACGCGAAGTCTCGATTGTTCGGTCGAAACGCGGTTTACGTTCCACCCGGCGAACTGGGCCGTATTCTTAGGCAAACACAAGGTCCTTTCACGGTTTTTCTCACCAAATGGTGTGAAGAGCCCGTGACCGTCGGATCGCGCGGTCCGCAGTAAGCAGAGAAAGTCCCTCGACCAGCGCGGTGGCTCCTATGATGCGATCCGCTGGATCCTTAGGATATGCTGCTGGAAGTCCGAGCGCGCGCACGCATGCGCGGCCGCTGATCGGTAGGACGATGAAGCGCGCCTCGACCTCACGCAGGAAAGATTCGAGGCTGATGTCGAGCCGGATGCGTCCTTTGCTCGATAGCGTGGCCAACTCCAGGAGAGTAATGTCGGAGATGGCTAATCCGTCCCCGTTCCGACGCGCATCGTCGATGGCCGCTCTTGCGTTCTTGGAGAGGTGAGTTTGGTCCAGCGCCAGCCAGACGACAACATGGGTATCGACAAGAATCACCTGAGATCCCCCCAGTCATCACGCGAAATCGCAGGGGAAACGACATCGCCTGTAATAGCACCCTTGCCAGCAAGAAAATTGTAGATGTCGTCTAGGTCTTTCTCAGCAGGGATGAGCTTCACTACCGGTTTGCCACGTTTTGTGATCACAACGGTCTCGCGCTTCGCCTGAACTTCATCCATGACCGCAAGACAATGGACTTTAAAAGAACCTGCAGCCATTTTCTTCATTCGTAAGCTCCTTAATCATGGTCATTATACCATGGTCGTAATTGTTACCAAATTGCGCTCCAAGTGTCGAAGTAACTTTTCCCCTCTCGACTTTTGAGAGCTGACCTTGGGCGACACGGGATCGGGCCAGGTCGAGCATCATCCGGCAGGTAGGTAGTTGGTCTATGCGTGGACGGCGGTCATGCGCTTGAGGGTGGGAAGGGCCTTGATAATTTTTCCGGCTTCCTGCTGGGCGATGCGCAGATCGTGGAGGCCTTGCAGAGGGATCCAGAATTCGGCACTCGTGCCGAAGAAATGCGCCAAGCGCAACGCCGTGTCGGCCGTGATGTCCCGGCGTCCGTTCAGAATCTGGGTGATGCGATTGGTGGGAACCTGCAGCTGGCGTGCCAGCGAGGTGGCGCTCATGTTGAGTTCCTTCAATTCCTCGGCCAAATGTTCTCCGGGATGGATCGCGAGCAGTGGCATGTTTGTTCAACGAACGCGCGCGCGGCGGGATTGCGCGCGCACGGCCCGCTTCTCTTCGCCGATGGCCGCACGCACCATATAGCCTGACCGCGTCATGCCGGCCGCTTCGGCCAACGCATCGATCTTTTCAATCTGGCTTTCCCGCGCCGTGATATTGACGCGCACCGTGGCATCTGGAGCGTCCACACTCACCATGAAGGCGATGGCGTCGTGCTTCGCCGCGTCCTCCGCGATATCATCGAGCTTCGACGGCTCCGGCACTGCGTCTCCGTCCTCGATCATGCCCTGGATGTGGAGCGCCAGCGCCTCTGCCGCCATCCGGCTCGCTTCATCGAGGGTCTTTCCGGCGGTGATGCAGCCCGGAAAATCGGGAAAGCTCACGCCGTAATCCGAATCCCGGTCCTTATGAAGATAGGCGATATATTCCATGATTTCGCTCCTTTAACTCTGGGGATCACCTCAGTTTGATCCCCGCCTGTTTCTCGATACTTTTGAGAGTGCCTATTGGTATGTCCCGGTTCGGGTGCGGCACCGTCACCCTCCCCTTTTTCGTCGGGTGTTTGAATTGCTTGTGGCTCCCAACCTGCTTCACCTCATACCAGCCGTCTTTCTGTAACTGCTTTATGACGTCCCGGCTGTGCATGTTTCCTCGCGTTCTCTACATCAATACAATACACATGTTGTACACACCAGTCCACAATGAAAATACACAGATATACATACTACTGTGAACATGATTCTAGGCGCTGATACCGATTTCATGTTTCTATATTATTGATTTCATTAACTTTAATTGTGGCAGCCCGCAAGCGTGCCCTCTTTGTTCTGACCAAGATCGACGAGATCTTGGCGTGGGAAAAGCGGAAGGAGGCAGAACGGGACACCCGCTTCGTCGAGCTTGGCAGTTATCTGTGCGAGGTGCGGGCGGGACAGTACTGGAGGCTGGAGAACCTGAAGTTGTTTGACGAGTTCCTGGCGAGGCGGTTCCCGGAATCGAGACGGAAGGCGTACTACCTGATGTCCATCCACGAGCACCTGCCGCCGCAGGCGCGGAAGGATCTGAAGGAAGTGGGATGGACGAAGGGGCTGGAGCTAGCGAAGCTGGCGCGCCGGGACGGGCAGCACTTCGATTGTGCAACCTGGTTGCACAAAGCGCGTGCTCTGCCGAAGGAGGACTTCAGGCGGGAGGTGGAGAAGGAACTGACGGGAAAGGAAGAGGAGCCGTCGGAGCTGATCTACTTCAAAGTCTACAAGAGCCAGATTCCGGTTATCGAGCAGGCGATCGAGACGGCAGCGCGGATGCTGGGCACGGATAAATCGCGAGGCTACTGCCTGGAGATGATCTGCGCGGACTTCCTGGCTGGCGCGCACCTGGACAATGGCAACCCGGAGATCCTGCTCAACTCGATCTCACGCTACTACAAGTTCTTGCCCGGCGAACAGCAGCAGGCTTTCCTCGAAAACCTGCGTGAGAAAGCTTCCTGAGAATGATTCGCCCCAAAGCCGCTCCCTCGCGGCTGGACCCCTTGTCGTACGAAAGCCTGCACCAGCAGATACTGCGTCGCGACAGCTGGAGGTGTCAATCATGCGGCACGATGTCGAATCTTGAGGTGCACCACAGGGAGTTCCGCAGCCATTCGGGATCCGATTCAGAGGAGAACTTGATCACGCTGTGCACGGCATGCCACGCCAGAGTGCATCGCCGCTAAAGCCACGAACGGGTAGCGGCTGACACAGCGCCAGCGCAAGGGGCGGAGTTCACGCAGAGAATCTGGCTCCAGAAACCCTGCACACCATGCCCATTCATCAGCTCTGCTTCGGAAAAACGGCGGCAGCAATAACCAGGGCTCCGCACCAGAGCGTTCGTCCAGAGCAGACTGTGCGGCAGAGCGGAAAAGGGGTCGAGAGTGTGTCACACACCGACGGGACAGCCAGTTTTACTCATGTTCGAGTTATCCCCTGCCCGCATGTGCCATCGCGGCGGGCGCACCCAGGAAGTCGTGGTACCAGACGAGGGTGCGATCAAGGCCGGATTCGAGAGTGAACTGCGGGCGCCAGTTAAGCATGGTGCGGGTACGCTCGGCGCTCAGGAACTGATGACGAATTTCGTTGCTTGCCTGGTTGAGCACTTCGGGGCGTAAAGAGGACTTCATCTTCCGCAAGATCAGGTCGACGAGCTCGAGCACGCTGACCTGGATTTCATTTGAAAAATTGAACGCCTGGCCGCGGAGGGCAGCATCAGAGGTGAGGTGCTCGGCGAGCAGCATGTACGCGGCTGCGGCATCTTCGATGTAGATAGCGGGGCTTTGTGACACCACGCGAGGCCGACGCAAAACAGAGCACATAACACCAGCAAGGGCCGGAATGGCTTAGTTCTCATTGATTGCCTGCCGTTTGTCGTCTATCGACTATAGGCGGACTTGCCCGGGCGAGCCGGTTGGAACCTTTTGGGAACTGGGCCACACCGAAACAAAAGCCTGGGAAGTCGCATTTTCGTGCAACTGTCGCAAAAAGTATCATCTTGACAGCGGGTTAGAATAAACAGTTAAATATCGCAGGTTCGAAAGAATCGTCTGCGGGGTACCACACCCCGATCCCCCCTTCCGAGAAGTTCGCGAACTAACTGAATGCAAAGGAAAACTGCATGAACAATAAGAACTGGAAATGGTTGCTGGCAGTTGTCGCGCTGTGTTGGCTGGCTCCGGCGGCGTTTGCTTCTGGATGCCCGGTGGGTCCCAACGTCACGTCCTCTTGTCTGAAGGTGCCGGAGGGTGGCTCTACTGCGATCTACCTTCTCGGAGCCGGGCTCACATGTTTCGGGGCTATGTTCCTCCGGTCGAGGTTAGCTAAGCCGACGCAATCGTAAATTCAGCCGGCAAAAAAAAAGTGGCCTACTTTGCGAGTATGTTCGCTCGTAAGGTAGGCCTACTTTTTGGTTTTTGCTTATGTTGTTGCGCCCCAAAGGCGCGTCATCCCAACTGGCTGCCGGGACGAACTCAAGCGAAGTCACGGGCAGGTTGATGCATTGGGATGGGTGGATAATCTGGACCAATTCGTCGCTTTCCGCAAGATGACAGAGTTTCATGCCGGGCGACCGGGCAATCGTGCCGCTGGTTCTTGATCGCCAAGGTGGAGAATTTGGAGCGGGTGGGACGGAGTCGGCACCGCCGCTGTAACCCTGGTCGGGCCCATCGCCTACTTCACCCGTGTTTGCTGGCAATGCATCGACCCTTCACAGAGCTCGACTTCGCTGACCAGTCTTTCTGACCCATCGGCAGAGGTGGTCAGTCAAGATTACTGGTAACTAGGAACCGGGGAACCACGCGCTCCGCCGCGACCGAGAGTTGCCCCTAATACACGATAAGTATACAAAGAAGCTCTTCCGCTGAAGCTCTTCCGCTGTCAACTGCTGGATCTTGGTTTAGGCTGCGTTTGCCCTCGTGCAGCCGTTGGAATAATCAGGTGGGCTCTTTTTTCTTTGGGCCTGGGGGAACCTATTCAAGGAAGTGCCGTT
>Ga0208563_1000949_pt1 | contig 21699 bp, 23 predicted proteins | sample June2015DPH_17_1_2_FD_184717 | JGI IMG/M metagenome (GOLD analysis project Ga0208563, IMG submission 184717) | Peatland microbial communities from SPRUCE experiment site at the Marcell Experimental Forest, Minnesota, USA - June2015DPH_17_150... | ecosystem: Environmental > Terrestrial > Soil >... | reverse complement strand
CTGCCACCGATTGATATGGACATGCCGATGCCACTCGGCGTAACGTACAGCCAGATAGCGGAGGGTTTCGATGCTCAGTAGTGAAGCCTTACGGTGTGAAAATTGCGATGTGCCCGCGATAGCCAAGCTCACTCGGTATGTTGGGCCGAATAATCGGCTATGCTGTGAGCTGTTCTGCCCTAAGTGCGATGCTTTGCTACTTACGGTTCAAGAGCAGGTGGTATATCCAGCGGAGGGATTCGATGCCCGGTAATAAGATGCCCGTAGGCTTTTGTACTTCCCATTGGGACAGGAGAAGTGAGTTGGTTCCAGCATACAGTAATGGATTATGCAGGCAATGCTTCGGTCCCCCTCGGCATACAAATCAGCAGCATAATTTAGAGGTCACTCGCTCTCGCCCTGCAGTGGGAAGGTGGATGCCGGATATGAAAGTAAGGAAACTGCTTCAATGGGTATTCCAATGAGCCCTGCACGCCGTGCCTACCTCGGTGCCGATTCGGTGTTCTACGCCGAGAACGCCGCTGGCCATGTTCACATCGCCTCTCCGCAGTCGCGCCTCGCGCCCGGATACACGCTGAAATGCGCCGACACCGTGCCTGACGTCGAGCGCTTCTGGAAGCGCATGGACGCGCAGGAACGCGAAGCCGCCGAAAAGATGAATGAGGCGCTATTCCGCCAGCGCGAGCGCCGGTTGGCCGATATGCGCGCCAACCTTAACCGCCGCCTGCTCTCGCTCGATTGCTCCAACGCCGAGCGCGACTTCATCAAGCAGTGTCTGACTATCCTCGACCGCAAAGAAGACATCTTGCAGCGCAACTCGGTCTATGGTGTCGCCTTCATGCAGGAGCACGAGCAGCCGCTCGCGCCTGCGCCTAAGAAAGTGGAGGTCGCGTAATGGAAGATGAGAATATAGTCGATCAAACTCGCCGTTTGCTGCATTTTGACGACATTCCCTATATGGTCTATAAACCCCGTTCTAAGGGCATCACCGACATGTGTGTGCGTGAGGGTGACACCTGCGCTATGCCAACTTCCACAATGAAGGACTCTCATAATGAGGGATAACCCTTTGAACATAGGCGCGAGAGATGCATGGCAGTCTTTCCGTAAGATCTTGTGGTATTACCTATATTGTGTCTTGATGCGCCTTTTGCATCACGTTGATTTACACTATGCACCTTATATATCTCCTTATCCAGTTACGCAACGCTGGAGGCCATATAATTATCTATCGCCACTTAGGTACATGCACTGCAAGTGGTGCGGGTACGGCCAGCCAGTTGAATTTAGCTCTAATAAGACAGCGTGGCGTTTGACCGCAGCGCACCGACTCAATGAAGTGCCGCCTACATCTCAGGAGGTGCGGCGGATAAGTAAGAGATTGCATGAACTGCAAGCTGAACTTTATGCGGCTTTGAAACGCGGTAAGGAGAGGATACCCAATGCGTGATAACCTTAAGGACTGGCAATGCCCGCCCTTCGAGTGGCCTGACTCCAAGAAACTCGGCTGGGTCAAGCAGGCCATCGACGACGGCACCACCTGGGTGCAAGACCAGACCTCGCAGACCGATATCCAGATGGGCATTGACATCCTGAACGGCAAGTCAGGCTCTACGCTTAGCGGCCAGTGGAGCAGCCTGACTTCCGGCGACCTGCCCCGCGCCTTTGATGAGATTATCGAAACCCTCGCCAACATCCGGCTGTCCTTCGCTGGCTACCAGACGCACAATTCCGCCTTCACCGAACACGCCGACATGATGAACAAGGTCGCGCAGGTCATCTACCTCAAATACTTCGTTGATCGCTCGCTGCGGGACGCGCTTCAGTTCGGCGGCCTTACCGGCATGGGGGCCATCTCACCCGGCTACTCACGCGGCATGTTTGGCATGGGCAAAGGCGCGTTCACCTTCGATGCACTCTCGCAACTCGATGTCTTGCCGGTGCAGCTTCCCAAGAACCGCGACTACCAGCGGGCCTATGTCGTCACCACCGCCCGGATGCAAGGCGTAGCCGAAGCCCATGCCTTATTCCCCGCCTTCCAAGACAAGCTGCGTCCCTTCGCCAAAGAGAAATACCTCAAAGGCGGTCAGACTGGCCGCTCTGAATACCGCGCCTCCCGCTGGGCACTCCATTCTATGTCCAAAGACATCGAGCAGTACACCGACATCTTCGCCACCTATGTGCTCGACCTGCGCATCAACGACAAGCCGTGGGGCGAGAATGACAAGCTTCTGCCGCTGCCCATGGGCCAGCCCGGCACCTCGTGGTTCTACACCGTGCCCTTCGTGGGGCAGGAGATCACCCGCTGGGAGGGCGGGCGCAGCGTTACCCGCCCCGCCGAAGTCGAAGACTGCCGCGTCTATCCTCGCCGCCGCCTCATGCTGTCCTGCGACGGCGCCCTCATGTACGACGGGCCGGGATTCAACTGGCACGGCCAAGTTCCACTCATTCCGTTCTATCTCCGCGACCGTCCATGGGACGGCACCGGCACTTCTCTGTTTACCTCGACCGCCGAACTCCAGTACGCCATCGACGACCTCCTGCGCTCGATGTACCGCATCGCCATGGCCCGCGTGAACATGTCAAAGTCTTACAACACCGACATCACCACCGGCGACAAAGGCGCGAAGCTCACTTCCAAGCAGGCTGAAGGCATTGACCCGTTCGCTTGCAACGAAACCTTTGGCGTGGACGGCGATCTCAAAGAACCTGTAATGAAGCCGATCATGCCGGAATGGTGCTACTCCATTCCCGAGCAGGAATTCAAGACTCTGGAGACCCTCCAGCAGTCTATCAACCGCTCGCTCGGCCTCGACCAAATCCAAGCCTTACAAAAGCTGCGCGCCAACATTCAATCTCCTGAGAAGCTGCTTGAAGCCGAAGGCCCGGTCGTCATCGGCACCTCGCGGGCCATGGAGCGCGGCCTGCGCGAACTCGGTGAGATGACCAAGTACAACGTCCTGCAATACATGCCCACAGGCGTGGTCATCCAGCATGTCGGTGTCGATCAAATCCCGCAGATGGTATTCGACTACGACGCAGCCTCACTCGTCCCGTCGCACTTGCCGGGCGAGCCGGATACCAAGGACGACATCGTGGATGGCGTTGCGGTCAACACTCCTGTGCCTTCCGCCTTCGACCAGACCGAACGCGCTCGCACCTTCGCCGACAACCTCGAATACATCGTGGTGCCGCACTCGCTGCACGAGATCGCGCAGAACCGCGAACGCCTGAATATCCTCGCGCTGATGGGCAAGGGGCCAGACGTGTTCCCGGTTGACCCGGAGACCTTGGGCAACAAGTTCGACATCCAGTGGGGCACCCTCGACGGCTCGACCATCAAGGAAAAGTACGTGTCGTTCCTGCGCGAGAAGCTGATTGCGCAAGGCGAACTGAAGAAGCTGGCCGAGGCTGAAGGGCTGGTGCCGCCGCCCGGCATGGAAGGTGAAGGTAAGAAGCCGCAGGGCAGGCCGCAGACGGCGAAGCAGAATCCCAAAGCCAAACAGAAGGGGATCGGCAACGCCACGCCGGGGCGGGCTGTCATCAGCACCTCGGGATAGGAGCACGCACATGGCCATCAAGATGAACACCCAATCCGAACTCGTCCATCGCACCACCATCCTTGACGCCAACGCCCTGCGCGACGGCGGCCTTCAGTGGCTCATCGACACCTTCAACTCCATTCATGAGGAGCACTCCACTGGCAAGCTGACCGTCGGCTTTGGCCAAGGTTCCATCAACACGGTGTGGTTCGAGGAGTTCCGCCGTGTGACCCAGAAAGAGCTGGACGCATGGGACCAAATGCGCCACGCCAACGGCAACGGGAACCATCTGGCGGTGCGCGGCGCGATCAGGATTCTTGACGGCGCTTGACGATTTCCCTTGACAAGGTGTGCGCCGATGTGCGCATACTCTCCCTGAACGGGATTCCTCCATCGCTTCCCCCTTCGGAAGAGTGATTGGCGGGCCAACACGGTCAGTCGGTCATCTCAATGTTCCGAAGGAGGAACGCATCATGGCAAAGCGCGGTCGCAAGGGCAAGAAAGCGAAGTTCATGGGAGCGCATCTCGGCTCCAAGCACAAGGGACGCAAGCGCGGCAAGAAACGCGGCGGAAAGAAACGCCGGTAGCCGAGGCCTAACCCTTTGGCAACCTTCCCTCCAACTGTCACGCAGCCTGGCTCCCCTCCGGGAGCCGGGCCTGCTGCATCGCCGGGTGGTCAACCATCCCCCGGCGGCGGCGCAGGTGGCAGTGCCATCAAGCTAGCGATGCTCTCGCAGGCAATACAAGGCCTAGCGCGCGAGTATCCGCAAGGCGGGCAGGCAATCAAAATGATGATGGACGGACTGCGGCAGTTGCAAGGCATCGCCGCCAGCACGTCTGCCCCGACGCAAGGAGCGGCACCGCCACTGTGAGGAATCCCATGACGACATCCCGACACAAGGAGAGTGCATCATGGCTGACGCAGTGACCCTCACGCCCCCAACCCCCGATCCCGAACTGACTTGGCTGATGAAGGAGTCCGGCATGACCACCGCCGAACTCGATCAGTACAAGACCGTGCTCGGCGACGCCAAGTTCAAATCCATGCTCATCAAGATCAAGGCCAGCAACGAGCAGGCGGCATCCGACCGCGCCGTTGCCGAGCAGGAGCGCCTGAACCTTGAGAAGAAGCTGACAGACGAGATTTATCCCGAAGTCCGGCGCGTGACGCAGGATTCAGTGCGGTCGCAGGGCGAACTCGCCCGGGCACAGGCGGAATTAAAGGCCGCCCGCGAGTATGGCATCGTGCCTGCCGCAGTCGAGGACAAGGCCACCGAGCCTACCCGTGCCCCTGGCTCTCCCGACCCCAACGCTCCCAAGTACCTGACCGCCGAAGACCTCGCTACCGTGCGCGCCCAGGCCGGCGACGGCCTCGCGGTGATGAATGACCTGAACGCCGAGCACTTTAAGCTGTTCGGCTCACCCGTCCCGAACATGTCAGACCTCATCAAGCAGGTCAACCGCGAGCGCACTCTCGGCCACGCCGACGTGGACATTCGTTCAGTCTGGGAGAAATCGCACAACGTCGCGGCCAAGCGCGCTGAGATCGTCGCTGCCGATCAGAAGAAGCATGACGACGGCGTGCGCACCGAAGCCTTGCGCGAGTACAAAGAGAAGCATGGCGACAACCCGGACACCCGCGTGGGCCGCGAGTCCCGGTTCTCCACCTACGACCCCAGCAAGGGCACTGGCGACAAGGCCAAACCGTGGCAGCGCTCGGCGCAGCGCCGCATGGAGAATGAGCCGTGGCGGCAGAACGCAGCCGCAAAGATTGAGAAGTCGAAGTCGGCGCTGGTTCATTAGCGCTAGGTAGCACGATACTAGGTTCAAGCGAGGTGCATCTTGGCATTTGATCCGCTCTTCCCGGAAATTCCGGCGACTACCGTCAATGAGATCATCGACGGCTACATCTACCAGAACAGCTACATCGCAACGCCGATGCAGCGGTACTTCAGGGCAAGCGGAGCCTACGACCCCTTCGGCGGCGGCGCGGCCATGCAGCTTCCGTTTCTCTATGCCGGGGCGCAAGGCGGGGCCATCTCGCCTGGCTCGGACGTAACCCTGAACCGCACTCAGATGCTCACCGCCAACGAGTTTGCCCCCAAACTCTACGAGAAGCACATCCCGGTCGAGGAGTTCGGCCTCGAAGTGCTGAACACCGGGCCAAACGCTCGCGTGGGCCTGCTCGAAGCCTATCTGGAGCAGATGCTTGAGGGCCTCGACTTCCAAATCGAAGCCGACATGTTCCGCCATGGTCAAGACCTTGGCCCCGGCGTGACCGACGCGCGCATCTACTCCATCAACGGGTTCTCCGAGGCCATGAACGATGGTGTCACTCCGTCATGGGATGGCAATGTCTTCCAGACCTACGGCAGCCAGAAGCGCAACGGCGCGGTCAACGCCTCGCTCAACTCCACTCCAACATGGCTGGGCGACGCTTCCGGCAACCCGGCACCGCCGTCTTATCAGCAGCTCCTGAAGATTTACAAGACGGTCATCGGGCGGCCCAACTTCATCGTGACCTCCTGGAGCGGCTACACCGCCATCGCCGCTGCCTTTCAGCGCCAGCAGCGCTATGAAACCCGCGATGACCAGCACATCAACTGGTCGGGCATCAAGTTTGAGGATGCCACTATCTTCGACGATGACATTGTGCCATCGCCCAACCCCAAGCCCAGCATCGCCAACCTGTTCAACACGCCGAACGCCATCCAGACCGGCACCTTCGTCGTGGCGGTAGGCCAGCCTTCCGCGTTGAACCAACTCCCGGTCGCAGGCATCACCGTCACCGTGGGCGACCCGATCTGGATGCTGGACGTGGACTCGTGGCGATATCGCCCGGCCCGCACCGAGGAGTTCAACTACAAGATGATGGACCCGATCCGGTGGCCGCAGAACCCGACCATGTACTCCCAGTTCTTGCGCCACTCGCTCAATTTCTATTGTCCGACACCGCGCCGAAACATCGGTGCGTACGGCATCAAGAGTTAGTTAGCAGTACCAGATTCGCAGCACGAAGGAGCAGGCACAATGGCCAATTCACCGACTCAAGGCGTATTCAAACCGAACTACCTGAACGCCTGCAATTCGCCTACCTCGACTGGCGCGCAGGACTCTGTAACCGGGGCGGCTATCCCTACTGGCCTGAACCCTTACAAGGTCATCGAGCTGTCGTTCACCGAAGCGCAGGCCTCGCAGGCTCCTTCGCCGTCCATCGAGCAACTGTTCGAAGGCGACTACATGTGGGTGCAGGTGGACTCAGGCGCGACCCAGACTGAGATCGCCACTGGCCGTCCGGCGTTCTACAAGCTCTCAGCCGCGAGCAACTCGGTGAACCCCATCCTGAGCGTGACCGGCCCGACTGGCAAGACGGCGCAATCGCTGTTCGCTGGCGTGTTCCTCAATCCCATCACCGCTGGCAACTGGGGATTCATCTTCAACGGCGGCGGGCGCGTCAACGTCCTCTACGGTGCGACGCTGACTATCGGCGGCGGCGCAGCCATCGGCGACGTGATCGAGACCACGGCGACTGGCACCTTCGACGATACCTCGGCCTCGACGGTGACCAACTTCTCCGTCGGCATCGCCCTGGTGAAGCCGATCATCAACGGCACCTCGCAGGTTTACATGAAGCAGCGGTTCCCGCGCTGCTGTGGAGGCTTGTAGCCATGGCGCTGACAGGTACAGTAGCTCTTAACGGCGCGTTCAACGCTCAGGATACGTTCGGCGGCAAGTTCTACATGACCGCCGACTACACCGGAGTAAATCCCTATGTTCCCACCGTGGGTGAGAAGCTTGATCCCAAGGCCTTTGGCGGGTCAGAGCGCATTCTCGCTGCATGGGGCTCCGGTTCAGAGGACGGCGGGTACTTCGTCATCTGCTATCCCAGCGGCACGGGCTACTGCGATTGGTACGCTCGCTGGTACATATCCACCACCGGCGCGGAGGCAACTGCAGTTGACCTCTCCGCCAAGACGGTCAAGCTGACGGTGATTAGCATTTAGAGTTCTCCTTGTAGCAGCGGCGCACTCAGCGGGATGGGATGGCAACGTCCCTCCCGCTTTTCTCTTAGGAGCAGCAGATGACTTTTCTCGACATGAAGGCCGAACTCGCGCAGGCCATCCCCGGCATGTCGCGCATCTACGCTGGCACCTTGCTCAACCGCGCTTGGAGGGTCATTCGAGATGCCTCGCTGTGGTCGTTTCAACTTAAGGACGGCTCGTTCTCCACGCCGGATTCGGTGTTCGCGGGCACGGTCACGGTTCCATCGCTGCCCACTCCGTCCATCATCATCGGCGATGCGACTGCCTCGGCGGCGTGGGCGGCGCTGACCTTCCCGTTCATCACCCAGTACCAGTTCCGCATCTCCGATGACTGCATCTACAATGTCATTGCCTACGACACCACCTCGAACCCGCCGTTCGGCACCCTGACCCTTGATCGCCCGTTCGTTGACCCGGTGACCACGCTGAACAACAATAACTACACCCTCGCGCAAATCTACTATCCGGCGCCGTCGCCGACGTTCAAGCGCTGGCTCTCGGTGCAGGACATGATTGACGGTTACGCGCTGCGCATCTGGAGCAGCCGCCGCGACCTTAACATCCTTGACCCGCAACGCCAGATTACCACTGACCCTAGCGACATCCTGCCTATGGGACCGGACACGCGCCCCGGCAGCGCTACCCTCGGCTGGCCGATGTTCGAGATGTGGCCTTCGCCGAACACTCAGATCAGCTATCAGACGTGGTACGTTGACCGGGGCGCAGACCTCGCTGCTAACACCGATGAGTTGCCGGAGCCGATCACCAGCGACGTGGTATTGTCCAAAGCCCGTGCCTACGCCTACGAATGGGCCGAGGCGCGCAAGGACGTGATGGCGGCCAAGGGCTCAGGCTCCAACTACGCTGTCCTCAAGAAGACCGCCGAGGACGATTTCCTTGCCCGGCTTAAGACCCTGCGCCTGCTCGATCGTGACACCGTAGATGCCTACGCAGCCAAGATCAACGGCGCTAACGGCGGCGCTGGCTGGGGACTGGCACCGTTCTTCAACGCTACCAACATGCGTTCCGGCATGGGCTGGGGATGGCCTGCATTATGGCGCTGATCCGTAAACTCGCTCTCGCACTCCTGCTGCTGGCCGTGCCTGCCGTCGCGCAGAACATCGCACCTGTTCATGGCGATTGCTCGCAGGGCAATACTGCTGTGCTGACTCAAGGCCTCCAGTCCACCAATCGCGTCATGGCGTCCTACCCGGCCTGCACTGTTACCGTCTACGATCACGGCACCACCAACCTCTCAACCATCTACAGCGACTCTTCATTCACGCTCTTGGCTAATCCTTTCACGGCAACCGCACTGGGCAACTGGATTTTCTATGCTTTCATCGGCACCTCCACGCCTGACCGCTACGATGTAGTGATGTCGGGGGGTCTGAACGGCGGCTTTCCTGCTCCCTACACCATCGCGGACATCTATCTGTGGGCGGGCGCGGGCGGCGGTGGCGGCGGTCTCATCCCCTGCGGCGTGCCCAACGACATCCAAGTGTTTCTCAATTCTACGAACCTCGGATGCGATACCGGGATTGCGACTCTCGATCCTTCTACTCATACTCTTAGTGACAACATCCTGAATGCCAATCAGGAAGTGGATGTCAGCGACCCCACGCATAGCGGACTGGTTGACCTCGGCCACAGCAATGGGACTGCCGTGGACGCGCACTTCCTGTTTGGGCCATCGCCGACCTTCAGCACCTCAGGCGGTGGCTACGGCATCAGTCCTCCCGATGTCGCACCTGCGAATCTAGGGTATGTATGGGGTGTTACCTCACTAACCCCCGTGAATGGACTCTATCCGATGGGATGGATTCCTACCCTTGGGGGAGTGACTAGCATCCAGATGAAAAACGGAGGAGTGAACTTCGGTTCGCCTTTGACCGGAGTAGGTTCCTTTAATTGCGTAGGATGCACTTGGAGTGGAACTACCCCGGATTTCACCGTCACGGTGCCCAGCGGTCTTTCTGTGGCAGGTTCTTCCGGCGACATGCAGACGAACAATGGCGCTGGCGCACTGGGCGCAGGGCACATTAACGACAACGGCACCACCATGACGGTCACAGAGAGCATTACACCGTCGGTTGCAGCAGCTAAGAATCTCGGCACCGCGCCGTTGCCCTTTGGTGATGGCTATTTTGGTGGGGCAGCCAACCACAGCTTCCATTTTGACACCTCTTCGGTGGCCTCGAACGTTGCGGTGGCGATCCCCAATCATGCCAGTAATACCGTGCAGGGGATTTCTGATCCGAGTGATACTGAAGCTGTCAACTACATCAGCACCGATGGCGTGCAACACCGGATTTCGCTAGCTGGCCTTTCGGTTGCGGGTTCCTCCGGCGATCTGCAAACCAATGACGGTTCCGGGGCGCTGGGCGCGGCTCACATCAACGACAACGGTACCACGATGACGGTCACGGAGGACATCACTCCGCTGGTAGCGGCAGCCAAGAAGTTCGGCTCGGCTCCGCTCCCTATGGGCGACATCTACGTTGGTGGGGCTGCAAATCATAGCTTCCACTTCGATACTTCTTCCGTTGCCTCCAACGTCGCTGTCGCCATTCCTAATCATGCTAGCAACACAGTACAGGGAATTGCCAATCCAAGCGACAGTGAGGCCGTCAACTACATCAGCACGGACGGAGTGCAACACCGAATCGTTGTTACCGGACTTCCCTCCGGCACAGGCGTGGTGCGCGTAGATTCTGGCAGCGGATCGGCGGCGGAGTTGAGCGGAGCGGTTGCTACCAGCGGCAGCAACGTAACCACGCTTGACCCGCAGTTTACGACTTACTCCTACGGCGCTTGCACCAACACGGCAGATGCCTTGACGATGACGCCTACTGATACTCCGACCTCGCTGGCTGACGGTCTGACCGTCGCCTGTCTTTCTTCGGCAGCGAATACCACTACCACTCCCACGTTGAAGGTTGGCACCCTTGCAGCCAAGACCATCGTTAAGGCTGGCACCAGCGGCCAGGCCGCGCTGGTCGCCAATGACATCCTCACCAACATGGTGGCTACATTCAAATACAACGCCACGGCTACGACGTGGGAGTTGCAGAACCCGCAGCAAGCCTCGGGTGTTAGCGGTATCACCAGCATTACTGGCCCGGCTGACCTGTCAACGTGGAGCGTAATTGGCGGCGCGGCTACGCAAGGCAAAGCCAATGCGCCTACGGATGTGGTGTGGAGCGGCCCGCCCGTCGCTGGGCTTCTGACGCCGGTGGTTAGGCAGACTAAAGCATGTTTCACGCCATCTGGGGGGCTCGTCGGAACCTGCGCTTTCGATGCTGACACTGCACAACATAGTACAATTTTTTTGACAACACTTGTGAATACCTACTCTGGTGGTGGTTGCACGAGCGGAGTCCAGGGCGCTATCTCGGCTTTGACTCTCTCTGATGGTACAAACTCATACACCGAAATTGATACCAACTATGATTCAAGTGCCTATTTTACTGGAGATTATTACGCTAAAGATGCCGTGGGGGGTCCAGTAACAGTTACAATAACGGCTACAGCTCCTGGCGGTACAAGCGCGTGTTTTGGAACTATGCTGACAGAAATAGCTAATACAGACACGACTTCTCCGTTAGATCAGCATGGTACATCAGGCAGCGCAGATTTTTCTACTTTCACAACTACAGCAAATAATGACATTGTATTAGGTGCTGCGTATATTTGGGGATACCCCGCTGTATATTTATTTACGGCACTTCCAGGATGGCCTCTAACTATCCCATCAACGTCTGACAGCAGTGTTTATATGACTGTGGTAGAAGTAGGTGCCGTTGCCCCTATTGCTGGTACATACACCCCAGTTGTTACCGATAATGATGGTATAGCGAATCCGCGTAAGTTTACCGTAGCGTTCAAGGCAGCATCGTCTGGCGGAGGTTCGCAGCCGTGGCAAGGCCAATACATCTCGCAGGAGATGTTGACTCGCTCGGTGTGGCCTAACTTAGCTGGAATCGTACCCGCAGGAACAGCGACTGGCGATACCGGGATTGGTCAGCACGTTGGCAATCACATCCTCTCAACGGATAGAACTACCGCTTATGCCGGGAACGATGCGCCCTCGACCTTGTATCTCACGACCTCGGCATCGGGCTATACGTGCCATGTTTACGTGAAATGCAACACCTCGGTTTCGACTGCGACGGTGATTCCGTCTCTTATCTATACCAGTGATGATAGCGCGAGCACAGTGGAGACAATCACCGGAGGTACGGCGGCCTGCACCACGCTTGGAACCTCTGACGTGGTTTCCATGACGCAAGAGCTACACGCCAAGGCTGCGACCACAATTTATCTTGAGACGACACTCCTCAATTCGCCGCACTACAACACAGATGCTTTCTGCGAGTTGCACACAACGCAGTAGGAGAAGGCGCGCATGAACTGGATTAAGGCTTTGGCAATCGCGGTACTACTCTCGGCCAGCGCCTGGGCGCAGCAGACCGTCACTGTGCCTGTAACCTTCAGCATCGACGCCAACGGGCATGTGAGCGCAACCGTAACGCTGCCCCCTGCGGCCTACCCTGGCGTGACATCCTGCGGCAATGGATGTCTCCAAGCCATCCAGCTTCAGACCAACGGCCCGCCGCCTAATGGCATCAGTGTCGGCACTACTCCCGGCGTTACAGTGGTTCTGACTCCTGCCAAGACGACCTGCAAGATCACGGTCAACGGCGGCATCATCACAGGAGCGACGGGATGCTGAAGCGTCTGCTCATCGCGCTGTGCCTGCTGTCGCCCTCGCTGTGGGCGCAGACTCCCACACACTGTACGGACGTTGCCGGGCTAGATACCTACTGCGGAATCGCTGCACTGCCCTCGCCGGGCGGTGCAACCGGCTACTTCCGTATGGAAAAATCCGCCAGCGGTTCCACTGCGGGGCACTGGCTATTCGTCGATCCGCTGGGCAATTACTTCTGGATGATGGCCACCTACAATGAAACAACTTCGTTCTTGCAGACCACGCCGACCAATGTGTTGACTGTGAAGTACGCTGGGAACAAGCGTAACTGGTGCTCACACAATAATTCGCGCTTGCTCTCGTGGAATTTCAACACGATTGGCGAATATCAGTTGACCTACTGTTTGCCTGTGCATAATGAGTCGGGCAATGCGAATCCGGTGCAAATGCCGTTCGCCTACCTCATCAACGCCATCCCGTCGATGCACAACTACCCCCTCACTTATGGCATACCGGAAGCTCCGAAGAACATGATTACGGGTGTGCCTAGCAATATCACAGTGTGGCGCGGGTCGGTGATGACGGATATGTACGATCCTAAGGTAGCAACTGCTTACACAATTGTCGTGGCTTACGCGGCTACCACCATTCTGACTGCTGGGTTTGATACTCCTTGGATTTTGGGAATCACGACTGACGACACCGACTATCTCTTTGGCCTCAAGAACAGCGGCAACACTCCGTTTTCCCCGCATCCCAACACTGGCTACATCGCTGCCGTCACCAAGTTTGATTACACGGGAATTTGGACCGGGACCGACATGGTGTTACATACCAAGTATGCATGGACATGCGGGCAGGCGGGGATCGACTTTGGTTTCGGCGTCGGCAAGGGCTATCTCGACAACAAGTATGGCACGATTGCCGCGCTGAATACAGCTTGGGGAACCAGCGGATTCTATACCAGCTTCTGTGACGCGAGCGGCTACGGCGTAGGTACTGGAGTTCTCGATGAGGACGGGCGGCACTCGTGGGTTGGCCTCGATGCTTATAATCAGGTTGGCATGTCAGCCGGTATGCTGGTGGACGTGAATCAGTTTGCGTACTGGTATGCCTACACCTACGCTAAGACGGCTGTAACTTCTATCCGCACCAAGGATACCTACCATCTGATCTTTGGTCCAGCGTCCCTGGGTGCCAACGGTTACGAAGACCGCATCCAGAACCTTCAGGGTCTCAGTGACGGCGGCATTCAGGTGATAGGCTTGACCGCGCCAGGTGTTCCTGCGCCTTCTCCGCCTTATAGTGGCATCAAGGCGACCTATGACCTTATAGGCAAGCCTGCATTCCTGTGGTACGCTATCACCGCCAACGCCGATTCAGCACTCTACCCTTATACCCAGGCCCAAGGCGTTCCAGACTTTCCGACGCAGGCGCTTCGTGGCACTCGTTACACCTCCGACCTTAACTCGTTTCTTGCGGCTAAGGGAAGTGATGGCTCTAATTACTTACTAGGAATTGACTGGTGGGAGCAGACTGATGGTAACTTTTCTGAAAAAGCCAACTGGGGGTTAGTAAGCGACCGCGATAATCCCTATCAACCTCCATTTGACGGCACTACTTCTGTTCCTGACGGCCCCTACATGACAGTGCCCGAAGATCGTCAGTATGGAGATTTCATTACTCCGGTTACAGCGGCTAATCTTGGCATTCTAAACACACTCATCGGCGGGGGCGCAGGATTAACGATCACTTCGTCGGGATGCCCCACTGGAACGGTTGGCGTTCCCTACCTTTGTAACATGACCGCCACAGGCGGGACCACACCGTACACCTGGAGCTTCAGCGCCGGTGGCCTGACTGGATGCACAGGGTTGTCGCTAGCCACCGTCAGCAATGTAGGCGTCATCAGCGGCACGCCGACGATAGCGGCGACCTGTTCGTTTACCGAAGAAGTTACGGATTCGACATCCCCGACGCCGTTGACTAAGACGCAGCCGAACAGTGTCACCATCAGCGCACTGCCTGCCACTTCAACTAGACTTACGGGAACAGTTAAACTGACAGGCAGCGTGGTGATAAAGTAGGCTCAGAGAGGAGGATGTAGCCGTGGCAAACGTGGAGCCGTGACCGATATGACGCAACCAAAGACACCATCGGAGATGGAGGCTGAGTTACATGCTATCAACCGGCGGCAGGACGTGCTTTGCATGTTTCTGCTGGGCCGCACATTGGATGGCGATTCTGCGATGATTATACAACCCACTCCTGATTCATGGTGTGGGCGCATAGCCATCGAGGTCAAGCAGATTAACGACATCGCCTGCGGTCTGAAAGAGCGTTTCGCATGGGGCGCAGCGGCCATTGTAGGCGCGGGCGCGGTTATCAACCTGACGATTGTGATTTGGGAACATTATGCAAAATAAAGGAGGCACTATGCTGTTCAATTTACTGTTCACATGTGTTGTGTTGTTATTGGTCTGTCACGCTGGCTGGTGGTGGACTCAACCTGCCAGTCCGTGGCGCAGCGGCTACTCGTTTCTGGCTCTGGTCACCGTGATTCTGTTCGTGTTCTGGTGGCTGAAGCTGCTGGGCGCTATTGCATGAAAGACCACTTCAGCGAGTTGCTGCTGTTCGTCACCCTGATGGCGATGCTCGGCTTCTCAGTGTTCATGTCGCATATCCACAACGACTCGCTGGCTAGCAAGGGCATGGAGTTCGGCGGGCAGGCACTGGCGGCCCTGCTGACCTTGATGGTGGCGAGCAAGCAGGCGACGGCCAACAAGCCGCCGGATTTGCCGCGACCGCCGCCGCCGCCGGAGGTGCCCCATGCCGCTCCTTAACTTTCTCGAAGCCATCGCGCGCGAGGAGGGGTTCTACGTTGCGGGCACTCGCGCCCAGCGCAACCACAACCCCGGCGACATTGAGTGGGGCGAGTTCGCTCGGGCGCATGGTGCAATCGAAGGCGATCCTCGGTTCGCGGTATTCCCTGACGATGCCACCGGGTTCGCTTGCATGAGGGCACTCATGCTAGGTGCTTATCGCGGCCTGACCGTGGCGCAGGCGATTGCCAAGTGGGCGCCGCCGAACGAGAACGACACCCAGTCGTACATCACCAACGTATGCCATTGGACAGGACTGACGCCGGACACGATAATCGACACGCATCTAGGAGGCGACGATGCCGCTACTTAAAGGACGGTCACGCAAGACCATTCGCAAGAACTTCCACGAGTTGCGTCATGGCAAGACGTTTTCGCGCACCCGCAAGAAGTTCGGCAAACGCAAGGCGCAAAAACAGATGATTGCGATTGCCCTCTCGACAGCCCGCAAGTCAGGCAAGCGCAAGAAGGCCCACAAACGCTAGATGCCGTACAGCTACGTCACCTTCGGGCAGCTCAAGGCAGCGCTCTTGCAGCGCTTGCAGGACACCCTCACGCCTGCCTACACCACCTCGACTGGCTTTGGGTTCACTGACCCGACAGAGGCCGGGCTGTACCTAATTGAGGCGTTGCAGGTGCTCAACTCCCAGGTGGCCGTGTGGAACGCCGACTACGTGCTGGACTTCTCGCCCGGCGACACTTGGAAATCGCTGAACGTCGCTGGCTCCCCGCGCGTCCGCACCGTCACCGACACCGACATCCTCACTCTCATGGAGTATCACCTGCTGGAGCCGCCTTCGGGCTCCACATGGACCGGCACCACTCAGTTCAACATCATCGACCTCGCGCAGGCGCTACAGTACCGCCGCGACGAGCTGCTACAGGCATCTGGCGCGAACGTTGTCACCTTGACGCAACCTTCCCCTACGGCTGGTTACCGTAGCACTCTGCCCGATGTCGTTCTAGCCCTCCGCCGAGTCCGCTGGGTGCCTGTGGCAGGCGCGTCGTATCCGTTGTGGCGGGAGGACCGGGTAACGGCAGATGCTTTCGGAGGCCAGTTGACGACCGACGTGCGCGATCCCGAGTCGTGGCTCATCACTGCCAACGCGCCTTTGCAGTTCGACGTGGACGCGGTGCCGCCCGTGCCTGGCACTTGGGATATGCTGGCGTTTGAGCCGGGTGCTGCGCTGGCGCCGCCGGCCACCACTGTCCTTGGCCTGCCTGACGACTGGTGCTGGGTGGCCAAGTGGGGCGCGCTAGCGGACGTGCTCAGCAACTCTCCTGAAGGTGCTGACCAACTGCGCGCTCGCTACTGCCTGGAGCGCTACAAGCAGGGCACCAAGGCGATGCTGGCGCTGCCATGGCTGCTGGATGCCAACGTCGCTGCTGTGACCGTGGATACCCCTTCAGTCGAGGAAGCCGATGCCTACGCCCAGAACTGGGAAGTCACATGGCCTATCGCCGATCCCCAGCTAGTCGTCGGTGGTGTTGACATTCTTGCTATTGCACCATTCGTTACCGTACCTAATCCATTAATATCGTCCGTGGTAACAGTGGTGGGGAACGCGCCGGTGCCTGTGCTCGACGCCGACCCGATTCAACTGTCCCGCGACGGCGTAGATGCGGTACTGGCCTATGCGCAGCATCTAGCCATGTTCAAGATGGGCGGCAGCGAGTTCACCTCGTCCATCCCGCTGCTGGCTGCCTTTGAGGCCTACTGTGCCCGTGAAAACTCCCGCTACCGCGCCCTCGGCGTAATGCGCACCGATCTCATCACTGAAGGCAGCCGCACCCTAGACATTGACCCGCGCTTGGAGGATGAAGGCTTATCGCGTGAGGACATGCGCACCCTGAAGCAGCAGGTCAGCGCGTGGAAGGAGGCCAGTGCCTAACGACTTCCTTAGCGCAGTTACACCTGTGGCAGGTATGGCACAGGCAGTAGCGCAGCCTTCTCAATTCGCACAGATGGCTCAAGCTGCAATGGCACCTAAGGCGTCCCCGTATGCGAAGCCGGGGCCTTATGCAACCAAGCTGTCACCGCAGGAGGAGCGGCAGTTCACGCAATGGGTGCAGCAAAACAAAATCCCGTGGAAGGACTCTCCGACTGCTGACTACGACATGCGTGGGTACTGGAGAGCAATGCTAGCAGGTGACCCAAATGCGAAGCAGGCGGCGAACCGCCACTTCCCTGATACCTATAAGACACCGTATCATAAGACGTTCTCAAACGAATCACGCTATGCAATGCCTGACGCGCCTAAATGGGTCGAGAGCGCTACTGACTGGAAGCTAGTGGATAAGAACGGCAAGGTAGTTGCCGTGGAGAAGAAGTAGATGCCTGACTACCAGCATCCTAACGGCGAGCGCTTCATCAACCACGGCCTGCACACCGGCTCCCCGGCTGACGCCCTCAAGCCCGGTGAGTATCCTCTGCTGGTCAACGTGCGCAGCGATACCCCGGACGAGCTGACCACCCGGCCCGGCCACATCATCGTGATGGACAGCGGAGCCACCGCCGGAGACCCTATCCGCAACATCTCTACCTACATTGAGATCGACAGCAGCGCGGTCGCTGGGCCGGTCATTCTGACTTCCTCGGGCGGCAACATCTATCACCAAGGCATCGTCGGGCCTATCGACACCGGCTATGGCACTGGTATCCCGTCCATGCTGCCGCTGCGCCCCTCGGCTGCTGCTGACTCTTGGATGTACATTGGCGATGATGTTCAGTACCACAAAATCTCGCCGCGCAACCCTACTACCCCTGCCGTAGTAGTGCAGAAGGTGGGCATTGCTGAGCCCCAAGCTCCGCCTGGCCTCTACATCGAAGAGGCTCAGACCAACTTCGTGCGGTTTAATGCGCCATGGACAAACTCAGGCGCGTGTGGGCCAGTGGCCGCCGGTACTCGTACTGGCGATGCGGTCACTCTTGTATTCCCTGATCCTGTGTCTGGCGGCGCACCCTACACCTATCAAATTGGTAGCTACAACCCGACAGCCCAGTACCAGAAGGAACAGTTGCTTGATCGAGGATTCCCGCCAGCTTCGCCTGACCCGCTGGGCCGCGTCAACGATGTGTTCCCGGCCATGCCGCCCAATATCCCCATCCTGGGCATCGAGTATTTCAGTGGCACCACCGGCCTATGCGTGGTAGTGCCTGACCTGCTGGGCATCGGCTTGTCGCCAGAGCCGTCTATTACCGCTAACGAGATCATCGCTAACTTGCGCCGGGGGGCATTGGTGCAAATCGGCGCAGAAATCTGTCTTGTGTACGACGTAGAGCGTGGACCGACTGGCGGCATCTGCTTCACTACCTTCACCACCGTAAACCACACTACCGCCGAGACGGTCAGCGGCATCCCCGCCATCCAACTATTCGAGTTCTCCACCTATGGCGAGGTGATGAACTCTGAGATGTGGTACTTCTCCAGCGGGGCTGGCATTGGCAGCATCCAGATTGACAAGACCATAGCTCCAGAGATAACTCAACTGTTTCTAGCCTATAACACGGAGAGTGCCTTCCAGCCTGATGATTACCTGCACTTTTCGGTGAACCTGCTGAAGCCTGAACGGCTCATCGAGATGAAGATCGTCATTGACGTGAACAACGGGCCAGTGAACTTTACCGACAATGCGTTCTACTACACGGTGCGGCCCAGCGACATCGAAGCTGGCATCCAGAACACATTGACACAACTGGGCGTGGCTCAACTTTATAGCCAGCGTCAGCTCATCGCTGAAGAGGCCAGCGCCGGGGTGGACTCCTCTGAGCAGGCTGTCCCCGGCTCGAACCAGTGGTCGGAAATCCGCATCCGCATTGGCGACTTCCTCCGCATTGGCAACGACCAGACACGCACCCTAGCCGACATTCAGGGATTGCAATTCATAATGAACACCACGGGGAACATCGACACCCAGATCAGCTCAATCACCACTCGCGGCCAGTGGCAGATGGATGTGAGCAAGACTGGACAGCCAGTGCTCTATCGCTATCGCGGGCGCTCGAGTGTGACTGGAGCGCGCTCCAACCCGTCGCCGCCGACCCGCTACGGTATTAGCCCATTGCGGCAGCACGGACGGATAGTGCTGCCCACATCGCCGCCGGACCCGCAGATCGACTTGTGGGACATCTTTCGCATTGGCGGCACCATCGACAGCTATCGGCTAGTGGGAACCGTGCCGGTGTCCGACGGTGGCTTCGAGGACAACTATGGCGACATCTCCATTGCCGCCTCTGAGGTGCTGGAATACGACAACCTGGAGCCGTGGCCGACCATCGACAACCCACTGAACACCGCTGGCGTCAGCGTCAACGGCTATCTGGTCAACTTCTTACTTACTGCTGGCGATCCCCACTTGTTGACCTTGCCGTACTATCTGCCGGGCAACCTTGTCCGCATTCAGGATACGGTGTACACGCTCTACACCCGGCCTACAGTCGCAGGCACTGCCGTAAGCATGGTGCTGCTAGAAGACGCCGGAGTCGCCGTCAACACTTCCCTGGTCATCTATGAGCCCGAGCTGGCCAACGTGCCGCTGCCTTTCCTGTGGGGGCCGACTGCTGAGGGCGGCACGGTATTCGGCTGCGGCGATCCCTATCGTCCGGGCACGCTGTACTTCAGCAAGAATTTCAACCCTGACTCAACGCCGGACAGCTACAACTTGGAGCTGTCACCGCCGTCAGAGCCGCTGACCGGCGGCTGCCTGCTCAATGGCGAGTCCTTTGCCTTCTCGGCTACCAAGTGCTGGGCGCTGCGACCGTCCTTCGGCAGCGAGAACCAATACACGGCGCGCGAGGTGCCGACTGGCGCTGGCGCCATCTCCCACTTCGCCATCACCACCGACGGCAAGCACATCTACTTTGTCGGCAAGGACGGCATCTACGTCACCGCTGGCGGCCCGGCTACCTTGATAACCAACCGCGAGAACATCTATACCCTGTTCCCCCACGAAGGCGTGCCCGGCGAGTCATGGCCTTACCTGGGCAACACCGTCGAGGCCCCAGACTACAGTCAGGCACTAGCGTCGTTCCATCTTTGCTATGCTAATGGCTACCTGTTCTTCGACTACGCCGGGAGGACGCCATGATGCTGGGCATGACTTGGGAGCCAATGCAGCAGACGATGTGGTGCGATGACCTGACCTTTACCCACGAAGGGCCGATCTGCACTCACCCGTCGCACGATCTCGCGCATCTGCTGGTTCGCGCGACCAGCGAGCTACCGTGGATGCCCAGCGGCAGCGACTCCGTGGTGCGGCTGGCCGAGTACAACGCCACTATCCTTGAGCACTTTCTGGATGCCGCCTTTAACCATGCTGTCGCTCCCCTAGAGATAGCCAGAGAGTACGGAACGTGGTTTGTCGAGAAGCACTTTTGTCCATTCCCGATTTCCGCTGAGGAAGCCTACCGCCGGTTCCGTGAGGGCATTGACTGGGATGCGATCAATCGGCTGTCGCCATATTTCTTTGCACTCAAACATCAAGAACGGGAATCAGGATTGACGGGGAAGACGTTCACCCTATTATTCACGTCCGATGATTCCCCTAGCAAGGATAAGAGCACCGACGGTGCGGAGGTGAGGTTATGAGCTTTCCAATTAACTGGAATACAGCACCAGATGATACGCCATTAGTTCCGTTCTTTCCAGACGTGCCAACGTGGACTAAGATTATCAAGTCCTTGCCTTCTTTGATAGTAAGTACGTCTGATGACGGATTTGACTTTAGCTCTGCAGTAGGGCCACTAATACCTTGGACAGACCCCAGTGATGCAGACGAGAATGACGGTATAAGCTCCGCATTTGATGTCACTGAATATGACAATACAGTGGGAGGCGTGTACAACACTGCTACCGAGTGTTTGTACGCATCCCAGTGGGGCTTTGCTATTCCCGCAGGTGCTACCATCCAGGCAGTAATGGTAAGCATCAACGGAGTCATCTATGACATGGCTAATGTTGGATTCTTTCCTCCTGGCCCTACGCCTTACTTCTTGCTTCCTTTTGCCCTGCACGTAGATAGCGACTGGCAGTACCTAGAGGATGGGGTTGGTGACTATGTTGGGTTGGCTTTCCCTGTAACTGGCCAACAGTTCTCAGATGGCTCTTGGGATGGTACGCCTGTGGTAGTAGGAACCGATGCAATCAATTTTACCGATCCTTCAAGCGTCTATCCCCCTGCTGCTGGGGGGCTACTACCATTCCTTGGTGCGAGCGGTATCACACTTAGCGCTGCACAGGTCAATGATTCTGGATTTGGTATTGGGTTTACGCTTAAAGCAGTAGGAATAGGGTAGAGACAAACATGCCAGATGCACCTTGGGGTTACACCCATTCCAACATCTACGCAATGGCTATTGCAGTGTACTACACTGAAGGAGCCGCGCTAACTCTAGCGTGCCCACTAGCAAGCACTGGCGAGGTTGGAGTTGCGTATAGTGCATCACTCATCGCTAGTGGCGGTACGCCTCCTTACACCTTTGCTATCATCGCGGGCAGTCTGCCTCCGGGCCTGGGACTGAA
>Ga0208563_1000940_pt1 | contig 21796 bp, 22 predicted proteins | sample June2015DPH_17_1_2_FD_184717 | JGI IMG/M metagenome (GOLD analysis project Ga0208563, IMG submission 184717) | Peatland microbial communities from SPRUCE experiment site at the Marcell Experimental Forest, Minnesota, USA - June2015DPH_17_150... | ecosystem: Environmental > Terrestrial > Soil >... | reverse complement strand
AATGACGCTCGATGAGCTGATAAGCCACATCCACAGCGATTACTTAGTATTGGAGGGGTTTAGAGGAACAGCGCTCCCTAAGGTATTATGTGCAACCGATGAAAAGGGCGTGGAAGGTGAACTGCAGGATACCGTCTTTTGCATTTCGGGGGTGGTTTCTGCGCAGCTCTCGGCTTATAAGGGGATTCCAGTCATAAACGCGCTTCTTAATGTCGCTGAGTTAGTCGATCTTGTCGAGCGGAGAAGTCTCAAGCTGTAGTCGTCATTCCTATTTTTGCCGCGTCGCTCTTGGCTAGTTTGCGCGTGAGTCGTTTGAGGTCGTCTCTCGTGTTGACGTTGTATAACAGTGATTCATCGCGAATAACAAGCATCGTCTCTTGCTGTAATTGATCGGACAGGCCCGCTTCGACGATGTTTATGCCGCTAGGAACCAGGAGTTTTGTACCAGCGCGGAGCACGAGGTCAGGGCTGACGTTAGCCTCCTCGCAAAATTCAGAGGGAAGGTATACCCCGAGTGCAGGACTCTCGACTTCTGCACGATGCTCGATGATCTTGTCGATGAGTTGGTGATTGACCAGTGGGAGATCTGCTGAGATGATGAGGACCGGGCCTTGAAGGCCAAGTCGTGTCATAGCCCACCTGTAGTCTTTGATATACCCCCACCCCGGCGCTCTGAGTACCGGAACACCAGAGCTTCTTGCCCAGCGAGTTGTGCACGGAGTATAGGGGGATGTGACCATCACGACACTTTCAATTTGCGATTGGAGCAAAGCAGCGAGGACGTACGCAACGAGTGGTTTTCCCGCGAACTCCAACAGCGGTTTTTCTACGCCCCCTAATCCGAACCTTTCGCCTTTGCCGCCGGCCATGAGGAGTGCGAGCACGCAATCACCTATAACAGTCCTATAACAATGAGCGCAGTTAAACGCCCTAACTCGTTAGAAGATCCGATTACGTCCCCGTTAATACCACCGAACGCCATATCAGCGAGTTTCACCAATCCAAAAGAAAGAGCGATAGGGGGCAGCAGCACAACGATACCTTTGACGCCAAAGCAGAGAACGGCTACCGCCACCGTCAGCAGCAATGCTGCCACGAAAGTAAGCGGACCACTTCTCTCAGAAAAACGTGATCCAAGGCCTTTATGCGTCGCTTTTCCGAGCGAAGCAACTTCGACCATAGAAAGCTTTGCCGCGGCTTCCGCTGTGACGAACGCAGGTATCAGAGCGGCTGATTTGATTGATGTTACTGCAGAGAAAAGCAGGAGGAACGCGAGCGCACAAAATGAAATCCCCCCCACACCGATGTACGGGTCTTTGATGACTCTGAGCCGCTCTTGTATGGCGCCGTGCTTGAGCAATCCGTCTCCGACGTCAGCTAACCCGTCGAGGTGCATAAACCCTGTCAGCGCGTATAGGGCTATGAGCGTTAGGCCCGCATGCACAAAGTCATTTAGATGTGGAGTGAAAGTAAGCGCATAACTAATTCCTCCAGCCAAGAGTCCGACGGTGGCTCCGACGATTACGAAAACCCACATGCGGCTGGCTAAGCTCTCGAGGTCCTCCTGCTTGAATCCCACCGGAATCGTCGTCAGGAATCCGAAGCCAGATCGAATGGAGTTAATGAAGCGTCGCGGCATCAGTCGCTCCTCGATCGTACATGTTTGCGGAAACTCCACCAATTAAGCCAGCGACAATATCATCTAAGAACGGCCCGAGCGATTTGAGAATTCCGGGTTTTAATCTGTCAAATCGGGCGTAATCGAAGTGCCCTTTATAGCCGCCGACGTATATCGATACGGTCATGCCCAATACTTCGTCTGCGATCAAAAAAGTCAAGTCCTTTTCGTAAGCAACAGGGTCAAGTTTCGGGATACGGCCTTCCTGTGCATCTCGCTCTAACGCTATCCCTACATAAAGAAGGACCCATAGATTTGGATCGGTGAGCGCGCGACGCAGCTCGCTCGAAAAAACTTCTCTAGCACGTGCTTCTGTCTCGACGCCCGGATGCGGACACCACAGCTGCATAGCTGTATCGACAATATCTTCGCGCGTAATGCCCATTTGTTTAAAAAAATCGTCTGTCATTATCCTGACGCCCTATACCTCTTTTAGTGGCTTGAATTGAGAATTTGCGAACGACGTCTTCGCTGGCTTAGATCACGAGACTCGCCGTGGCTGTCGGCCAATCTTTGAGACGGCTATGCTTTGAGCCCTGTGATGGGCGCTCATCGTATCCGACCGCCTTTAAAAAATCGTGATACTTACCAAGCGGGTTATTTTGCGATTTCCACCTGAAACTCTTCATTTTGAACTCGTATCCCTCGTCTCGAAATAGTGCCGACCTGTCTGGCACCGTCGCTGAGGCTTTTGATGCGTGTCGCTTCGCTTTCAGGTGCAATTATGGCAAAGCCCATTCCCATGTTAAAGGTCTTATACATCTCTTCTACTTCGACACCCTCTGCTTGAATCATTTTAAATATCGCTTGAGGCGTGAGCGGATCTGACAAATCAAAGCCCAGACGCGTAAGCCGCTTGAGATTTAGAAGCCCCCCTCCCGTGATGTGCGCCAAGCCGTGCACTTCGCAGTTTTTATTAATGTCGAGTACCTCTGCGTAGATCCGTGTAGGCACAAGCAGCTCTTCGCCGAGTGTCCGCTGCATACTCCCGTAACGCGCATGAAGACTGTATTTGGCCAGCAGTTTGCGGGCAAGGGTGAGTCCGTTACTGTGGATACCGCTGCTTGGAATGCCGATAATGGCATCTCCCTCCTCGATTTTGTGGCCGGTTACGAGCTGTTCTTTAGTAGCAATTCCTATGCAGCTGCCTGCCAAATCGAACCCCCTTATGATATCTGGTAAGCTTGCGGTTTCACCACCTACTATGGACACATTAGCTATCTTTGCCCCTTTTGCGAGCCCTTGTCCGATTTGATCGGCAATAGAAGGTTCAATGCTCTCCATTGCCAGATAATCGACAAACGCTATCGGCTCTAACCCCATTGCATAAAGGTCGTTGACGTTCATTGCCATGCAATCGATTCCAATAGTCCGCCAGTTTCCCATTTCTGTCGCGACGAGAACCTTTGACCCCACTCCGTCAGTAGTGATGCCAATAATGAAATCGCCCATATCCAATAGGCCGGCATAAGCTCCGTCTATGTTGATCGGGCTGCCTCGTCCCTTTTTTTTGGCCTTAAAATGGCTTTTAAGGGCTCTGATTGCCTCCTCCTCCATTAGAATGTTGACTCCAGATTCCGCGTATGTATGAGGGTGCTGTGAATTCATATACGACCTATGGGTGTCACCGGTATTAAGGCAGGCTCAGGCGACAAAATCTCGTGCTGCGTCACAAAACCTCACTAGCTGTCGACTAACGCGGCGCGCTTATTGAGGGATGTGCGCTCGGCTAAAATCAATTGGGCTTTTCCCTTAAAAAAAGATCGTTCGAAGGCCAGCGCATATGGTCTGCTAGTTACGAACGATAGTTGCCTGTCTTAGCGTTATTGGGGTTCTGAAAGAGAAAACTCTTCGTGAAGACTCTCCACAGCGCGCCGCACCGAATCTCGTCTCAAAACGAATGAGACATTATGCTCGGTTGATCCTTGGCTTATCATAATGACGTTGACGTTGATACTTCCCATGCGGCTGAAAATCCTGCCGACTATGCCGGGCGTTCCCGCCATTCGAGAGCCAACAACTGCTATCGCACTCACGTCCTCGTTGCACGAGATCTCTTTGACGATGTTGCCGTCAAATTCACTCTTGAGGCCGTGAAGAGCGTTTAAGGCGCTGCTTAGATGCTCTTCTTCTACAAGCACCGATATGTTAGCCTCACTTGATCCCTGACTTATCATAATGATGTTCACGCCTGCGCTTGCAAGTTTTGAAAACATGTGGGCTGCGACGCCGATAGTTCCGGCCATCCCGGCGCCTGAAAGGGTAATGAGGGCGACGTTACTAATCGCCGTTACTGCCTTGACGAGACTCTGATCATTAGTGACGGTGTCGACGATAGTCGTGCTCGCGCCGCTGGGATTAAAAGTGTTCTTCACCCGCACAGGAATTCCCTTAATCACTGCCGGTTCTATTGTTTTTGGGTGTATGACCTTTGCTCCAAAGTACGAAATTTCCATCGCTTCGGAGTAAGACACCTGCGGGAGGGTGCGGGCGTTGGATACGAGCTTGGGATCTGCGGTCATGATACCATCAACGTCGGTCCAAATCCATATCTCGTCGGCATCGATGGCGCTACCAATAATTGACGCTGTGTAGTCGGAACCGCCCCTGCCCAGGGTTGTGATGATGTTATGTATGTTGTATGCAATGAAACCGGTGATAACGGGCACCACGCCAACCTGAAGGAGGGGAACGAGGCGTTCGTGGACGCGCCGTTCTGTGATCTCAGTTGGGCGTGCGCCACGATGCTTAGTATCGGTGATGATGCCTGCTTCACCGCCCATCAAAAAGACTGATTGGACTTTAAGCGATTTCAAAGCGCCAGAGAGGATTGGAGAAGATAGCCGTTCACCGAAAGACGACACATAGTCATAAGATCTGTCAGTTAGCTCGCCAAGATGGTATATGCCGGTGAGGGCGTTTTTAAGTTCTTCGAGCCTCGTCTCGATTTCTGATATGACTTCAGTAACGATCATCTCATCTTCGATTGCGGCATAGGTGGCATCGAAATGTCTCTTGCCTACGAGGTGAACGAATTCTGAGACCTCGGTAACCTCAGCGTATTCGCTGGTCAGGCGTTCTGCTATGGTTTGAAGCTCGTCCGTCAATCCCGACATTGCAGAAACGACTACAGCAATCTCATTTCCTTGGTCATAATAGCTTCGCACGAGCTCCCCGACCTGTTTTATTTTTGTGCCATCTCCGATGGAGGTGCCGCCGAACTTCATCACATATCTCATTTTATCTAGACCTTGTAGGCTGCGTTTTTAAGCTAATTTATCCCGATTGATTGTATTAAAGCCTTCTGACGCGAAATAGAGCTTCGTGGATAACATATAAAAAGACTTTAACAAAAGAAAAAGCCTGAAACTTGAGATGCTAACCCCATCTTTGCCTGAGCTCTCAATATTTTTAAGCACTCCTTTTTTCGCGGAGGGCGCTAAACTCAATTGTTTTAGCGCTAGCCACGATCGTTGATTCACGACGCAACGCGCTCAGTGTGACGAGCAGCTTGGCGTTCGTGATTGCGTCCTCATTCTATAGCCAGTTTTTCGTTTACCTTTTTTACGCACTTTGGACGCACAGCTAATCATCGTTTTGTGTATGGGACGCAATTCAGGTGCTTTTGCGTCTTCTTCTAAACGAGCCCTGCTAGAGTAGAGGTGGCTTAGACTCGTTCAAAATACGTTAAAAATGACGACAAGGACATAAACAGCGGCCACAAAAGGCACGGTCGCGACCGCCACGTATTGCAGGACGCCCCAATCGAGCACTTTCCGCCCATCGAGGGGCCCTATCGGAAGCAAGTTGAAGGCGGATAGCCATATGTTGATCGCAAAGCCGTATATGCCAATGTAGCTAAGCAAGCCCCCTAGGGGCGTCAGCAGGTACAGGAGCAGGTAAAGCCCGCCTAACGCCAGATTAAGAAGCGGCCCGGCGGCTGATATTATCCCATTTTGTCGCTTGGTGATATTTGGACCGTAGATCATGGTAGCGCCAGGAGCTGCGAACACGATGTGGGTTACATAGGCAAATAGGATCGACAGCCCTAGGGTGACATAGTTCGCTCTGAATTCAGACCAGAATCCATACCGCTGGGCCGTAAACTTGTGCAAGAGCTCGTGCAAGACAAAACTTGAGCCTACAACCAGAAGCGGCACCGTGAGTGTAAGAAGGATATACCCCAATGATACATTCGACAAGTTTGCTCCGCTAAACGCAAGATAGAAGGCGAAAGAAACTCCCAGCCAGGCTATGAGGAGGTCTAGGACTTCCTTGCTGCTGGTTGCGTGCCGTGCCATATTTTTATACCATCCCCATTACGCGTGAGAGTGCGGTATGCAAGATATCATACGGGCTAACCCCCGTCATGGGAAATATAACGAGCAGAGCGATGAACGTAGCCAAGGAGCTTCCTACATTAACCGCGACGGCAACGATCAGTATCCTAAAAACCTTGTTTGAGAGAAGTTCTCGCACAGACGTCACCTTGGTCATGCCCGAAAAATCTTCTGTTCCAGGCGGCCGCTTTGCTGCTTCAATTAGTCCGGCAATGACGCCGACCTTGAGAAAGGGAAGCGGAACAAAAGGGCTGAAGCCGGCGTATCCTGCAGATGCTGCAATGGCAAGCGGATGGCTTCTGCTAGCTGTCGCAAAGCTCGCCGCAAAAACCGCGTGAAGCGCAAACCAGTACCCAAAGGCGAGAAGGACGACGGCAAGCGGTGCGCCAGAAAGAAATATGAGCGCGAATAACCCAATTATTACCGCCAAAAAAGCAATTCCTACGATTTTCGTCAAGTTGAAGCGTTTCTTCGGGACAGTATTAAGTTCTTCGAGCGACGGAATTAGTTCGGGCCGCTCAAGATAATGTTTTATCCCCTCTTTATGCCCGGCTCCGACGACGGCCACGATCCTTCCGCGCAGCTTGAGCAAATTTCCTGCCAAATAAGCGTCCCGTTCGTCAACGAGCACTTGCGCGGCGTTTGGTGAGAACTGCCGCAGCTCAGTGACTAGCTGCGAAATAACGTCATCGTTTGTAATCTCTTCAATGTCGATTTCTTCGTTGCCTCTGGTAATTCCGAGAAGGGCGATAAGCATTTTAAGCTTCTCAATAAGGCGCATCTTCGCCCAGAATCGAGCAATGGTGACGTTAATATCACGATCGACGAGTGCGACGTTCGCACCGACGCTCCGAGCTGCATCGATAGCGGACAGCATCTCGCTCCCTGGCTTGACGCCGACTTCCGCGCCGAGCTTGTTCTGTACGTAGGCGAGTAGCCAGTGAACTAAGAACTGGTATAGTTTGCCGCTCGAGAGGATATCCTTGATCGACGCAGCTTGTTGTTCTGGGTGCGTTAACGCCTGGTACCGACCGGGGTCTAGCTCAACAGCCACGACATCAGGCCGTTCAGCTTCGATCGTACGCCGTACCTCCGCTATGCTCTCTTGGGAGATATGGGCGGTTCCGACAACGGTGATCTCTGCGGGCTGCTCGGGTCTCTCGTTCATCCGGTACTGCTTCCACTATGCTTTGATCACGGTGCCGTCAGGGTGCACAATCTGTTCGCGCGCCTCCCCGAGCAGAGTCATGGCGCTTGTTACGTCTTTTTGCGTGACGATCCCGACAACGTTGCCTTCCTGTACGACTGGAATTGACCCAAGTCGCTGTTGCGCGAGCTTCACGAATGCCTCAGAAGCCTCATCATCCGGCTTTGCGGGCGCAACGTTGCGCGTCATGATGTTGCCCACCATGATGTCATCTCGACGGTTTGCAGGCACCTGATGCACGTTGCCAAAGGTAATAAGACCTACTAGCGTTCCGTTGTCGACGACAGGAAAACTTGCGTGTTTGCTCTGAAACATCACTTCAATAAGCTGGGCAATCGTCATCGACGGAGGGACGGTCACCACCTCCGCTGTCATGATATCGCGCACCTTAATGCCCGCGAGTGTCTGCGTTAGTGTCGTCTGTCGCTCCTCATCGGACGCGGCGATGTAGATAAAGAAAGCGATGATGATGAGAAAGGGACTAAGCAATCCGACGATGGCCATCCCAATCGCAAAAATCTTGCCGATTTGCACGGCGGTGTGTGTCGCCTGCAAGTACGGTCTCCGCTCGGCCAGCCAAGCCCGCAAGACGCGACCTCCGTCCATCGGAAACGCAGGCAGAATGTTGAACCCGCCGAGAACGAGGTTGATGTACGCAAAGTTCTGCAAAAAGAGATTTGGCACAGTTGCCTTCACGCCAAAGCTCAAGCCAAAAAAGATTGCGCCGAGACCCAAGCTGACTAGCGGTCCCACTAATGCAGTTCTGAACTCAAGTTTAGGGTTTTTCGGGATTTCGATTGCTGAAACTCCTCCGATGAGGTAAAGGGTTATGCTTTTCACTTCGATGCCATAACGCAGCGCTAGAAGAGAATGGCCAAGTTCGTGCAGCAGCACGAAAACAAAGATCATTATTCCTGCTATCGTCCCATAAACGAACGAGTTAGCGACGTTTCCAAACCCAAATGGGGGAGGATTTACCGAAAAAACGTAAGCGAAGAGGGGAATGATCAGTATGAGCGTAATATTGACTAGAATCGGGATTCCGCGAACGGTAGCGATTCGAAAAGACCAAGCCATAGAATAATCCTAATTTAGCCTTTATTTAACAAACTATATATCACTTTAGTCGATAGTGCATGCCGGAGTTTGCTCGCGAAACTCAAAAGGGAGGTTGAAATGCGAATCGAGCTGACACAGATTATGGACCTCAACGTGTATACTGATAAGGGGGACTACGTAGGAAAAGTGGAGGATATCAAGATCGACACGAACGACAAGAGGGTAACTGGCCTCGTCATCGGCGACATTAACCATAATATTTTTGACATAAAGTACCGATTTGTTGTGATACCCTACCGGTTTGCGAAATCAATAGCCGACATAATTCTCGTCAGCAGCGTCGTGAAAACGCTCATCACCCGAGCTAAGCCCAAAGAAGAAGCGGGATGAAAGAGCGCGAGATCTATGCAGGCTTGCGCACAGTTGCTCCCTTTTTTGTGCGTGTTGACGGAAGAAATTTCCGGCACGCCCTTTCGTTGCTGAACCGCGAACAACCGCACGACCTCACCTTTGCACAATCCATGGGCGCTGCTTCGGAAACGCTCATGCGCCAGAGCGGCCTGTCTGTGCAGCTTGTTTTCACGTTTTCTGACGAAGCAAATGTGCTCTTCTTGGAAGCCCCTTTTGACGGCAGGATCGAGAAGCTTGACTCCGTTATTGCCAGTTTCTTCGCTAGCGCAGTGACGTTGAAGCTCTCGCCGAGCGTCCCTCTGGCGTTTGATGCGCGCGTCGTTCCCGTGAGCGAAGTGGACGCACCGCTTTATCTCGAATGGCGACAAAATGAAGCCTGGCGGAATCATCTGCACGCATACACCTACTATCACTTGAGACAAGATGGCGAGACCGCGCGCGAAGCTCACACTAAACTGTTTGAGATGAACGCGAGCGAAATGCACGAGCTTATGTTCAACCATGGTGTCAATCTGGCGAAGACTCCCTCGTGGCAGCGGAGGGGAATCCTCGTTCACAAGGAGGTTTACGAGAAGGAGGGCCTTGATAAGGCGGGCCGACCAAGCACTGCATGGCGATCAAGAGTTGTGCAAAACTGGGACGTGCCGCTTTTTAAATCGCGAGAGGGGCGAGAGACGCTCTTCGGACTCATTGGTGAGAACATAGATAAATATCAATAATTATATATTAATACCTAAAAAAAACTGGTTAGTGTAACAGATCCAAAGAAGTAGATGAACCGGTTAAAAAGCACGAAGAAACCGATTGCGAAGCGATCGAGGACTGTTGAGGGGAGGAAAGCATCGTGGCTTTAGGTCTGTGGGGAGCGAAGCCGAAGGTCGCAAAGAACGAACAGGTGTCCCTGCTTGACATCAAAAAGGGTCCGTTCTATGTGGTAGCGTCTGTTGAAGTGGGCAACACGACGACGAAGAGTATCCTTACGGCCACGAACATGCTTGAAGGCAAGGCCTATGTCATTAACAAAGTCGTTAGTATGACGCGCAACGTGCGTGACCCGAAGCCAGGCGAAGAGATCTTTGGGCGTACACTTACCTACAAGCCGCTTACACGAAACAGCATCGCCGAAATGGTGAAGCGCACCCTAATTCAGTCGGTGCGAAACGCAAATCTCGAGCTTGCAGATGATCTTCACTTTGTCGTGCGCTCCACTGGCGTCGTCGCCGGCTTTGATAAGCCCGAAGACATTGGTGAGTTCATAAAGGCACTCGCCGATGGCTGTTTGATGGCAGGCGTTACGGCGAGAAAAATGACGCCAGCAATGAGTATTCACCACCTTCCAAAGAAGTTTCGCGAATATAGTCTCCTCGATAAGGTTTCGTTTGACGGTTCGGTAAGTGGCGTCCTCCCTCCGATAGGTTCGACGGGCGTCGAAGTAGTCGCTAATGAGATGGAGGGAGAGCTAGCGACTGCGGGCATCAAGGAAGGGGCGAAATGGGCAGATGTTGACTTCCGAAATCCGTGCCTTTCGATGGATTTCGGCACGACCTTCAAGGGGCGCATTACCAACGACGTTCTTCCTTATGCGAATACGATCGCGAACTTCTGTGGCATCTCAGGTGAAATCGTCGATTCTGTTGGGCGCGGCACCGGTTTGGTAGATAAAACGAGTGGCACGACGTTCGATCTGCCGAAGCCCAGCCGATTAAAGGTCAGCATTGGACACGAGCGGGACGCAAGAGCCCTCGCGAACGAGGTCCACGAACATATCCGAATAGAAGAAGTTCCAAAAACGTCTAAGCGATTTGGCAGCGTTCCGGTCAATCCACGCGCCGCGGCGCAAATCGGATTAACCCTCATCGGCGTTGATTCAGGTGAGAACGGTAGCGATCTTCACCGCATTTCGAAAGTCGGGGGCGAGATCTATCACGAGTTTGGGCTCGAAATGCTCTACGACGTGATTGACTGGGTCTCCACCGGCATCGCTGAAAGAATCATCAACACGGCACTTACCAAGGGCCTGATCAATGACAAGGTAAGCATCGGGATAACAGGCCGCGCAGGCATAACTGGAAACAAGCCGAAGCATATTTTGAAGGCCATCAAAGAGATGGGCATCTATAGCAAGCCGGAAGAGTATATCGTGTTCGTTGATGACGGGCTCGCACGGGGAGCTGCCATTATGGCGCGATGCATGAATTCGCTCGGCTCACCTAAAAATCCGTTCGGAGGACTTAGAGGTGGGAAGTGCATTCTAGGCCAACGGATGCGACTTCAGGCCTACTAGGTAACCCTTAATGCGGCATTAACGTTTTTTGGTCGTCAGCAAAGTTTTGCATATTATGAACTGCTACCTTGTGCCTCAAACGATAGTATTTTAAACCACTTCGAACAAAAAAAAGAACTATAAAAATAGCAAGATAAATTAGTTTTTTTGCGGCTGAAGTAAAGAAAGATCCAATGTCGAAGGCAGTTAAGTTCATGCGCGGGAAGACTATTGTCGCGTTTTCTATTGTGCTTGTAGCACTGGTGTGTGTTTCAGCGATTAGCTCAGTCGCCGCGCAGACGTCATCGCCTGCGAGTTCCACAGCCGTTGCGAGCGCCAAATATCCACCTTACCCGGTGAATTTGTATGAGTTCTATAGGAGTGATTGCCCGCATTGTGCGGCGCTGAAGCCGCATATTGATGCGTTGATAGCCCAGTATCCGACGCTGCACGTGTATATGTACGAAACGCAAAATGACGCGAACTATAGTCTTCTTCAGACGTTCATGAGTGCCTATAACCTCAAGTTTGACACTGTTCCTACTGTCATAGTCGGCAAACAGGCTTTCCAATCAGATACGGAAGCGCCGCAGATTGAGGCAGCTGTTGCGCAGGCCATTCAAAATGGTGCGACGGGTCCCGGTGACGTGATAACAGGTCATTCGGTGCCGACACCGACACCGACGCCAGGAACTCATACGGCCAACGCAACCAAGAATTCAACTAACAATGGGACGGTTGTGAATACACCAGTGCCTCCGCCACTTTTTCCATTCATTGGGACCGCTATAATCAGCGGCGTGAACCCGTGCGTCTTTTCTGTGCTCATATTCCTGATGGGGACGATCGCTCTTACAGGGTCACGTTCCCGCGCCCTTGCCATTGGGGTGACTTACATTGCAACGGTGTTCGTGGTGTTTTTCCTTACGGCACTTGCTGTCGTACAGTTTGTGCGAATCATCGGTGCCTCGAACTTGGCGCTGACTAAGACGGCGATTGGCATCTTCCTCCTTGTTGTCGGTATCGTTTCGATCAAGGACTTCTTTTGGTATAACCGCTGGTTCAGCTTTAAGATCCCGACGTTCACGAAACATAGCATCAGTTATCTCGGAAAAACCGGGTCTTTTATTGCGATCATAGGGCTCGGCTTTATCGCTACGATCGCTGCTTTGCCGTGCACTATCGGTCCTTTCACGTACTTTTCGACGACATACTTGACCAGCTTGTCTGCGGTGGATAACAACCTCTACACCGCCCTCTTCTCGTTAGCGTTCGTCATACCAATGATCATCGTTTTCGTAGCGATATACGCGGTGAAGGTGGGTACAGACCAGGCCGAAGAATGGAGAATGAAGTCAGCGCGATATATGAGGCTTATAGCTGGGCTTCTCATGGTCACGTTTGGGCTTCTGCTTGTGTTCAAGGTGTTCTGACGCGAATTATTTCAGAGACTGCAGCCGTTGCACTTCCGAAGCTTGGGTTCTTCGTTTTTAAGCGCGCAAACTCTTTGGCCGGAACAATCTTGTGAAGCGACATGGTCAGCTCACGGCATGACTATATTTAGGCCGAAGTCTGTTTGGGAAAAGCCTCAACATGGAAACGCGCGAGAGCACCTACTATTCAACCGATCGAAGGGAGCAATACAAAAAACGCGCTCTTGAAGCAGATCTGCTTAAGCTTGTCATAGCTATTGTTCTCGAGTTGCTGATCTTTATGATCTGGTTTGAAGGGCCAGCGAGAGAGCGTTACGAAATTCTCGTCCACGCAGCGCTGCCTATAAGCATCGTGCTGACGATTATCAACTATCGTTACCTAATCTTGGTACCGTTCATAGCCTTCTTACCCGACGTGGCACGAGCGATCGGCATCAATATTTCACATTCTTTAGTTATTTTGCCGCTCGTCTTCATTGCGGCGTTCGTGCCTTTTGTGCGCCGGCCCAAGACAGCACTTGTCGCAGGTTACGCGGCTTGTGCTATCTGGGCGAGTCATCTCGTTGTTGACGCGCGTAAATATACTCCTATTCAAAACGTCGGAGGATATCTGTGGAGCGATCTGGTGTTCTATGCTCTCCTACTGACCGTAATAGGGTTTCTGCTTGTGCAGCTCTTGCGTTTCGGCGAAACCAACGCGATGGCAGAAAAGCTGTGACCGCGTGCCTGAGCGTCTCACTCGCCAGCTTTTCAGCTCCCCGGAAAGAATCTTGCTTCCGCTATAGAGTCACTTAAATAGCTTGCGTGACCTTGAAGAATCGCGCTGAGGGCTCCATGCACCATACATATCGCAACGAGGCACAGCGGCGGGAATGGCAGAACCCTGAAAAAATCTTGATGGAAGCAGGGGTCAAGGCCGGCGACGCCCTCATAGATTTGGCCTGCGGATTTGGTTTTTTTGCCATTCCAGCAGCCAAGATGATTGGTTCCAAAGGCGCAGTATGCGGCGTTGACATCGACAGCGAAGCTCTGGAAGAACTACGTGCACAATCCGCGCGAGCAGGTCTGAGCAATCTCCACGTCAAGCTTGCGGCAGCTGAAGACGTTTCTTTATGCAAGCAGTGCGCTGACATAGTGTTTATAGGAATAGCGCTCCACGATTTCAAAGACCCGCTCAAGGTATTGCAGAACGCCAAGAGAGCCCTCAAGACGGACGGCAGACTGATCAATCTAGACTGGAAAAAAGAAAAAACGCCTTTCGGTCCGCCGGTTGAAATAAGGTTTAGTGAAGCGGAAGCCGCGTCTCTCATCGAAAGAGCGGGATACAACGTGGTTTCAGTAGAGGATTCAGGACCGTATCACTATGTGATTTCGGCGGATTTGATTCCTTAGCTTGTTCTGTCGGCCTCGCGAGCGACTTGTATTTTCTTACAATTGTCGGACCACGAAAAAGAATATGGCGTTTCACTTGCATAGAATAAACAGGTTTAGACTATGTGGCAAAAACGTTCTTAATAGGGCTGTCTCGGATAGAAGCGGCACTGATTGGGGGCTGTCACAGTGCTGCCGTCGTTGGCGCAAACCTCGAACAAGCCGAAGTGTCGCGCCCAGCAACTCTCACTTTCTAGTATGCTAATCATAGTGTTTTGGTTGTCGAGACGTTTAAAGCAGAAGTTGCGAAAAAAAATCGATGAAGGAGCCCGGTTTTGCCAGTTTATCCAGTTTCAATGTGTTTGGTTTGCAAATATTATCGAAAAGCCCAGCGGTGTGAAGCGTTTCCGTCGAGAATACCTCAGGCTATCCTTATTGGAAGATATGATCATAGAAAAAGTTTCACAGGGGATCACGGTGTAAGATTTCAGCCAAAAAAAGGTGTTAGTCAAGAAGAGCTTGAAGTCATTTTGAGCATATTTGACAAACCGCGTTCTTAAACGAGTCGAAAATCTAGTCTTTTTACACATTGGCGCCTTAGGCAACGCTAATCTCAGCTTTTTGAAAGAGGCTAACTCTCACTTTCGTTTCTTTTTACTTAAAAATCCAATTTATTTCTTTAGTTCGTAGCTATTGTTTGTGCTAACTTGCTGCTATTCAATTTACAAGCAGCCTTCTTTGACGATGTAATTAAGATATAAAAGATATTAAATATCATTTAAAAACTATTAATTATAATAATATTGATCAGTATTATTTATTTTGTTATGTTGTTTATTATTTATATTATTAAACTAATTAAAAAGTAAGTTAAAAACTCACTATTATAATATTTAAGAAATAGTGTCTAGTTAACTTCGATGAAAACTTCTGATTAATTGAATTAAGCCGTATAGGTCTTTTTTTGCCTAAATTATAACTTTCAGAGGCTTTTTGGCAAAGACGTCCGAAGAGTTTTGTGGGATTTAGAGTTTTGGGCTTCGCTGCAGTTTTCATATATGTCTAAGAGTTTAAGTTGTAATTTCATGTATTTCTATTAAGATAACAGCTGTAAATTTCGCAAGTTAGAGCGCGGCGCTAAGTCACATAATTGATCTGATATCGAAATGAAACAGATATAATTTGATGATATCAAAAAAATGAAGTGGATGATTAGTCCAAGGGGTTTTCTTAAATCTATAGTTTTTAGCGCATCAACTCTCACTTTTATAAAAATCACGGAGAGAAACGACATTTAAAAAGCTACTTTTTCGTACGCTTCGCGTAGGTCATCATCGTTAAATTGAAGGTAGACTTGGGTTGTACTGAGGCTTGTATGTCCTAACATGAGCTGTAAACGCCGTAAATCTGTTCCCGACCTAACCATATGTATAGCGAAGCTGTGCCGTAGAGTATGCGGATGTATTTTGACTCCTGACATATTCCCGTATTTTTTTACGATCTTGAATACTCTATCTCTTTTAACAGGAAAAACAGGCTGATCCTCTAGGGTATTTGATGCTAAGATATAGTCGGAGAGCATTTTCAGGGTCTCTTCGTCAAGAGGCACCCTCCTCTGCCGCCCTCCTTTAGCTTTTCTGATGTTAACAACATGGTTCTTGAACTCAATATCGTTCGGCGTGACGTTTATGACCTCACTTACGCGTACGCCAGTTCGCCACATAAAACGTAAGAGCAAATAGTCCCGTAAGTTGGACGTTTCAGCCGCCCGCAATATCTCATCGACCTGCTCGATTTCGAGATAATCGGGTATTTTGGTCATGATGATACAAAAGATAGGTTTTGTATCTTAAAGATTGTCATTTTGAGCCTCTTTGTAGTACGAATATCCTTTTTTGTACAATGAGGAAAAAACCGTATGTATAAAGGTCGCTTTTGTAAGATTTATAAATTTAATATAATTAATTTAATATTAATAAACTAATTTTAAGCTATATTGATCTAAGCGAGATAGCCAATTTAGTTCTGTTGAATTCTGAGTGTAAATTAGCAAAAGTGAGAGAAAGGCAACTTTGCACATGGTTCTAGCTTATGCTACTTTAAAAGCGGAGCTCATTATACTACGTTTTTGACTACTTACCAAATCTTGATTACGATTTTTTTTGCTGGCTTGCTCAACCCAATTTGGCGTGTTCATGTACCGCAGTAAAACAAAACTAGCGGAACGCAACAACCCCAAAGGTCACGTTTTTTAATCATCCCCAACGTGTTATCAGTCGATAAAGCCCGAGCAGCGCAGACTCGATCTGCGCAATACTAGGTTGTGCGATTATCTCATCACCCAGACTTCTGAATTATGAAATAAAGAATGTACGCTCACGCGTAATGCGCTTCATAAGTTCCACTTGTTTACATTGCAGCAAAGAAAATGTCACAGTTAAAGAACTGGATCGAAAACGGTTTTAACTTGCAGATTTCATCTATTAGCTAATTTGCATAATTCACCACAGCAATTTTTAAAAGAGCTTGACATTGTTCTAGTGCTGAGGAAACTACAAACGCGGAGGATAGCTATGAATTCGCAAGACAATCTCGGGTCAAACTCGAAACCTGTAACTTATATACCTATTTACTTAGACGTTCAGACTGTACTTGGCCTGTTATCTCAACTAGCAGGGGGGTTTTCCAACAAATCAACGGTTAAAACAACAGCTGAAGGGATGGATAGTCGCGGCTCCGGTGGTGAACTTGGTGGTAGCGTAGGAATACCAGGTGGCCCTAGCATTTCAGCTAAAGTTGGCCGCGGAAAGGGACGACAGGAAAGCACAAAGACAGAAGAATCGAGAGACGTGCAACAAACCCCTGTGTCATTGTTCGCAACTCTTCGAAATCTTCTCGAGATACACAACCTGATCACTGAACTGACATCTTTGGAAGATTTAGATAATGCGAAAAGAGGCAGTTTTGTTGAGTTTTGGGCTACGCTTAAGTACAGTCCTGTCGTTGAGGCTCTAACTGTCATTAAACAGCTCGCGAGCATAGCAAGTCAGTTGCAAGACCCGAAACGTGAATTGCCGCGAGCTAGGAAACGTAAGGGAAGCGAAGCTAAAAGTGCAAATGTCTCATTTAAGGACATTGACCAAGCAATGGCCGAGTTGATTCAATACCGTTCACTAGATCTTATTGCAGAAATGCTAGACGTTGAAGGCGCTAAGGCAGTTATGTCTATCAACCCCGACAATTTTATCGGTCAAGGCTCTACTGAACTTATGAGCGCTGAGGTTACTGTGCTTGGCAAGATCACTAGGGTTCTCAGATCTGGATCGGACAATAAAATTGACCTTCTACGCAATTCGAGCTTGGGCCAAGTCGAACGCAGTATTATAGAAGAGTTCAAAAAAGGCCCCACTCAGATGGCAAATGGATCGAGTAACGTTGGAGAGTTTTTCAAGTTTGACTTCACAACAGAGCTTCCGGCGCCTGCAATCCAAATTATCCCAGTCGCTATCTATGTGTAGTTGCTACAGCTTTGGTCGGATCGTTCATCAAGCAAAGCTGAAGTCAATAAAGTGAGAGTTGAGGCCTATCTTGTGCGTGCACATAGGTTACCGGCACAGGAGAACGCACCGGCACGCATAACTGTCGTGATTGCCCTTGACAAAAAGTTCAGTTAGAGCAAACGGAGAGTATAACGTTTGGACGATCCGGTTGCCTCATTATCTCGCACAGTCGTTTGCTGGACGTTCGACGCGTACAAATCAAACGGTTCACGATCGAGCGCTTCCTTTTTTGTAGTCGTTTCATCTAGTGACGCAACTGCCGAAAGTTCCGAGAAACCAGAAAACGCCACCTTAAGCGCTAAATCTTCTGTATTCACACGACAATCAAATGTCTATAGATAAGGTTAGCTTCGTGGACCTAAGAGGCTTAACCGAACGACCAGTTTCTTTAGCTACGAACTGAACGAAAAGCTTTCCGGGCGCAAATAGCACAGAAAAGTCCTACCTTGACGAATTTGTAGTTATCTGGGTTCTTGTTTTTTGATTTCAGCTCAATTTCATCCCAATTAACCACAATCGCGAAAGGAAGGGCAGCATGCAGCATTAGAGCTGCTTCTCTGCCTGCCCGCTCTTTCTGCAGTTTTTTTGGTTCTCTTCTAGGAAGTCTTTGCTCCTTTCTTAATACGGTTCAATAGCACGATCTTTGATTTACGGTTTCTTTTTTTCGAATAGCGGCAGCATTGCAGTTTTTTACAGAGGTGATACGTTACTTTGCAAGAGCCACCTTGGCCAGACAAGCACGACAACTTTTACTTTTGGGGGCACGTCCCGCAGTCTGCATCCGTAACAGCGTCCTGTTACAGCAAGCTTTATACGGATTGCGCGCATCACGTAATGTTTATTTGTTATTTGACGGGCGCCTTAGATGTTGTCGCACAAACGAACCGATACTGGCGCGCCTTATACGCACACGAGCCAAAAAGACCAATGCTGAAACAACTCGCGACGAATGAGTGGATCGGTATTCTACGCGATACGGGAGCTTCTCTCGCAGGACCGAAACTGCGGTATGCAGGAGCTTTTCTTGCAGGACCTATCCTCTTTACCGCGCTTGTCACGCTGGCAGTGCGACACCTCATCAACGTTGATTCGTTAGAGGGCTTGAAGAACCACTGGTAACCGTCCGACTTTACGAGGTTCCTGCCCCTATATACACCGTCGTGCTCTTTGTCCTAGTAGGCCTGCTCGCTTTGCTCTTTTTGGTTGCTTCTTGGAGAAGAGATCAACACAAGGACCAAAAAACTGCGTTGAAGTCAGTCAGTTATCGCATAGTTCAGTGTTTTTTGGCCACCGCGTTCCTAATTCTAATCATCCTCGGATTGTTCCAAGGACAGGACTCTATCATAGTCGCTTGGTTTCTGCTCCTTGTGATGTCCCTCCTTATATGGCTTTTAGGGGTCGCTCCGTGGGCAAATCCGAAACGAAGAGATGTCGATCGATTTTGGAGTCAAAGCTCTTTTGTGGTAACGATACTAAACCTGCTCGCCCTCGTTGTGATACTTGGTTTGACACCTAAAGTCTCGTTTTGCGCTCTTCTTGGTTGTTGGTTGACCACTCTCGGGCTACTTAGTCTCTTGGCAATTTACATCGGCTACGTGAGAAACGATCGCTTGCTGGGGATACTCATCGATAAATGCAACCGCGTCAGCCTATCCTATTTCCAGATTCTCATTTGGACGATATTAATCGCGTCTACTTTTCTGGCGCTTGCGTTGGGGAACATTTCAGCAGCTCCGCTCAATTACACACAGAATTGTACAGTGATCAGCGGATGCATTTTGCAGGTTGAATATCTTGAGAATGCGACTCTTGTGCAGCAACACTACATAAATGCGCTTAACATCTCTATCCCGCCGACCGTGTTGGCACTCGCTGGCATCGCTGCAACCTCCCTCGTCGTACCTCCTTTCCTTGTAAAGACTAAAAGAGAGGCCCGGGCGCACGAGGTGTGCGATGCACTCACGTCGTGGATGAACCGTCAGTTTGTCCCTCGACAGGATGACTTCGCGAAGCCTAACCGACAGATGGGTTTAGATTATCACGATGGGGAAAAGCTCATTGACCTTGATTCGATTGATTGTCAAAAATACCGAAAGAGCACTCAAACATTTCCTCAGACTGTGAACTGCCGTATTGACGTGAGGGCGCTAAAACAACGGATTCACAGCACTTTTGACCAGGCTCTCTTGTTGTGCGAACCGCCTGCACCAGATCGGACACCGGCTACTAGTCCCGGCCTTTTCAAGATTATGTATCAGCTCAGAAACAGCGCACAACAAACAATCGAGACAGTCATAGGCACGTCAAGATTTCGTGACTTAGAGAAACCTCAGAAGCTCAAGTTTGAGTTGGATACGCTTACCACGCTTGTCAACACGTGGTCACAGCTCGTCACCACGTTCGCTTTGACACCATTCACGTTCAGCGACTTGCAGGGTTACCAAAGAGACCATCAACAGGATCTGGCAGGGTTTCCCCGAGAATACAACGTCGAGGCTTGCAAAGACGAGTTGCGGCACAGCTTAGGATATATGCGAGCCCACAGCATAGTAGAATGGATCGACGCCTTCAATTGAATGTTCTCCCTTCTAGAAAAGCCGGATTACATTGAATCACTTTACGAGATCGGAAGTAAGCTTCGAGACGGGATCAAGGCCCTCTATCTCACCAGCGAACAAGAGCTGCACGAAACCATAACGTTTGAGCCACTCATGCAAAAGCTTGAAGAGCGGCGCACAGCCTATAGCAAAAAAGAAGCCGCAGGTTCAAAATTAGAGGAAAATGACGCCAACACCCTACTCGCTTTATTACTAAGCACAGAAAAGCATCTCCCCCGACTCTTGCCTGAGGGGCCGTCTCGCGCGAACGTTCGCAGGAGTTTGGTTCAACTGATTGGCGCACTGAAAACAAAAATATCACTCGATGGCATTGTTATGGAGGGGTTGATCGTAAGCCGTCGTCGAACCGGCGATGCGCGTTTTTCCGACGTGTTTTTCGGCGACGAGATCGCGTCGTGGCTTCAAATTGATCTTGCAAAAGTGCAGATGTTCTGCTTCACGCTTGTCCTTGCGCTGGCATACGGGGTAACCACAACTGCGATGTTTTTAGGCGTTTACCCCCCATACTATAATTTCCCTGAAATCCAGCCCGCAATTGCCGGGTTTTTGGCCATCAGCAACGCAGGATACTTAGTTTACAAGCGTGCTCCCCGCCATACTCCTAGCACGAGTAGTTCAGATTGATGCTCGGAATGGGAAGGGCAGAAGTGAGAGACGTCCAGAATATCAACTTTAACCTCCGACGCCTTGGCGGGACTAATGGTCTCTGATACAGCCATACTGGAGTGATATGGACTTGCTACGTCTGAGACTAAAGAGAAACGATTACGCGGACAGATGTAACAAATAGACAGCTTAGGCACGCGCATTCTTGGAGCAACTCCCGGTAAGCCCTGCTGATGGACTAAGATTTTTGTTGCATGGGCTGCTGTTAAAAAAGATTGCCGCAAATGGCGTTGTGCACGAATGGGATCAGGCTTGAGCAATAAATCGCTCGAGAGCATCCTGACTTGGCGCAAGTGCCGTGAAAGATCGTCAACACGTGTGCCAAAAGTGCCGCCGTTGATGCTCGTTTCAAGCGTGTTTTCATAGCATTTCTCTAGGTACTCTGGGACGATAACTACACACAAGAGAGGACTTATTGCCATCAAACGCCGTTGCGTCATGCACCCTTGAATCACCATACCTGGCAGCCGCTAGGTAAAGGCAGCTGCCTAAACTTTTTGTTTAAAATTTCAACGGAGCGCGATTTGGCGTTTTCCCGTAGTCCACTTTATATATCCCCTCTTGGTTGAACATGTAATTAGTGAATAAAATGGAACCGAATATGAATATGCCGTCGATTACGATCGACGAACTTGTTGCTCCTCGGCGCCGGCCCACAGAGGTTCCCGAGATCAGTCTTGAACGAAAGCGGATCGAAAGACAACGAGTAGACAGAACGAGGGGGGGCAGGTAAATGCCCTGCGCAGACCTTGCACGACGCCGCGCATTCGACTCGGCACGTAAGCGCAGGCAAATGGCCTAGGGGTGGACGAAAAAAAGGGCGGACATGTGTCTAACCCCCGCCGAAATTAAAAATGCGCCCCCCGAGGTTTCCGAGACGAAAGTATATTGATGCGCACTGTAAACCTCATATGAATGCGTTTCATGGTTAAATGCAAATACCTTTTAAAAGAGAGGGACCTATGAGTCCGACCACTCGCGTCGTCAGATCGTCTTGCAGGGGCTGCCATGGCGTCTGCCAGGTCCTTGTCCATATGGAGGGCGACAGGGTCGTCAGGGTTGCAGGTGACCCGGACAGCCCGACAAGCCGGGGTTACATCTGCCCGAAGGGGGCGGCCGCCCCTGAGATACTCTACCATAAGGATCGGCTCACCCATCCATTGAAAAGGGCGGGAATGAGGGGCGAGTAC
>Ga0208563_1000939_pt1 | contig 21806 bp, 20 predicted proteins | sample June2015DPH_17_1_2_FD_184717 | JGI IMG/M metagenome (GOLD analysis project Ga0208563, IMG submission 184717) | Peatland microbial communities from SPRUCE experiment site at the Marcell Experimental Forest, Minnesota, USA - June2015DPH_17_150... | ecosystem: Environmental > Terrestrial > Soil >... | reverse complement strand
ACCAACGGGTCGTCAACCGGAACGTACTCGATCTGACTCAGGTGTGCGTGCTCGACATCGCGCGCATCCGATGTTTCCGGAGCCCTCAGAAACGCCTCCATCATCTCGCGGCCCACCAGAATTGGATGCCCGTGTTTGCCCTGGTATTCGGGGATCACCGCCCACTTCCTTTGTGTCGTGGCCCGTTCGAACGCCGATTCGAGCCTCTCAATCGTTTCCATCCGGACCGGCGGCCGGTCAACGAGCGTGACCATCGCGGCATCGCGGCCCCGGTTCAGAACCTCCTGCAGGCCGACTCTCAACGAGCTGAACTGCCCGCGCGCAGGATCGGGATTAACCACCAGCGACGCCCCATTCGCATACACGACGGGGGCCAAGGCGGCTTCATTCTTGCCGACTACGACCAGCACGACATCAACGTGGGAAAAGAAGAGACGAATGGCCGCAGAGAGGAACGTGTCCCCCAGCGCCGGCGGAGGCCACGGCAGCAGCGCCTTGTCACGCCCCATGCGTGAGGAGTCACCCGCCGCAAGAATTACTCCGCAAAGGCTCTGGGTCCGCCCCATAAGGGCACGATAACAAACTGCTGCAACTCTGCCAAGGAGGCGGGTCACAGCCCAGCCCTTAAGAGAGCGTAACAAAACTCCTCTAATCGTCCTTACGCAGGGAAGTCCCTACCTGGGCCTCCCTTGCGGGGCTTCAGGTCCAGCGCAATCAGAGGTCTCAGCCGAGGCTTCGCAAATTGCCTAGCGTCATGAGCGGGAGAAGGATGTGCCACACGAGACAGCTGGCCCTCGGCTACTAGGTGTTCGTATGCCTCCGGCCAGGATGGGACAGAAGTGCCGGTAGGGATCCAGTGGGCATACGAGGCTTCGACACACCATTCGACAAGACGCGGCATAACTTTGGCGTGCGGTGCGGTGCCGCGAAACGCCTTCATAGCTCGCTCGCTTTCCCACAGGGTCAAGGTCCAGAACGTGCGATGCGCGTCTAAAAGGAGTCTTCCACCAAGAAACCCAGCTGCGCGCGAGGCTTGGCGTTGACTAAGAAATGTCTCCCACACGAATGGTGGAAGATACCTCACAGAGCGAACGCGAAGACGCGTGACGGACGCGAGCATGGCCCTCTATTTTAGACCAATTTCTGACGCTTCCAGGTAAGACCGGGTTTGGTTAGACCTTCTAAAGGGGCATCTGATTTCGAAGGCTAACGGGATCGCTAAAGCGATACCCTGATACGAACCGGAGTCTTTCCGCAGCCTGTGAAAGGCCTGCCCTGATACGAATCGTATTTGCACACGGGCTGCTAAGGATGTTCGTTAATTGAACATCGGCAGCTTGACCAGATCGTCGTGGGGCACTCGCTCCAACGGGTGTCCAGCCTTGCGCCAGGCACGCAGGCCGCCGGCGATGACGAACACCTTGAATCCGAGCTGCTGTAATTGGCGCGCCACCCGGGCGCTCGTCGCTTCGCGCGCTCAAGTACAGTAGAGATAAATCTCTCGATCCTTGGGCAGGTTCTTGACTTCTTCAATCAGGTTGTTGGGTTCAATGCGGATCGATCCGGCAATGCGTTCGGAGTCGGCATCGTAGTAGCCGTGGCTGCGGACATCGGCGATCAGGAGGTTGCGAGCCGCATCGGACGTCAATCTCCGGGCAAGTTCCTCCGCCTGTATGCGAGGAATCACATCGAGCAGACGGTACTTGCGGTAAACCCAGATTCGATAGACGACGTATGCGGCGAGTCCGATGCCGAAGATGACCTCAGCGGCGAAGCCAGCGGAGCGCAGTCCGCGCGTGATGGCGCGTAGCCCGTCACTGAAGACATATCCCGCGACGGAGTACGCGCCCACGTACAAAGCCACCCCGAGGCTATCGAATTGCAGAAAATCCCCCAGCCGCATTTTCATGCTTCCGGCGAGCGGCGGAGACATGGCGTTGATGCCGGGGATGAACTTGGCAAAAAGCAGTGTCTGCTTGCCGCGCCGGTAAAAATATTCCGCCGATCGCAGAATGCAAGTTTCCGGATTCGCCGAAAGCCGGCACAGAAAGCCCAACATTGCCCATCCGCTGACTCTGCCCATGAAATAGAGAAGGACATCGCCGCTGATCATCGCCAGCAGGGCTATGCCGAACACGAGATAGAAATGCAGACCTCCATAAGCAGCGACTGCGCCAGCGGTCAGGATGGCAAGGGCGGCGGGCAGGGGAAGACCGACCGCCTCCGCGAAACACACTACCGCCAGAAGCAGGTAGCCATGGTGCGGAATCAGTGAGAGCAAGTCGTTCATCGTGAAAACAGGTTTTTTTAGTATAACAATCCCGCCACGGCGCTGCTCCGTTTCTGGGATCGGGCACTCTTTTGAAGAACGGACGTTTTGAGATGCTGGGGATTGCGGTGAAGGGCTAGGCGTTGCTTGTGAAGTGCTATTTTTCTCTCGCGACCACGAACTCCGGCGCCCACAACAGCGCGCGTTTGAACTCTGAGTCCGGAAAAATGCATATGGCGTTGCGCGCCGACTCGGCATAGCGGGCGGCCTCTTTGGAGGCGAATTCGAGAGAACCATAACGATGCAGGATGGTCAGGATCTCGGCGTGAGTGACGCCATTGAACGCGCGGTCGCGCAGGATGGTTTCGATTTGGCGGCGCTCAGCGGCGGTGCAACGCTCTAGCGCATGAATGACGGCCATGGTGGCTTTACCTTCACGCAGGTCGCTGGCCACGGGCTTGCCCAGCACACTCTCTGAAGCCGTGAGGTCGAGTACGTCGTCCACGATCTGGAAGGCCATGCCAAGATCGCGTCCGTACTGGCCCAGGCGTTCCTCCTGTGCCACGGTGGCGCCGCCAAGGATGCCGCCGGCTCGCATGCACACCGAGAACAGGCACGCCGTCTTGCGATAGATCAGATCGAGATGCTCCTGCAGCGAGATCAGCTTGCCGAGCTTCTCCATCTGGAGCAGTTCGCCTTCCACCATCTGCTGCGTCACTTCGATCAGCACGTCCACAATGCGGAAATTGCGCTCTTGCACCGCGATCTTGAACGCCTGCATGTAGAGCCAGTCGCCGGCCAGCACGCACATCGAGTTGCCCCACTGCGTGTTGGCGGCGGGACGGCCGCGGCGGACCTGGGCCTCGTCAATGATGTCGTCGTGGACGAGCGTTGCCGTGTGGATGATCTCGACCACCGAAGCGAGCTTTACCGCGCCATTGCCCTTGTAGCCCATGAGCTTGGCGGAGAGCAGCAACAACGCCGGACGGATTCGCTTTCCCCCGCCGGCGCGCAGGTACTCGCCAATCTCCGTGATCGCTGCGACATTCGAGACCGCGTCGCGCCCGAATTGTTCTTCGATCGCGACAATGTCGTCACGCAGAAGATCGAAGATTTCTTTCCCGTTGATGGACGTCGTTGTGCTCAACGCTGATCCGACCCTCGTAAACCGTTGTTAACCGCAGAGATCGCAGAGCACGCAGAGAAGATTAATTTCTATTGTGTTCATTCTTCAAGCGCTTCTCCGCGTACTCCGCGTCCTCTGCGGTAAAGCCTTCCTAGTTCGTCCGGTAATTCGTGAACTGCAAATCAATGCCAAAATCCTGCTGCTTGACCATTGCGATGATTTCCTGCAGCGTATCGCGATCCTTGCTGCTGATCCGCACTACGTCGCCCTGGATCGAGGCTTGCGCTTTTTTCTTCGAATTCTTGATCAGCTTCACGATCTCCCGCGCCTTTTCGATCGGGATCCCCTGCTGAATGGTGATCTTCTGTTTCACCGTGCTTCCGGCGGCTGGCTCCAGCGCGCCGTAGGTCAATCCTTTTAGGGGTACGCCGCGTTTGACCAGTTTCTGCTGGAAAACGTCGTTCACCGCCTTCATCTTGAATTCATCGGCGGAGTGAAGCAGGATCGCGTCGGTGCCCTCCATCGCGATCTGGGACTTCGAGTCCTTCAGATCGAAGCGCGTGCTGACCTCCTTCATCGCCTGCTGGATGGCGTTGGAAACTTCCGCAAGGTCGATTTTGCTGACGATATCGAAACTGTTATCGGGCATGGAATGTCAGCGTCAGAGTCACGCTCAAAATATATGACGGCCTTTTAAGTCTTTAGATTGTCATGCTGAGGGATGCCCGCTCGAAGCGCAGAGCCACACGGATCGTTTGCCCCAAACATGTACTCATGAGGGTAACAGAAGAGGCATTATCTGCGAAGGGTGGACGCCTGGGGTACGACCAGCACATTTTATAAATTGTCATCCCGAACGAAGTGAGGGATTTCATCTCGCGCAAACTGCAGATCCCTCACTTCGTTCGGGATGACAAAATCCAGCGAAAGAGAAAGTTGGGAGTTAAAGAGCGGACTTTGAAGTTTCTGGCGCGAGTCCAAAAAACTTGTAGAAATTCTGTGCGGTTCGTGAGCCGATCTCTTCCGCGGGCAAGCCGCGCAGTTCGCCGATCTGATGGGCAACCTCGGTGACAAACGCCGGCTCGTTGCGCTGGCCGCGATGCGGAATCGGTGCCAGGTAGGGCGAGTCGGTTTCGATCAGCATGCGGTCGAGCGGAATCATTCGAGCCGCGTCGCGGATCGCCTGCGCCTTGGGGAAAGTGATGTTGCCGGCAAAAGAAATCATGAAACCCAGATCCAGCGCGCGTCGCGCATGCTCGATGCTTCCCGTAAAGCAGTGCAGAATGCCGCCCAGTGCACTGGAACTCCAGTGCCCGGCGCTCCAGTGTTCGGCAATCAGTGCCAGGCAGTCGTCCCATGCGTTCTCGCTGTTGTCGGATGGACGGCAGTGAATGATGAGGGGCAACTTCGCCGTCTTTGCCAGTTCCATCTGCCGCAGGAAAACTGCTTTCTGCACTTCCCGTGGTGAGTGATCGTAAAAATAGTCGAGGCCGACTTCTCCCCAGGCAATCACCCTGGGATGCCGCGCCCATTGCAGCATTTGGGAGTCAGCAGCTTCGTTCGCAAGGTTTGCTTCATGAGGATGAATTCCCACGCTCGTCCAGATTCGCGGATATTCAGGTTTCCCGTCGTATTTTTCCGCCAACTGAATCCCGCAGTCGGCTGTCTTCGGCCCGTCGCCATTTCCGATCGCGAGATAGGCTTCGATCCCGTTCTGCTTCGCGCGCGCCAACACTTCGTCACGATCGCTGTCGTAGCGCTTGCCTTCGAGATGGGCGTGGGAGTCGATGAACACGGTCGTCGGTCGTTAGTCGTCGGTCGTTCGCGAGATCGTGTGGGGACGGGCGCCCTCGCGAGCCTGCCCTGAGCGAAGTCGAAGGGCCCAAGCCGAGCGAAGCTCGGCAGCACTATTTCAGCCGCGTGCCCACTGGTACGTCTTCCAGAAAGCTCGCCAGCACCGGCTTGCCGCCTTCCGGAGAGGCGGCGACGATCATGCCGTTTGATTCCAGTCCGCGCAGCTTGCGGGGCGCGAGGTTCGCCACAATCACGACCTTGCGTCCGATCAGCGCTTCCGGTTCATAAGCTTCGGCAATCCCAGCCACCAGTTGGCGCACTTCCGTTCCGAGATCGACTTCCAGGCGCAGCAATTTGTCGGCGCCTTTTACGCGCGCGGCGGTCTTTACCTGCGCCACGCGCAATTCTACTTTCGCGAAGTCGTCGATGCTGATCTTGCCATCCGGAATGGCTGCGGCTGGCTTGGCTGACGGTGGCGTGCCGGCAGTCGGTTGCCGAGCTTCGCTCGGCTGGACGGGCGAAGCGCCCGTCCCCACACTTGCACTTTGTTCTTCCATCTTCTGCATCCTCTCGACTGCCGATTTGTCTGCCCGCGGAAACACGGCTTGCACCTCGCCCAACTTTGTGCCGAGATGCAACTGTCCCCAGTGCAATTCGGTCAGGTCGAATTTCCGGATGTCTCCCAGCCCCATCTGGGACCAGATCTTCGCAGTGGCGTCGGGCATCACCGGATGCGCGAGGGCCGTTACAATTCGCAGAGCTTCGGCGCTGGTGTAGAGCACGGTGGCCAGACGCGAGCGGCTCTCTTCGTCCCTGTCCTTCTTTTCGCCCAGGGACCAGGGTTCGTTTTCAACGATGTATTTGTCCACGGCACTGACCAGTCCCCATGCGGTTTCGAGCGCTCGCGAGAACTGGTACTGGTCAAAGAGTGTGCCGTAGTCGGCAATCGCCCTTCTTGCTAGATCCGCAATTGCGGTATCCGCCGGAGTGTGCGCTGCGTGCGAGGGGTACGGTATTTCTCCCTTGAAATAGCGCGCGATCATGGTCAGGGTGCGGCTGGCGAGGTTGCCGAGCCCATTCGCCAGATCGGAGTTATAGCGCTGCACCAGCGCATCGAAACTAAACGATCCATCCTGCCCGAAAACGACTTCGCGCAGCAGAAAGTATCGGAGGGCATCGGTGCCGAGCACATCGACGATGGTTTCGGCGCGCACGATATTTCCGCGCGATTTCGACATTTTGCTTTCTTCAAACAGCAGCCAGCCGTGCGCAGTGATGCCCTTGGGCAACGGCAATCCCGCGGCGAGCAGGAACGCCGGCCAGTAGACGCAATGGAAGCGCACAATCTCTTTACCGATCATGTGGACGTCAGCGGGCCAGTACTTGTCGAATTTACTTGTATCGTTCGAGCCATAGCCGAGCGCGGTAATGTAGTTCGCGAGCGCGTCCAGCCAGACATAGACCACGTGCTTGGGATCGTCCGGCACAGGAATGCCCCAGGAAAACGTCGAGCGGCTGATGGAAAGATCGCGCAGGCCGCTGCGCACGAACGAGAGCACTTCATTGCGCCGTGTCTCGGGGCGGATGAAATCCGGCTGCTCGGTGTAAAGGCGGATCAACTGGTCCCGGAATGCCGAGAGCTTGAAGTAGTAGTTTTCTTCGTGGACCGTTTCCGTCGGGCGGTCGCAAATCGGACAGGGAGCGCCGGGCCCGACCGCGTCCACGTAAAGCTCATCGGAAACACAGTATTGACCGGAGTAGGTCCCCTTGTAGATGTATCCGTTATCGCGAATCTTGAGCCACAACGCCTGCACGCCCTGCTTGTGCCGCTCGGAGGTGGTGCGGATGAAATCGTCGGGCGTCAAACCCATGCGTTCCCAGAGCGCACGGAATTCCGCGGAAATTTCATCGGTGAATTGCTGCGGTGTCTTGCCCGCGGCCTGGGCGGCACGCTCGATCTTTTGGCCGTGTTCGTCGGTGCCGGTCAGGAACCAGGTGTCGTCCCCCAGCATGCGGTGCCGCCGCGCAATCGTGTCGCAGGCAATCGTGGTGTAGGCGTGTCCGATGTGCGGACGTGCATTGACGTAGTAGATCGGAGTCGTGATGTAGAACTTTTTGCTCATTCGAATTCCATTTGCTTAACCACAGACTATCCAACCACAGAGGGCGCAGAGATCACAGAGATTGCTATTGTCGCGGCCTGCCATCCCCTGTGTTCCTCTGTGCCCCCTGTGGTTCACGCTTTGCGCTCGCCTTGAAGATATTGCTGGATCGCTTCCTGCATCACCGTCTTTAGCGGCACGCGATGCGCCTCCGCCAGGGCCCGACAGTCCTCGTATTCGGGCGCGTAGTTCGAGACCGTACCATTCATGTTGGCGATCTTGATCCGCACCGGACCCCAAGTCGTGTCCACCGTTTGCCATCGTCGTGAGAGCGTCTGTCGCTGTTCCTCACGGCGGCGCACGCCCAGAGTTGTGGTCTCGGCGAAGATCAACTTGGTCAGGCGATTCGCGTCTTCCATTTTCGCCAGCACAGTAAGCAACGCGCCGGGGCGGCTCTTCTTCATTTGCACTGGAACGCTGAAGACATCCAGCGCTCCTTCGGCCAGCAACCGTTCCATCGCGTACGCCAGCACCTGCGGGCTCAGGTCATCGAGATTCGCTTCGAGCACCATGATCCGCTCACTCGATGTACTCGCGCCATCCGCCAGCCCAGCTTCTCCAATCGTTATCCGCAGCAGGTTCGGGCGCTCTGGGAAATCTCGCGTTCCCGCGCCGTATCCCGCCTTCTCGATCTTCATCGCCGGAAACGGCGCGAACCGGGCGCTTAGGGTCCTCACGATCGCCGCGCCTGTCGGCGTCACCAGTTCGACCTGCGGTCCCGACGAATACACCGGCGCATCCCGAAGCAACTTCAGGGTCGCCGGCGCCGGGACGGGAAGCGTTCCGTGCGCGCACTTCACGGTTCCACCGCCCACGTTCAGCGGCGAGCACACCCATTCTTGCACCGCAAGAGATTCCGCTCCCACTGCGGCGCAGACAATATCAACCAGGGCATCGACGGCGCCGACTTCATGAAAGTGGACTCGCTCGACGGACGTACTGTGAATCTCAGCTTCGGCCTGGCCCAGCGTCTCGAAGATTTTGATCGCGACTCTTTTCGCATTGCCGCTGATGGCTGCTTTCTCAATAATGCGGCGAATCTCGTTCAGCCCACGAGCGTGCTCGTGCACATGTTCATGTTCATGTTGCGAATGCGTATGACCTTGGCCGTGGGGCTGTTCGTGAGCATGATCGTGCCCCTGCTGCTCCCAGAAGACTTCCCGTGGCAGGTCTTTTTCGCCATTGGCGTACACGTCCACTTTAGTCGCGGAAATTCCGCCGCGCAGCACTCGCGAAATCTCCAACCGCGCACCGATATCGAGCGCCGCGACCGTGTCTTCGAGAAGTTTTGCAGACACCCCGGCATCCACCAGCGCGCCCAGAAACATGTCGCCGCTGATGCCGGAAAAACACTCGAGGTAGGCTGTGCGCATAAATTCAAAACCTTGAACCACAGAGGACACAGAGGACCACAGAGAAAATCCAGAAAGAGTGCCCCCGTGTACCCCTGTGTCCTCTGTGGTTAGGGTTTTCGTCGACGCTGCGTGAAACTTTCATCATAGGGAACCCCGCCACCTCCGTCAAACCCGCCGCCTGCCGCGAGTTTGTTAGAATCACTTTTTATTCAATAAGTTAGAGGGCAATCCTTGTATCGACATCTGGAACGCCGACTGGTCGAACATCTGCGCGAGTTTCTGCGACGCACTTACGACTTGGAAATCGCGAACATCGTCGTTGAGCAGCCTCCGAAAATCGAATTTGGCGAGTATGCGCTGCCCCTCGCTTTCGAACTTGCGAAAAAACTTCGCAAGGCACCGCGCAAGATTGCCGAAGAGATCGTCGCCGGGGTTGGTCCGATTCCCGGCTTTGAGAGATTCGAGGTGGCCGGCGGCGGGTACATCAACGTTCGCGTAAGCCGTGCCGAGTTGGCCACGGCGCTCGCCGCCGACCGATCTCCCGCAGATCAATCCCCTGCGGATCAATCCCCAGCCGCAGATGTCCCGCCCGGCAAAGTGCTGGTCGAGCATTCGAGCATCAATCCCAACAAGGCGGCGCATATCGGGCACCTGCGCAACGCCATTCTCGGCGATACCTTCGTCCGCCTGCTGCGCTTTGCGGGCAGGGAAGTGGATGTCCAGAACTATATCGACAACACTGGAGTGCAGGTTGCCGACGTGGTGGTTGGATTTTTGCATATCGAACAAAGGTCTCGTGCTCAGATCGAAGCGCTCGCCGCCGCGCCCCGATTCGATTACGTATGCTGGGATCTCTATGCCCGCGTTTCACAGTGGTATGAAGAGGACAAGTCGAACCTGCAGGCGCGCGCTGCGACCCTGCGCTCGATTGAGGAAGGGAACAATGAGATCGCGGCGATCGCGGATTTGATTTCGATTGCGGTCCTTAAGCGCCATCTGGAAACTATGGACCGGCTCGACATTGAGTACGACTTCCTGCCGCGCGAGAGCGAGATTCTGCACCTGCATTTTTGGGATGCGGCGTTTGCCAAGCTGAAGGAAGCGGGCGTTCTTACCTACGAGGCCGATGGCAAAAACAAAGGTTGTTGGATCATGCGCCGCGCCGGAACGGTCTCAACCACAGAGGACCCTTCGGCTGCGCTCAGGGCAGGCTCCGGGAACACAGAGGAATCTGAGAAAATTTCCGAGGAAGACCAGAAAGTCGTCGTCCGCTCCAACGGCACGGTCGGTTACGTCGGCAAAGACATCGCTTATCACATGTGGAAGTTCGGCTTGCTCGGCCGCGATTTCGGCTATCGGAAATTCTATCGATATCCAAATGCCCACGACTGCTGGATCTCAACCCCCGACGGCGAGAAAGATCATCCCCACTTCGGCGATGTGGCCGAGATCTACAATGTCATCGATGCGCGCCAATCCGAGGCGCAGAACACTGTGATCGAAGCTTTGCGCGGACTCGGCCACGGCGAAGCCGCCGATCGCTACACCCACTTCTCCTACGAAATGGTCGCACTCACCCCGCGCTGCGCTGCCGAACTCGGCTACACACTGAGCGAAGAAGATAAGGCGAGGCCGTGGATCGAGGTTTCTGGCCGCAAGGGCTTCGGCGTGAAAGCGGACGATCTCCTGGATGCTCTCATCGCCTCGGCGCGCAACGAAGTGGATGCGCGTCATTCCGAGTTGAGCGAACCCGAGCGCGCCAGTATTGCTACGCAGATCGCCATCGGGGCACTGCGCTACTTCATGCTGAAGTTCACGAAACCCTCGGTGATCGCCTTCGATTTCAAAGACGCCCTGAGTTTCGAGGGTGACACAGGTCCGTATGCGAGTATGCCGTCGTCCGCGCTTCCAACATTTTCCGCAAAGGCGGATTGGATCCCGAGAGTTTCTGTAGAGACGCGGCTTGCCGCGTCTCTCTGTCCCCGAGCAACGCCGGTCCGGCCGGAGACGAGGCAAGCCTCGTCTCTACAGAAGATTTCTCTAAGTTCCTCAACGGCGAATCGGGCAACGACATCTGGGAGCTCTGGCTGGCGGCCGCGAAAACCTCTCATATCGTGAGCCAGTGCATCGCGACCACCGAACCTGCTTATCTCGCCAAGCATACCTTCCAATTGGCGCAGCTTTTCAACACCTTCTATCACCGCTATCCAATCCTGAGCGAAGCGGATGAGGGCCGGAGAAAGTTCCTGCTGGCAACCGCGGCCGTGGTTCGCCGCGAACTGATTCGCGTTCTCGCGACAATGGGGATCAGTGTTCCGCCGGTAATGTGAGCCCTGCCCGAAGGATTTCGCCGGCGGGCTGGTTCAATCAGTTGGCAGCGTTTGTAATTCGCAGCCAGAAAGCAAACAGTATAAAATTTCTACGGTTCATATCGCGATTGCCTGGGTCCGGGGTTCATGCGTTTCCCACAGTCAGATTACAAGGCATTGATATATAATGACTTATGCGTTTTTCCTGCGAACGCGGAATGGCATCCCCCGTGCTTTAGCAGACAGCGGGTCCAGTTAACAGACTTTTACCAAGATCTGAAATGGATTTCAGAACAGAGCAATAATTGGGCAAGGAGCCCTAAACCTAATGAATCGCACCTCGTTGACCCTAATGCTGGCAGCGACACTCGCCGCATCTATCGGATGTTCAACCAAGAATTACGTCCGTGAACAGACCACGCCGCTGATCAACAAGACCAATGAACTCGACGACCTGACCGCGAAGAATTCGAAAGACATCAAGGACGTCGATCAGCGCGCCCAAGCAGGAATTCAGGCCGTGCAGGCCAAGGCCGCAGAGGTGGACCAGAAGGCTCTGGCCGCGGGAAGCGAGGCCGATAAGGCGCAACTGTCGGCGAACGGAGCGTCCCAGCGTGTGGATGCCCTGACCAACGCTGTCGTCAACCTCGACAACTATCGCCCGGTTGTGGAGACGGCGGTGCATTTCGGATTCAACAAGGACAATCTGACGAAGGAAGCCAGGGAGGCCATCGACCAACTTGCCGCCAGCGTGGCCACTACCAGGGGATACATCATCACGGTAGAGGGCGCGACCGACTCGGTGGGCAGCGCAGAGTACAACTACGATCTGAGCCAGCGCCGCGCCAACGCTGTGATTCAGTACCTGGCTGCGGAGAAGAACGTTCCGGGCTACAAGATTTATCTGATCGGGCTGGGCAAGGATAAGCCGGTCGAGACCAATAAAACTGCCGGCGGTCGCGCCAAGAACCGCCGCGTGGATATCCGCCTGATGACCAACACTGGAACCGGAACGACCCCGGCGCAGGCGCCCACCACCAACCAGACTCCGACGGCGAGTGCGAATCCGCCGTCTTTGTAAGTATAAGTTTACCCTCCTCCCCGGAGGACTTTGCCAAACCAGGCCGTCCTATCTGTGGACGGCCTGACTTTTTACTAGCGCTTGTCTCCGGTCATTTGGCCGATACGCCCTGCTTCGACTTCTTCTGAAGCGATACAATAGAGGCGTGAGGCTCCGATTCCCGATTGTTTTTTTGGCGCTGCTGACGACTATTTCGCTGGCGCAGGATTCGTCGGACAAGACTGCCTCGGACAAGGCCGCCGCCCGCAATCGCGAGGCCGAGGAAAGCTCCAGCCACGATACAAGAATCGACATCAGCCCACCCAAGGACGACGCCAAGAACCATCCCGGCAGCAAGGATGCCGTCGCGGGTCTCGACATCACCGACACCTCGGACACCTCCGACACCTCGGGCGTACAGGAATTCCATCCCTGGAACCCAATGAAGGCGCTGAAAGATATTGAGGTCGGCGACTATTACTTCAAGCGCAAGAACTATCGCGCCGCGCTCGATCGCTACAAGGAAGCTCTTTACTACAAAGACAACGACGCCATTGCCAGCTTCCGTCTCGCCGTGTGCCAGGAAAAACTTGGAGATAAAGCCGGAGCGAAGAAATACTACGAACAGTACCTGAAGATTCTGCCCGAGGGCCCGTTTGCCAAGGATGCGCACGCTTCGCTGGACCGGCTCCCGAAAGCGCAGTGAGCTGCCTCGAGCTACGAGCCGCGAGCTTCGAGCAATCGGTTGTTCCTGCTCGCTCGCAGCTCGCGGCTCGTAGCCCGAAGCAACTTACTTCTCCACCCGCGAAAATTCCCCGGTGGATGCGTTCACGGACACCCGCAGCTTGGCGGTGTCGCGATCCCTTCCATAGATTACGTGCCACAGGAGTTCGTTCGTCTGCCGGTCCCAGTCCAGCACATAAAAAACAAGCGTGTCGGGTTCCTTCTCCAGCAGCTTGTCTCCGCCGTGCTGCTGGGCGACTCCAAAGGCCTTATCTGTATCGACTTTGAGAAACTGGACATTGAAAATCTGGGTGCTCGAATTCGTCGGGCTGTAGGTGTCGTCGACGCCGTGAGAAATATCGCCGTTTGCCCAGGTATAGGGCCTGGTCGAGTGCTGCGACGGCGAGGCGAATCCGGCGCGCCACTCTCCCGCCTTGCCGTCGCGGCCTTTGGAGTCCGTGGTAGCGTGCGACTCCACCGAATAGGGTTGAACATCCTGCGCCCAGCCGCGGGCGGAGATGTAGCACTTGTAGAACGCGCCGCTTCCGGTGATTACTTCCGGAGCCTTCGGTTGGGGCGTCTCCGCCGGTGCCGGCTTGGTCGGCTCCGAAGAGCACCCGGTCATCAATCCCGCTGCTAGAATTGCGACAAATAGTTTTTTCATCAACGATTTCCCGATCAGGCTTTCTGTAGTAGATTGGCCTTCGATTCGCGACTGTCGTTTCGCGATCATTGTACTGAACCGACGCCATGAATTCCTACCTCGAACGTTTGCGACAGGAACTCGAAGATGCAATAGGGGGTGCCAGCCCGAGTGCCTTGGCGCAGGCTCCTGCCGGAAAGTGGAATGCAGCCCAGATCCTGGAGCACCTTTTTCTTACCTACAAGAACACCAACCGCGGAATGGCAAAGTGCCTGGAACGGGGTGCTCCGTTGGCTACGCGCGCTACGCTGAAGCAGCGCGTGGCCACTCTGCTCGTCGTGAATCTCGGGTATCTCCCAGGAGGCCGCAAGGCCCCGGAACGTGCGACCCCGCGAGGAATGTCACCGGAAGATGTTCAGCAAGCCATCGCGCCTGAGCTTCAGAAGATGGGCTCAGGCCTGGACGATTGCGAGCGCAGGTTCGGCGCCCGGACGAAAATCATGGACCATCCGTTCCTGGGACCTTTGACGGCCGATGAGTGGCGCAAGTTCCACTGGGTCCACGGGCGGCATCACGCGCGGCAGATTCGGGAGCGGATTGGGAAATCCTGAAAAAAGGTTTTGGCTCGTGTAGGGACGGATGCCCCATCCGTCCCGACGAGCCAAGCGCGGCAGCACTTTCGGGAAGAAGCTCTACACGTGATCTTCACTTTTTATCTTTGTCGTTGTCTTTGTCAGTGTCCTTTTCCTTTTCTGCAATCCCGGCCTTGTGCGCCTGCTCCTGCATCTCGTCGAGTTCCTGCCGGGCGGCATCAAGCGCTTTCTGCTTTGCGTCGACGTCGCTCTTGAACCGCGCCTCGTCCTTATCCCACTGGATGTTGCGCACGCTGATGCTCGGATCGGTATACATTGCGGCCGCGCGCAGACGAAGTTCGCGCTGGTCGAGGTCGAGCTCGTGGTTCAGGGAATCGATCTTCTCTTTCTGCTTGTCGAGCTTTTCCTTCCATTCGTCCGCCGTTTTCTGGTGTTCGGCAGCAGCCGCAGCGGGATCCGCGGCGGCCGCTTTTGTGGCCTGCCCAGCGGTGGCATCGCCGGCTGGCTGCGGCCCGACTACGCTCAGCGTCTGGTCGGTAGGCAGATTGTCGTTGTCATAGTGGCGGCTGGTCGAACTCGGCTCGGGTTTGTTCTTGCGAACCGCTCGCGCGTAATCCCCGAGTGACTGAGCGGCTGCGCCGCTGATCCCCAACAGGAGCAGAGTACCAATTGCCATGAGTTTCGTGCGCTTCATGTGATCATCCTTTCGCAAGCCCGCGATTCTGATCGCAGCCTGCAATCGCTAATATCAAGAACTTGTGGTGGCAACCCGGGCGCCTCCCAGGAAACTGCCGATCGTCCGGTCCAACTGCGCCGCTTCGTGGGCGATGCTGTCGGCTAACTGATGCGCCAGTTCCGGGTCCTGGCTGCATGCCAGTTGCTGCGCATATCCCGCAATCGTAGTCAGGGAATTGCGCAATCCCAGCGCAAGTTCCGAAGAGATTTCCTGATGCATCTTTTGATCGTGCCGGATGCGCTCAATGTCGGTCTTGTCGGTGAGCACAAGAGTCGTGCCCATGAGACTCGCGTCTTCGGCCAGAACCGGAGAGGCCGCCACTTCGAGTACATGGCTTTCTCCGTCCCGGGCGAAGTAGTTCAGCACCAGCCCTCGAACCGCTGCCTTCCCAGCCAGAGCGGGAGCAAGAGCTTGCTCGACGCTCGATTCTGAACCCGCACCCGAACCATTGTTTTCCGGGCGTAGCGTCGCCGTGCGAAAAAGGTCCGCGGCCTGCAGTCCCACCGGAGAGGCGAATCCCAGCAGCTTGCGCGCAGCCGAGTTCGCTTGCCGCACCAGACCGCTGGTATTCAAGAACAGAACGCCGCAGGAAAGGTTCGAGAGTATGGTCGAGCTCAGCGTGTCGGAGGCCTTTGCTTTTCTGCGCTCCGAGAGTCGTTGGGTGGTGAGCTCATGTTTTTGCTGCTTCAGTTGCTGAATGACGGCGTGATAGGCGTGTACGGGCAATCCCTCCGCCGCCAACGGAGCGTAATTCAGCGATTCAGCTTCCGGTACGAGATTCTTCCGCAGGCGCCGAATCACGAATAAGCTCAACCCGAAAGCTGCGAGGGCCGCGAACAGAAGCAGGCCCATGCGCAGCACCATCGGATTCATCAGCAGCCTCACAGCGCCCCCCAATACCAGTGCAGGAGGCGGTTTCCAAACAGGAACGACAAAAGCGCCATGCCGCCGAGAAACACGCCAAACGGCATTTCGTAATATCGGAGTGCCAGGCGTGCCGAGCGCCAAGCGCGCCGCCGGGCCTCCTTCGAAGAAATGCCCGAGGAAATGCGCGAAGAAGTGCCGCGCGCCTCAATCCGGCGAATGCGCTTCATCCAGACCGCGAGAACCGTGCTCAGTCCAAAAAGCGAGCCCGCCAGAGACGCTGCAAAAATGGTCAATACCGTGAGGTTGGTTCCGAGGAACGCGCCGATGAACGCCATCAGCTTGACGTCGCCAAATCCCATCCCTTCAGCCCCACGCGTTCTCAGGTAAATGGCTGCCGCGCCGTATAGAAACGAGGCGCCGACCGCCGCTCCCAGCAGCGAATCTGACAGGGACCACATTCGCCACGAAATCTCGCTTCTCATCGCGGGCGACACCATACCAGGCATGATTCGCGATGCCAGGTCATTCACCGGAACCACCAGGCTGAACAAAATTCCCAGAGCCAGCCCGGGCAGAGTCATCGCGTCGGGAAGAAGCTTGGTTTCCGCATCGGTGAACACCAACCCCAGCAGCAGGTAGCCGAGCACGGCGCACTTCAGCATCGCCAGCGTCAAACCAAAATGGGCATAACAGCCGAGAAAGAGCAAGCCCGTGAGCAGTTCGATTACAAGATAGCGTGGTGAAATGGGCTGCTTGCACGAGCGGCACTTTCCCCGAAGAATCAGCCAGCTTAGTACGGGCAGGTTGTGATAGAACGGGATCAGGTTCCCGCATTTCGGGCACGCGGAGCGCGGCGTTACCACCGACTTGCCACGCGGCAACCTGTAAATACAGACGTTCAGGAAGCTGCCCAAGCACAGCCCCAGAGCGAAGATCGCAGCTTCAAATAAAGGTTCCACGTCGGCTAAGTGCTCAGTCTGCTTGGATTTGGAATGATTATAAGCTGCTACGGCGGGGCATTCTAAGTACGAAGGTCACTGTACCTCTGCCGCCTGCAAGTCATTGGTGAGTAAGGAGGAAACGGCTGCTCACGCCACCCAGCTGATTTCCTGCTCCTGGGGTAAAAAGATCAAAAACACCGTACCGGTCGCGCGCTCGTCTACCCGGCTCCGCACCCGAATCGATCCCCCGTGTTTCTCTACAATGCCGCGCGAGACCCACAATCCGAGCCCGGTCCCGGTGTCCTTCTTCGTCGTGTAAAAAGGTTCGAAGATTTGGCGCAGATTGTCGCGGGAAATCCCGCTACCGTTGTCGGCCACCGTGATGCGGACTCCCTCTCTGCCACTGGACCAATCGCGGCCCGTCGCCACGCGGACTTGCAGAGAACCTCCGTCCGCCATCGCATCCACCGCATTCACCAGAAGATTGGCCAGTAACTGCCGCAACTCGCCCGAATAGCCACTGATCTGGCAGATGTTACGGTAGCGCCGCGTCACGCGGATCTGCCGGCCTTCCAGTTTGCGGGAATACAACTGCAGAATCTCGTCCATGATCGCGGCAGGATCCATCGAATCCGGAGAACTGGTATCGCGGACAAATCCCAAAGTCTGTTGTGCCAACCGCGCCACGCGGCCCACCTCTTGCTCCGCCTGGGTCAGATACTCCCCGGCGTGGCTGGAGTCCTGGCGCGCCAGGTAAAGCAGGTTGATGACAGCCTCAAGCGGATTGTTGATCTCGTGCGCGATCGAAGCGGCGAGCCGTCCCGTGGTGGCAAGCTTTTCGCTGCGACGGATGGCCTCCTCGGATTGTTTCTCGGCAGAGATATCACGCGCGATAGTCGAGGCTCCCACAATTTCGCCGCGCGCGTTTCGAAGCGGCGACACCGACAGCAGTACCGGCCAGCGTGTGCCGTCCTTCCGCATCCGCTCGGTCCGATAAGAGGGCACGTGGCCGCCGCCATTGAGTATCTCGCGATTGCGTTTTACCTCGTCGCGGCGTTCCGGCGGTGCCAGTCGCGCGACCGGCAACCCGACGGCCTCCTCGGCGGTGTAGCCATAGAGATGCTCGGCGGCGCGATTCCAGCTGGTAATGGTGCTGTCCGGACGGGAGCTGTAAATTGCGTCACAGGAGTATTCCACGATGGCAGCCATCTCGCGGGTCGTGCGATCGGCGCGCGAGTCCGCCAGTGTTTTCTGCCGGGCCATGCTGCTAGCGAACATGGAAATGGCCAGAAAAGCCAGCAGCCGTTCCAGATCGGCGGTCGTGTTGATACGAAAACTGAGGTAGGGCGGAACTGCGAAAAAATCCAGGCAAGCAGTCGAAACCAGCGAGCAGAAAACCGCGGGGCCAAATCCGAGGAAACGAGCGGCGAAAAGCACCGCCGCCAGCAAAAGTGCAAAGAGATGGCGGTGCAGCAAGGGGGAAAAAGTCCAGAGGCTGAGCGCTACCCACACCGCGAGCGCGGCTCCTCCGTAGTGCACCAGCGCCGAATACCGATTCCGCGCCATCCAACTCTTCAGATTGGCTCCAATTCCAGACATTTCTTAAAACGCTGCCGGGTCCAGCTAGCGGACTTAGCGGTGTTGGACCAGGGCGGGCAAGACTGCTTTCAATGTCCTGAGAAAACTCTAGCAGCAGCACGTGCGCGCGGCAACCGCCGCGTCCGGCCGTGCTTCCAAACGCAAGCGGGAAATCGGAGGTACGAGGCCAGTGCAACGGCTGCGGACCGAGCCTGCCCTGAGCGAAATCGAAGGGAGCGCGCCCGGTTCAAGAGAAGCAGCGTTCAAGAGTAGCAACGCGCTGCATGTGTGGCTGGGCCCCGGAAGACGGCGGGAGCCTACGGAGCGCAGTCCGCTCGCGTTTCAAGCCGTTCGCAGTTCAGCCTTGATGGAGAAACTTGTAGTCGAGGATGGATGCCGCCAGCCCGAAGGCGTCCTCGGCATTGTCAACCGCGTCCTTGATACGGATCAGCCTCCCCTGGCAAAGTACATTGCTGTTCTTTTGTCCGGAGATTTCTTCGGGCATCTCGAAGATCAGTTCCACCAGCGCATTCGCCGGCAGTTGCTGCGGGCCGTGAAACAGTATGCCCGACTGGCTGATGTTCTGGATCACGCCCTCGTACCAGGTGCTGAGATTTTTCCCGCGGTATCGAACCGGAAGGTTCGATCGCAGGCGCCGTGCCCGTGGTATCCAGGTCGCTTGCTTTTGACCGGAGCGGCGTCGGACGGTCGTGGTATCCGCCACCGGTTCGTCGACCCGATCTCCGCGGCGCATGGTCTTCCAGTCGTACTGGTAAGCGGTCGCGCACACCAGGCAGACTTGGTAAAACTCTCCGTTAGCCGCGCGGCGCGGCCATGAAAACTCGTGCGAACAGCGTCCCAGCATAAGAACATCCATGAGTTTTTGCGGCATGATGACGAGTAGTGCCCCCGTACCAATCGGGCATATCCATCTTCCGACGGCTTGGCCGTTCTGAATAGGTTACTTTCGTGTATCGCGGTGTAAGCCTTATGCTTTTCCATATGGCTCGAACCGAACGGTCGCGAATGGGCTTCCTCCTCGCCGGAGGCAAGAGTTCCCGCATGGGTGCAGATAAAGCTTTCTTGGATTTTGGCGGTCAAACGCTGCTGGATCGCGCGCTCACCGTGATGGGCGCGGTCTGCGAAAGCGTGACGATCGTCGGCGACCCAGCCAAGTTTACGAAATACGGATCTACGAAATGCGGACCAGTCGTGGCAGATATTTTCTCCGGATGCGGTCCCCTCGCCGGTATTCACGCCGCGCTCGTACATTCACCTGCCGAGCTGAACCTGATGCTCGCCGTGGACATGCCCTTCGTCTCCAGGGGACTTCTCGCATTTCTTTTCGCGGCTGCCGAAGACAACGACGCCGTCATCACCGTGCCTCGCACCAGCAAGGGACTTCAGCCGCTCTGCGCGGTCTATCGGCGCGAGTTCTCCATTGCCGCCGAGCAGGCTCTGCGGGCAGGGAAGTACAAGATCGATGCGGCGTTTTCCAGCGTGTCCGTCCGGGTGATCGAAGAGGCCGAACTGGCAGCAGCCGGCTTTTCCGAGCGGAGTTTTTTCAACCTGAACACCCCGCAGGACCGCCGGACAGCCGAGGGCCGGTCTCCCTAGTGTCAGCTCTAGTGCTAGCGAGTGCATACGCTAGCGCTTGAGCCGCGATGGCATCTCATGCCATCCTGATAGCCATGGGTGCTGCGGACACAGTATCTCCCTACATCGAGTTTAAGGACGTCTCCAAGGCATTTGGAGATCGGGTCGTCCTCAAGGACGTCAACTTCGATGTGTTGCCGGGTGAGATGGTCTGCATTCTGGGGCGTAGCGGCGTCGGAAAATCGGTGGCGCTCCACAACATCATGGGCTTCCTTAAGCCGGATTCAGGCCGGGTCATTGTCGCCAGTCAGGACATCACCGACTACAACGAGGTACAACTCGAAGAAATCCGCAAGAAAGTCACCATGGTGTTCCAGAACGGCGCCCTCTTCGATTCGCTGACGGTCGGTGAAAACGTCGCCTTCCCCTTGCGCGAAAAAAGAGAGCTTTCAGAAGAGCAGATTTACCAGGTCGTCGATGGCCTCCTCGAAATGGTCGGCGTCAAGGAGATGCGCGACCTGTTGCCTTCCGACCTTTCTACCGGCATGAAACGTTCCGTCGCCATCGCGCGAGCGCTGTCCGCCCAACCCGAGTGCGTGCTCTACGACGAGCCCACTACCATGGTGGATCCGCTGATGGGGAATCTGCTCGGCGATCTCATCGCCAGACTCAAACTGCAATTGCACTTGACCTCGGTCGTAGTTACGCACGACATGCGCCTGGCCAAAAAGCTGGCCGACCGCATCGTCTTCCTGCATGACGCCCGCGCGATCTTCTTTGGTCCCTACAAGGACATGGAGAAATCGACCGAGCCCATCATTCGTGAGTTCCTGGAACTGGATGAGTTGAAGCTGGAAGCGTAAAGGCAGTTCTCAGTTCCCAGTTCTCAGCGAGTGCCACCGGGTTTTACTGAGAACTGGGAACTGAGAACTGCTTCTAAAACCCCTGCCGCAACAATTCCTCCACGGTGATCGAACTCTGCGCGGGCTCGCCTTTCATCATTTTCTCCACGTACTTCGCGATCACGTCGGCTTCCAGGTTCACAGGGTCTCCCGGCTTCAGCGACCCAAGATTGGTCAGCTCGACCGTATGCGGAATGATCGCGATCGTGCAGCGGTTCCGTTCCAACTTGGCGACCGTAAGGCTGATGCCTTCGATCGAGATCGATCCTTTGTACACCGTGTACTTCTCGACCTCGGATGGAATTTCAATATGCAGCCACCAGTTCTCAGAATCCGCGATGCGCTCGAACTCAATCAGCTTGCCCACGCCATCCACGTGCCCCTGAACGATGTGGCCATCGAAGCGCCCATTGGCCTTCATCGGCAACTCCAGGTTCACCAGTGCGCCCTCGTGCATCCGCGAGAACGAAGTTCGCACCCACGTTTCCGGTGCCAGGTCGGCGCAGAATGATTTTGGTTTGATGTCAAGCGCCGTCAGGCAAACTCCGCTGACCGCGACGCTGTGGCCGGTTCCCAATTCTCTCGGGGTGTTCGCAGCCTCGATGGTGATGCGGCGGTTCTCACCGCTCTGCTCGATCCTTACGACCTTGCCCACTTCCTCGATAATTCCGGTAAACATAAGAGCCATACCTCCCAGTGTAGTGTCCCGCAAGTTCGAAGCATAAATCCACAGTGTCATCCTGAGCGAAGCGAAGGACCTATGTACTTGGCTGCGAAATGCATGGGTCTTTCGCTTCGCTCAAGATGACAGAGCATACTTGTATTGCGAATATGAAGGGCGCCACAGCAGAAACTCATGCCTGCCCCGAGTACGGGTCGCGCAGATAACCTTCCAGCGCGAAGTCTTCGCCGAAGCGGTGCAACTCGAACCGCTGCACGCACTGCGCCCTCCCACGCAAACCTTCACCGGCGATGAAGGGAACTGCGCCCTCGCCCAGAATCTTTGGTGCGTAGTAGAGGAACACCTTGTCCACCTCGCCCGACGCCAGGGCCGCTCCGTTCACCAGCGCTCCACCTTCGAGAAGCAGGCTGGTGATCTCCAGTTCTCCCAGGCTCTGGACAATCGCGGCGAAGTCGGGCCGCCCGTCGGCG
>Ga0208563_1000936_pt1 | contig 21828 bp, 14 predicted proteins | sample June2015DPH_17_1_2_FD_184717 | JGI IMG/M metagenome (GOLD analysis project Ga0208563, IMG submission 184717) | Peatland microbial communities from SPRUCE experiment site at the Marcell Experimental Forest, Minnesota, USA - June2015DPH_17_150... | ecosystem: Environmental > Terrestrial > Soil >... | reverse complement strand
CAATCACCATAGCCTCAGCGCAGCGGCTTAGTACAAACGCTTCTATCGGGAATGCTCGGGCGATCAGAATCCGTTTGCACCTCGGCTTTCTCGCCGCCCGAGCACTCCCGATAGAAACCTGTGGTTTCCCAGGCAGGATTCTGAAGGCCTCGGCCAACCGGGATTGGCGGATAATTCCGCGTTCGGTGTGATCCAGGCACAGCCCCGAAAGGTGACACAGCGGACTAGGTAAACGGTATGCCGACTCGAACGAGCGTGCGTCACCGCTCTCGCTGAGTCGTCGGGGCCTCGGTTTCGATCCTCTTCCCCATAAGATATTGGTCGAACCAGGCGATCGTGCGCCGGATGGAGTCGATCTGGTTCTCACGTTTCACGAAGCCGTGACCCTCATTCGCATAATAGTGAACGTCCACCGTGCCGCCCTCTTTCTTAAGGATATCGACGACTTGTTGCGCCTCTTCCTTCGGCACCCTGGGGTCATTGTCGCCCTGCAGCACCAAGAGCGGCGCCTTCTCGTTGCGAATATAAGTGATGGGCGAGTCGGCGTCATAGATCTTGCGGTTTTCCTCCGGGTTGCCGAGCAACGCTTTAAGATACTCGTTCAGGGACGGGTCCGAACTCTTCAGCATTGTCGACCAGTTGATGATCCCGTACTCTTCCACGGCCGCCGCCCAGATATCCGGCGCTTTACCGACGGCCATCAGCGTCATGAAGCCGCCGTAGGACCCGCCCGTGATGCCGATCTTTTTGGGATTGACGTAACCCGTGGCTTTAAGGAATTCTACCCCGGCGATCTCATCCTTCAAGTCGCCGCCGCCCAGGTCTTGAAAGTTGGCTTTTTGGAAGTCCAGGCCGTAGCCGGTGGACCCGCGCGGATTGGGAGCGATGCAGATGTACCCGCGCGAGGCCAGCGCCGCCACATCCGTGTTCCAGTAATCGACCATCTGGCCGGTTGGTCCGCCGTGCGGCAGGACGAGAGCGGGATTGCTCCCGTCCCGCTTCAGATTAAACGGCACCCACAGCAGCGCCGTGATGATTTTGCCATCAAAGGCCTTGTAATGGACGATCTGGGATGGCGGAAGCGGTGTGGCGCGCAAGCTGGCGACCGCGGAAAAGGTCAGCTGATCGGCGTGCTGGCTCGCGAGGTTGTAGACCCAAAGGTCTCCCGGCTGGTTGGAGGCCTCATGGGAAACGATCACGCGGTCGCTCTGCGGCGCGAACTCGTTGGGATTACCGGAGAAATAATTGAGACCGTGCGGCAGGTCAAGCTTTTTCGCGTGGTTGCTTGAGCGATCTGCGAGATAGGCATCGATCAGCCCATCTGCATTCACGGTGTAAGTGTAGCTTTTGCCGTCGGGCGAAAAATTCCCCGAGAAGGCTTCCCATTTCAGATCGGTGACCCAGGTGACCTTCTTGGTGGCGACATCCAGCAGGGCGACGTTCATGTAGCCGCCTTTGGCATCCGAGCTCAGCAGAACCGTCCCGCCATCGGGCCAGAGTGATGAGGCGAGATAGCGAATCGTACCCTGGTGAGCAGTGAGATTCTCCAGCTTCCCGGTCGCCACATCGATACGGTAAACGTCCGCATCAGTGAAAGGAGGATTCACTCGATCGGCATAGAGGGTCTTGTCGTCGCTGCCCCAGGCCACCACGTTCCAGGAGTAACCGGGTTGCTGCTCGTTGGTGAGCTTATGAACCTTGCGGGTGCTCCAATTGAGTAGAGCAATGTCGTACTGCGAGCCCTCCTTGGGCTTGTAGGCGAAAGCAAGGGTGCTGCCATCGTGCGACCAATGCGGATCCTGCTCGCGAATCGCGGGCGTCTTGGTCAGGTTGATCACTTCGCCGCCCTCGCTCGGCACCGCGTAAAGGTCCCAGAGTTCGTTGCCCGCGCGATCTTGCTGGTAGACGATCCACTTGCCATCCGGTGACCAGACGGCGCTGTACTGCCGGTCGTCCGACTGCGTCAGCTGGATTGGCCATCCCCCTGAGGCGCGCACCTTCCAGAGATTGGACCGTCCAGAGATGTCGGTGGTAAAGACAATTTGCTGCCCGTCAGGCGACCAAGCAGCGCCAAACACGCTACGTGTGTAATAGAGGTCGTCGATGGGCGCAGGCCGGGCGGCGGGGTTTGACGCCGAGACCACGGATTTGGGATCGGTAAGCGGACGGTCGTCGGGTCCCGTGGACGCGGCCATAGCCGCGCACCCAATACAGCAAATGACAAGCAACACTCTCAATAGCCGCTCGATTCCCATACCAACCTCCTTCCAACAGGATCCTAACCCTGCGCATTAAGCCGACGCCAGCGCACGATCGAAGTCGGGGTCTAGGTCCTTTTAGGACGGGTTGATATATCACGGATTTCAACTTTTCTAAAGCGCTGGGTCGTGGTCCTGAGGTGGTGCTCCACAAGGCTTCGCGCCTCATTTGGGAAGGCGCCCGGGGAAAGCGATCCGAGGACAGCTCGACCGCCGGGCTTAACGTGCCCGTAAGTCGCCTTGGCGGTATCCGCGTGATCTCAACTTGGATTCGGCCTGGAAAGTCGCCCAGCCGTCCACTGCCCACTGCGTTGAGGTAGGGGTTGTATCCTGGTTGAGAAGGGCGTTCTTTCCAAATCCGGTTTAGGTGGTGGGTTCGGCTGTTCCCAACAGTTATTGGTAAACGCTGGCCGACCAGGCAAGACCTGTTTTCATAGAAGCCATTCCGTGGCCGTGCGGGCCACATCTCAGGTTAGCCGACTTATCGTCATGTGGCGGGCTCTTAAAGGGATTTTTCTTTGTGCCTTGGCGCGTTGGTCCCTTTAACATTGGAGCTTATTAGAGATCTGACAGGCCGTTCAATTTCGCGTGTCTAGGTGCAGGAAGCACTTCAGCTGTAATCTGCTTTCGTGCCGGTCCCGTAAAAACCCAGCTTGGGTGGCAAGTCTTCCATCGGTCCCATCCACAGCAGTTCACGCTCAATATCCGGGTGCAGGCGATATTTTTTGCGCACGGATTCGAGGGGCGCGCCTTCGATGCGAATCATCTTCAGGTCGTAATTCCCCACTCCCACCTGGCCGCAATAAACCAGGTAACCTACCCATGAAGCATCGATACCCATGGCCTCGAGTCCGACGCGATCGGCCGCCACCAAATCGGTAGAGGCAATGGCGAGGCGCGAAGCCACCGGATTGCCAGAATTGGGGCCGTCGCCTTCCATTCCCTCATAGCCATCAATCACCGTGGCGCCCCAGTTGGATTGAAGCTTTTGCGCAGTCAGCAGCATGTTGTAGTGGTTCTGGCGCACGCCCACGTGATACTTCCTCTTGTCGTTCCAGTATTTCTCCCGCGGCGAACTGTGCAACGGAGCTCCCAAGGTCATGTTCTTCACGGAGAGCGTCGCCACTACGCAGTTGTGCGTTTTCATAATCGCCGAGCAGATGACAAAAGCGTCCGGATCCAGCAGCCGCGCCGCCAGGCGCACCGTATCGACGTGCAGGTCAAAATCAATCAGCGGAATCGTCTCGAACTTTCCCTCGCGGTTCAGGTCAATCAGGCTCACCGCGTTGGCGCGAAATTCGCTCTGCAATCGCGTGTAATGGAAGTGCTCATAACCTTCCAGCGTGTCACCGGCTGACGATTCGGCGATCACGACAGGGCCGCGAAAGCGCGGCGCGAGATAGTCAATGATTCCGCGCAGCGCGTCGGCATGCGTGGAGGCGAGCTGATTCACTGTGTTGACGATGTTGGGCTTGATGACGACGTACTTCTTCCGGCGAAGCTTGGGAAGGATCTGGTCATCGATGGCAGTCAGAGCCGCCGAAACGTTCTTGCGGCGGTCATCACCCTTTACAATCGCAACTCGCGATATCCCCGGGAACTCATTCACTACCGGCTCAACCGGAAGAGCAGGCGGAGCCTGCGAACTTAGCCGGCGCGCCGGCGCAAGAAGAAGACCGCTTCCTGCTGATTGCAGAAACCTGCGACGTGAGAAAAACACTGGATTAGCACCCCCGTTGGGCCTATGATATCACCAATCGTCGACGACGCCCGCTCGTCAATGTTCACAAGAAAGGAAAAATCAAATGGCTACTCGTCGGGATTTCTTGTCCGGGGGGCTGCTGACCTCGGTGGCGGGCTTCGTTCCAGCTAACACTCTTTTGAAAAAGGCGAATTTGAGTTCTGCGCCGGGCCTCAGCTACCGCACCTTGGGGAAGACCGGACTTAAAGTGACCAGCGTGGGATTTGGGTGCATGGTTACGTCTGACGCGAGTGTGATCACGCGCGCCGCGGACGTGGGCATCAATTACTTCGATACCTGCCGGAGCTATCAGCACGGCAACAACGAGCGCCTGGTGGCCACAGGCCTGAAAGGAAAACGGCAAAACGTTTTGCTTTCCAGCAAGGCGGATGGCGAGACGAAAGAGGCCGCGCTCAAGGAGCTGGATACCTCGCTGAGCGAATTAGCGACTGACCACCTGGACATCTGGTACCTGCACGGGAAAGATCATCCCAACAATGTGCCGGATGAACTTTTTGAGGCACAGCAAATCGCTCGGCAGAAAGGCAAGATTCGCTTCGCCGGCGTCAGCACCCACAACTCTAAAGAAATGGTTCCGTTCCTCATCAAGAAAGGCGCGACCGATGTGGTGCTGGCTGCGTACAATTTCACCATGGACAAGACCGCATCAGACGCCATGGCGCAGGCTGATGCAGCGGGCATGGGCGTGGTGGCCATGAAAGTAATGGCCGGCGGTTTCCGTCGCAAAACCTTCACGGATCCGAATGGCAACAAGACAAAGCGCGAGGCCGCGGTTTTGGGCGCGCTCAAGTGGGTGTTGAAGGACCGCTTCATCCACACCACGATTCCGAGCATGACCGACATGGATCAGCTCGAAACAAATTTGAGGGCCATGACGGAAACGTATTCGCCCAAGGAAGAAGAGGTCCTGGCCCAGCAACTGGAATTCATCACCCCGCTTTATTGCCGGATGTGCGGCGAGTGCGAAGGGAAATGCTTCCAGGGCCTGCCTGTGCCCGACTTGCTCCGCTACGTGATGTATGCGGATGGATACGGCGAATTCGAACTGGGCCGCGATCACTTCAGAAAACTGCCTGCGAAATTGGCGGCCGTCCGCTGTGGTGACTGCACGGTGTGCACGGTAAATTGCCGTTTTGGCGTGAACGTTGCGGAACGTGTCAGTCTCGCACAGGAAATGTTTGGGTAGGGAAGAGCAGTCCACAGTCGACAGTTGACAGTCGAGAGTTGAAAATTAGATCCGGCCCCGCCGCAACCTTTCGACTGTGAACTGTCGACTCTCGACTTCTGTCATCCATGAACACTTCATCGCCGAAACGTCGCTTCATATTTTTCCTACTTGTTTGCACCGTCCTACCAGCCCAGCTCACTTGGGCTGCGGAAGCGCTCAATTGTTCGCTTGTTCCTGGCTGGCGGCAAGACGGCGCGTTGCGTCACTACACGGCTGAAAATCTTTATGAGTACATGGACGGAAATTCAGAAAGCTACTTTGCTTACGGATTCATCGAGATGAATGGAGTGACGTGCAAGTCCGGCGAGAATACTCTGGTGATCGACATCTCGAAAATGATCGATGCCGATGCCGCCTACGGAATTTTCAGCGGCAATCGCGACCCAAATCATCCTTTGCAGAAGATTGGCATGGGAGGACAAATCATGTCGCGTCGGGGGACCTTTGCGAAGGGGCAATACTACGTCGAAGTTTCCGCCAGCCCCGAGCTTGATCACACCGCGGCAGTAACGGCCTTCGTTTCCGCCATGGAAAAGCTCTTGGAAGGCAGCACCACGCCGCCCGAGATACTTTCCTGGTTTCCATCAGATAATCTGGTAAGCGCCCGTCTGGTTCCCGAGAGCGTATTGGGGGTGCGGCTGCTCAAGCGCGGCTACGTGGCGGAGTACAGTCAGGGCAAGGCGTTTCTGGTGCTTGAAAACTCGGCGGAGTCGGCGGCGGCGGTAATGGCCAAACTCCGCCAGCGCTACCCATCCGCGCAGCCTGCACAGGTCGCGGACGAGGCGCTACAGGCGCAGGACAAGTATCTGAGTTGGCTCTGCTTCTTTCGTAAAGGAAAGTACCTGGGCGGTTACGCGAACATGCCTGACGGCGCAACGGCTACCTCTGCGGCAGCGGTCCTGGCGGCAAAGGTGCCGTGAATTGGTCTGCCGCGGTGCCTGAAACTGGTTTTCATCAACGGCAGGCGGGCCGGGTGGGCGAGTGCAAATCAATGCTCCTTTCATTGCGTGCGAACGGTGTTCCTGGTCAGGACAAGCGGGGCCTGTCGCAGCCTGTTTGGCGAGGAATCCTACCGTTCATCAACTAAAGTTAGCGCCCGGCATTCACTAACGAAGGCGCAGTCGCAATCTCCGCCTCTAGCCCCCTACAATTCAAGTTGCCGGTAAACGCGCTACACGCAGAAGTGCCGGTCGTCGCGCCGACTTCCGGCAGACGAGTCAGTCGTCAGCGGCTACCCACGATTAACGGCGCGGCGTTTACGGGTGGCACTGCCGCCGGTTCCTGGCGACAAATCCCCTATCCATGAGCTGAGACCCAAAACCCGCCCATACTCGGTGCCCACGGCTTACAACTGGGGGAAGCGGTTAAGGAGGCCGCTTCCATGATAAAGCAGAGTCCCCGGCGCTCGAATCATAAGCCCCGACATTTGACCCTTCCAGAATTGGCGCAATCTAAGACTTCCGTTTTGAACACGCTTGGCTCTATGCAGTCGCGTCGCTCCTATCAGCACGCGATGGACGAATTCATCGCCTGGTATTGCTCCGAACCCAGGCTTGCCCTGAACCGAATCGTCGTCCTGCGTTATCGCATGCACTTGGAAAACATCCCTCTGGCTCCCGCAACCATAAATCGTCGGCTGGCGGCGATTCGCAGGCTTGCCTACGAGGCGTCGGACAATGGCTTGCTCAGCCCCGAGCTGGTGGCGGGTATCCGTCGGGTCAAAGGCGTGAAACGGCTGGGACAGCAGGTTGGCAACTGGCTGACGACCGAGGAGGGTCAGCAGCTTGTGGGCGCGGTGCGTACCGACACGCTCCGCGGCAAACGACACGCCGCTATGCTGGGTCTCTTGCTTGGTTGCGGCCTTCGACGATCTGAGGTGGCCAACCTGGAGATCGAGAAAATTCAACGTCGAGACGGACATTGGGCGATTGTCGATCTGGTAGGCAAAGCCGGTCACGTGCGCACGGTGCCCGTGCCGCTTTGGGTTAAAACTTCCATCGACAGTTGGAGCCCCGCTGCAGGCCTTGGCGAAGGTAGGCTGTTTCGAGCCATCCGGAAGAACGGCGTACTGTGGGGAAGGGGCGTGACCCAGAATGTCGTCTGGTACGTGGTGAAGAACTGCGCGAAGCGTGCTGGGATCGAAAAGTTGGCACCACACGATTTGAGGCGAAGTTGCGCTCGTATGTGCCACGCGGCAGGAGGGGAAATCGAACCGATCCAGTTTCTGCTGGGCCATGCCTCAGTACAAACGACCGAGCGGTACATTGGGTGCAAGCAGAAGCTGGGTCAAGCAGTGAATGACCGCATTGAATTTCGTCTCGGCACGAATTGAACCTGCATTTCGGTCGTCCAGCGATCGTGAACTGCAACTTGAGTCGCACGGGCCGAAGTGTGTTTAATTGATGGGCTGTTGTCGCCAGCTAGCGTTTCCCGGTCTGTGCCATGCACCGATGCTAGTGCTACTAGGTGCAACTTCCGGGTTCCCTGTCATCCGGACAAAACCGAACGTTCGGCTGCTGCTATGGGCCGGCGATACGGAAATTGGTGACACCACCGCGCATGGCGCGTAACGTTAACAAGTTGCGAGTATCACGGCACCGAGGTTAGGCTATGGTGCACTGTGGCAGAACCGAGCGCGGGTGATCAGTTGCGCACGGGAGGCGGGCTTTGGACAGGATCGAGACCAAAAATGGCTTCACCTCCAGCCAGTCCCATCATTCTCAATCTGGATAGCCCCGAGGCGACACTCGAACGGGTTGGCGGCAAGGGCGCATCGCTTGCGCGCATGGTAGCGGCTGGCCTGCCCATTCCGCCCGGCTTTCACATCACCACCGAAGCCTATCGCCGCTATGTGGATGAGAACCATCTCGGTGAAAGAATTCAGTCTGCCGCAGCACAGGCACAAGTCAACGACCCCGCCACGCTCGACCGCGCGTCAGCACAGATTCAATCGCTCTTCGCACAAGGCACGATACCTGGCGACATCGCCGACATGATAAGGCGGTGGTACGGCGAACTGGGCGCCGATATTCCCGTGGCCGTGCGTTCGTCGGCAACGGCGGAAGATTTGCCGGGCATGTCGTTCGCGGGCCAACTGGATACTTACCTCAACGTGCGCGGCTGCGATGACGTGATCGATGCGGTCAGACGGTGCTGGGCATCGCTGTGGACGGGGCGCGCGATCGGTTACCGCCAGCGACAGGGGATCCGGCCGGAAGACGTTAGCATGGCCGTCGTCGTGCAGCAGCTTGTTGCGGCCGAAGTCGCAGGCGTGGCCTTCACTGCGAATCCGGTGACGGGCGCGCTCGACGAACTGATGATCAATGCGGCATGGGGTCTGGGCGAGGCGGTCGTCAGTGGCCGCGTTACGCCCGACACGATTGTCATCAACAAGCAAACGGGAGCGATTGCGTCACAGGAAATCGCCAGCAAAGAAATCATGACGGTGCGACTGGACTTGGGTACGCGCGAAGAGCCTGTCCCGGTCGACAAGCGCAAACGAGCCGCGCTGGAGCCGGCACAAGCCGCGGAACTGGCACGGCTGGGCGTGAAGATCGAGCAACTCTACGGCCAGGCGATGGACATCGAATGGGCCATGTGCGATGGGCGGATCTTAATTGTGCAGGCGCGGCCGGTGACTGCGCTGCCCGAATCGCGCGCGGCGCTCGAATGGAAGGTCCCGCGAGAGGGAGCGCGATACTTCCGAAACGCCGTGGCCGAATTGCTGCCCGAGCCCCTCTCACCATTGTTCGCGACGTTGGCCTTGCCGCTGTGGAACGAGGCGACGCAGAAAATTATGGCGCAGGCGATGGGGCTCCAGCGCGACTCGTTTGCGCTCCTGACGATCCATGAGTATGCCTATTACGAAATGGCGTTGACGGCCCGGCAATCGGCGCGGTTGCTTTTCACAATGACGGTGCGGGGACGCAGGATGGTCAGGATGCTGCGCACGGCGCGGACGCGGTGGGCCGATGAAGCACACCCGCGTTATGCGAACGTGGTCAGCGAGTGGACCGGGCGCGACCTGGCCGCGACGCCCGCACTGGAATTGCTCGCCGGCGCGCACCAGATCGTGGAGGCGGCGGCAAGCTACTATGTGAGCGTCCAACTCGTCCTCGCAGTCGCAAATTTGAGCGAAGCCATTTTTACAAGTGTCTACAACCGCCTCATCAAGCGCAAGAGCGACCCGCCGGCACTTACTTTCCTGCTGGGTTTCGATAGCGCGCCGATCCGCGCGGAGAAGTCGCTCTACGATCTCGCGATGTGGGCGCGCAGCGAAGACGAGCTCGCCGGATATCTTGCGCGGACGAGCGGCAAGGACATTGCGGCGGCATACGAATCGCAATCGGCGCCTATAGCCGGCGGAGAAAGCTGGCGCGAATTCACCGGACGCCTCACGGAACATCTGAATCGTTTTGGTCACGCCGTCTATGACCTGGATTTCGCCAAAAGCGTCCCCGCCGAGGCCCCGGCGTCGTTGCTCGAAACGCTCAAATACTTTGTTGTGGGGCAAGGCCGCAACCCCTATGAGAGGCAGGCGGCGGCTATGGCCGCGCGGGAACAGGCTGCCGAATCGTTGCTCGTGCGCCTGAGCGGGCTGCGCCTTCGACTGTTCAGGCGCGTGCTCCGCTGGGCGCAACGTTCGGCGCCACTGCGCGAGGATGCGCTCGCCGACGTCGGCCTGGGATGGCCGGTGCTGCGCCGCATCTTGCGCGAAGCAGGACGCCGCATGGTTGCGGCGGGCGGAATCGCGGAATGCGACGAGGTGTTTTGGCTGAAGTGGGAAGAGGTAGAGGCGGCAGCGGGCTTACTCGATGCCGGTCAGGCCGCGGAGGATTATCGTCGCGCCATGGCGGAGCGGCGCGAGACCTGGCGGCGCGAGCATGGTGTCACGCCGCCTGTCGTGCTGCCTGTTAAGGGGGGCGCCCGCTTCTTCGGCCTGGACCTCAGCCGCTGGATGCCCGCGCGCAGTAGCCAGGCGGCAAGCAGCACCATTAGAGGAATTGGTGCCAGCCCAGGGAGGGTGACCGGCCCAGCCTGTGTGATTCACGGTCCTGAAGAGTTCGACCGGATGAAGCCGGGCGATATTCTCGTCGCCAACATCACAACGCCGGCGTGGACGCCGCTGTTCGCGATGGCGTCAGGCATCGTTACGGATGTGGGCGGCCCGCTGAGTCACAGCTCGATTGTGGCGCGTGAATACGGCGTGCCCGCTGTGCTGGGAACCGGCGTGGCCACCCACCGTATCCGCAGCGGGCAGCACATCACCGTGGACGGCGACGGCGGTGTAGTGACATTGGGCGGATGAGGTATGTTGCCTCTATAAGCCAGGCCAACGGCTCCGTCTGAAGCCCACCTGAACGTGTTCGCGATGTCCTGAGTTGTCACCGACGTAGAAAGAGTGTGCGAGTCTCCGCCACGCAGGGAGCTAACGGCGACTCGCATACGGAGTCCACTTTGTTGGCCATGGGTGGGATTGGAAAATCGCCTCCTTAGTCGCGCCGTGCCTAGAAGTGGGAGTAACGGACCCGAAACAGTGTCCTGGGAAGCTGACGTGGTACGTAGCTCGCGGGCACGCGGTACTTGTAGCTGCAGAGCAAGCAGGACCGGCAGCCGAAGCATAATTGTGGATGTGTGGTCGCCCACTCGTCCATAACGGATTCTCTCCGTATACGCCGTCAACCCCTCGAAATCCAACTTTTTCTTGGAGCGAGCTTTCGGCGCTTCTGCGCTCGCGAACGGGGCGCAGCCTTGCGGGTCACAAATTTGTAGGCCATGCCGAGCAAGTCCCGCAACACATCGGGATTGACGCGGGACAGGCGAACCAGCACGGCGTCATAGTTGACGTAGTGGTCCGTCACGTAGTAAACATCGGGGTCCGCAGCGAGCAGATCAGCACGATCATCGAAATCCACGCGAACGACAAGCGAACCGGGTTCGGCCGAGCGATTAGCCGGGACACACGCCAGGAGTTTTCCATGGACCTTGAGTGCCGGGAACCCGTACGCTGTGCTCTCCTCAACGCCCGGCAAAGCAAGTCCGATATTCCGTACGTTGTCGAATTCGATTGTGCTTCTGGGCATTGGTCAGCGCGATTCCGTAGGACTCACTGTTCTTCCTTGGCTCGGTATAGGCATAAACCCGCCTCCGCAGTTTGACGTGGCTGTGATTATCCGCAGGAGCCGGAACCCTTTCAACATAATTCCTGATAGGTCTAGTGACCAGACAAAGTGCCTTCGGGTCCAGAAGGAGGATTCCGGACTGTTTGTCGCCCACTCGGAAGTAACTTCCGAGTCCTCCGTGATTCGGGAGGAATCCCGACAGGCCCACTGATCGATTGCGACGGGGAATTCTACGCATTATCGACCTTACGTTCAAACTGCTAAAGCTATACTTAGCGATAATACGATTCCTGTAGTACTATAGCAGTGGTTAATATAAGAAGACTATATATTTTTACTGAAATACTGTGCGGCGTGCAGTTCTTCATTGCGGAGCTGACTCTTTGCCAACAACCACGATTCCGTCGCGCAGAACCAACATTGGCTTGCGCAACGTCCTCAGATCGGCGAGCGGGCTCTGACCAACCACCAGCAGATTGGCTGTGCAACCAGCGTCGATACATCCAAGCGTTTCGGGTCTGCCCAGATAGGCCGCGTTATTTCTCGTCGCAAAGGTCAGAATCTCCACAGTTGAAAATCCTGCACGCACAAACTGATCCAGTTCATTCAGAAAGCCGCTCCCGTATGCAACCAACGGAGCATCCGTGCCAATTGTGATGGGGACGCCCGCCGCAGCCAGTTGGCGTACTGCGGTGTAGGAAGACTGCAGACGTGTGGCACGCTGGTCTGCGGGAATGTTCTGCAGTCGCATTGCCGTTTCATACTCACCAAACGTTGGATCCGCGAATGTATGCGCTTGGGCCATCTGGGCGATCAGCTGCGGTGGCAATACGCCTGCTGTAGCTACATGTTCCACGCCGGTCGCACCATCGTTGACGGCGTCCTGTATCTCGCCGGGTGTTTCCGTATGCACAACCGTAATGAAGTGGCGCTCGCGTGCCCACGCGATCCCGTCTGCCATCAGCTTGGGATCCAGAATCTTCGTTGCCCGACCGATGGTGCCGTCGATGAACTTGATGGCATCCGACGGACCCTCCCGCTGGCTCTTTTCGAGACCAGCCAGCAGCTGTCGCTGGCTCCCGGCCAGAATGGCTCCCTCCCGCGCAAGATACGGAAAGGACTTCCAGATCGTTGCTACCGGATGGCCCTCGGGTGCAGTGACCAATCTGCCGACAGCAAACAGTTGCGGCCCCAGTAAGCGATGCTCAGCAACCGCTTGCCGCCAGTGAAAGAGTTGCGCCGCTGGTCCGCCGCAATCGCGGATCGCCGTCACACCGCTTTCGAGGTAGGCGCGCCGGTGGTCGGCGTAATGAGAGAATTCTTCTTCGATCAGATAGCCGAAGTCGAAAGGCGCAAAGACAGAGCGGATCGGCGCGGCCAGGTGCATATGCACATCTATCAGACCCGGTAGCACATAGGCACCGTGCAAGTCCATTTGTGGCAGCGGAGACTCGTCCTTTGCTGCGTCCACAATAGCCTCAACGTGGCCGTGCTCAATATGGACATTCTTGCCGGACAGAATCTGTCCGGAGCGAAGCTCCACAAGTTTGCCTCCGGTTAGGTTCCAGGAATCCTTCTGCGCCTTGGGCCATGGGTACTGATCTGTTCCAAAGAAGAGAGACAATGGCCACGCAATCCCTGCAACAAAGACCAGGGTCGCCAGCACGAGCACCGAGCGCCGGCTCCACAAACGAAAAGTTGTGAGCCATGCAAAGCAAACCACGAGCAGGAAGAGCGGGATAGTTCCGGCGAAATAGATGATCCATGCCTTGATGCCGGATGGATGGAAATTGGCCCCGGCAAGCGGATAGACAATCCAGAGACAGAGAAAGTAGAGGGGGACAGAAACTAAGAAACCCTGCAGCCAGCGCTTGATCCACGAACCCTGCCTGCCGAAGACCAGCCATCCAGCGGGAATCCAGTAAAAAACGGAGAAGCTGGCCCAGCGCAAGGCTGTCAGCGCGGTCAGCCAGCCACCTTCCTCTGCCCCCAGAGCCAAGTAGAACGGGAACGAGTAATTTGGTAGAAGCAATGCTATAAGACACCAAAGCCGGAAGGAAAACTGTGATGAAGAAACAGCGGATTTTGACTGCGCATCTGGCATGTGACTCACAATCTCCTTGAGCGCCAAGTCCATGGCGTGCACGCCGGATGCTGGCTCCGGGTTACCCGCGCGCCCGCGCTCAGCTTATCACGAGTGAGCGTCGCACCCGCAAAGCTTCGTTTTCAGCAAGTTCGATTCTCAAACATCGAAAACATTCTGCGAGGCCCTCCCGAGTCAGCCCCCAAGCGCGTCAATGTCGTCGGCCACTCGGAGAGTACTCTCCGAGAGTTCGCCAAGAATCTCATTCGCTCGTCTCACTGCAAGCTTCTGTCGGCCAGGAGGTTAAGTCTTAGTGCTGTATCGGAAGCGCGCCGACTGTGCACAGTCCCGGAGTAGCAGATACTTCGCCCGGCGCGCTTTCGATACAGCGGCTTGAACGAAGCCGCCCGTGTTTGCGGCGGACGCGTCGGATTATGGGTCTTGAATGGGGTTCGGAGGCCCCGGGGTGGATGGGGAGGTGAGTGGCATGGCGGTCTGCGGGGGAGGAAGCGTGTGCTGGCCATCAACTGGAGATGTTTAGGGGATGATGTGAAGAGATCGGCTGAGAAGGGAGGGGTTGCCGACAGGTGAGGAGGCACACGAAAGCGCGGGCGTGGTGGGCGGGCGTGGTGGGGTCGAATCGGGGTGCCGTATTTCATGAGAGCCTCGTGAGGGTGAGCGGTGGAGAACGCAGGCACATTTCCGCCGCGGTGAGTCGCTCCACGAGCATCATCGGGCCGCCGCACTGGGGACAGGGCCACGAGGAGACAGAAGGCCGGATGGTCAGCCGGCCTTCCTCATCCCCGGGCGGCAGTTCTGGTGTGGGCGGCAAGTCGGTCGGTCGTCCCAGGAACTGAAAGCAAAGTGGCAAGAGAGCCGCGCGCCGCCGGTGGGCCAGAAAGCCGAAATGGCGGATGCGGACGAAGCTGGGGGGAAGCACGTGGAGCAGGAAGCGACGCAAGAACTCCTCGACCGCCAGGGTCATCAGACGTTGCTGGTTACCGTGCGCGGAGTCTCTCCAGCGAAAGGTGACTTGGCTGCCCTCGAGGGAGACCAAGCGGTGATTGGAGATCGCCACCCGGTGGGTGTAGCGGCCGAGATAACGGAGAACCTGTTGGGGGCCACCGAAGGGCGGTTTGCAATAGACCACCCAGTCCCGCCGGAACAAGGGGCGGAGGAAGGAGGAGAAAGCCTTCGCTTCCGCTAGAAGCTTCAAGTCACCGTAGAAGCCGAGTTGTCCGTCGTCGAAGGCCCGTTTGAGGGCGGCGACAAACTTACCCCGGAAGACTCGACGCAGCACCTTGACGGGAAGAAAGAAGCGATGGCGCGAGGGGATCCAGCGCTGGTGATCGGGGGAAAGGCCGCCGGCCGGAACCACGCAATGGACATGGGGATGATGCTCCAGCTTCTGATTCCAACTATGGAGCACGCCAAAGAAGCCGATTTCGGCGCCCAGATGGCGGGGATCGCGCGCCACTTCGAGCAGCGTTTCGGCGCAGGCGTGGAACAACAAACCATAGACCACTTTCTTGTTCTGCAGGGCCAGAGGGGCGAGCCGATGAGGAAGGGTGAAGACGACATGGAAGTAGGGAGTGAGCAAAAGTTCGCGGCGGCGCGCTTGCAGCCACTGGTCGCGGGCGTGGGCCTGACACTTGGGACAGTGTCGGTTCCGGCACGAATTGAAGGAGTGGGCACGATACCCGCAGCGAGCACAGCGATCACGATGCCCGCCCAGGGCGGCGGTGCGGCAGCGCTCGATGGCCGCCAACACTTTGCGATGTTGGCCGGTGATCCAGCGGCGACTCCCTTCGATAAATTTCTCTCCCGCCACCCGAATGAGATCGGCCACCTCCAGCGGCGGCCGGCTCATTTAGGCGTCTCCGGGCGGCTCGTCTTTCTTCCCCGTGGACGCCAGCGCCAACGAATCCAGCGGGCTGGCGGTGGCGCTAAGGTGGCGGTTGGAAAGGTGAAGGTAAATCGTGGTCTCTTCCAGATCGCGGTGACCGAGCAGTACCTGGATGGTGCGCAGGTCGGCACCCGCTTCCAGCAGATGCGTGGCAAAACAATGCCGCAGCGTATGGGGGTGCACCCCTTTTGTGAGGCCTGCCCGCTGCGCCGCAAAGAAGCAGGCGTGCCAGACGGTCTTCGTCCCGATCGGTTGCGAGGCCGTATGATGGCGACCTCCGGGGAAGAGCCATACCCGGGGCTTGAGGTCGCGCCAGTGCTCCCGCAAGGTCTCCAGCAGGACGGGGCTGAGCATCACGTCGCGGTCTTTGCGGCCTTTGCCGCCCTGGATGTGCACGACCATCCGCGGGCTGTCGATATCCAGGACTTTGAGTCGAGCGACCTCCGCACAGCGCGCGCCGGTCCCGTAGAGGGTCATCAAAATGGTGCGGTAGAAGGAGGTGGGTGCGGAGTTATGAGCCGGGCGACTTCTTCTTGGCTCAAGACCGTGGGTAGGCGGAGCCCCATCTTGGGGTAGGGCGTCTCGGCCGCGCTCCAAGGTTTCTTGAGCGTCTTGACGAAGAAGAAGCGCAGAGCCGCGAGGTGTTGGGTGACGGTGCCGGCGGCTAGTTTTCTCTGGCGGAACAAGTGCGCTTGATACTGGCGAATGTGCTCAGGACCCAACTGGTCCGGAGGGCGATGGAAGTAGTGAGCGAATTCCGTGACCGCACGCAAGTAACAGCGGGTGGTATCCGGAGAGTAATTTCGACGCTCGAGTTCTTCGAGCATCGTTTGGCGTAAACGGGTCATAGGGAACCTCCTTATGACCCAACAATATCCCGATCAGCAAACCCCTGCCCGCTTCCTCGCACGCGCAGCGTCCGCCGCACTGGCGGCTTTGTTCAAGTCGCCTTCTTGGGTGGCATCGTGTCTGCTTCGTGACCGGGCGATAGCTGGAGTTTCCCACAGACTAATGCTTGAGGACGATACTCGCGTCCGCTCGAGAGAATCGGATATCGCGAGGGTTGTGGCCGAAATGGGTGCCGTCTCGGGAAGGAAGCGTCCTGCTTGGGGTGGGCGCTGTTAATCCCGGAGCGGCTCTGCGACTGAAGAGTGCGAAATTGTGAGCTACACCTGCTCTATTTGACCTGAAATGACCGTTCGCTAGTGGGCTCCCTATTCTCCTCTCTCGTCGCGTCGAACGTGCTCTCTGCATCCTGCACCGAAGTCTTTGGCGACGAAAGTGACCAGTTTCAAGAGAACGTAGAACACCTGATCCCGTGTGCTCGACCTCGGCCGAGGCTTCTCCCGTTTGGGCACACTGATCTGCTCGCGCAATGTCCTGATATCAAATGCCGGGCTATTTCGGGAACGAAGGAAAGCCCCGAACCACCGAATGAAGCTCATCACAAATTCGACCATCAACGCCGTTTGCACCCATCTGTCGGGATCTCGATGGTGGCTCTTAACATGTTCGTTTCCTAAAGCGATTGAGTTCTGGCACCTCTCAGTGTTACTTTGACATCCTGCCCCGGGGAGGGCTCAAAAATGCGCCAATGTTACCAACGTGGTTGTCTCAGGCGTACGCGTCGTAAGTCAGGGCCGGATTGTTGGGAGTTTCTCTGGCGCGAGAACGACGAAACCGGAAAGCGCGTGCGCCGGACGGCCGTCATTGGACCGGTCACCCAGTTTCCAACGGAAGACTCAGCCCAGGCAGCTGTAAATGGATTGCGAATGCACATCAACCAGAATCGCAGTCGTCGACGGGATCGGACGATTCACGTGGCGGATTTGGTGGATCACTACGTGAAGGCCGAGCTTTCGGAAAATGCTGACTGGCACTCTCACGCGACGCGAGTTGTTTACCAGCAATTTCTCAAAAGATGGATACGGCCGCAATGGGCCGACGTCGATATCCGGGATGTTCGGACTGTGGCCGTTGAGCATTGGCTGGGACGGCTACAACGTGCCGATGGCAACCCCCTGGCCAACGGCACCAAGGCGAAAATCCGTAACCTCATGAGTGTTTTGTTCAACCATGCTATCCGCTACGAATGGCTTGAACAGGGAAAGAACCCGATTGCTCTCGTGCGCCAGAGCGCAAAGCGCATACGAATTCCCGAAGTGCTGGAACCCCGTGAGATCCAGAGCCTTTTGTTACAACTGGAACCATGTTTCCGCTTGATGGTGATCCTGGATGTGACCACGGGACTTCGTCGCAGCGAGTTGTTTGCCCTGAAATGGGGCGACGTTGATTTCTCCGACTTGCGCCTAGACATCCTGCGCTCCATTTATCTACGACACATTGGCAATTATAAGACGGAGGCATCACACAAGCCGGTCCCCTTGGATGAGCGTGTAGCAGCTGATCTCTGGCTGTGGAAGGAGACCAGTTCGTATCAGCAAGCTGACGACTGGGTATTCGCGAGCCCTCGTACGCAAGGGAAATATCCGTTCTGGCCGGATGCCGTCCTGCAAAAGGTCATTCGCCCCGCAGCATTGCGGGCGGGAATCAACAAGAGAATCGGATGGCATACCTTTCGCCACACATTCTCGACGCTCCTCATTGCCAACGGAGAGAATGTGAAGGTGGTTCAGGAACTGATGCGTCATGCCAGCAGTCGCTGCACGCTCGAGATCTACTCGCAGGCGCGGATCAAACAGAAGCGGCAGGCGCAGCAGCGTGTCGTGCAGATGATTCTCTCTGAGGAGGTCGATACACCGGGGCTCATGATTCAGTGCGACTCACAAGCAGACATGCAGTGACCGCGGCCGGCGACCGGTAGGGCCATTCTGCCCAGTTTGGTGAGTGGGTACAACAACTTAGGCTCTTATTGGAGCAAGGTGGAGCAACGAGAAGGGTAGACGCGATTTCCAAGTTGTTGGAAAAAATGGTAGGCCCGTGGGGACTCGAACCCCAGACCTCTACCGTGTCAAGTAATAGTTCTGGCGTAATCCATTCAATGACTTCCCTGTGTTTGCAACAACCTGCGCCTGCGGCATAGCGACACAAGGCGACACAAAATGCCTTGGAAACCGGCCTCTACTGACACACGTACTGACACACTAGGGGGCCTTCCTCAAACGACTAGTTGAAGCCATTCGCACTCTCGTCCTCTGACAATCAAATTGATCGCTGCCCACTCTCACAAGACTCGAGGATTCCCTCTTTTATCGCACCGGAACGCATCGTGCAAGACTAATCGTCGAAGGAGGACGATGAGATGCGGGCGCGCTTTCAGCGGGGATACCTTCGGCTTGGTCGTCGAAAGACCGGACCCTGTTGTTGGGAATTTCTCTGGTGGGACCTTGAGCCCGAAGGAAGACGTGTACGGCGCACCGCAGTTATCGGAACCGTTCAGCAATTCCCCAACGTAGAGGATGCCTGGCATGCCAGCAACGGACTGCGCGTCTCGATCAACGAAACTCGAAACCGTCAGCGGGAGCAGCCAATAACTGTAGGAGACCTAATTGATCATTACATTCGCACCGAACTGGCCGACGATGATTCCGAGAGAACAAAATCACATGCGACGGTCGTAGTGTACAAGGACTTTCTTTCCCGTTGGGTTAGGCCCGCATGGGGATCTCTGAACATACGCTCCGTCCGCACAGTTGCCGTTGAGCGATGGTTGCGTCAGTTGTTGCTTCACGATGGCCGGCCTATGGCGCCATCGACGAAGGCGAAGATTCGGAATGTGATGAGTGTGATCTTTAATCACGCTATTCGCTATGAGTGGCTGGAACAGGGAAAGAACCCTATTCTACTCGTACGGCAAAGTGCCAAGCGCAAAAGAATCCCACAGTACCTGGAGGCCGAAGAGTTACGCGCACTCCTGTGTCAACTTGGTCGGTGCTTTCGGGTGATGGTCTTTCTCGATGCGGCCACGGGCCTCCGGCGAAGTGAGCTTCTGGCTCTGAAGTGGGAAGACATCAATTTTGATAATTTCGAGATCAACGTGCGGCGTTCGATCTATCGGAATGTTGTCGGTAACTGCAAGACGGAAGCATCTCGGAAACCCGTACCCATGGACCCGATTCTTGCCGCCGACCTCTGCGCTTGGAGGCAAGTTAGCCGCTATGGGAATGCTCGCGGATGCGATGCGCGAGACGCTCGCCGTGCTTCGCGCAAACGGCCGCCGCGTTGTTCCCCACAGTGCAGTTCTCCTCGATGTACTTCCACAATTCGTCGTGAGGAGCCTCTTTCGCGTCCTCCTGTCCTCCCGATCTGGCGCAATTGGCGTTGGCTGGCACTGCTCGCAAGCACCGGATGAGATATTCCAACTCGCGAGAGAGCTCAAGGAGCTTGTGGAACAATCCGCCGTTCCAGCTCCCGCTCTCCGCCAACTCCTCGCGACTGTCTGATCACCGAAGCGTCTTCGGGATCGATGGTCAGCACAGAGTCTTGGCGGTGCGCGGTTCTTCCACCGATGCTTCCAGCAAAAATCCAAACTGTGGCTGATAGCCGTCTGAGCTCACTATCTGAATTGGCAAATCAGGATACGGGTCGAATCACGCACGACTCGGAAGCCACTTAATCGTCCGCTCGCTGAAGTGCCTAATGGCGCGCACGATTGCAGTAGAACATCCTGTCATCAAATACTGAGTCTATAGTAACGGTATAGGGTTTATCTACGTGACCATCTCCTGACCCATTGGGCAGAAAGAATCCCTTTGGCCGGTACGTCGCTTGGCTGGGAAGCTGGGCGCGACACTGACCACTGATTCGCCGATCAGCGCCACGGCGCCGCCGCTGTCATGTTTTGTTGTGATTACGGCGTGATCATTCGAGATTTGTGTGCGAGCTGTGTGCAGCTCATCCCCCAGACGAATGACCCTCGGTCAGCGCGAAATTACTGCCAGTGCCAAGCGGCCGGGGATGCGGAAGTTCGAGCCGCCGAAGCCCTGGATTGCAACCAATGTCCACCTGCATTTGAACCGGCTCGACAATATATTGCCTAAGTGCCACTCTGAAGGAAAGTTGCGGGAGCCGCTGCAAGAGTTTGATCGCTAACCCACGGATTGGTGGACAGTTGCTCTTCTTACAAAATTGCAAAAGTGCAGCGCGAGTAGGTGCCGTGGTTAGAATGAATGGAGCCGGCGAAGGGAATCGAACCCCCGACCTACGCTTTACGAAACCGTTTCCAGGGAGGCCATCTACGTCGGATCAATTAGCTACAGTTCATGTAGGTAGGGTCAATGTATGCCATTTGGGGCATCTTGGACACCTGAATGGACACCTCTGATGTTGCATCTGGAATTTAACAAATTGCCGATCGGAACTGCAACCAACCCAGCCATCGCAAGGAATTCTAAGTCTCCTCTGTGTGATTTTTGTCCACTTCGAAATTCTTTGAAACAATTTGAAGGAGGCGGAGATAATGGCCAGCAATGGTGACGCCCAATTCTGTCTGTTTTGAAGTCTCTCGAAAACATTTGGAGCAATATTTTTATCCGGCTCCGCCACACGTTGCACCGGTTCTGAGTGTATCGGCGCCCACCGTCGTTCGCTACAACTCAGGAAATAGGTGAATCTCATTCATGTAACATGTTACATAGTGCCATGTATTCCTTCTATTTCAAATACGTTCCTATTTTGGCGAGGGACATGGCCAAAAAAGATGTGGAGAAGTACCGGAAGGAACTGTTCGAGGGCGACCCCGAGAAGCCGTTAACGAAGTCCGAGGGCGCCGACATTGGGAAAAGTCTCGCCGCCGCGCAGCGCCCGGAAGCTCTCGACCTCGAGCAGGAACGGCAGAAGTTCACGACGGAAGCCGCGGCAAGAAGGGCGACGAAGCCGAACTCTCGGCCATCGAGAAGATCTACTACCAGCGAGATCTGTTGCTCAAGCAGGCCGCGCAAGTGAAGGCTTCCGAAGCGGAGATCGCAGCCATCCGGAAGACGTCGACAGCGCCGGACGTAGAAACAGTCGCGTGAATCCCGCTTCTCCGTTAGGGCACGAGCTCCGCGTCGTATGGCCGGAGCCGGATCGCGCCATCGTACAGCGTTCCGCTCAGAACGCCACGTTTGGTCCCGCGAATCGAGATGGACTTCTCCTCGCCGGTCGTGTTGACGTACAACGTGCGGTTGTTCACGGCGCGGGCATAGACGCCGGCCGGCGTCTCAGGGCCGCGCTCGATGGAAAGCCGCGGGTACAGACCGCGCACCAACGGCGCGAGTACCGCCATCTGCGCCGGCACGGCAACGTAGATCGCCTGGCCCTTGCCGTAGCGATTCGCCGTAATCGCCGGGGATTTCTCGGGTGTGTCGAGGAACTCCGCCAGGGCCCGCGCGCCACGCGGTTCGAGCACCTCGTAGAACCCGATCGTCGTCGGCACTTTCTTGCCGTCGAGCATGAGTTGAGGCGGCGTCGGGGGACGGTAGAACTCCTCCGTGCGAATGCCGAAGACGTCGCTGAGCCGGCCGGAGGA